>VYKW01000126.1_pt1 | contig 34361 bp, 36 predicted proteins | sample 5114451 | NCBI WGS metagenome assembly VYKW01 (sample SAMN12291784, study PRJNA351875) | freshwater metagenome | isolation source: freshwater lake | place: USA: Michigan, Gull Lake | collected 2013-08-08
GCACCACCGCCGCCGCCCGCGCCGCCTCGCGACTGCGCAGCGCCCGGTCGAGCGCCAGCTCCTCGCGCCCGATCATCAACAGCACCAGCCCGCTGGCGATGGCGACGAACATCAGCACATTGACCAGGATCATGCCCTGCTCGTCATCACGCCGGGTCATTGCGCCTCATCCTGTGGCTTGACTGGCAGCGCGACCACGCGGCGCAGCGTCCCCTGCGGCCCGCGCTCGCCCGCCAGCTGCATCTCGACCTGCACCGCGCGCGGCCAATCGTCCTTGCGCTCCTCATTCGGTGGCCAGCGATCGACCCAGCGCTGGCCGTCAAGGAAACGCCAGCGCACCCCACTCACCCCGGTCAGCAACAGCTGCGGCTGTGGCGCCGCCCGCACCAATGCGCCCCCGGTCGCCGCGTACCGTAACGGCACCGGCGGCCCACCCATGCCAGCGGCGACGCGGTTAAAGGCGATATTGCTCCCCCCGCCGCTGACTGCGCCGCGTGTGATCTGGTCGAGGTCACTCTGCAGCACGAACATGGTCCGCTGGATCGCCGCCGTCCGGTCGAGCCGCCCTTCGGTCCGCTCCTGCGTCGTCATCACGCTGTTGAGCAAAGTCAGCCCCGCCACCGCGATCAGCGCAAACAGCCCCAGCGAGATGATGAGTTCGAGCAGGGTAAACCCCTCCTCGCCAGCCCCATCTTTCACGCCCCCAGGCTCACCGCCACCGGCTCATATCCCTGCGCCCCGGCGACCAGGATCGCCAGCTCGCGCGCGACACTCCCATCGCTGCGAAAGCGCGCATTGCCAGTGACGCAGGTGTAGTTCGTCTCCGCCAGCAACGCCGCCTCGTCGAGCGCGCCCTTGTCCCGCAGCGTCTTGACCACCCCGCCGGCATCATAGGCCAGCGCCGCCAGCGCTCCCGGCGTGCCGCCATGGCGCGACCGAAACTCGCCCGCAAACCGCCCGAACGCCGCCGGATCGGGGCTCGCGATCCATGCGCCCTCCAGCGTCTCCAGCGCCGCCGGGCGATGATCCAGCGCCTGCACCGTGCCGAGCAACTGCACGCCCGTCCCCTTCAGGTTGCGCGCCGCCGCCAGCACCGTCTCGCTACTTCCCGGCAACAATACCGCGTCGGGCGCATCTCCCGCCGCCGGCAAGGGCTGGCCCTCAACTACCGTCAGCACGCGAATGTCGAGTCCGACCTCGCTCGCCGCCTTGCCTGCCGACAGCGCCGCCGCAACGCTCCACGGCGATCCGTCATCGACTACCACCACGTTGCGCACCCCGCGCGACCGGGCATAGCGCAGCACCGCGCTGGTCACCTGCGCAGGCGTAATCCCGAACACAAAGCTGCCCGCCCCGCGCGCGACCGCATTGTTGGTAAAGGCGATCACCGGCACCCGCCGCGCGACCTCGGCGCTCACCGCGTTCAGCTCCTCGGCAGTCACCGGGCCCAGCATCATCGCGCACTTCGCCTTGAGCGCATTGCGCGCCGCCAGTGCCGCGCCTTCGGACGTTCCGCCAGTATCATATGAGATGATTTCAGGCCCAGAATCCGCGAGCAACACGCCCTGACGCATGCTAAGGCCCAACGCGGCGCGCGGCCCGCTCAGCGGCAGCAGCAACGCCACCGGCCGCTTGTCACGCTTGACCTTGTCGGCCGCGAAGACAGAGGGACTTGCGAGCAATGCCGACGGCAATACCAGCCCCGATCCCAGAGCAGTCAGCAGCGCACGGCGGCGAATCGGCAGCATTTTCACGGGCATCCTGGTCGGCTCGGCGGCGTCTTACCGTCTTCGTCGTGCTGGGCATAGCTGCTTATGCCGTCGCCATGGTCGCGACCATGCCCGCCAGCGTCGTGGTCAAGAACCGCCCGTGGCGCACCGGCGTCGCCGGAACCGTCTGGAACGGCGAAGTCGGTGTCGCCGGCGGCAGCAAGTTCGAATGGCACTGGGCACCTTTGCGTTCGCTCACCAGCCTCGCCTTCGCCGCCGACTGGACCGCGACCGGCCCCGACACCGACATGGGCGGCCGCGCACTGGCGGGGTTCAGCAGCACCGTACTCGACAAGGTCAGCGGCAGCGCGCACGCTGCGCTGCTTAAGGCCCTCCAGCCCAACCTGCCCTTCACCTGCGACATGGTCATGCAGCTTGAGTTCGACCGGATCGCAGTCGGCGGCTCCAGTCAGGGTATCGACGGCCGCCTCACCACCGACGCTGGCACCTGCAGCCCCAAGGGCGGCGGAGCACCGGTCCCGGTCCCCCCGCTGCTGCTGGTCTCCGAAAAGATCGGCACCACCACCCAGATCCGCCTAACGCCCCGCGCCCAGCAGCGTCAGATCCTAATGACCGCGACGCTCAGCGAGGATGGCCAGCTCACGATCCGCATGACCCCCGAGGGTGCGCGGGTCCTGCCGTTCGCGGGGCTGCCGGGCGGGGCGAGCATCGCTGGAGAGTTGTAGTGGAGTTGTCCGGTCCCGCTCGCCGGACACTTTGCTCAGCACCGCTTCCAGCATCGGCGTCATCAGCGCCAGCCGTCGCGACTTGATTACCAAGTCCCAGAGCGGCTCGAACTTCTTCCACCCCGCAGCGTAGAAGAAGTGCTTGGCGCGGTGCCTCATCGCGTCGTGGGACAGGGCCCCGCGCGCAATGTTCATCCAGCTGTAGAAGTCGCGATACGCTCGATCATAGCCGGCTTTCAGCTGTTCGGGGCTCAGCTTGCGCGGCTGAAACACGACATGTCGGGTGTCGTACTGGTCCCAATCATCGCTAAGGATCCGCCCCTCGACCGACAGCTGCTGGTACAGGCGCGTGCCTGGATAGGGCGTCTGGATATGAAAGGTCGCAGTGGTGACACCGTGACGCACCGCCCAGTCGACCGTGCGGTCAAAGACGTCGGTGTCGTCATCGTCCATCCCGAACACGAACGACCCGTTGATCATGACGCCCAGATCGCTCAACCGCCGCGCCACCTCGGCGTAGTCGCGCGCGAGGTTCTGCTTCTTGTTGCTCGCCGCCAGATTGTTGGGACTGAACGTCTCGAACCCGACGAACAAGCTGCGTAGCCTGGCCTCTGCGGCGCGCTCGATCAAATCCCCGCGTAGCACGCTGTCGACGGTCGCAGCGCCCTGAAAGAGACGTCCCATCCCCCGCATCCCCTCGAACAAGGCGGCTGCGAAACGCCGGTCACCCAGCAGATGATCGTCCAGAAAATAGAGATGTCGGCCCGGCAAGCGCTCAATCTCGGCCAGCGCCTCGTCGACCCGCTGCGCATAGAAGGACCGGCCCCCGGCAAAGAACGCATCCTTGTAACAAAAGTCGCAATGCTGCGGGCAACCGCGTGTAACCACGATTGAATTGGGCACCAGATAGCGGTTCCGCTTGATCAGATCGCGCCGTACCGGTGGGATGCCGTGGATGGTCCGCCCGGCTGTCGAGCTGTAGCAGGAGCGCGGCTGGCCCGCGCGCAGATCGCTCAGGAATTGCGGGAATGTCTGTTCGCCGGGGCCGATGAAGATGGTGTCGGCATGCGCCGCCGCCTCGTCGGGTAACGACGTCACGTGCAGTCCGCCCAACGCGACATGGACGCCGCGTGCACGGTACAGATCGGCAAGCGCATAGGCGCGATAGGCGTTGGTGATATAGACCTGGTTCACGACCAGATCGGGCTGATCATCGGTGCGCAACGACTCGACATGGTCGTCGATCAGCTCGACCTCGTCATCCGGGTCCAGGAATGCCGCGAGCGTGGCGAGCCCGAGCGGCGGGAATAGCGAATATTTGATCGGTCGCCAGAACGGACTTTTCGCCTCGGTCAAAGCTGGCAGGATCATCTTCACCTTCATCGCAAACTCCTGTGTCAGAGCGCGATGCCTGTCAGTCCGTCAGCGGACCGTCATGAGCAGAAGGTGAGGCTTTGCTGACACCCCCTACAACGTCACCAAATCATTCAGATTGATGATCGGCAGCAGGATCGCCAGCACCATCATCAGCACCATGCCGCCCATCAGCAACAGCACCATCGGCTCAACCAGCGCGACCAACGCGCTCGTCACGGCGTCCAGCTCGCGGTCCAGCTCATCTGCCGCGCGCGACAGCGCTGGCCCCAGCTTCCCCGACGCCTCACCCGAGGCGACGATCGCGGTCAGCATCAGCGGGAACACCCCCGCCTCGCCCATCGCCGCGCGCAGGCTGATCCCTTCACGCACCCGCGCCGCGACATGCATCGCCCGCGCGCGCACCCACAGGTTCGGCGTCACCGCTGCCGCCGCATGCAGCGCGTCGACCAACGGCACCGCGCTCTCGACCAGCGTCGCGAGGCTCCCGGCGAAGCGCGCGGCATTATGCTGGCGGGAAAAGCGCTTGAACGGCCAGCGCTCGGTGAAGCCACGATGGACCTTCAGCTTGTTCGCCGGGATCGCCGCCCAGCGATTGAACACGAAATACGCCGCAAGCCCGGCAATCAGCAGATACAGCCCCCAGGCCTGCAGGAACCCCGACACCGCGATCAGGATGCGGGTCAGCAGCGGCAGGTCGGTCCCGCGCGACACGAACACATTGACGATGTCCGGGATGACATAGACCAGCAGCAGCACGATGACGCCGAGCGACACCGTCGCCAACAGCCCAGGATAGAGCAGTGCAAGCTGCAATTTCTGGGCATTGGCCTGCCGGTTCTCAACGAAATGGGCGAGATGGCCGAGCACTTCGGTCAGTTTCCCCGACGCCTCCCCCGCCGCGACCGACGCGCGGTAGAATTCGGGAAAGGTCTTGGGATGCGTCGACAGCGCGCTGGCAAAGCTGCGCCCGTCCAGGATCGCGCCGCGCACTTCCATCAATATGCCCGAAACCCGCTGCGTCTCCGACTGGTTCGCCGCGAGCCGCAGTGCCTCCTCGACCGGAATATCCGAGCCAACCAGCGTCGAAATTTGCCGCGTCGCCGTCGCCAGCTCGCGCGCGCTCATCCCCGACCGGCCGAGCTTGGGCAGCTGGATCGACCCGATCGACCGCCGCTCCCCCGCCGCCTCGACCGCAAGTGGCAACAGCCCCTGATCGCGCAGCATCGCTCGCGCAGCGGCGGCGCTGGAGGCTTCGACCGTGCCCTTTTTCTGAACGCCAGCTCGGTCGGCAGCGCGATAGGTAAATGCGGGCATTTAGCGTCTGCCCCCTGCCGCCAGCGTCACGCCTCTTCCCTCACCACGCGCGCCACTTCCTCGACCGTCGTCACCCCCGCGCGCACCTTGTCGACGCCATCATCGAGCAGCGATGGGTTGTTCCGCCGCGCATGCGCCTCGATCTCCGCCTCGGACGCACCTTCATGGATCATCGCCTGGAGCTTTTCGTCCACTGCGATCACCTCATAGAGTCCCGCGCGCCCGCGATAGCCATCGCCATGGCAGTCGTCGCAGCCGACCGCGCGCCACAGCTTCTTGCCGGGCTTGAGCGCACCGCCCAGCAACAGCGAATCGCCCTCGCTCGCCACATCCTGCCGCCGACAGCTCGGGCACAGTCGCCGAACCAGTCGCTGTGCCGCCACCCCGACCAGCATCGGCGCGAGCAGATAGCGCTCGACCCCCATGTCGATCAGCCGCGTGACCGATCCGACCGCGCTGTTGGTGTGCAGCGTCGACAGCACGAAATGCCCCGTCATCGCCGATCGCACCGCGACCTCCGCCGTCTCCTGATCGCGAATCTCGCCGACCATGATCACATCGGGATCCTGCCGCAAAATCGCGCGCAGCCCGCGGGCAAAGGTCATGCCGGTGCGCGCATTCACCTGAGTCTGTGCGACGCCGGCAAGTTCATATTCGATGGGATCTTCCACCGTCATGATATTGCGTTTGCGATCATTCAACCGATGGAGCGCGGCATAAAGGCTGGTCGTCTTGCCCGAACCGGTCGGCCCGGTGACCAGCAACATCCCGTGCGGCCGCTCCAGCAACCGCGCGAACACATCGCGGTCGCGCGCGCTCATGCCCAAAGCCTCCATGTCGAGGCTGAGCGAGCCCTTCTCCAGCAAGCGCATCACCACCCGCTCACCATGCTGGGTCGGGATGGTGGAGACGCGCGCATCGACGTCATGCCCGCCGATCCGCAACGTCACGCGCCCGTCCTGCGGCACGCGCTTTTCGGCAATGTCGAGCTTCGCCATCACCTTGATCCGGCTGACCAATAGCGGCGCGAGTTCACGGCGCGGCTCCAGCTTGTCGCGCAACACCCCGTCGATGCGGAAGCGGACGACGACGCGCTTTTCCTGCGTCTCGACATGCACGTCGGACGCGCCTTCCTTCACCGCCTCCAGCAACAGCGCGTTGATCAGGCGGATGACCGGCGAATCGTCGCGCGAGTCGAGCAGGTCATCCACTGCCGCAGCGCTGTCCGCCAGCGCGGCCAGGTCCATGCCGCCAAGGTCAAACTCCGCCGCCGCCCCCGCGCTACCCGAATAGCTCGCCGCCAGCGCCTGATCGAACTCCGCTGCGGTAACCGCGACGAACCGCGCGCCCGGCGCGACCCGCTGCACTTCCAGCAGCGCGTCCAGCGCAGCATCGGGCCGATGCACGCACTCAACCCCACCCGCGCCGATCCGCAGCACGACGCCATGGTTGCGCGCATAGCCATAGGGCAGGCTTGGCAAATCCATCGTCACCGCATTCACTGGCCGAACTCCACGTTCGCGCTCACCCGGCCCGGCGCGCTGCCCTTGGTCATCTCGACCCGGCGCGCACGCAACACCGTGGTGCGCTCGACCGCAGCGATCCAGCCGACCACAGCTTCATAGCTCGCCTCGGCCACCTGCCCGGTCGCGCCCGCGCCGCCGGGGGTCAGCGTCACGCTCAGTCCCGCTGCGCTCGCCGCCGTCTGAGCAGCCTCGATCGGTGGCCCCTCGCTGAGCTTGGGTTGTGTGCCCGGCGCGACCAACGTCCCCGCCGCACGCACCCGCGCCGCCAGCGTCTCATGGCTGCGGATATCGGCGATCGCATCGGCGCGCGCACCCTGCAGCGGCTTCACAATGCCGAACACCAGCACCAGCCCGCCAAGCAACACGCCCAGCGTGCCGACCAGCACCCGCTCGCGCGGTGCAAGACCATTCCACCATTGCGAAAGCCGCAGAAGCGCCGCGTCGATGGTCGGGGAGCGTTCGATCTTCATACCGTCACCGTCACGCGAATGGCTCCATCCGCCCCCGCACCGACCTGCGCCGGGACCGCTGCCGCGCGGAATGCGGCTCGGATGCGATCGGCCAAATCCGGAGCGCCCGGCTCGATATCGAGCACCAGCGCATTGCCCTCAAATCGCATCGCCCGCGCCGTCACGACGCTCGACAGCGGCGCGAGCGCACGCGACGCTGCGGTCACTGCGGGCACGAAGCGCCCCGGCGGCGGACCCGACACCGGCAGCATCCCGACCACCGAAGCCTCCAGATCGCCCGACAGATTGGCCCCTGGCGCCGCCTGCGCCACTGCCGACCGGACATCCTCGGCGCGTCGCTCGGCAATCACGTTCAGCATCACCACATCCGCCGCCGCGATTACGACATGCGCCGCGATCCCCGCAGCCACGATCCAAGCGAGGCGCTTCTTCCAGCTACGCCCGCGCGCACCGCGCCGGGCATAAACACCCTGCCGCAAGTCGATCGCCGGGCTCACCAGCCGATCGGCCAGCCCGCCGCCGCCGCTAAACGGCGTCTGCGGCAACTCACCAATCGGGGCAGCGCCGCAATTCCAAATCCGCGGGCTGCCCGCCCGCTCCCAAGCCGGCCCAACCAGCGCGGTGGGCAGCGCAAAGCCAGTCCCGTCGCCGCTGCGCACCAACACCCGACCCTCGCGCGCCTCGGCACACCATTCGCCAGTTCCCGGCGCGGGCAAAGCAAGCGCATCCGGCACCATCGCCGCATAGCCAAGCCCGCCCGACTCCGCCGCTTCGACCCAGCTCGCCATCTGCGCATGCCGCACCACCGCGACCAGATAGGTCCGCGGCGCAACCTCCGCGCCCAGCGCGATATGCACCGATTCGATCGGGTCGGCGATCCGGTCCTCGATCGCAAAGGGCAGCGCCTCGATCCGCTTCGCCCGGCTCGCTAACGGCAACTCGACGCGCAGCAACGACACCGATTCGCTCGGGACGAGGATGGTTGCAGGGCCATCAGGCTCGGCTATGATCGCCTGCCCGCCCGCCAGCGTCCACACGCCGCCGGACGCGGCATTCGCGGACTCCGAAAAGGGTTTGCCAGTCATTCTTTGAGAGGTCCCGGCTGTAACATGGCTTTCACGATGAACACGCATGGGGCTGCGATGCGCATAGTTTTGAAACAATTCGATGACACCGTGGCAGTCGATGCCGCGAAGGGCAAGCGCCGGGCGGTGCCAAATGGCGAAGCGGGCCTTACCCTGCTCGAAATGATCGTGGTCCTCGTCATCATCGCGATCGTCGCCGGTCTGGTAACGATGAACGTCGTCGGCCGCCCCGATCAGGCACGCGTGACCACGACCAAGACCAACCTCGTCACCCTGTCGAGCGCACTCACCACCTATCGCCTCGACAATGGCCAGTATCCGACCACCGAACAGGGGCTGAAGGCGCTGGTCGAAAAGCCGACCACCCCGCCGCTGCCGACCGCCTGGCCCGATGGCGGCTATGTGAAGTCCGCTCCGGTCGACGCCTGGGGCAATCCCTACACCTATGTCTCGACCGGCAGCAGCTTCGAACTGAAGTCATTGGGTCGCGACGGCAAGCCCGGCGGGACCGAACTCGACGCCGACCTGGATTCGCGCGACGCGGCCCAAACGCCCGCCAAGGGCGGATAAGGCGCGTGCGGGGGGCCAGCATCGACAGCGGTGAGCGCGGCATGACGCTCATCGAAATGCTGATCGTGCTCGTCATCATCGGCGTCGCGGCGGGCGGAGTCGCGCTCGGCATCGGTTCGGCCACCCGTGCCCCCTCGGTCGAGACCGAAGCCCGCCGCCTTGCGTTGCGCCTTCAGGCCGCAGCCGACGACGCGATGATCGGCGACCGCATCATCGCCTTCACGGTGGAGAAGGACGGCTACGGTTTCGCCGCAGTCGGCCGGGACGGGGCGATGGCGCCGCTGTCCGACGGCCTCGCCTTCCACCGCCTCCCCGGCGGGATCGCGGTCAAGCTGGACGTCACGCCTCCGGTGATGATGGGCGTCGATGGCGCGGGTAAACCGCTCAACGCGACGATCAGCAATGGCAAGCAGATCTGGGTCGTCCGCTATGACGGCATGACCGCCACCGCCAGCCGGGCCGAAGCTTCGTGAAGGACGACGGCGGCTTCTCGCTGATCGAGGCGCTGGTCGCGCTCGCGGTGCTCGCCATCGCAACCGTGGGCCTCGTCCGCGCGGTCGAAAGCCATGTTGACTCCACCCGCGGCCTCGAACGCCGCGCCGCCGCGATGTGGGTGGCGGAAAACCGCCTCGCCGAACTCCAGCTGTCCGACCCCGCCGCGACGCAGAAACGGGTCGAACTGCTCGGCCAGCAATGGCAGGTCGATGTCGCCCGCACCCGCACCGAAGACCCGGCAATCGACAAGGTCCGCATTCAAGTGATTCCGGAAGGCGAACGTTCGCCGCTTGCATCGCTCGACGGCTTCGTGGAGGGCACACGGACATGATCCGCTTTCCCGAACTTTCGCCGCGTCAGGCGCGCACAACGCTCGATCTGGTCGCGGGTGCCGTCATCGTGTCGGTCGCCATCGCGCTTGCGGGCCTGACCTGGCGGATTGCGGGCCACGCCAGCACCGGCGCGGTCACCATCCCCTCAAGCGCGCGACCGGTCGCGGTCACCGCCGACGTCACCCCCGCCCTCGCCTTCGCCCCATTCGGCAAGGGCGCAGCGACGGATGCGACTCAGGCGACCGCGCTGCCGCTCAAGCTCAAGGGCGTGTTCACCGCCAGCCCCGCCGCACTCTCGGTCGCCTATATCGAAGTGAGCGGCGCGGCGGCGAAACCCTTCCGCATCGGTGAAGCCCCCGGCGGGGGCACGATTGAGGGCATTTTGCGCGACCGGGTGATCCTGCGCGTGGCTGGCCGCATCGAATATCTCGCCTTCCCCGATCCCGCGCTGACCGCTGAGCAGCAGACGGCGGCAGCAGCCCCGCCCGCAGCGCCCGCCCCCGCCCAGCCACCAGCGGCTCCACCGGCAAGCGCGGCGGCTGGTGTCCTCGCCGCAATGACCCCCGCCCCCGGCGGCGGGATGCAGGTCGGTGCCAACGCCCCGCCCGGTCTCCAGACCGGCGACGTCATCACCTCGATCGGCGGCACCCCGCTGACGAGTCCCGCCAGCGCCGCTTCCGCCTTTGCCGCTGCGCAAGGGCGCGGCTCCGTCCAAGTCCAGATCACCCGCGATGGAAAGCCCGTGACGCTGACCATCCCGACCCGCTAGGTAAACAACCGTGCCGCACATGATCCGCAAGACCGCCCTCATCTTCGCGCTCGCCGCCATGACCGCCCAGCCGGTGGTTGCGGCTCAGGCCGACGGCGCGGACATCGTCGTCAACATGCGCGGGGTCGAGATCGCCGATGTCGCCGACCAGATTTCGCGCCTCACCGGTCGCACCCTGATCCTCGATCCGGCGGTCAAGGGCAGCGTCACCGTCACCTCGGCCACACCGCTCACCTCGGCCGGCGTGTGGGAGTTGTTCCAGTCGGTGCTGCGCGCCAATGGGTTCGCGGCCGTCCGCTCGGGCCGCGCGTGGCGGATTGTGCCCGCCAGCAATGCGGTGCGCGATGGCGGCGTCTCGTCACGCTCGGCATCGGGGCAGGAGCTGGTCACGCGGATGATCCGCCTGTCCAACGTCCCCAGCGCCGAAGCCGCCCGCGTCGTCCGCCCGCTGGTCGCCAGCTTCGGCAGCGTCGAACCGCTGGCTCAGCCCAACGCCGTCGTCGTCACCGACTATGCCGACAATGTCCGCCGGGTGGAGGCGATCCTGCGCTCGCTCGACGGCACCGGCAGCGGCATGACCTTTGCCACCATCACCCTGCGCAACGGCAGCGCGCCCGAAGTCGGACAGGCGCTTCAAACCGTGCTCGGCGACGCCGCGTCGGGCGGTGCGCGGGTGGCGGCGGATGCGCGCAGCAACACCATCATCGTGCGCGGATCGCCCGCCGCCGTCGCCGATGCCCGCCGCATGATTGCCTCGCTCGACGCCCCCGGCGGCGCGACGCCGATGACCCGCGTGTTCCGCCTCAACTATGCCGACGCCGAATCGGTGACCGAAGTGCTACGCGGCATCCTCGGGCAGGAAGCAACCACCACCAACCCCGTCGCACGCAGCTTGTCGGGATCGCGCAACACCCCGCGCAGCCCGACCGGCGTCCTCGGCGGCCTGATCGCCTCGGGCGGAACCAGCGCCGCCGAAACCGCCGCCGCAGCCGCCAGCACCGCCGCGACCGCGCAATCGGCACAGCTCGGCCAGCAGTCCGAAGCAACGCCACAGGGCTTCTCGACCCCCGACATCACCGTCCAGCCCTCGCCCGACATCAACGCGGTCGTGGTGCGCGGCACCCCCAGCACGATCGCCGCGATCGAAGCGATCATCACCGACCTCGATGTCCGCCGTCCGCAGGTGCTGATCGAAGCCGCCATCGCCGAAATCACCGGCGAAGAGGCTGAGGCGCTCGCGGTCCAGCTCGGCACCAGCGGCGCGGCGCTCAATCGGGTGGAGGGCGCAGGAACCTCGTTCAGCACCGCCGGACCCTCACTCGGCGCAATTCTGAACGCGCTGGGCGTCCCCGCCGGCTCGATCCTCGGTCAGGGGTTCACCGGCAACGTCGCGATCGGCAACGATTTCTCGATCCTGGTCCAGGCGCTCGGCACCTCGACCAAGTCCAACCTGCTCTCAACGCCACAGATCACGACGCTCGACAACAAGGTCGGCGAATTCGTGGTGGCGCAGGAAGTGCCGTTTGTGACCGGATCGATCCTGACCGACTCCAGCACTGTGAATCCTTACACCACGATCGAGCGTAAGGATGTCGGCATCACGCTCAAGGTGCTGCCGCGCATCAACGCCGGCGACACGATCCGGCTGGAAGTGGTGCAGGAAGCCTCGTCGATCGCCTCAACGCAATTGAGCCAGGCGACCGACCTCATCACCAACCGTCGCGCGATCAACACGACGGTGCTCGCCGACAATGGGCAGACGATCGTGCTCGGCGGCCTCACCTCTGACGATTACGGGCAGATCAAGAGCCAGGTGCCGATCCTCGGCGACATCCCGATCATCGGCGAATTGTTCAAGGCGCGCCGCGAAACCCGGCAAAAGCGCACCTTGTTCATCTTCCTCAAGCCGACGATTCTGCGCAATGGCGAGGATGCGGCGGCTATCGCCAAGGCCAAATATGCCCGGCTGCGGTCGGAGGAGCTGGATCTCAATTCGCCCAGCAACCTGCTGCTCAAGCCGCTTCAGCCCCGGCTGACGCTGGAGATTGACGGGATTTACTGATCGTCGGAGGTTGGGGCGGCGCCACCGTCGCCCTCACCCTGCATCGCCACGCGCACCCGCTCCCGCCCGCGCGTGAAAAAGGCCGCGTCAATCGCCAGGCTCTCCAGCCGCCAGCCATCGACGCTCTCCCCCACCGCCAGCGTCCGCGCGCTGCCATCGGCGATCCGCACCAGCGCCACCGCGTCGCGGTTGAGGCGGCCGGCGATGCCGGTCAGCACCGGCGCGTCGGTCGGTGTCGCGTCACCCTCCGCCGCAGCGAACAGCGGTCGTTCAAACGCCCGCGCCGGTGCGGGCAGCGGCGGCGGCACGATCGTCGCGATTGCTGGCCGCGCGCCCGCACGAGGCTCAGCCGCATAGGGATAGAGCCCGATCACCGGCACGATTGCCGAAGCGAGCCCCGCCGCGATCAGCACGCGCCATTCGGTCCGGCTCATTGCCATGCCGCCACCATCTCACCCTCGACCCGGACCCCTCCATCGGCCAGCGCACTCGCGCGCCAGCTGCGAAATCGGGTCAGCGGCGCACCGCGCTCGATCCCGTCGATCATCGCCACCACCGCCTTTTCGGGGCCAGACAATCGTACCTGCAGCGTGACAATCCCGGCTTGCGACGGCGTAGGCGAAAGCACCTCGACCAGCACACCCGCCGATGCCGCACTCCCCCGGATGCGCCCGGCGAGAGTGCGCGCGGCAGCCGCGCGATCCGGTGCGGCGATCGCCAGGCCGGGTGCGACCAATTGGCGAACAGGCTCAGGCGGCGCGGCGATGCTTGCCGCAAGGTTGGCCCGAACCTGACGCGCGGCCCATAGCTCGACCAGCGCATCCAACGCCGGGACAGCCAGCAACACAGCGGCGATCAGCCCGCCGCCCAGCCCCGCCGCGACGCTCGCCCGGCTCATGCGCGCGTCCGCAGTGTCACGACGACGCGCGCGTCCTGGGTCCGGCGCTGGCCGCTCTCCCGCAACACGACGAGCAGCGGGTCGCGGCGCAGGGCACCGCGCAACAGATCGGGGTCGCTCGCCGAAATCTCGACCTGCAGCTGTCCGTTGGGTTCGCGCGCAGCCGAGACGAGCCGGGCATCGTCCGGCAGCGCGCGTGCCAGCCGGTCGAGCGTCGCCACCAATGCCGGTTGACGCACGGCATCGCGCAACGCAGCCGCCGCCGCATCGCGTGCCGCCTGTGGCGCATGGCGCGCCCGGACCTGCTGCTCGATCACGCGCGTTTCCGCCGCGACACCGGCACGCAGCAGGTTCGCCCCGACGATCGTCAGCAACGGCCCGAGTGCGACCAGCCCGGCCAGCGCCAGCGCAACGCGCATGTCCGGCACCGCGAGGCTGGGCCGCGCTTGCGCCGCGCGCGCGGTGCGTCGGATCAGGCGATCGGTCAGGCTGTCACGCGGCGCGCTCATCGCGCAGCCTCTAGCGAAGCTGCCGCCGCCTGCCCAGCAGTCATGAAAATGCCGCGAATTCGCAACGCGTTCGTCCGCAAACCTGCATCACGCCGTAAAGCGCGGCGGTCACAGCGACTCTGCACCCAGTCCAAACGGGACATGGGGTCAGGGGACACAGACATGACCGAACTCACTGCGCACGGCTTCGCGTATAGCGACGGCGACGTCGATACCAACACGAGCAGCAATCCCAGCCTCAACGCGATGATCGACCAGCGCTATTCGCGCCGCGCCGCGCTGCGTTCCGGCGCCATGGCGGCCTCGGTGGCAGTGTTCGGCGGCGCCGTGCTCGCCGGTTGCGACAGTACCGCGTCCAGCTCTGACCCCTTCCCCAACATCATCTCGGTCGGCTCGTCGGGCACGACCAAGGCCGGCCGCGTCGTCACGCTGACCGCCAATGTGACCGACAATGGCGCGGTGAGCTCGGCCTGGGTGCAGACCCAGGGGCCGACCGTCACGCTGACCAACCCGACATCGACCACGCCGTCCTTCATCGCGCCCGCCGTTCCGACCGCGACGCCGCTGCGCTTCGAATATCGCGCAACCGACACTGCGGGTCAGGTCACCGTCGAAAGCGTCACGGTCACCGTCGACGCCGCGGAGATGGGCTTCACCTCGATCGCCAAGAACCGCAACGACGTCGTCACCGTCCCGGCCGGGTATTCGGTCACCGTCCTGACCCGCCTGGGCGATCCGATCGCTTCGGGCGTCCCGGCCTACAAGAATGATGGCACCGACACCGATTTCGCCAACCGCATCGGCGACCATGGCGACGCGCTCTACTGGTATGGCCTGTCGGCGGCGGGTGCGCGCGAAGACAACAGCTCGGTCCGCGGTCTGATCGTCCAGAACCACGAGAATCTGAACGTCCAGTATCTCCACCCGGCCGGCCCGACGTCGCCCGGCGGCGTGCGTCCGGAAGCCGAAGCGATCAAGGAGATCGAAGCGCACGGCGTATCGGTGACCGAAGTCGTCGAAGGCGCCAACCGCGCCTGGACCTATGTCCAGAACTCGACCTTCAACCGTCGCATCACGCCGAGCACGCCGATGGTGTTCAACGGGCCGGTGCGCGGCGCAGCGCTGCTCCGCACGCCGCACTCGACCGACGGCACCGCCGGTCGCGGAACGATCAACAACTGCGCCAATGGCCACACCTTCTGGGGCACCAACATCACCTGCGAAGAGAACTGGGCCGGCTATTTCCGCCGCAGCGGCGATGACGCCCAGCGCACCGCGCGTGAGCTGGTCGCACTGCGCCGCTATGGCGTCACCAGCAGCAGCGGCGCCTATGGCTGGTCGACCGTGACCGCGGCTGACGCCAGCAACACGCTGTTCCGTCGCTGGGACGCGCGCGCCACCGTTGGTGGCTCGGCCACGACCGATTGGCGCAACGAGCCGAACCAGTTCGGCTGGGTCGTTGAGATCGATCCCTATGACAAGACCAAGGCGCCGCGGAAGCGCACCGCGCTCGGCCGCATGGGCCATGAAGGTGCGTGGTTCGGCAACCCGGTTGCGGGCAAGAAGCTCGCCGTCTATCTCGGCGACGACGCTCGCGGCGAATATTTCTACAAGTTCGTCTCGAACGCGACCTGGACCGCAAGCGACTCACAAGCCGCTGACCGTCTTGCGATCGGTGACAAGTATCTCGACGCCGGCACGCTCTATGTCGCACGCTTCGGCGCGGACGGTTCGGGCCGCTGGCTCCCGCTCGTGTTCGGCCAGGTTCCGAACCGCCCGGCAGTCGGCGCAGATCCCGAATATGTCTTCGCCGACCAGGCCGACATCCTGACCAATGCCCGCCTCGCCGCCGACGCGGTTGGCGCGACCAAGATGGATCGTCCGGAATGGACCGCGACCAACCCGGTCACCGGCGAAATCTACCTGACGCTGACCAACAATAACGCGACGCTGCGGCCCATCACCGGCACCGACGCCGCAAACCCGCGCCACTATAACGACCCCAAGGGCGCGTCGAACCAGTTCGGTAACCCCAACGGTCACATCCTGCGTCTGCGCGAACTGGCCGACGATCCCGCCGCGCTCAGCTTCGTGTGGGACATCTACCTGTTCGGTGCCGACTCGGCCGACTCGAACAGCGACGTCAACATTTCGGGTCTCACCGCGAACAACGACTTCTCCAGCCCGGACGGCCTGTGGTTCTCGCGCCCGAGCAACCCGGGTGGCCAGGTCAAGCCGCTGCTGTGGATCCAGACCGATGACGGCGCCTTCACCGATCGCACCAACAACCAGATGCTGCTCGCGATGCCGGGCATCACCAATGACGGTGCGAGCGTGACGATCACCAACCGCGGCAATGGCGGTACCACCGGCACCCAGACCACCCGTCGCGGTGCGCTGGCGACCGATGCGACGCTCAAGCGCTTCCTGGTTGGCCCGATCGGCTGCGAAATCACCGGCGTGGACAGCACGCCGGACGGCCGCACCCTGTTCGTCGGCATCCAGCATCCGGGCGAGGACGGCACCGCCACCGCCCCGGACAGCAGCTGGCCCGCGACTCAGGCGACCGGCACCGCACCTGCTGGCACGCGTCCGCGTTCGGCGGTCGTGGTGATCACCAAGAATGACGGCGGTGTCGTCGGCCTCTGACCCTGTGAACCCCAACTGAAAGGGGGCGGTCTCACGACCGCCCCCTTTTTTTGCCTGCGTTGTTCCGGGGTCAGTTACGGCTGCGAATCTGCGCCGTTCCGTCCGGAGTGATCTCGACCACATAGGGCTCGGTATTATCGCACACCACGCGCCAGCGAATGCGGTCGGCGCGGGTTTCGACCCGGGTCAGCTCGGTCACCGTCTGGCACTCTAGCCCGGCATCGCGGATCGCGCGCAACATCACGCCGTCCTGCAGCCGCTTCGGCAAGTCCACGATCTGCTTCTGCGTGTCGCTCAACACCAGCGGCGTCTTCGATGCCGCCGGTTGCGGGGCTCCGTCCGAACCGTCACCGCATCCGGCCAGCAACGCCGCGCCCGTCAGAATAGCCATCATCGTCCGCATCGCACGCACCTCCGTCACTGCATAACGCCGATCGTCACGGCTTCGATCCGATCATTTTGAGAAACAGGCGCGTCGCCCGCTCGACCCGCGCGCGGATCGCCTCGGGCGTGGGCAGCGGCTCCAGCCCGAGCTTGAGCCCCATATCCGCCGCGCCCTTCCACAGTCCGCACAAATCCTGCGCGGCAAGGTTGGGATCATCGACCTCCACCTCGCCCCGAAGCTCGGCTTGCGCCAGCACCTCGGCCAGGCGCCCGAAACATACCCCCGGCCCGGCCTCGTAGAAGCGCCGCGCAAGGCTCGGGATCTGCGAAATTTCGTTCAGCAGCACCCGATCGATCGCGACATGATCCTCGCTGAACATGAAGGTGAGCAGCGACACGCCATAGGCGTTCAGCTGGTCCTCCAGCGATCGCTGGTCGGCGACCCCGGCATCGAACACCTCCGCCATACGCGTGCTTTCGACGCGGATCACCTCCTCGAACAAGGTCTCCTTGTCGCTGAAGCGGCTATAGACCGTGACCTTCGACACGCCCGCCGCCGCCGCGATTTCTTCGATCGTGGCGGCGTGGAAGCCGCGCGAAAAGAACGCCTGACGCGCCGCCTCAACGATCGCCGCATATTTGGCGGGATCGCGCGGGCGGCCCGCACGGCGCGGCTCTTCGCCCGCACAGGCTAGTTTGAACGGCGCGGTCAGCGCTGATACGCCTTGGGCAAGGCGCCTTCCTTCGGATCGAAATAACGCTTGCGCAGCTGATCCTGGCGCGTCTCGACCGGCTGTTCGACGCCATCTATGAACACCCGCACCGCTGCCGTCCCGATCTCCAGCGGGTCGCCGTCCCACACCACCACGTCGCCGCGCCGGCCCGGGCGCAGCGATCCGAACTCGCCCCCCATGCCCATCGCTTCGGCAGGTTTGGAGCTGATCGTCGCGAACGCCTGACCCCAGTCGAGCCCCGAAGCGCCAGTAACCTTGGTCAGCGCGACCAGGTTGCCGGCATATTGCTTGATCAGCCGCGCCTGACGCGCCTCATCGTCATTGATCATGCCGATCCCGACTAGCACCCCGGCCGCCTGCATCCGCCCGATATTCGACTGGGTAGCCGCCAGCTGCTCGAACGATGCCGGAAGGTCCGACAGCGCCGAAGCCAGCACCGGAACCTTCGCCGCTGCAATCTGCGGCGCCACCGTCCAGCCCTCATTGGCGCCGACCAGCACCAGCTTGAGCGCAGGCACCTCCCGCTTGAGGTCGAGCACCACAAGGATGTCCGACGCCCGCTCGACATGCACCAGCAACGGCACCTGCCCCGTCACCACCGGCACCAACGCCTGTGCATCGGCGCGGGTCAGCAGCGCGTCCTTGCCGCGATCGGCAAAGCTGGCTGGCGCGCGGGCGTAATCGCGCACCTCGAACAGGATGTTCTTGAGCATCGCGATCGCGGCGGGACGGCTGCCCCCCGCGCGACGCGCGCCCTCCTCGCCATAGACCATGAACTGGAACGCGCGCGGCTTGCTCACCGCATTCATGTCCACGCCCAGGTCGATGATCGCGCCCTGCCCGGCAAAGATCGATCCGCGCGCTTCAGGCGCGACGACCGCGCGCGTAATCCCCTCGGCCCGGTTGACCGTGACGGCGCTGGTCTTGGGATTGACTGCCGGCGACACATCGATCGCCGCATTGAATGGCGAGTTGCCAGCGGCGGAATCATCCGTCTCGCTCACCCCGTCGACCTCGACGATCCCGACGCGGCTAAAACCCGCGAACAGGCCCGGCGTGACCCAGCGGCCACCGGCATCCACCACCGGTACGCCGGCGGGAACGGCGACACCCGCGCCCGCGGCAACGACACGCCCGTCGCGCACCACGACCGTGCCGCCCTCAACCGGAGCCGAACCGTCACCGATGACGAGGCGCGCATTGGTCACTGCCACCGTCTGCGCAGCGGCGGGGAATGCGGCGCCCATCGCCGCGGCTGCAATCAGGAGCTTCTTCACTTCACATCTCCCGATCCGGGCTGGCCCAGCTCGAAGTCGGATACCGGCCGCAATTTGGGGTTGTGCATGTCATACAGCAATGCGCCGTCGACCCAGACTTTCTCGGGACGGGTGTAGACGCTGAACGGATTGCCGTTCCACAGCACGACATCCGCCATCTTGCCGGCCTTCAGGCTGCCGGTCACCTGATCGATGCCCAGCGCCTTGGCCGGCGTGATCGCGGCCCATTTCCACGCGATTTCCTCAGGGATCACGAAGCCCGCACGCTTGGCGGCGGCGCGGACCTTGGCGATTTCCTGATTGAGCCGCTGGATGCCATTGGCGTCGTCCGAATGGATCATGCCGCACGCACCCTCGCGCTCGAGGATGGCGAGGTTCTCGGAGACGGCGTCGTACGACTCCATCTTGAAGCCCCACCAGTCCGCCCAGACCGCGGCGCACGTGCCATTGGCCTTGAGCAGATCAGCGATTTTGTATGCCTCGACCGCGTGGTGGAACGTGCCGACCTTATAGCCAAATTCCTTGGCCATATCGAGGACGATGGCCATTTCGTCGGCGCGATAGCAGTGGTTGTGGACGATGATCTCGCCCGCCAGCACCCCGCGCAGCGTGTCCATCGCCATGTCGCGCGACGGCGCTTCGCCGCCCTGCTCCTCATAGCGATCCCAGCGCTTCTTATAGTCCTGCGCGCGTGCCCAGGTCTGACGATCGACCGCGATATTGCCCATGCGGGTCGATGGCATCCGCCCCTTGCCGCCATAAACGCGCTTGGGGTTTTCGCCGCACGCCATCTTGAGGCCATAGGGCGCGCCGGGGAACTTCATCCCCTGCATCGTGCGGGCATAGACGTTCTTCAGCGTCACGCCGCGCCCGCCGAACAGGTTCGCCGAACCGGGCAGGATCTGCAGCGTGGTCACGCCGCCATTGGCCAGCGCGCGCGAAAAGCCGGGATCCTGCGGCCACACGCTATGTTCGGCCCACACTTCGGGAGTGACCGGCCCGGTTGCCTCGTTGCCGTCCGAATGCGCCTGCACGCCGGGGGTCGGATAATCGCCGAGATGGCTGTGCACATCGATGATGCCGGGGGTGACGTACTTGCCCGCGCCGTCGATCACCGTCGCACCCTCAGGCGCGGCGATGCTCTGGCCCACTTCGACGATCTTGCCGTCGCGGAACAGCACCGCGCCGCGCTCGATCTTTCCGCCCTCGCCGTCCAGAATCGTGACATTGGTCAGCAGCGTGGGAACGCCCGGATAGGGCTTGTAGGTCGAAGGATAAGGGTTGTGGTCATAGCCCTTGTTCTTGCCCGGTCCCTTTTTTGCGGGGGCCTCCGACGCTGCGCTTTGGGGCTTGCCCCCTGCAGTCGCACTACAGGCCGCGAGCGTCGCCGCCGCCGCGGTGCCGATGATGATCCGGATCAACGCGTCATTCTCCCTGTCCGATACCCGCGCGGTCGGTCCGCCGCGCCATATTGGCGACGTTAGGGACGAAAAGCGTTGCGCGCAATTTGCCGATTTGCTCCAAGGGTATGAAGCAGTTGCGGGGGACATGGGGCAATGACGGCACAGGGCGCAAGCGTCGCCGCGCGCGATGGCGCGGTCGCTGGCAATGCCGCGCCGCCGTTCGGCGATCCTGCCAGCGCGGACGCCGCCCATCGCACGCTGAAGGGCGATGCGAGCATCCAGTTCGACTTCCCCTGGTTCATCCCCGAACAGAATCAAATGCCCGAATGGCTCCGCAATACCTTGCAGGCGCTGGGCAATTTCATCGAATGGGTCGGCGGCGGCTGGACCGTGATCATGTGGATCGCCATCGCATTGGTGGTGATCGCGCTCGCCTTCGCGCTCTTCCCGCCGCTGCGCGCCTGGCTCGCCAACCGCATGGCCGCCAATGGCGCAACGGTCGCAACGCCCGGCTGGGCGCCGGAAGCATCGGTCGCCCGCGCGTTGCTGGTCGAGGCTGATCAGCTCGCCGCTGCCGGTCGCTATGACGAAGCCGTTCGCCTGCTGCTCCACCGCAGCGTCGAGGATATCGAACGCTGGCGCGGCGACCCGCTGCGCCCGTCCTGGACCAGCCGCGACATCGCCCGGATCGAAGCGCTGCCCGACGCCGCGCGCACCGTGTTCGGCCGCATCGTCGCCGATGTGGAGCGCAGCCTGTTCGCCGGCCACCCGCTCGGACAAGCGGATTGGGAACGCGCCCGCGCCGATTATGCCGGGTTCGCGCTCGGCCGATGACCCAAAGCAGCGCCAACCCGTTTCGCACCCGCACGGTGCTGATCCTCGTCGCGGCGGGGTTCATCCTTGCGCTCGGCTTCCTGCTGGTCAGCGCCTATGGCGACAGGATCGACCGCCAGCGCGGCAATATCCCCAGCCCCGCCTCGCGTTTCGCCACCGGCTTTTACGGCCTGACCAAGCTGGTCGAGCTGTCCGGGGGTAAGGTCAGCATGTCAGGCGATCCGGCGGACCGGCCTGAGCAGGGCATCCTGATCCTCACACCCAATGCGGGCACGACGCGCGCCGAAATGGAGGCCGCGTTGGACGAGGCCGCCGGGCCGAACGCGCCGGTGCTGGTCATCCTCCCCAAATGGATCGCCGCGCCCCTGCGCGATCAGCCGCGGCGCGAACAGCGGCTCGGATTGCTCCCGCCCCAACGCATCGCCGCCCTGCTCGCGCCGGTGGCAGAGGCGAGCGTGGAGCGTGAAAAGCCCGGACCGCTGGTCATCCGCACCAGCCTGCCCATCCCTGCCTTCCGCCCGCCCGAATCGCTGCAATCGCTGCGCGGCGACAAGCTCTATCCGCTGATCGCTGCGCCCGATGGTGGCGCCGTGCTGGCCGAGATTCCGGGCAAGAACATCTTCATCCTCGCCGACCCGGACCTGCTCAACAATCACGGCCTCGCCTATCGCGCCAACGCCCGCGCGACGCTGGCAATGCTCGCCGGGCTCGATCCGCAGGCGCCCGGCACCGTGATCTTCGACACGATGCTCCCCTATGGCAGCGGCGGGCGCAACCTGCTCCAGCTCGCATTCGAGCCGCCCTTTGCCGGGGTCAGCATCGCACTGCTGATCGCCGCCCTGCTTGCGGGGATCGCAACGCTGGCCCGCTTTGGCCCGGTGCGCCGCGAACAGCGGGCGGTGCCGTTCGGCAAGGCGGCGCTGATCGACAATATCGTCAGCCTCGCCCGCCGCGCGCGCCGCACGCGCGAAGGTGGCAGCGCCTATGCCGACGCGATCCGTGACTGGGCCGCGCGTCGCCTTGCCCTGCCCCGGACTTTGCAGGGCGAGGCGCTCGACGCACAGCTCGACGCGATTCCGACGACGACCTCTTACACCGCTGCGACCGAACGCGTCCGTGGCGCGACCACCGAAACCGAACTGCTCCACGCCGCACAGGCGCTCGATGATTGGCGAAAGGAAGTGAAGGCATGACACTCGACGACGTCCGCAACCTTGGTGCGGCGATCGATGCCCAGGTGGCCAAGGCCGTGGTGGGTCAAGGACGCGGGACGCGCCTGCTGACGATCGCATTGCTCTCGGGCGGCCATGTCCTGCTCGAAGGCGCGCCAGGCACCGCCAAGACGCTGCTGGCGCAGAGCTTCGCGCGCACGCTCGGGCTCGACTTCGGCCGCATCCAGTTCACGCCCGACCTGATGCCCGGCGATATCGTCGGTGCCAGCCTGTTCAACTTCCAAAGCTCGTCGTTCGAACTGCGCCGCGGCCCGGTGTTCACCGAATTGCTGCTGGCCGACGAAATCAACCGCACCCCGCCCAAGACCCAGGCCGCTTTGCTCGAAGCGATGCAGGAGCGCGCGGTCACCATCGACGGCACGACCGAGAAGCTCTCCGACCGCTTCACCGTCGTCGCCACCCAGAACCCGATCGAGCAACAGGGCGTCTATCCCCTGCCCGAAGCCCAGCTCGACCGCTTCCTGTTCAAGCTCGCAATCGACTATCCCGATGCCGAGGCCGAACGCGCGATCGTCGCGCAATATGGCACCCGCACCGGCTCGCCGCGCCCCGAGGATAGCGGCGTCGAACAGGTCGCAACCCCCGAAGCGCTTAAGGCCGCGAGCGACACCGTGCTGACCGTGCGGCTGGCGGATGAGATCATCGCCTATGTCGTCGACCTGATCCGCGCGACCCGCGACCATGCCGATCTGTCGCACGGTGCCTCACCGCGCGCCGCCTCCGCACTCGCCGCCGCGGCCCGCGCAGCCGCCGCGCTGGAGGGGCGTGACTATGTCATCCCCGACGACGTCAAATTGCTCGCCCAGCCGCTGCTGCGCCACCGCGTCGTCCTCTCGCCCGCCGCCGAGATCGACGGCCGCCGCACCGACGATATCGTCGCCCAGCTGATCGACCGGGTCGAGGCACCGCGTTGATCGTCCCGACCCAGCGGGCAGTCGCGCTGACGCTGGTGGCGGCGCCTATGGCGCTGCTGCTCGGCGTCGTGCGCCCGGACGGCTGGCTCCTCGCCGTCGCCTGGGCGGCGGGCGTTGCCGTGCTGGTGCTGCTCGACGGACTGTTCGCGCCGCGCATCCGCGCCGCCGATCTGCGGGTCGAGGGACCAGGCGCGGTGGATGTCGGCGGAACAGTTGCGCTTGCCGGCGCGACCCCGGGCCTCGCCTACGCGGCGGAGGTCTCACCGCCCTTGGAATCTCTCCCCTCCCGCTTGCGGGAGGGGTCGGGGGAGGGCCTGTCAAAACAGGCTGCACGCCGGGAGGACAGCCCCTCCCCTAACCCCTCCCGCAAGCGGGAGGGGGATAAGCTCCACTTCACCGCCACCCGGCGCGGCACCGCGCAGCTTTCCCGCATCTGGGCGCGCGCATCGGGACCGCTCGGCCTCGCCTATCGCCAGCGCAGCGCCGCCACCGACGACAGCATCCGTGTCCTCCCGGACCTGCGCCCGGTGCGCGAACAGGGGATGCGCCAGTTCCTGCGCAGCCGCCAGTTTGGCACGCGCATCCGCCCCGAAAGCGGCGACGGCACCGAATTTCAGTCGCTGACCGATTTCCAGCCCGGCATGGAACGCCGCGCAATCGACTGGAAGGCCACCGCCCGCCACCTCTCGCTGCTCGCCCGCGAATATCGCACCGAGCGCGACAACAGTGTCGTCTTCGCGGTCGATTGCGGACGGACGATGAGCGAACCGGTCGCCGGGATGCCGCGCATCGACCGCGCCGTCTCCGCCGCCCTGCTCGCTGCCTTCGTCGCGCTCAAGTCGGGCGACACGGTGCGCATGTTCGGTTTCGCCGGACGTCCGACCGCCGATTCGGGCAGCATCACCGGCGCGCGCGGCTTCGCGACACTGCACCGCACTGCGGCCGAGCTCGATTATGGCGCGCAGGAAAGCAATTTCACCCTCTCGCTCGTCGCGCTCGACCAGCGGCTGCAGCGCCGCAGCCTGATCATCCTGTTCAGCGAATTCACCGATCCGACCAGCGCCGAACTGATGCTCGGTGCAGCAGCGCGCATGCGCAAGCGGCATCGCCTGTTGTTCGTGCTGTTCCGCGATGTCGAGCTTGAGGCGTTTCTGGAGGCGCGGCCCGAAACCGCCGACGACGTGATCCGCGCCAACGTCGCCCATGCCCTGCTGCGCGAGCGGCGGATCGTGATCGAACGGTTGAAGCGGCTCGGCATCGACGTGCTCGAAGCCGCGCCCGACGACCTCGCCCTTGCGCTCGCCGAGCGCTATGTCCGGGACCGCGAACGGCCATGACCAACAGCATTTTCGGCGTCAGCCAGTTCCGTGCGGAGCGCGAAGCCGATTGGCAGCGGCTGGAGGCGATGCTCGACCTGATCGAGAAGAAATCGCCCCGCCGCCTGTCCAGCGCGGATCTGTTCGAACTCCCCCGCCTCTATCGCTCGACCCTGTCGGCGCTGTCGATCGCACGCGAAACCTCGCTCGACGGGTCGATGATCGCCTATCTGGAGAGCCTGTCGACCCGCGCCTATTTCATCCTCTACGGCTGCCGCGACTCGTTCTGGAAACAGCTCGGCGGGTTTTTCGCGCACGGCTGGCCCGCCGCGGTGCGGGGGATGGTCGGCGAAGTCCTGATCATCGCCGCGCTGTTCATCGGCAGCGCAATCGCTGGCTATTTCCTCGTCATGGCCGATCCCGGCTGGTTCGGCGCGATCGTGTCCGGCGAACTTGCCAGCGGCCGCAACATGCAGGCCAGCGTCGAGACCTTGCGCGAATCCATCTATGGCGCGCCCGAGCATGACGGCCTCGAAATCTTCGCGACCTTCCTGTTCACGCATAACAGCCAGATTTCGATCATGGCCTTCGCGCTCGGCTTTGCCTTCGGCATCCCGACCTTGCTCCTGATCGCGAGCAATGGCGTGATGGTCGGTGCCTTTTACGCGGTGTTCGTGTCCAAGGGGCTGGGTGTCGGCTTCACCGGCTGGTTGATGATCCACGGCTCGACCGAGCTCAGCGCGATTATCCTCGCGGGAGCAGCGGGGCTCCATATCGGACGCGCCGTCGCCTTCCCCGGCGAACGCAGCCGCCTCGCCGCCGCTGGCGAAGCCGGCCGCCGCGGCGCGTTGGTAATGATCGGGGTCGTCATCATGCTGCTCATCGCCGGCCTGCTCGAAGGGTTTGCGCGCCAGCTGATCACCGCTGACGCGGCGCGCTTTGCCATCGCCGCGACCATGTTCGCGATCTGGGTCGTCTATTTCGCGCTGGGTGGACGCCGCCGCCATGGCTGAGCGCAAGGATCGACTGGTCCGCGAACTGGTCACGCCCGAGGGCGCGGTGCTGCATCTGCGGCTGGCGAGCGCGGGGTCGCGCGCGGCGGCGTTCACGATCGACGCCGCGATCATGCTGGCGGCGTTGATCGCGCTGACGATCGCCGCAGTCGGCCTGCTGACCAGCCAGCAATCGGCCAGCGTCGCGGCCATCCTGTGGCTGCTCGGCTTTTTCCTGCTGCGCAATTTCTACTTCACGCTGTTTGAAAGCGGCGGTCGGGCCGCGACGCTGGGCAAGCGCGCGCTCAAGCTGCGGGTCGTGGCGCGCGACGGCGGGCGCCTGACCGGGGGGGCGGTGCTGGCCCGCAACCTGACGCGTGAGATTGAGGTGTTCTTGCCCCTGCTGTTCCTGCTTTCGGCGCAGGCAGAGGGGTTCAGCAACCGCTGGCTGACCCTGTTCGGCTTTGGCTGGACCGCGATCTTCATGCTGTTCCCGCTGTTCAACCGTGACCGGCTGCGCGCGGGCGACCTGATCGCCGGCACCTGGGTGGTCGAAAATGAACGGCCCAAGATCGCGCCCGATCTGCTCGCCGATGCCGAGCCCGAGCGGATCGAGCGTTACGCCTTCACGCCCGCGGAACTCGAAACCTATGGCCAGATGGAGGTGCAGCGCCTTGCCGATATCCTCCACCGCGACGATGCCGACACCATCGTCACCGTTGCCGGGGTCATCCGGCGCAAGCTCGGCCGCCCCGACCATGGCAGCCATGTCGGCGAAGACCGCGCCTTCCTCGACGCCTATTACGCCGCCGCGCGCCGCCACCTCGAACGTCGCCTGTTGTTCGGCAAGCGAAAGCGCGACAAGTTCGATTCGGAAGGTTAAAAGCGCGCCATGACAGACGTGAAATCCGACATTCCGGGCGTCATCGCCCCGCCGCCGCTGATCTTCCTCGGCTATCTGCTCGCCGGGATCGCGCTGGAATATCTGGTGGTCCGCACCCAAGGGCTGGATATGCCCGGATCGTTGCGCTGGACGCTCGTCGCGCTGTTCGTGCTGGCGGGCGGTGCCTTGATCGTAGCGGCGCTGGGAAGGTTCAAGGCTGCGGGGACCCCTGCCCCGCCATGGCAGCCGGCCACCGCGTTCGTCGCGCAGGGCGTTTATCGCTGGACCCGCAACCCGATGTATCTCGGTATGACGCTGATCTATATCGGCCTCACCGTCGCCGCGAATGCGCCAGTCGCATTATGGCTGTTCGTCCCGCTGATCATGACCGTCCACTATGGCGTGATCGCGCGCGAGGAACGCTATATGGCGGACAAGTTCGGCGGCGCGTACGTCAACTATACGCATAGCGTCCCGCGCTGGCTGTAGCTTTGGGGCTCTAACCCTCGCGCTTGCCGAAGAAATGCTCGACGATATGCTCGGCGATCCGTGCCGGGCGCAGCGTCGTCGCGTCCACACAGCACCAGCGTGACTTGACCTCGGCCAGCACCACATCACCGCGGCGGATGATCGTTTCGTAAAATGCACTGACGCCCTGCACCTTCTCCAGCAGCACCGTGGCGACCACCTCGTCGTTCAGGAAGGCGGGTTTGCGATAGGTGATCTCGTGCTTCAGCGCGACCCACAGATGCTTCGCCACCTCTTCGGCGGGCGCCAGCTTCTGCCAATGCGTCAGCACCGCCTCCTGCACCCATTTGAGGTAGCTGGCGTTATTGACGTGTCCCATGAAGTCGATGTCGGCAGGATCGACGGGGATCGGAACTTCAAACGGGATGGCTGCACGGGTCATGGGGTTCACCTTAACGTAAACTGCGCCCGAATGCGAGGGGGGACGATGCAGCCTGCAACGATTTCCTGCGCCCCATTGATCCCGCTTTCGAATTCACGGTATGCCCATTTCAAACATCATAAGGAGGATGCATTGAGCGACACGATCCCGGCCCAGGCCAAGCAGATGTTCTCGACCGTCACCGACGACGGCGGCCTCGAACTCACCCTGCGCGACGTGCCGGTCCCGCAGCCGACCGGGGACGAAGTGCTGATCCGGGTCGAGGCGACGCCGATCAATCCGTCCGACCTTGCCGTGATGCTCAGCGTCGCCGACTCCAACGCCTTCACCGCGCTCGGCTATGGCGCGCGGGCGGAGATCCCCGAAGCGCTCCGCCGTCACGTCGCGGTGCGCGCGGGCAAGCCGCTGCCGATCGGGAATGAAGGCGCGGGTACGGTCATCGCCGCCGGCGACGACCCCGCAGCGCAGGCATTGATCGGCAAGACCGTCGCTGCGGCGGGCGGCGGTTTCTACACCCAATATCGCCTGCTCCGCGCGCGCGACTGCCTGGTCTTCCCCGATGGCATCGGCGCCGAGGAAGCCGCCTCGTCCTTCGTCAACCCGATGACCGCGCTCGGCATGGTCGGGACGATGCGGCGGGAGGGCTATAAGGGCCTGGTCCACACCGCCGCCGCATCGAACCTCGGCCAGATGCTCGTCAAGCTGACGCTGTCCGAAGGTGTTCCGCTGGTGAACATCGTGCGCAGCGACGCGCAGGCGCAGCTGCTCCGCGACCTCGGCGCAACGCATGTCGTCGACAGCAGCGCGCCCGACTTCATGGCGCAGCTGACCGAGGCGATTGCCGAGACCCAGGCTTTCCTCGCCTTCGACGCGATCGGCGGCGGCAAGCTCGCCGGACAGATTCTCACCGCGATGGAGGCTGCGGCCGTCCGCACCAACCCGGCGAACGGCCCCTATGGCTCGTCAACGATGAAGCAGGTCTATATCTATGGCGGCCTCAGCACCGCCCCGACTGAGCTGAATCGCGGTTTCGGTATGATCTGGGGCGTCGGCGGCTGGCTGCTCACGCCCTATCTGATGAAGGCGGGGATGGAGGAAGTGATGCGGATGCGCGCCAAGGTCGCGGCCGAAATCCGCACGACCTTCGCCAGCAGCTACAGCAACCGCATCAGCCTGGAGGACGCAGTCCAGCCTGGCTGCATCGCCGCCTACAACCGCCGCGCGACGGGTGAGAAATATCTGATCCTGCCGCAACTTTGATCGCGCGTGGGGAAACCATGCGTTCCCATTTCGTGATTTGAACAAGTCGGGGGCGTCGCGCATTGTCGTGTCGCCCCCGTCACGCAATCCGGAGAATTACCCATGCGCATCGTCCTCGCCACATTGCTCGCCGCGACCGCCATCGCCACCCCCCTCGTCGCTCAGCAGATGCCCGGGTCGAAAGACAAGGCTGCGATCACCGGTGGCAGCTACACCGTCGACGCCAACCACACGCTGGTGAAGTGGGAGGTCAACCATTTCGGCTTCTCCCCGCTGTGGGGCCTGTTCGGCCAGATCACTGGCACGATGCAGCTCGACCCGAAGAATCCCGCCGCGTCGAAGGTCGACGTGACCATCCCGGTGTCGAAGATGGCCACCGGCGTCCCCGGCTTTACCGCGCACCTGCTGCGCGACGGCAAGGATGGCGGCAAGCCGGACTTTTTCGGCTCGGCCCCGGCTGACGCCCGCTTCGTATCGACCAGCGTTACGGTCGATGCGAGCGGTGAGGCCGCGCAAATCGCGGGCAACCTCACCCTGAACGGCATCACCAAGCCGGTGACGCTCGACGTCGATTTCTACGGCGCGGGCAAGGCACCGGCACAGATGGGCGGCAAGGAGAATGTCGGGTTCGAGGCTGAGGCGAAGATCAAGCGCAGCGACTTCGGCCTTGGCTATGCTGTTCCGCTGGTCAGCGACGAGGTCGAACTGACCATCGCCGCCGCGTTTCAGAAGTAACCGCTCATGCCGCGCGCCGGATCTTCGCAAAGCCTTCAAAGGTGGCGCGGACATTCGGCGACGCGGCCTCGAGCCGTTCGGCGATCTGCGCCAGCACCGCATCGGTGTCGCCGCCCGGCATGCGATGCGCCATCGCCCAGTCGCCAAACTCGCGCGCTTCGATCTCACGCCGGGACAGCGTCACGATCGCGCGATGGCGCGGATCGGCTCCGATCCGCACGAACGCACGTTCCACCGCCTCGCCCGGCCCTTCCAGCACTTGCAGGAACCGCCGCCCATCAGCGTACAGGAAGCCAGTAACCCCATCGCGCTCATTGTTGCGCCGGGAGACGGTCAGGATTTGCGCGACATCAATCGGGGCACAATTGGTGGCGCTGCTGATGTACATGATTTGAAGCATTTTTTCGTCCTGTTCGGCCCCCAGCCCATCCTATGCCGCTCAAATCTTTATAGAATGATATAGCCCCACGTGGGTTCAGCCGCAGGATTACGTACTGGACATTTGTTGCGCCTCCGGGCTAAGCGCCACGCACAATGTTGCACGACCGCAGCCTTTCCCTGCTTCGACTTACCCGCCCTTAGGGCGTGGATTCGCGCGGGCATGCCCTGCGAACACGGCCTAAGGGCAGAGCATACTCCTCCCCGCCAGTCCGTTTCGAAGCGAGAAGTCCCATGTTGCGCGACCCCAGCGTCAAATACCGCCCCTTCCCTCAAGTCGATCTGCCCGATCGCCAATGGCCGAGCCGCACGATCACCAAAGCGCCGCGCTGGCTCTCCACCGACCTGCGCGATGGCAATCAGGCGCTGATCGACCCGATGGATGCGGAGAAAAAGACCCGCTTCTTCGACCTGCTTTGCCGCGTCGGGATCAAGGAGATCGAGGTCGGCTTCCCCAGCGCCGGCGCGACCGAATTCGACTTCATCTCCGGCCTTGTCCGCGATGGTCGCATCCCTGACGACGTGACGGTTCAGGTGCTGACCCAAGCGCGCCGCGACCTGATCGAAACCAGCTTTGACAGCCTGCGCGGCGCGAAGCAGGCGATCGTCCATGTCTATAACGCGGTCAGCCCGGCATGGCGGCGCATCGTGTTCGGCATGGACCGCGCGCAGGTCAAGGCAATCGCCACTGACGCCGCCCGCATGCTGCGCGATGGCGCGGCGGCCCAGCCCGACACCGACTGGCATTTCCAATATTCGCCCGAAACCTTCTCGACCGCCGAACTCGATTTCTCGGTCGAGGTCTGCGCCGCCGTCATGGAGGTGCTCCAGCCCACGCCCGAGCGCCCGCTGATCCTCAACCTCCCCGCGACGGTCGAGGCGGCAACGCCCAACATCTACGCCGACCAGATCGAATATTTCTGTCGCCACATCCCCAATCGCGACAGCGTGGTGATCTCGCTCCACACGCATAATGATCGCGGCACCGGCGTCGCGGCGGCGGAGCTTGGCCTGATGGCCGGTGCCGACCGCGTTGAGGGCTGCCTGCTCGGCAATGGCGAGCGCACCGGCAATTGCGACCTCGTGACCGTCGCGATGAACCTGTACACGCAGGGCGTCGATCCCAAGCTCGCGTTCGACGACATCGACGAAGTGGTGAAGACGGTCGAATATTGCACCAACATCCCCGTGCATCCGCGCACGCCCTATGCCGGCGACCTGGTCTTCACCGCCTTTTCGGGCAGCCATCAGGACGCGATCAAAAAGGGCTTCGCCGCGCAGGAGGCGCGCAACGACGATCTGTGGGAAGTCCCCTATCTCCCGATCGACCCCGCCGATCTCGGCCGCAGCTATGAGGCGGTAATCCGCGTCAATTCGCAATCGGGCAAGGGCGGCGTCGCCTGGGTGCTGGAGCAGGACAAGGGGCTCAAGCTGCCCAAGCGCCTCCAGGCCGATTTCAGCCGCCACGTCCAGCGCATGGCCGACGAAACCAGCCGCGAACTCAACGCGCAGGACATCTGGGCGACCTTCCAGACCGCCTACCGCCTCGCCACGCCGCAGCGCTTCACGCTCGGCGCCTATGACGAAACCCGCGCCGCGAACGGCGAGCGCATCTTCGCCGGCGCGATCGAGGTGGACGGCGTGTCGCGGTCGGTCAGCGGGCGCGGCAACGGCCTGATCTCCAGCGTCGTCGCCGCGATCCGGGAAGGCTTCGGCGTCGATCTCGACATCGCCGATTATGCCGAACACGCGATCGGCCACGGCTCGACCGCGCAGGCCGCCGCCTATGTCGAATGCCGAACCGCCGACGGCCAGACCGTCTGGGGCGTCGGCATCGACGAAGACGTCGCCACCGCCAGCGTCCGCGCCGTGCTCAGCGCCGCGAGCGCGCTGGCTTAAGTTACCGTCGCCCCGGCGCAGGCCGGGGCCGCCAGGTTTGTTAGGGAACAGACATGACCCGCTCCCCCCTCGCCCCCGCCGCCTTCCCGTCGCTTCCCGTAATCCCCGGCGTCACGCTCCGCGTCGCGCGGGCGCACTACAAGCAATGGGACCGCTGCGACCTGACCTTCGTCACGCTGGATGAGGGCACGGCGGTCGCGGGCGTCACAACCACCAGCAAATGCCCCTCGCCCGAAGTCGAATGGTGCCGCGACGCGCTCCCGCTCGGCCGCGCCCGCGCGCTGGTGGTCAATGCCGGCAACAGCAACGCCTTCACGGGCAATCGCGGTCGCGCGGCGGTCGAGGCGATTGCCGCACGCGTCGCGGGCCATCTCGCCTGCCAGCCGTCCGACGTGTTCGTCTCCTCCACCGGAGTGATCGGCGTCCCGCTCCCGATCGACAAGGCCGAAGCAGGGCTCGACGCAGCCTTCACCGCCGAACCGTGCGGCTGGGAGGATGCCGCCAACACCATCGGCACCACCGACACCTTCGCCAAAGGCGCAGTGACCTCCGCCATCGTCGATGGCCGCACCGTCAATCTGGTCGGGATCATCAAGGGCAGCGGCATGATCGCGCCCGACATGGCAACGATGCTCGGCTACATCTTCACCGACGCCGCCGTCGATCCCGCCTTCCTCCAGCGCGCTTTGTCCGACGCCAACCGCAAGAGCTTCTCCTGCATCACCGTCGACAGCGACACCTCGACCAGCGACACCGTCCTCGCCTTCGCCACCGGCGCGGCGGGCAATACGCCGCTAAGCGATGACGGCAGCGCAGGTGCCGACGCCTTCCGCGCAGCGCTCGCCGACCTCTGCCTCCAACTCGCCCATCTCGTCGTCCGCGACGGCGAGGGCGCGTCGAAGTTCATCCGCATCGATGTCGAAGGCGCCGAGAGCGACGCCAGCGCCCACCGCATCGCGCTCAGCATCGCCAACTCGCCGCTGGTAAAGACCGCCATCGCGGGCGAGGACGCAAACTGGGGCCGCATCGTCATGGCCGTCGGCAAGGCCGGCGAACCCGCCGACCGCGACAAGCTCGCGATCACCTTCGGCGGCGTGCAGGTGGCATCAGCCGGCCTCGCGGTCGAAGGCTATGACGAAACCCCGGTCGCGGCGCATTTGAAGGGTCAGGACATCGAGATCGGCGTCGATCTGGGGCTAGGCGAAGGCCGCGCCACGGTTTGGACCTGCGACCTGACCCACGGCTACATCTCGATCAACGCGGACTATCGCAGCTAGTATTTCCGTCGGATCAAAAGGTCGGGCCCGGCATAACCCTCGACCTTATGGAGAAGTCGGACTTTGATCACCTGATCGACAATCATTCCGCGCTGAGACAGCCCGAAATGGCCGTATTCCCCAGCACGCACAGTCTTCCGTCCGATCCACTCGACTTCGAAAACGCGCGTAGCGCCCGAATCGTCTGGTGAAAGGGCGCGTCGTGTATCACCGCGATACGTGGTCTTTTCATCGAAGGAGGGCCATATCCGTTCCTGCGGTTGCAGATATGGTGGCCCTGCGGGTGTCCCCTCTATGAACAGTTGCCCTTCAAACTCGTCAAAATAGACGCCGGTAAACCGCTGAACCGGTCCAAAGTCGAAGCAGTTTCGTTCAGGAAGAGAACGACCGATCCGGCTGCCGTCCGACTGAACCTCATCCGGCAGAGTACACCTCCGATAGGGATCGTACCCCTCGATAACTCGGATCGCGGTGTCCCAAGCCACAGAGACGGGGCGCGGCGCGTGACCGGATATCGTCCATTCGTCGAGCCCCCAATACGCGAGTGGGATCGCGAGTAGCGTTACTGCGCCGCCCGCGATCCAACTCTTTCTCACACCACGCTCTCGATCCACGCCTTCAGCTTGGACTTGGTGTTGATCTCCTGGATCCCCACCTGCTGCGCGACCTTCTGCCCGTCCTTGTAGACGAACAGCGTCGGGATGCCGCGGATGCCAAGGCTACCCGGCGTGTCGGGATTTTCCTCGATGTTCAGCTTGGTGATCGTGACCTTGTCGGCCAGCTCCTCCGCCAGCTCTTCCAGGCTCGGGCCGATGATCTTGCACGGGCCGCACCATTCGGCCCAGAAATCGACCAGCACGGGCTTGTCGGACTGCAGCACGTCGGTTGCAAAGCTCTCGTCGGTAACGGCCTTCGCCATGTCTCAAATCTCCTGTCTGTTGCAACCTAACTAGGGTCGGCAGCCGCGCGTCTCAAGCATCGAGTGGCAAGCTTTGTTCGCTTGGCGCGAAGCCCGGCTTGTGCGCGGCGACCAGATCGGCCGGCAGTTCGAACAGCACCGGCCCCGCCGTATAGAGCAGCCCCGCGACCACCTCGCGCCCCGGAAAGATCACTTCCAGCGCCGCGACATAGGCCGCCATCTGGCGGACATGATAGGGCGGCACATCGGACAGCGATCCCGGCGCGCGCCGCCCGGTCTTGAAATCCACCACCAGCACCCGGCTGTCGGTGACCAACAGCCGGTCGGCAGTGCCCGAAACGACATGCCCGCCGCCGACCACCGCCGCGACCGGAGCTTCGGCCAGCGCCTCCGGCCCGAACAATTCGGCAAAGCGCGGCTCGGCCAGGACCCCCAGCGCCGCG
>VYKW01000127.1_pt1 | contig 34240 bp, 40 predicted proteins | sample 5114451 | NCBI WGS metagenome assembly VYKW01 (sample SAMN12291784, study PRJNA351875) | freshwater metagenome | isolation source: freshwater lake | place: USA: Michigan, Gull Lake | collected 2013-08-08
GGGCCACGAGGTCTATCTCCTTTAGAAGGCGTCGGGGGCGGGCGGCGCGTGCGCGGCCTCACCCGCACGGTCGGACGGTGCGCTGAACACATGCACTTTGTCCGGAATGGTCAGGTTGGCGTCGCCCCAGGCTAGCCCACCGAAGATAATGGCCGGGCCCGAGATACTATAGGCGGCGATGGCGTCGATGAGATCGCCGAGAGTCGTGGCGACCGCGACTTCGTCGGCGCGCGTGCCATTCTCAACCACTACGATAGGCAACGATGCCGGCGCCCCCGCCGCAATCAGCTTGTGGCGCAGCATGCGAGACGTGCGAACGCCCATGTAAATGGCAAACGCCTGTCCCGGCGCCGCCAGCGCCGCCCAGTCGAGATCGATGTCGCCGTCCGCCGTCGCACCCGTTACCAGTGAAAACTGGCGTACGCTCTCGCGCAACGTCAGCGGTAGCGCGATGCTCGCTGCGCAAGCATGCGCCGCCGTAATCCCGGGCACGATCTCGATGTCGATGCCGGCCGCACGCACGGCGGCAATCTCTTCCGCAGCCCGCCCGAACACGAACCCGTCGCCGCCCTTGAGCCGCGCCACGACGTGTCCCTTGAGCGCTTCGCGCACCAGAATACGGTTAATCTCGTCTTGCGATGTCGACGGTCCGCCGGCTTCCTTGCCAACCGGAATGATGACTGCGTCCGCCCGCGCATGCACCAGCACGCCCTCACCAACCAGCCGGTCCACGACCAGCACGTCAGCCGTAGCGATCCGGTGAACGGCCCGCACGGTCAGGAGGTCCGGATCGCCCGGACCGCAACCGATCAACTGAACACGGCCCGGCGCTAGTGCGCCCGCCGCATGCGAACCTGTCATGCGAACCTCTCCGAGGCGGTGTCTACGGCAGGCGCCGCCGCTTGGACGCCCCCGCTTGAGGGTGTGTCCTGCGACGGTCCTTGCCAGAAATCCAGCCTGAAATAACGCCAGCGGCCCCGCCAACCCGCGCGCCGCATCATTACCACCAAGGTCATAGAAGATAACACAGCAAAATCATGCTTCAAGAGAAAAGATTTAGCCCATAAAACCGGAATAGAATTCCGACAAAAGGCCGTATTGAAGCTAAAAATTGCCAATTCGCCGCCCGCGTCACTAGCCCCCACGCCCGCCGCCGGCATTCCGGCCCACCCTTATTTTGACCCTACGCAAAGCTTGCCTTATCGGCAGCTAAAGTTCTGTTAGGCCACACGCTTTCGTGACCCCAAGTGACTTGATGGGAAGGGGTCAGTCGTGTTCTTAGAACTTATCGAGATTGGCGCGAAGCCGATTTCCCGAATGACCCGGGCGGGAGACCCGGACCAAGAAGGAAGGCCCTTGGGAGGGGTTCTCGACAATAAGATCAAGAACGAAAAATACTGAGAATGCTGTCTTTGGAGGACACCAATATGAAGACCTGGACCAAGCCCGCCGTTCGCGAACAGGAAGTCGGCCTCGAAGTGACGTCCTACCTGCCGGCCGAAATCGACGTCATCTGATTTCAGGATGTGCGGCCGAGCGCTTGACCTGAGCGCCGGCCCCGATCTGACACGGCGGCCCACGACCCGGCCGCCGTCGTCGTTTGCGCGTCCGCCTCTCATCGGAGGCATTACGGGCGGCCTCCTCCAACACGTCGGAAAATCATGCTGATCAAGGTGCTCGGGGCGTCTGCCGGCGGCGGATTCCCGCAATGGAACTGCAATGGCCCGATGAGTGCGAGCGCGCGTGCCCGCAAACCCGGCTTCGCGCCCCGCACGCAGTCCTCCCTCGCGATTTCCGCCGACTCTAAACGCTGGGTCCTGCTCAACTGTTCGCCCGACCTGCGCGAGCAAATCGCCCACAACCCCGAACTCTGGCCCGACGCCAGCGGGCCGCTGCGCAATTCGCCCATCAAGGCCGTCATCGTCACCAATGCCGACGTTGACCACATCATCGGCCTCATCAACTTGCGTGAAGGCACCCCCTTCACCATTTATGGATCAGACCGGGTTCTCAAAACCATCAACGCCAACTCGGTCTTCAACGTCTGCAATCCGCAGATCGTCCCGCGGCTCGAGTTGCCGCTCGACGCAGCAACCCGGGTCGAAGACCACGGCGAGGATCTGGGCCTCACCGTCGAAGCCTTCGCCGTTCCGGGCAAGATCGCGCTGTTCTTGGAAGATTCGTCCGACAAGAAGTCCTTCGGCAGCCGCGAAGGCGATACCATAGGCCTCAAAGTCACCGAGACGGCGACGGGCCGCTTCTTCTACTATATTCCCGGCTGCGCGGAGGTGGACCCGCCGCTGGCCGAGCGCATCAAGGGCGCCCCCCTGATCTTCTTCGACGGCACGCTCTACACCGACGATGAGATGATAAGGCAAGGGCTCCTGAACAAAACCGGCGCCCGCATGGGCCACATCTCGATTTCCGGGTCCAATGGCTCGATTGCCGCGTTCAAGGACCTGGATGTGAAGCGCAAGATCTACGTCCACATCAACAACTCGAACCCCGTGCTCGACGACAACTCACCCGAGCGTAAGGTGGCCGAAAAGGCCGGTTGGGAAGTGGGCTACGACGGAATGGAGATCAGGATATGACGGACATTCACCTGAAGGGCACCGCCCGCACCGACAACAGGCTCTGGTCTCACGACGAGTTCGAGGCCGCCATTCAGGCCGTCGGTGCCGAGCGCTATCACGACAAGCACCCCTTCCATAAGCTGCTGCACGGCGGCAAGCTCAAGAAGTCCCAGGTCGCCGCCTGGGCGCTGAACCGCTACTGCTATCAGTCCGCCGTCCCCCGCAAGGATGCCGCCCTCGTCAGCCGTACGCTCGACCGCGAACTGCGCCGCGAATGGATGCACCGCGTCCTCGAACACGATGGCTATGAAAACGATGCCGGCGGCATCGAACGCTGGCTGATCCTCACCGATGCCCTAGGCCTCGATCGCGAGTACGTGCAGTCGATGCGCGGCGCCCTTCCGGCCACGCGATTCGCCGTCGAAGCCTACGTCACCTTCGTGCGCGAACAGCCACTCACCATCGCGGTGGCCTCCTCGCTCACCGAACTCTTCGCGCCCAAGATCCACAAAGAGCGCATCTCCGGCATGCTCGAGGGTTACGATTTCATCGACGACCGCGTGATGGCCTACTTCAAGCAACGCCTCGTTCAGGCTCCCCGCGACGCCGACTTCGCGCTCAACTACATCAAAGAACACGCCGCCACCCGGGCCGAGCAGGAAGCCTGCGTCGACGCCGTGCGCTTCAAGTGTAACGTGCTCTGGGTGCAACTCGACGCGCTCTACCACGCCTACATCAATGGCAACGTGCCCCCCGGCGCATGGCGTCCGGAGGATCTTGGCACATGAGCATCGGCCAATACGCCAAACGCGAACGCACCATGATCACCGGCGACTGCCGGCCGAGCATCCCGCGCTTCGTCAAGCTGCGCCACGATGCGGGCCGCGGCCGCTGGATCCTTCTCGCCCCCGAGCGGGTCTTCAACCCAGACGAAATCGCTGTCTCCGTGCTGCAGAAGTGCGACGGCGTCCGTTCGGTGTCCGACATCGCCGCCATCCTTGCCGATGACTATAAGGCTCCCGCAGATGTCATTTTGAAAGACATCATCGACATGCTGCAGGACCTGTCCGACAAAGGCGTCTTGACCGCCGGCGTCCCCACGAATTCTTGAACGGAGCGAAGCCATGAACGAGGTCACCCCCGTCGAACAAAGCGCCGTAGCCGCCGTCGATCCGTCGTGCGCCCGGGCTCCTGTCGGCATGCTGTGCGAACTCACACACCGCTGCCCGCTGCAATGCCCCTATTGCTCCAATCCCACCGACCTGGAGCGCGTCGCCACCGAATTGACGACCGAGGAATGGCAAAGCGTAATGCGCCAGGCAGGTGAACTCGGCATCCTGCAGGTCCATCTGTCCGGCGGTGAGCCCACCGTTCGCAAGGACTTGGAAGAAATCCTCGAAGCCGCGGTCAAGTCCGGCCTCTACACCAACCTCATCACGGCCGGAGTCACCATCAATCGCGAGCGCCTCCTGAAGCTCGCTGAAATCGGCCTCGACCACGTCCAGCTCTCGATTCAAGACGTCGACAGCGAAAACGCCGACCGCATCTCCGCCTACAAGGGCGGGCTGGCAAAGAAGATCGAAGTCTCGCAATGGACCAAGGAAGCGGGCATGGCGTTGACGATCAACGCGCCCATCCACCGCCAGAACATCCACAACGTCCCGCGCATGATCGAGTTTGCCATCGAGTGCGGCGCCGGCCGCATCGAGATCGCGCACGTCCAGTACTATGCCTGGGCGCTCCTCAACCGCGGCTCCCTGATGCCGACCCGCGAAAGCTTCATGACGGCCGCTAAGCAGGTCGAGGAGGCACGCCAGAAATACAAGGGGATCATCGTCATCGACATGGTCGTCCCCGACTATTACGCCAAGTTCCCCAAACCCTGCATGGGCGGTTGGGCCAAGCAGATCCTGAATGTTACCCCCCAGGGCCGCGTCCTGCCCTGCCACGCCGCCGAATCCATCACCCACCTGACCTTCGACAACGTGAAGGACCGCCCCTTGGCCGACATCTGGCTCAATGGCGACGCCTTCAATAAATACCGCGGCACCGAGTGGATGAAGGAGCCTTGCCGCACCTGCCCGCGCAAGGAAATCGATTTCGGCGGCTGCCGCTGCCAGGCCTTCGCCCTCACCGGCGACGCCACGAATACGGACCCGGCGTGCTCCTTGTCCCCGATGCACGAAGAATGGGCCAAGGTTGCAGAGGTCGAAAGCCACTCCACCCCGCCTGACTTCATCTACCGCCGCGTCGGCGGTGCAAAGGTGACCGTCGGGGGCGCCAAGGAGCCGGTCCCGGGCGAATAAATTGCCTTGAACAAGGCACTGGCAGGAAACGAAGTCCCAGTGTAAAAAGCCCGCCGGTAGAAATCTTCTAAGCTGCAAAAAGGCGTAGGAGTTTCACCGGATACCGGGGCCTATTCACCCCGGGTTCAGGTGGACTTTGGCAAAAGAGAAGCTAGAGTCGCATAAGTGGCTCCACGGACCGCAAAAGGTCACCGTGCCACCTTCGGGAGGAAGTGCAGATGATGAAGTGGGTTATCGCCGCCGGTCTCGTGCTGGCAGCTCCGTTCGCCGCCTCGGCTCAGGACGCCGAAGCAGGTAAGGCTGTGTTCAAGAAGTGCGCCGCATGCCATCAGGTCGGCCCCGAGGCGAAGAATGCCCTCGGCCCGGCGTTGACCTGCGTTGCCGGCAAGACTGCAGGCACGCACGAAGGCTATGCCGGTTACTCCGATGCCCTGAAGAAGTCGGGCATCGTGTGGGATGACGAAAAGCTGCTTGCTTGGTTCGAGGCCGACGACAAGGTCGTTCCCGGCAACAAGATGATCTTCCCGGCCGGCGTGAAGGACGCAACCGATCGCGCCAACCTGCTCGCCTACATCAAGAGCCAGTGCGCGGGCTAAGCCACTTTAATTGACGAGTTCTAAGCCGCCGCCGGAACCATCCGGCGGCGGTTTTCTTGTTCCCCAGCGCACATCAGCCAAGCGGCACGCAATCGCTCGTATCGATCGCGGCCGCAAGTTCTCGCACCGTGCGGTCCCGCACGATCTCATCCGCCGCGATGTCGAGCAGCGGCACCAGCACGAAAGAACGCTGTTCGATGAACGGATGCGGAACCTTCAAGTCCGGCGTATCGATCACCTCTCCGCGATAGGTCAGTACATCCACATCGACGAGCCGCGGCCCCCATTTCACCGAGCGCACGCGCCCCATCGCATCTTCCGCCGCGAGACAGCGGCGCAACAATTCATGCGCCGTTACCTCCGTCGCCACCGCTACCGCCGCATTCACGAACCAGTCCTGTTCCAGAATTCCCCATGGCGCCGAGCGATAGAGCCGCGATATCGCCACCCGCTTCACCGCTCCATCCGCACAAAGCAGGTCAATGGCGTGCGCAATGTTCGCCGCCTTGTTACCGACATTAGAGCCAATACCGATCAGCGCGTCGTAGGCGGCCACACTCCGCGCAGTCTCAGTCATACTTGATATAGGCAAAACGCGGGTCTGTAGGTGTGCCTTCCAGCGTGTTGTTCGTTTCCGAACCCGGCTGCCACTGCACGACCTCTTCGATCTTCTTCGCCAGAAAGAGATCCTTATCCGTGATCCCCTTCGCCGAATGGGTCATCAAACGAACCTCGACCCAAGCGTACGACGCTGTGATATCCGGATGGTGCCACGCGGCCTCTGAGAGATGCCCGACAGTGTTGATCACCATCAGAGTTCCCTTCCAGCCATTCGTCTTGTAGGTCCGCCTGATCCAGCCATCTTCAAGCCGCCATTCGGGAAGATTGGCTTTGAGCCATGCGATCACGTCCGCCTCGGCCATTGCTTTTTCACGGGTCGCCGTCATTTCGGAACGCTCCACGGTCTTCCAGGGATTGACATTTCTTCGCTCACCGTAGATCGACTGGGGTCCGCCTTCAATCGCCTCGCCCGCCCAAGGTGCTGAGGCGCTTCCGATTGAACCCTGAACGAACGGGGTCCCCCATGCGGGCCATTACCGTCAGCGCACCCGCCCGCCTGCACTTGGGCTTTGTCGACCTCAACGGCTCGCTCGGTCGTAAATACGGCTCGCTCGGCCTCGCCGTCGACCAGCCCGCGACGGTGCTCACCGTGCGCGAGGCCCAAACGTTCCACGCCGCCGGCCCCGAAGCCGCCCGCGCCGAGAAGGCCCTCCACCGTTTCTCCAATCTTTACGCCGCAGGCCATCCTTTCTCGGTCGATGTGGCTGAAGCCATTCCAGCCCACGCCGGCCTAGGCTCCGGAACCCAGTTAGCGCTGGCAATTGGTGCCGCCGTACTTCAGCTTTCAGGGCACAAGGCAACTGCGCAGTCCCTGGGCGAAGTCGTCGAACGTGGCGCCCGCTCTGCAATTGGCATTACGGCGTTCGAGCGCGGCGGCTTCATCGTCGATGGCGGCCGCGGCCCCTCAGGACATGCTCCACCGACCGTCGTCCGCCTGGACTTTCCCGCCGACTGGCGCGCCATTCTCGTCCTCGATCCGCGCGAGGTCGGCGTCCACGGCGAAAAGGAAACCGCCGCCTTCAAGGCCTTGCCGGATTTCCCTGAAACGCTCGCCGGCCACCTCTGCCGCCTGACCCTCATGCGCCTTCTGCCGGGCATCGTCGAACAGGACCTAGCCGCATTCGGCGCAGCACTCAGCGAGATCCAAGAGATCGTCGGTAACCATTTCTCGGCAGCTCAGGGCGGCGCACCCTGGTCCAACCCCGAAGTCGGCCGCATTGTCCGGCGTCTGGGCGAAGCAGGTGCCACCGGCCTCGGCCAAAGTTCGTGGGGCCCAACCGGCTTTGCGTTCATCGACAGCGAAGCTGCGGCGCACCGTCTCTATTCATCTTTAGTCGAAGAGGCTAAAGCGGTGCGGCTCGATCTCAAAATTGTGCAGGGTCGCAACTCGGGAGCCGTTATTGGACCCGCCTGACCCCCGCCTGTTCCACATCCTCTGGGGAGAACAAGAACATGACCCAAGAAGCGACACCCATCCTGCACATGCTCGACCCGCGCAAGCACGTGAGCCCCTTCGACGTCAACATGGCCGCGGACGCCGGCTACAAGGTCATCGTCCCCTACACAAACGTCGAAGTCACCGACGTCACGCCCCTGATTCAAGACGCCATCTTCTCACGCCCGCCCAACTACGGCGTGCGCACCGGCTTCTTCATGGGCGGCAAAGACGCCATCGTCGCCCTCGACATGCTCGAAGCCGCCAAGAAGGCGCTCGTCCCGCCGTTCGAATGCTCCACATTTGCTGACCCCGCTGGCTCCTTCACGACCGCTGCCGCCATGGTTGCCTGCGTCGAGCGCGTTCTGAAGCTCAAGTTCGGCCGCACCTGGAAGGGCACGCGCGTCGCCGTCTTCGGCGCCACCGGCGTTGTTGGCTTCGCCTCATCGATCATCTCCGCTCTCGAAGGCGCACAAGTCCAGCTCGTCGCCCATCGTGGCGTCGACCGCGTCATCAAGAGCGCTGCTGTTTCGAAGGAGCGCTTCGGCGTCGACCTCGAGCCCGTCAACGGTGAAACCGCCGAACAGCGCGCTGAAGTCGTCCGCAACGCCGAAGTGATCTTTGCCGCCGCAGCGGCCGGCGTGCAGGTCGTCTCCAAGGAGATGATGAAGAACGCGCCGAACCTCATCGCCATCGCGGACGTCAACGCCGTCCCTCCCGCCGGTGTCGAAGGCATGGACCTCTTCATGGACGGCGCGCCCCTCGGCGACAGCGGCATCCTCGGCGTTGGCCCGCTTGCTATTGGCGACATCAAGTACAAAACCGAAGCCGGCCTCTTCAAGCAGATGCTCGAGAGCGACAAGGCCCTCTCGCTCGATTTCCGTCACGCCTACGCCAAGGCCAAGGAACTCACCGGCCTCGTCTAATCGCTGCGATCTGATCCCCTCTACCCGCATGCGGGGAGAGGGTTAGGGTGAGGGGCAGCCGCTTGTTCAAAGCGGGAACCTGCCCGTCACCCCAACCCTCTCCCCATTGCAAGAGCAATGGGGAGAGGGAGAAATATGCCAGCCCCTGACCCATCGACGCCGCCAACGGTTCTCATCGCCGCTTTCTCCGGCCGTGCGCTGGCGCAAGCGGCCCGCCGCGCCGGCTATCTCCCGCTCGTCGTCGATTGCTTCGGCGATTCTGACACCCGCGCCGCCGCGCACGATCTCGTCTGCCTGCCTGCCCGCGTTCAAATCGGCTTCATCAAGCGCCCGCTCATCACTGCCCTCGAAACGCTCGCGGCCAAAGCTCCCTCCCCACCTATCGGCCTCGTCCTCGGCGGCGGCTTCGAATGCAATCCCAAGCTCGTCGCCGCCCTCGCCGAACGCTTTCGCCTCGTCGGCAACACCGCTGACACGATCCGCCGCGTCAAAGACCCATCGGAATTTTTCGGCACGCTCGCCCGCCTCGGTATCCGCCATCCCGAAACGCGCCTCACGCCACCGGATGATCCCACCGGCTGGCTCATGAAACGCATCGGCGGCAGCGGCGGTCTCCACATCCATTCCTGCCCTCCAACCTTCGAACCCGATCCCCGCCGCTACTTCCAGCGCGAACATCCCGGAGATGCCATTTCCGTCCTCGCCATCGCGAGCCCGCGAGGAACCGCCGTCGCGATCTCGCGCCAATGGTCCTCGCCCCGCAAGCGCCGGCCCTACCGCTACGGCGGCGCCGTCTCGGGCGTCCACATCGACGACGACGTCGAAGCCCGCCTCATCGACACCTCGCTGATGGTCCTTTCCAAGTTTGATCTCGTGGGCCTCGTATCCTTCGATTTCGTTGTCCACGACGGCGAACCGCTCCTCCTCGAAGTGAACCCCCGCCCCGGCGCCACCCTCGACATTTTCGACGACGCAACCGGCAGCCTCTTCGCCGCCCACGTTGCCGCCTGCGCCCACGAAAACCCCGCGATGATTCTGAAGAACCGTTGGCACCCGCCACAGGCCGCCGCTGCCGCCTACCTTTACGCCGACCACGGCGCTCTGACCGTCCCTTATGTCGATTGGCCCGAGTGGGCCGCCGACCGCCCGCAACCGGGTACTGATATCGCCCGCGGCCAGCCGCTCGCCACCGTTACCGCCACCGCATTAACCAGCAACGACGCCGAAAACCTCTGCCGCGAACGCTTATCGGCCTTGGCTGAACTCGTGTATGAAAGTTCTAAACGGGAAGGAAACGTCAGGATATGACCATGCATTTCAATAAGGCGCCTAGCGTCAACGCGCGCGCATCCGCCATCGTCGAAACAATCGTCAAAAACGCCGACGCGCTCCGCTGCGCCGTCTCCACCGGCGCCAACGGCGAGCGCCTCGTCGACCTCGGCGCCAATGTGCCCGGCGGCCTCGAAGCCGGCCGCCTCCTTGGCGAAGTCTGCATGGGCGGCTTCGGCACCGTGCAGATCACCTCTTCATCCGGACTGCCCAACTGGCCACTCGGCGTCGTCGTCCACTCCTCCAATCCCGTCATCGCGTGTCTCGGCAGCCAATACGCCGGCTGGACGATCACGGAAGAAGCATCCGGCTTCTTCGCTCTTGGCTCCGGCCCCGCCCGCGCGCTTTCGCGCGTCGAAGAGCTCTACAAGGAACTGGGCTACGTCGATCACCACATCAACGGTGCGCTCGTCATCGAAGGCGACAAAGCCCCGCCGACGACAGTTGCCGCCAGCATCGCCGCCGCCTGCGGCATTCCCCCCGCCAATCTAACGATACTCTACGCACCAACCGGCAGCCTCGCTGGCACCGTGCAGATTGCCGCCCGCGTGCTCGAAGTCTCGCTGCACAAAGCACACGCGCTCCACTTCCCGCTCGAAAACATCATCGACGGCTACGGAGTCGCGCCGCTCGCCCCGCCCATCCCCGACTTCATCAAGGCCATGGGCCGCACCAACGACGCCATCATCTACGGCGGCCGCATCCAGCTTTTCGTCAAAGGCACCGACGCCGACGCAAAGAAACTCGCCGACGCCCTGCCGTCCAACACGTCGTCCTCGTATGGCAAGCCGTTCGCGGAAACCTTCGCAGAAGTGAATGGCGACTTCTACAAGATCGACGCCATGCTCTTCTCACCCGCCATCGTCACCGTCTCCAACCTCGACACCGGCTCGTCCTTTCAAGCCGGAAAACTCGCCCCCGAAATCGTCGAAGCAAGCTTCAAGTAAAGTGCGATGACCACGCCGCCCTTTTCCATCACCGCCCGCGGTCCCGGTTCGCCGGGACCGCGCATCGTCCTATTCGTCGAGGACGGCGGCGGCGACTGGCATGCGCGGCGATTGCGAGAAGCCTTGCAGGCCCGCGGCGCGCAGGTCATCACGACGTGCCTCAAGTTCTGCGCCTTCGACACGCGCCTCCCCTCCGGCATCGCCATTCCCGGCTTCGACGGCGACCTCCCCGATGGCGCCTTCGTCCGCTCCGTCTCCACCGGCAGCCTCGAACAGATCACGCTCCGCCTGGGCATCCTGCATGCGCTGCGCGAAAGCGGCGTCCGCGTCTGGAACGACGCTCGCGTCATCGAACGCTGCGTTGATAAATCAACGGCCACGTTCCTATTCCAGAAGGCCGGCCTCCCAGTCCCGGTGACGCGCGCCGCCGAAGGCATCGACAGCGCGCGCGCATTCGCCGCCGATCAGTCCGGCCGCCCCATCGTCCTCAAGCCGTTGTTCGGCAGTCAGGGCAACGGCGTCCGCCGCATCGACACAGCCGACCAATTCCCCGCGCCCGCCGAAGTCGGCGACGTCTATTACACCCAGCGCTATTTGCGCGGCGACGCCGACACGCGCTTCGAGGATTGGCGCCTCTTCGTCTCGCGCGGCCGTGTACTGGCCGCCATGGCCCGCGTCGGCCACACCTGGATCACCAACGTCCACCAGGGCGCCGAGCCGCAGGGCATTCCTATCGAACCGGAGATGTCGCACCTCGCCTTGGAAGCTGCCCGCGTGATCGGCGCGGACTATGCCGGCGTCGATCTCATCCGCGACGAGACCGGCAATTTGCTCGTCCTCGAAATCAATTCCAACCCAGCCTGGAAGGGCTTGCAAAGCGTGACAGACGTCAACATCGCCTGGATGCTGGCCGACGATTTCCTCGGCGCGCTGGCTGAGCGCCAATCCGCATGACTGGCCCACTCACGCGTGACGAGATCGAAGCAGCCTATCGTGCCGCCTGCCGCCTCGAAGTGCGTACCTTGAAACCCGGCAACGTCCACATCTACGCCGACGGCCATCGAATGACGGTCGTCGACTTCGATACCAGCACCGAAGTCTCCGCACCGCACATTTCCGATCCCGCGCTGGCCGTCGGCACACGCATCCACCGCGCCGTTGAAGCGACGTTCAAAGCCGTTGGCCAGAATACGAACCTCGGTATCGTGCTCTTGTGCGCGCCGCTCGCCGCCGCCGCCGAGCGCCCCGGCCCCGCGACGCTCGCACATAAACTCAAAAGCGTTCTAGCCAATCTCGATCATGAGGACGCCCGCGAGGTGTATAAGGCCATCGCCGCCGCCAGTCCCGCAGGACTTGGCTCAGAATCATCCGGCGACGTGCGCGCCGAACCGCCTGCCAACTGGACGCTCCTCGATGCAATGCGCGCGGCCGCGTCCCGCGATATGATCGCCAACGAATACGCGACGGGCTTTGGCGGCATCTTCGCCAACGCTCGCACATTGACCGCCGCCCTCGCTTCTGGCGCGGCACCCGAAGACGCACTGGCCTCCCTTTTCCTGCATCAACTCGCCGAACATCCAGACACCCATATCGTCCGAAAGCACGGCCCTGCCCTTGCAGACCGCGTCCTACGCCGCGCCGCCGAAGTCTTGTCGGGCCTCTCTGACGGCACGCCCTCAAACCTGTCCGCCGCCCCCAATCGCGCCCGGCTCCTCGCCTTTGACGCGGAATTGAAATCCTGGGGCGCAAACCCAGGCTCGCTGGCCGATCTGATGTGCGCCAGTATTTTCGCAACCGCCCTTCAGGCAGCGGCTGCACACCCAGCCGATCGTTGAGCGGAAGAGCCTGGAAACGTTGCCGATTTCGTCCCCATTCGCGCCTGCAAAACGAGACCGGAAGTTGTAGCAACGCGTTGTGATATCTATATTAAATGCCGCAGGTTGGACTAAAGGCGGATCGCCTCTTGTCGAACAGGGGGCTCTGTGGCTAATAGGGCCCGGTGCTCTAGGCGCGCCGCTATCTGGTGATCCGGTCCGGTGTTGCTTTCATCACCGATCCCTGTCTCCACCAATAGCTAGGGACGATCGAGATCGGCTAACCCCGGGGTATCCCGGCGCGCGCCGGCTCATATTTGTATGTTCGAAACTGGGAGGAACCCCACTAATGGCCAAGATTAATCGCGTACTGGTCGGCGAGTCGCTCGTCGGCGACGGCAACGAAGTCGCTCACATCGACCTCGTCATCGGACCGCGCGGCTCTGCCGCTGAGAGCGCGTTCGTCAACGCCCTCGCCAACAACAAGGACGGCTTCACGACGCTTCTCGCCGTGATCGCGCCGAACCTGGCCTGCAAGCCCAACACCATCCTGTTCAACAAGGTCACCATCAAGGACGCCCGTCAGGCCGTTCAGATGTTCGGCCCTGCACAGTACGGCGTTGCAAAGGCCGTTCAGGACTCGGTTGCTGAAGGCATCATCCCGGCGAACGAAGCTGACGACGTCTACGTCCTCGTCGGCGTGTTCATCCACTGGGAAGCATCCGACGACGCCAAGATCCAGGACTACAACTACCGCGCCACGAAGGAAGCGATCGCCCGCGCCGTTGCCGGCAAGCCGACCGCAGCTGAAGCGACCGCACAGCGCAACTCGGCAGCTCATCCGTTCGCTGCCAAGTCTTGAAGCGGAAACCGTCCACAGCAGGAAAACACCAACAACTCTCCGCCGATGAAAGCGGGTCTGCTGCAGCGATTGGGTAGAATACTCTCGGGCCGTTGGAACGGCTAACACGTCGAGTGGGCTCCCCAAACCACTCGCAATGTGTGGACTGAAAAACTCTAGCCGGCGATCTGTTGAAGATCGCCGGTTTTTATTTTGCCCTCATGCAGGGCGCTTGCCACTAGAACGCCGGACGCACCCGCATCCTTGAGCGCGCGGATGTCGTCCATGTTACGCACTCCGCCGGCCGCAAACACGCGCCGCTGCGGTCCAGCCATTTCCGCTACCGTCTGGACCCGCTTGATATCGGGCCCTTCGCCGCGCCCAACCCGCGTCAGCGTCATTACGATCACCGCACCGGGCCACATCGACGGATAGGCCAGAAGTTCGGGCGGTCCCATGAAGGCAAGCCCACGGAAATCCAAAGACAGGATGCCGTTGCGATTGATCGGCTTCCCGCCCAGCGCAGACTGACAGGCGCCCGCAGCTAACAGCGTCTCCGATCCGATCACAGGCCTCACCCGCTGGTGGGACGATTCCGCTTCGAGACTGCCATCGTCGAGCCATACATCACCGCCGCTCCACGCATCAGCGACGCGGGAATGAATATCGCGATTGGAGCCGCGCCCTTCAATTCCGTCGAGGTCCGCTAAGTACAAGGTTGGAAACGGGAAGACAGACTGGTATCCGCGTGCAACAGCAACGGGATCTGCACTGCCTGCGAGCGGCGACTTGATGGGTCTGTAGTGGGTTCTGTCACCGGCAACCGCGCGTACGGCGACACCACCCCGTATATCGATGACCGGGATAATCAGCATTCTCTAGGGCTCCTCCCTGGACGGATACCTGACGCAGAGCGGAATTTTTTTCAAGGGAGCGCGACACGAAATGGCGACCCGGGCAGGCCTCGATGTCGGCGGCGCACATTTGAAAGTCGCCGTTGCTGAAAATGGTAAACTTACTGCGGTGCAGCAGTTTCGTTGCAGGCTTTGGATGGGCTTGGAAAAACTGGATTTTGCATTGCAAAATGCCGCGCCGCTGATCGGGAATTCCGATCAGATCCGCATCACCATGACCGGCGAACTATCGGACGTATTTCCAAATCGGACAGCAGGCGTCGAAGCGCTCATCGCCCGCATGGAGCGCGAATTCGGCGCCACGGCCCGATTCTGGATCGGCCCGCGCGGTCTCGGCACAAGCATCGACGCGCGCGCCCATCCCCGCGATGTCGGCTCCACGAATTTTCTTGCCACCGCTGCACTGGCCGCACGCACGCACGCCGATGCTCTCGTCATCGACTTCGGATCGACGACTGCCGATATCATTCCCGTGCGCGGCGGCAAACCCGTTCCCCTCGGCCTGACCGATGCCGTCCGCCAAACAACGGGCGAACTCGTCTATACCGGCTTCACACGCACAGCGGTCATGGGCGTCACCACGCGCGCGCCATTCCAGGGCCAATGGGTGACCTTCGCCCGCGAATACCTTTCCACCATGGCCGACGTCCGCCGCATCCTAGGCGTCGACCTCACCGCTTTCGACCAGCACACAACCGCTGACGGCCAGGATAAATCCATCGCCAGCAGCACCGTACGCCTCGCCCGCATGCTGGGCCGGGATGCCGATGAAGGTACCACCACCGACTGGCACGGCGTTGCCGCTTTTATTCGAGAAGAGCAATTGCGCTCCATTCACGACGGCGCGATGCAGGTTCTATCGCGCGCGAACATCGCCGCCACGGCGCCCATCATCGCGGCAGGCATCGGATCAGCCGACGTCGCCGTCATCGCCGCACGCCTCGGCCGCACCTTCATCCCGTTCGCCGAACTGGTTGCTGCACCTCCCGAATTGGCCGCCTGGGCTACCGCCTGCGCCCCTGCCGTCGCCCTCGCTCTTCTCGACGATTAGCATTGGGAAACGTGGGATTGTTGCACGTCCGCCGCACCCCTCGCATTGCGGTCGCGACCCGCCCGGGCCTACAACGAAGCCCAGGGAACAGGGGAGACCGGCGATGCGAACGCCAGCGACAGTCTTGGCAGCCATGATCAGCGCGGGCCTACCGCTCGCCGCATGCGCGCCCATGATGCCCGACGCAAATACCGCACTCATTGCTGGTTCGATCGAGAAGACGCCGCAGATGCTGCCGGGCGTCCCCAACGGCTTCGAGTGCCCGCTTGTCCCCAACGGCTTTGATCCCGCCGGGTCCATCTACCGCCTCGACAAAAGCGGGACCTTCTATCGCGTCACAGCATACGGCGAAGAACCCGCCATCCTTGCAATGAAGGGCTACCGCCGCGACATCAAAATCGCCGACTACACCTTCTCCGATGCCCAGAAATCGAGTGTCGGCGTCTCCCTCGCCGTCCTACAAAACGCGCTGCCCGGCCTCACCGCCGCTGCCAATGCCGATGTGAAGAAGAGCCTCAAGGTCGATGTTGTCGTTTCCGACATGATGGCCGATTCAATCGACGACCAAGTCGCCGATCACATCTTGGAACGCTTCAAGACCGACGTGAAGCCGAAGCACGGCAGCAAATACTTCCTCGTCCGCGAGTCGATCCGCGCTGGCGCCGTGAGCTATGCTTTGAAGCGTGAAGATCTGGCTAGACTCGGCAGCGAAGCGCAAGTCGAGCAAATAGCCAACGGCAAGGCAGACGTTACGTTCAAGGACAACAACGGCCTCGTCTCCATCACGCAGAAATTTCTGCCTGATCGAGTGCCCGTATGCATCAAGGCCGCCGAAATCGTCGTCGAACCCGTGCGCGGACAGGCCCCTGCCGTCACACTCAAAGATACGCGCGACACGGATCTTCCCGCGATCAACAAGATCGGCGCTGACGAAGCCAAGAAAGCCGCCACCGCACCCGCGCCCAAACCGCCGGCTTGACCAGGCGCAAGGACGGCCTGGGCGGAACCGTGCGCTGGTGAAGGCCCGGTTAGCCGCGAGACCGCCATGTCAAAACGATCCGCAACGCGTGCCGCCCGCGAAAGAATGGTCGCCACCCAGTTGGTTGACCATGGCATCCGCCAGCCCGCTGTGCTCGAAGCCATGCGCAATGTTCAACGCGAAGAGTTCGTAGGTCCCGAAAGCGAGCCCTACGCCTACGAGGACCGCCCCTTGGCCATCGGCGCAGGCCAGACCATCTCCCAGCCCTACATCGTCGCCTTTATGATCGAAGCCCTGCAATTGGATGGCGGCGAGAAGGTCCTCGAGATTGGGGGCGGCTCGGGCTACGCCGCCGCCATTCTGGCGCGCATCGCCGCCACTGTGTTTACGATCGAATGCATCCCGGAACTCGCCGGTCTGGCCCGCCGCAATCTTGCAGCCTCCGGCATAGCGAACGTCACCGTACGCTGCGGCGATGGCACAGAAGGATGGCCCGAACAGGCCCCATTCGACGCCATCCTCGTCTCAGCGGGCGCTCCTGACATCCCAGCCGCACTGGTGAGCCAATTGAAGGTCGGCGGCCGGATGGTGATACCCGTCGGCCATGAACCGACCTCGCAGGACCTCGTGCGTGTCGTTCGAAATTCTACCGGCGGCTACTATACCGAATACCTGACCGGCGTCCGCTTCGTGCCCCTCATCGGATCCCAAGGTTGGACACCCGGCACCACTTAGGGCGCGATGGAAACACCCATCGGCCGCGCCGAGACGTCCTCCCCGCTCACGAACGCGCTCGCATCGCGATTGTAGAGATCATTGCGGAACTGCACCGCCCCATTGTCGACCCACGCCGTGAGATAGATGAAATGTACCGGCACGGGCTGCTTCAGACGCACCGTCGATTGCTGCCCAGACGCCACCCGCCCCTGCAACGCCGATGCCGACAGACCATCCTGCCCGGCCAGAATCCAATCCGCCACGCCCCAGAAATTCTGTAGCCGCACGCACCCCGCGCTCACCGCCCGCTCGAAGTAGGAGAACAGATTTTTCATGGGTGTATCGTGCATATAGACGATGTGTTTGTTGGGCATGTCGAAGCGTAACACGCCAAGCGCATTGTGCTCGCCTGGGTCCTGCCGGAACACATAGCGCTCCGCTTCCGGCCCCCACCAGTTGACGCTCCCCGGATCGACCTCTTCGCCGCCGAAGCTTGAAAACACGCGGATCTTCTCTTTGTAGAGATACCCAGGATCCTTGCGGATCATGGGGATTAGCGCCGCTTTTGCAATCGTGTGCGGCACGTGCCAATAGGGCAGCGTATTGAGCGCCTGCACCTGCGCAGACACCACCGGCGTCGGTGTCGCGCGCTTGCCTGCAATCGTCCGGCTCGTCACCGCCACCGCGCCCCGTTCGATGCCCTGCAATTCAAAGCTCGCCGCGTTCATCAGAATGTAGCGGGGCTGCACAGAAATCTTAGGCAGCAAATCTCGCATGCGCTGCAGATTGAGTTCCAACTGCCGGACGCGCACGTCCAAAGGCACATTCAGAAGCCGCTGCGTGATCCCGAACACGATGCCTGTCGGCTCGACACCATTGCGCAATTGATACCGCTTCACGGCCGCTTCAACATCGGCGTCGAACCCATAGGCATCCCCGCCCGGTCTCAGATCGCCCGTCATCACAAGGCGCGCGCGCAAGTCCGCCACCGGCTGCCCGCTGTCCCCGAAGCGCAACGTCGTCTTGTTCGGCAAATCGGCCGGTTGGGGCCGCTGCGCCAGCGCACGATAAAGTTCCAGCGCCCGCGCCATATCCTGCACCGCCGCCTCGCTCACCCAAGCAGTCCGGCTGGGTTCAGGCGGCGGGATGCGCTCGCGCGCCACCGCCGGCGGCGCCGCTGCCAAAAGCAGGGCGACGGAAAACCTGACAAGTTTCATAGAGGACCCGCAGCAGCGGAGCATAACATGCATCGGCGTACGCCCGCCCTACCACATGGGAGGCGCATAGAGCACGCCCCCGCGCTTCCACAGCGCATTGATGCCCCGTTCCATCCCAAGCGGACTGCCCTTGCCCAGATCGGTCTCGAACATCTCGCCGTAGTGCCCGACGGTTTTCACCACATCCCGCAGCCACGATCGCGACAATCCGAGCGCTTCGCCGTTTTTGCCAGCCCCCTCCACAAGCCGCCCAGCATCACCCTCGAGCGGCCCATCGCCTGCCGCCAGTTGCTTCGTCAGTCCAACCTCTTCCGCGTTGATGAGCCCCGCCAGCGTCCAGCGCACCACCTCGATCCACTCGCGATCGTCTTGCAGAACAACCGGTCCCAGCGGCTCCTTGGAAATCACCTCCGGCAGGATCGCGTGCGTCTCGGGATCGGCCAGCCCCGCGCGCTCGGAAAAGAGCGCCGTGCGGTCGCCCGAAAGCGCATCGCACTCGCCCTTCACGTAGGCCTCCATCATGGCCGCGCGGGTCGGAAACGATTGCAACACTGCATCGCTATTGTGCGATTTGAAATAGTACCCCGCATTCGTTTCCGAAGTCGTACCCGCTTCCACGCAAACGCGCAGCCCGGCCAACTGCTGCGCCGAGACGAGCCCGCGCGCATCGCTCGTCATGAAGCCCTGACCGTCGATGTAGAGAATGCCGGCGAACTCCAGTCCTTGCACATCGCGGTCCATGGTCCACGTCGTGTTGCGTGCCAGCAGATCGATCTTGCCGCCCTTCAGCGCCTCGAACCGCTCCGCCGTTTCCACTGGCACGAATTCCGTCTTGCTCGCATCGCCGAACACGGCGGCCGCTACAGCACGGCAGAAATCGGCATCGAGGCCAAGCCAGCTTCCACTTTCAGACTGCTTGGAAAAGCCCAACAGATCGGCGTTGATCCCGCACAAGAGTTTACCTCGCGCTCGGATATCAACGATCCTGCGCGAAACGGGAAGGCCGCCGGTCTCAAGCTGCAAAGGCGCCGTTTCTGGCGGTGCAGCCGTCACTGCCGCCGGAGTGCCCACAGGCTCCGAAGGCGCCGCGGCAGCAGCCGGTGCAGCGGGTACAGCATCCGGTTTTTTGGCAGTTGGCGCCGGCCGGCAGCGGCTGCGCGACACGGCAACGAATTCGCCCGGCGCGCCTCCCTTGACCTCGCACGTGCAAGGCCCCTTAGGACCCTCGCGCAAAGCACACAATCGATAGCTGTCGGCTGAAACCGCCGCTACCCCCGCCATCAAACCCACACCGGCGGCGAAGCCGGCCACCATCCGTCTGATCTGCGACTGCATCACTCCCCCACGCGTACGCCCGCACCGGCGCCCAATACGATTAGGCCTGAACCTAACCAATCTCACAACGCAACGATATGCAAAAAAAACAAGACTTGCACCACCCGCGGCCGCCGTCACTTGGCGGCTGAAAGGGGCACCTGTAGACTTGCTTCCGACCATAAGCATCGGAATGCCAGATGAAAGTCGCCGCCGTCATCTATGGAATGGGAGAAGCCCAACGCGTCGACGAAATGGTCGCCGAAGTTGCACTGCGACTGCGCTGCGAGGGCTATGCGCTTGCCGGCGCCGTCCAGCACAACACAGACGAAGACGGTCGTCCGTGTTCGGACATGCGGATTGAAGACCTTTCTACCGGCAAGTTGATGGACATTACAAACCCGCAGCGCGGCGCGGGCTGCCGCCTCGACGCAACCGCACTTGAAGACGTAGCCGGTATCATCGCAGGCGGCCTGGAGCGCGAGGTTGATCTCGTCATCCTCAACCGCTTTGGCAAACAGGAAATAAGCGGCAACGGCTTTCGCGCCATGATGGAAAACGCCGTCGCCCGCGAGATCCCGCTGCTCACCGTCCTCAACGGTGCCCACCGCCCCGCCTGGGACGGCTTCGCCTCGGGCATGGCCGCAACCCTTCCCCCCGACGCCGCCGCCATCGAACGCTGGTGCCGCTCTGTCCTTCCCGCTAAACACCAGCCCCCAAGCTAGGCGACCGCGTCCCTGCAGCTAAGAACACCAACCCACTTCGGGCAGCAGGCCCGGGGAGCAACGCAACACGGCGGAAGCGCCGCCACGCCACGCGCAACTTGGCAACCAAAGTGCGGAGCGCCCCTCGGGCGCGGGAGTAACTAAAAATGGTGGAAGGGGCTGGATTCGAACCAGCGTAGGCGAAGCCAACGGATTTACAGTCCGTCCCCTTTAGCCACTCGGGCACCCTTCCAACAGGTTCGGGTCTGTGCGGACAAAAAGTTGCGCCAGCACCCAAACGAAATCGCCCTGCGCGGCTTCGAGCGACAGGGCAAGCGCGTCCTTATCCCGGCCAGGGCCGCCGATGTCAATTGGAAAAGCGCCCCGTTTCCGCTACGGGAACGGGTAGCCGAGGGCGCCAGTTTTGTGCCGTCAGACGCGGCCGGAGATGCAGTTGACGCCATGCCAGACGACCACAAGGGCAAGCCCCGCTTTAGACCCAAATCCGGCTTCAAGGGCAACGGCGACAGAGGGGGTTATCGCAGCGGCTTCAAGGCCGGCGGCGGCCGTACCCACCGTCCGCAGCGGGCGCCTGAACCGGTGGAAGACGATGGTATTGTCCGGCTGTTCGGCGTCCACCCAGTGGAAGCCGCCCTCCGCAACCCCGATCGCGTGGTCCTGCGCCTCAAAGCCACCGACAACGCCGCGAACCGCCTCGCCGAGGCGATCGCCGACCGTGGCCTGACGCACGAGTCCGTCACCCCGCGCGATCTCGACAGGCTGCTGGGGCCAGACACCGTCCACCAGGGCCTCTTGCTCGAAACCGAACCGCTTCCCGAACCCGCTCTGGAAGATCTCGCCGAGGCTGCGGCAATCGGTGGTCCGTTGATCCTGCTCGATCAGGTCACCGATCCACACAACGCCGGCGCCATCCTGCGTTCGGCGGCGGCCTTCGGCGCTTCGGGCGTCATCACTACGCGCCGCCATAGCCCGCCGCTCAACGGCACGCTGGCCAAGTCCGCATCCGGCGCGTTGGAACTGGTCAAGATTGCACAAGTGCAAAACCTTGCGCGCGCTATGAGCGACCTGCGCGAAGCCGGCGTTACGATCCTCGGCCTCGATGGCACGGCCACGGCTGCCATTGAGGACGAACCGTTTACCGGCCCCGTCGCTATCGTGCTCGGCGCCGAGGGCAAAGGACTGCGCCAGTTGACGGCGGAAAGCTGCGATCGTCTCGTGAAGATCGCAACCGCCGATGACCTGCGTAGCCTCAATGTGTCGAATGCCGCCGCCGTCGCTCTCCATACCGCATTGATCAAGCGCCGGCGCTAACGTCGTACTTAGTTAAAATGCCAGGAGATGCCCGCGCGCACGACACCGACGTCGAAGTCGCTGCCGCCGTTCTCCGGCTCCATCCAATATTGGAGGCCCTCGACACGGGCGCTCCAGTTGGGTGCAAACTTATAGTCGAGACCGGCACCGAGAACGAGACCGTCGGCATCAACCGAACCGCCAAGCGTCGAGACATCCGACCAAGCGTATCCGAGCGTCCCGTAAAGCAGAGCGTTCCCGAAAGCATAACCGGCCCGCGCGCGAATGCTGGCGAGATAATCGACGTCCAGCACACCGTCCTCCATCCACGAACCGGTGTAGTCACCTTCCACACCCAATACCGTGCTGCCGATCTGATAATTGTAACCCAGATGCATGCCGAGCAGTCCGCCGCCGACATCGAAGCCGGCCGGCTCGTCGAACACTTCGCCATAGCCCGTGTGCGCACCCGCATAGAGACCGGTCCAGATGCCCGGATACTCCTGCGCCGACAGCGGGCCCGCCATAATGAGCGACACGCCCAATACGACGGCGGAACGTGAGACAACTTTCATGCAACGCTACTCCAACACCGACACGGCCGAATCCTACCCGTGACGAATTTCCGATTGGTATAAATCTCAACCCGAGCAGACGACAGAAAACGGGCGGGGTGATGGCTCACCTCGCCCGCTGTTCTGTCAAAATCGTGACTTATTCGCAGATCGTATCGCGCCAGCAGGTCCAGCGTCCACCGCGGCAAACCTCCTCGCCCCAACGGTTCTCGAAGCAGCGCCGGCCGACCCAGCCGCACTCGCGCGGACCCTTGTAGCAGACCTCTTCATCGTAGCGGTAATGACGCCGCTCCCGCGCGTTTGCCACAGCACCGAGCACGCCCAGACCGATGATGCCAGCAGCGATTCCAGCAGCGACGCGGCCGCCGCGGCCGGCTTCCGCCGACGTCGAGTTCGCGGTCATCACGGCGCCGAACGCCAGCGTGACAGCCAGAAGCGAAGCCATAAGTTTCTTGATCATGTGCAGTCCCCTTTTCGTCGGCTGCACACGCCAAGCGTCTGCAGTCTTGTCGATCAATCCCGCGAACGGCAACGCCGTCCTTGTCCGTGAGCTAATCAAAGTCCACATGAATGCGGCATGAACGTGCTGCCATTTCCGCAAACGCGTGACCTTTGTTGGGCTCCAGTCGCCCATAACACCGCCAATGCGCTTACCCAAAAACGCAACAAGGCCGGAAACGCTCCGGCCTTGTCGCTATTCCTTGAGGCGAGAAATTTTACCAGTGGCCAATGTGGATCCGGCCATGGTGGCGCGCATGCCAGGCGCGGTGACGGTAATGCTGCTTAGGATAGCCCCACGCCCGGTAGTAGGGCGGGTGAGTATAATGACGGCGGCGTTTCTTGCGCATCACGTGCGCCGGCTTCCAGTACCCCGAATTGTAGTAAGGATAGTAACCGCGCGGCTCGTAGCGATAGGCATAGGGGTCGAGCGTGTCCGCATACGACCGGACGAAGACATGATGGTAACGCGGCGTGTAGCCATAGTGCACGACGGTGCGGTCGTGATGCCAGCCGCGGCGATGGCCAGCCTCGGCCGGACCTGCCAAGAGGCTTGTGAAAGCGGCCAACATCGCCAGCAGAGTGACCAGAGCGAACTTACGCATAACGGGCTCCTAAGGTTGAGGAGTTCGATCCAACGTGCAGGCATATTTGATCAAAACCGATAAGATGGATTTAAGCAAACGGCGCCAATTGGCAAACAAAGATGGTAAGGATCGTGTCGTTCCGGCACAGGCGGTGCGCGATGCTAACAGACCCTTAAGATAATGGTCCCTGCGTGTCTCCGCCAGCCGCCCGGCCATAGGTTTTGAACTTCTCCAGCACCACCGACATTTCCGCCTCAGGCAGCAACTGTGGCGGCCCCAGCGCCAGCACCTTGAAGTATTGCTCCGCCAGAACCTCCACCTCGTGCGCCAGCTCCAGCGCGGCCGAAAGCGTTGTCCCCATCGCCACCTGACCATGGTGCGCCATCAGACACGCCTTGCGTGCGCGCAATCCCTCCGCCACGTGAGCGGCCAACTCCGCCGTCCCGAACGTCGCGTAGGGCACCAGCGGAATGTCGCTCCCGCCCGCCACCGCCACCATGTAATGGAACGGTGGAATGCTGCGCCCCGCGCACGCCAGCACCGTCGCGTGCAGCGAATGGGTATGCACGAGCGCGTTGAGATCCGGCCGCGCGCGATAGGCGGCCAGATGGAAATGCCACTCCGTCGACGGCGCCCTCTGCCCCGCCGCGACCGACCCATCACCACCGACGACAACGATGTCATCCGGCTCCATCACATCATACGCCAGCCCCGACGGCGTAATCAGCATACCCGTGGCAAACCGCGCCGACACATTCCCCGAGCGCCCCGGCGACAACCCGCTCGCGCTCATTGCCCGCGCCGTCGCAACGATCTCCTCGCGCAGGGCCGCCTCGCTCATGCCGCAGCACCCCGTTCCGGATAGAGCCCCAACAGCCCCGGACGCGAGGCCGCGCAAATTCCCCGCTCCGTGATGAGCCCGGTCACCAGCCGCGCCGGCGTCACGTCGAATGCCGGGTTCGCGGCCGCACATCCCTCCGGCGCGATATCGAACAGATGCACAGCCCCTTCCGCTGTCCGCCCCGACAGCCGCAGCACCTCATCCCCCGATCGCTCCTCGATCGGAATGGCAAAACCATCCTCCAGCGTCCAATCGATTGTCGACTGCGGCAGCGCCACGTAGAACGGCACGCCCGTATCCTTCGCCGCCAGCGCCTTCAGATATGTCCCGATCTTGTTGGCCACATCGCCCGACGCCGTCACGCGATCCGTGCCCACAATGACGAGATCGACCGCGCCCCGCTGCATCAGATGCCCGCCCGCGTTATCCGCAATCAGCGTATGCGGCACGCCGTGCGCTCCCAGTTCGAATGCCGTCAACGCCGCCCCCTGATTACGCGGCCGCGTCTCATCCACCCACACATGCAAGGCAATCCCCGCATCATGCGCATGATACATCGGCGACGTTGCCGTCCCCCAATCAACGCACGCGAGCCACCCCGCATTGCAGTGTGTCAAAACGTTCACCCGCTCGCCCGGCTTCTTGCCCGCCGCAATCTCGCGGATGATCGATAGCCCGTGCTCTCCAATGGCCTTACACATCGCCACATCTTGATCTGCAAGCCGCCCCGCATGCGCCAACGCCGCATCAGCCCGCTTCCCCGGCTCGACCGGAGCAAGGTGCTGCCGCATTTCCTCCAGAGCCCAGCGCAGGTTCACCGCCGTCGGCCGCTGCCGCGCCAGCAAATCAACCGCCGCGCACAAGGCCTCGTCCGACGCATCCACCCGCATCGCGAGCGCCACGCCATAAGCCGCCGTCACGCCGATCAGCGGCGCGCCCCGCACCTGCATGGTGAGAATGGCCCGCGCCGCATCGCCTGCCGTCGCCAGATGCACGATCTCGAACCGGTGCGGCAGCTTCGTCTGATCGATGATCGCGACCCGCGCGCCATCGTCCTCCGGCCAGATCGTCCGATACGCGTGCCCGCCGATTTTCATCGCCTCACCCTTCCGCTCCGGGCACCGCCGCCCCCAGCGGCACCGCCAGCATCTGATCGAGCCCACACGCACCGCACACCAGCCGGTACCACTCCGCATGCGGCCGGGCGGAATGATCGCTGACACGCAGTCCAGCAGCACCGCATAGCGGACACGCCGGCGCCACATCGGGCGTAACGCGCCAAGCCATGATCGCAGCCAAGGCGCCGCCCATGGTGTCGGCCGTGATCGCCGCGCCCGACATCGTCAATGTCCTTCGAACGCCATCAGGCAGTGACTATCGATGCCCGCATCACGCAACACCTTCACGCCGCCAAGTTCAGGCAAATCGATCACGAACGCCGCGCCCACGATCGTCCCCTTGACGTGACGGATCAACTTCGACGCTGCAATCGCCGTTCCCCCCGTCGCGATCAGATCATCGACGATCAGCACCCGCTCGCCCTCCTTGATCGCATCCTCATGCATCTCGATCCGGTCGGTGCCGTATTCGAGCGCATACTCCTGCCCGATACATCTCCACGGCAGCTTGCCCTTCTTGCGAATAGGAACAAACCCGCATCCCAGCCGGTCCGCCACCGCACCGCCAAGAATGAAACCGCGCGCTTCGATGCCCGCCACCGCGTCGACCGGAACCGTGCGAAACGGTTCGCACAACTGCGCAATCGCGGCTTTGAACCCCTGCGCATCGCCAAGCAGCGTTGTGACATCGCGAAACATGATCCCGGGCTTCGGGTAATCCGGTATTGTGCGGATCAAAGACTTCAGGTCGCTCAACAGACACCTCCCCGCCAAATTCACGGCGCAAACTACCAATATCGAACGTCAATCGAAAGCCGGGCCGCTAAACTGGGCCAAAATTGATTCGCTGGCCGTGTAAGGCCCCATAAGGCCCAATGAGGATGGATGCGATGTCTATACCGCTGACCGCCGACGGCGATATGGAAGACCTGCCCCGTACGCTCCGCCGCGAGAAGGAAGCCCGCGCGCGGGAGGCCCGGGAGCGCGAAGCCCGAGAACGCGATGCCCAACCCTCCGGCCTCGAAGCCCCCCAGCCCGAACCGGCGCCCTATGCCTCCGCCGCCACCTATCCGGGCTACCCGGCCGACGAGGCCTACCCCGCCGCTGTCCGCTCCATCGATGTGCCGTTCTTCCGCCTGATGCTGTTTTTCATCAAGGCCGTCTTCGCAGCCATCCCGGCGATGATCATTCTGGGCGTTTTGCTCTGGCTGGGCGGTCAGGCTCTCGAAGCCGCCTTCCCCGAACTCCTGAAGGCGAAGATCCTCATCACCTTCCCTAACAGCTGAAGCCTGCAGCCGCCCCATGTCGCCCTCAGTCCTTTTAAACCGCCGGTCATTACTCACCGGAGCCACGGCAGTTGCCGCTTCGTGTACACTGCCCCGCGCCCAAGCAACTGATGCCTCCGGCTTCGAGAACGAGTTTCTACAGCGCGGCGTGACGGGGACATTTGTCCGCCTTGACATCACAACCGACCGCGTCACACTCATCAATGAGGCCCGCGCCCAAAAGCGCTACATCCCGGCCTCGACATTCAAGATCGCTAACAGCCTCATCGCCATCGAGACCGGCGCGGTCAAAGGACCGAGCGAAGTCTTTTCATGGAACGGACAGCCCGCGCTCATGAAAGACTGGGAACGCGATATGACGCTATCCGAAGCGATCCGCGTTTCAAACGTCCCCGTCTACCAGGAGATCGCCCGCCGCGTGGGGTTGAAAGCCTATGAAGACTGGCTCGACCGGATCGGCTATGGGAACGCCAATCCCGGTGCCGCCGTCGATCGTTTCTGGCTCGACGGCCCATTGACGATCAGCGCCATCGAGCAAACAAGCTTCCTGGCCGCCCTAGCTCTGCAAGAATTGCCCATGTCACGAGCGACCCAAGCAGCCGTGAAGGACATGCTGCTTCAGGAAACGCGCGGCGGCCGCAGCCTTTTTGCAAAAGCCGGCTGGCTGACCGCCGCCAAGCCTCAGATCGGTTGGTGGGTCGGTTGGGTCGAGGGCGATGGCCGCATCGACACGTTCGCCCTCAACATCGATGTTGCCTCTGACTCCGACCTGCCGAAGCGCCGGGAAATTGGCTTGGCCATTTTATCCCGCATGGGCCTGTACGGCGCCTAGCCTCACGCCTTCAATACACGCCCCGCCACCGCATCGAGCCGCGCCAACAGCGCCGCATCACGCGCTTCAGGCGCCGTAATGAGAGCCACGTCCAGTGCGCGGTCCGACCCGATTGGACACGCCGGATGCGCGCGCGGGAAATCGCGTGCCAGGCGCGTCACGAGCCGCTGCGCCTTTTCCGTGTTCGCATGCATGACGGCGATGATGGACGCCACATCGACGGCGGCATGGTCATCATGCCAGCAATCGTAATCCGTCACCATGGCCACCGTCGCGTAACAGACCTCGGCCTCCCGCGCGAGCTTGGCCTCCGGCATGTTCGTCATGCCGATCACATCGCAGCCCCAACTCCGGTAGAGGTTCGATTCGGCCCGCGTCGAAAACTGCGGGCCCTCCATCACGAGATAGGTCCCACCCCGCGTGTGCGCGATACCCTCCGCTGCGGCTGCAGCCTGCAATGCATCAGCGAGCAAGGGGCTCACCGGATCGGCCACCGACACGTGCGCCACGAGCCCCGGCCCGAAGAAAGACTTCTCGCGCGCAAACGTGCGGTCGATGAACTGATCGACAAGCACAAAGTGCCCCGGCGCGTACTCCTCCTTCAGCGACCCGCACGCCGACACGGAGACGAGATCCGTTACACCGGCTCGCTTCAGCGCATCGATGTTCGCCCGGTAATTGATCGCCGAAGGCGGCACTTTGTGCCCCCGTCCATGCCGCGGCAGAAACCGCACCGGCAGCCCGTCCATCTCAGCAAACAAAATGTCGTCCGAAGGCCGCCCGAACGGGCTCTCCACCCGCTCCCAGCGCGCATTTGAAAGCCCCGGCAGATTGTAAAACCCGCTGCCGCCGACAATACCCAGAACCGATGCCGTCACGGCCGCCTCCTCGCGTTCGTTATCCGCAAACGAAAGCGGGCGCAGAGACCAGCTCCACGCCCGCTCCTAGTCGATAATGGCTATAGCATCAGTGCTCGATGCGCGACCAGATGCGCTTCTTGCCCAGGAACAGCAGCACCGTCGTTACCAGCAGGAACAAAAGAGCCTGCCAGCCGGTCGCCTTGCGCTGGTTGAGATGTGGGTCAGCAGCCCAAGCCAGGAACGCAGCCACGTCGCGCGCATGCTGATCCAGCGTCGCGGGAACAAGCGCTACCCCGTTGGCATCCTTCGGATACTCCACCGACCCGTCAGCCAGAACGGCCGGCATGGCGATCTGATGACCCGGGAATGCGGCGTTGTAGTTCATGCCATCGGCGAGGGCATTGCACACATCCGGCTTGCCGTCTTCTCCGGGCGTCACCGAGGCGCACTGCTCAACCGGCTTGCCGCCGGCACCTTCCGCCCCAACAGGCTTCAGGTGGCCGTTCTCTTCGCGGACGTACGACGGAACGTCCGTGTAGCCAGTCAGCAAGGCGTAGAGATAATCTTCGCCGCCAGCCTGATATCCGGTCAGGATGTCCCGCAGCATGTGCGGGCCGTGCCCCAGCGCCGAACCCTTGTACTCCGGGTTGCGCGCGCGTGCGATCAGCGACAGATCGGGCGGATAGGCGCCGTTCTGCGCCGCCCGCGCGGCCTTCTCGTTCTTGTACGGCCCGAGGATCCGATCGGAGAGCAGAGCATCGCGCTCGAACATCTCGCCCGCATCGTTGGGGCCGTCCGGAATCTTGTTCGGCCAGTCCTTGGCGAGCGCCTTGACGGCTTCTTCCGGAAACTCCGGCCCACCCGGCTGAACTAGGTTGCGCCAAGACAGCCGCTCAAGCCCATGACAGGCCGAGCACACGTTCTGGTAGACCTGGAAGCCGCGCTGCAGCTGTGCCCGGTCGAATTGCCCCGTCAGCCCGTCAAACGACCAGCCGACGCGGGGGATCTCCGGCCCGCCGCCCGCCGCATGAGCGGGCACAGAGGCCGCGAGGGCCGCCGCAGCGATGCCCGCCGCGACGATTCGTTTCGAAACAAAGGCCGAAGCCGTGGTCTTGCGTGTCATGGCTCGGTCCCCCTTAGCGCTTCTCAGGTGCGGCGGCCGCACCCGCAGGCAGCGGCGCTCCGCCACCTCCACTCCTGCCCAACACCGACTCGGTGATGGATCGCGGCAACTGCTTGGGCGTTTCAATAAGCCCCAACACCGGCAACGCGACAAGGAAGAACGCGAAGTAGGCAACCGTGAAGAACTGCGACCAGAACACGTAGGGCTGTTCAGCGGGCTTCGAGCCAAGCCACCCGAGCGCGATGCAGGTGAACACGAAGAACCAGAACGCGATCTTGTAGTACGGCCGGTACTTCGCCGAACGCACGCGGCTGGTATCGAGCCAGGGCACGAAGACCAGCACCAGCACGGCGGCAAACATCGCGATCACGCCGCCAAGCTTGTCTGGAACGGCGCGAAGGATTGCATAGAACGGCAGGAAGTACCATTCCGGCACGATGTGCGGCGGCGTCACCAGCGGATTGGCCGGCGTGAAGTTGTCGGCATGGCCCAGGTAGTCCGGCATGATGAGCACGAACCAGGCGAACACGATCAGGAAGGCGAACAGGCCAACGGCATCCTTCGCGACCGCATAAGGATACATCGGCACCGAATCTGACTTCGACTTGATGTCGAGACCCGTCGGGTTGTTCTGACCGGCCACGTGCAGCGCCCAGATGTGCAGCACAACCAAGCCGAAGATCACGAACGGCAAGAGGTAGTGCAGCGAGAAGAACCGGTTGAGCGTCACGCCCGTCACCGCATACCCGCCCCACAGCCATTCGGTGATCGCCGTCCCCAGCCCGGCCCAGATGCTATCCAGCGCCGAGAAGAGGTTGGTGATCACGGTCACGCCCCAGAAGCTCATCTGGCCCCAGGGAAGCGCGTAGCCCATGAAGGCCGTGGCCATCATGGCGAGCAGGATGAACACGCCGAGTATCCAGAGCACTTCACGCGGGGCCTTGTACGACCCGTAATAGAGACCGCGGAAAATGTGGATGTAGACGGCGATAAAGAACATCGACGCACCTACCGCGTGCATCGGCTGGATCAACCAGCCGAAATTCACGTTGCGGCGAATATGGTCGACGGACGCGAACGCGCCTTCCGCGGTGGGCTGATAGTGCATGGCAAGCACGATGCCCGTAACGATCTGCGCGACGAGGCAGAAGGTGAGGATCCCGCCAAAGGTCCACGCATAGTTGAGATTGCGCGGGGTCGGAAAGTCGACGAACTGCCCATGCATCAACCGTGCAACGGGCAAGCGCTCGTCGAACCACTTTCCGACGCGCGAGGTAGGTGTGTAATTCGACTCGTGAGCCGACATGCTGGTGCTCCCTTAGCCGATCTTGATTTTGCTATCGTTGACGAATGTGTACGGCGGCACGTCCAGGTTACGCGGGGCAGGGCCCTTTCGGATGCGTCCTGCCGTGTCGTAATGCGAACCGTGGCAAGGGCAGAACCAGCCCCCGAATTCGCCCTTGCTGTCGCCGATAGCCTGCCCCTTCGGAATGCAGCCCAAGTGCGTGCAGATACCGATGAGGATCAGATAATTCTCATGACCCGCTTTGGTACGGTTCTCGTCCGTGGCGGGATCCGACTCCGGCAGCGCCAGATTGCGGGCCGAGTTGTCGGGCAGTGCCGCGAGATCGACGGCTTTGGCCGCTTCGATCTCTTCCTTGGTACGATTACGAATGAAAATCGGCTTGCCCCGCCACATCGCGGTGATCGCCTGACCCTCTTTCACCGGCGTCAGGTCGAGTTCCACCGAAGCCAGCGCCTGCGCGCTCGAGTCGGGATTCATCTGCGCAATGAACGGCCAGAGCGTGATCGCGCCGCCTACGGCCGCGAACGCGCCGCCTGCGATGACGAGAAAGTCTCTGCGGTTGGGCTCTTCTTCTGCTGTCGAAGCCACTTGGTCCTCCAGATATGTTCGGGTGGTCGATGTCTCAGCGAACCACCCCGTGCACGGCGTTGACCTATACGTGATCGAGAGTTTCCACGCCGGCGAATCGGTGCTGAGCTTTTAGATAAACCGGCGCCCCTTATACTGCTATGTCGGTGCGCGCGGTTCGTGTCCTGAAGTCTTGCATCGTTTGGCCGCACCCTTTTAATAGGTTCCAACAGGCAATCTCTGGGGCTTGTGATCGGCGCGGCCGATAGGGTGCTCGTCCATGCCGCACCGACCGCCATTTAGGGACCGAAGCCCCCAGGTTCGCCGCATGCGCCTTGCCCTCTATCAGCCCGACATCCCCCAGAACACCGGCACGATTCTGCGTCTAGCCGCCTGCCTCGCCGTTCCTGTCGACATCATCGGCCCGGCCGGCTTCGACATGTCCGACCGCAATCTCCACCGCTCCGGCCTCGACTACATCGCCCATGTCGACCTGACGCGTCATCTATCCTGGGATCGTTTTATATCCACCCACCGCGCTCAGGGCGCAGCCCGTCTTGTCCTGCTTTCGTCCAAGGCCGCCACGCCGGTCCACGCCTTCACTTTTTCCGAGTCGGATACTCTGCTTTTAGGCCGCGAGAGCGCCGGCGTCCCCGATCACGTCCGCGACGCCTGCGACGCCGCAGTCGTGATCCCGATTAAGCCGCCGCTCCGGTCGCTCAATGTGGCCGTCGCTGCCGCCATGGTCCTGGGCGAGGCCCTTCGCCAGACTGGCGGGTACCCGGCGCCGTGACCACCTACCGGTCTCCGCTGACCGCCAAGATCTTCCGCGCAATCACCACCGAGGCCGGAATAGCAACAATGAACCCCGCCAGCGCCGCCCATGGCAACAATTCCGCCGCCTCATTCGAAAGCGCCGGCGTCGCCAGGACCACCAGACCGAAGACACCGGCGAACACGATGCCGGTAACAATCCACATCAATACTGCGAGTTTGGGCATGACAGGCCTCCCTGGCGTGCCGTCGCCGGACACGCACGTTAAATTGCGCTGCCATGAAAACTGCCACGCTGACCGGTCCCGTCATTGATCCACGACAAATGCGAAAGCGCGCGCTCGCTAGTCGGCCGACCCGTCCGCCAGGAACCCGCCCGACTGCCGCTTCCACAGCGCCGCATAGAGCCCGCCCTGCGCAATGAGGTCCGCGTGGCTCCCCGCCTCCACGATGCGCCCCTGATCCATGATCACCAGCCGGTCCATCGCCGCAATCGTCGACAAGCGATGCGCGATGGCAATCACCGTTTTGCCGGCCATCAGATCGTTGAGGCTTTCCTGGATCGCCGCCTCCACCTCGCTGTCGAGCGCGCTCGTCGCCTCATCCAGCACCAGGATCGGCGCATTCTTCAAAAGCACCCGCGCGATCGCGATCCGCTGCCGCTGCCCGCCCGACAGCTTCACGCCCCGCTCGCCGACCATCGCATTGAGCCCCGCACGCCCCATGCCGTCATTCAACCCCGCGATGAATTGATCCGCCGACGCCTGCCGCATCGCGCGCGCGACTTCTTCCGCGCTGGCATCCGGCCGCCCATACAGCAGATTGTCCCCCACCGAACGGTGCAGCAGCGCCGTATCCTGGGTCACGACCCCGATCGCCTGCCGCAGGCTCTCCTGCGTCACGTCGCGGATATCCTGTCCGTCGATGACGACGCGCCCAGCCTCCGGCTCGAAGAACCGCAAGAGAAGATTGACCAGCGTCGACTTCCCCGCCCCTGAACGCCCGACGATGCCGACCTTTTCCCCCGGCGCGATTCGCAAATTCAGATCCTGTATGACCCCGCGCGCCCGGCCGTAGTGGAACGTCACCTTGTCGAACGCGATCTCCCCCTGCCGCACGACGAGCGCCGGCGCCCCGGGCTGGTCCACGATTCCCAGCGGCTTCGACAGCGTGGTCGCCCCGTCGCGCACCACACCAATGCTTTCAAACAGTCCGGCCACCTGCCACAGCACCCAATCGGAAAGCGCATCGAGCCGCATCGCAAGGCTCGTCGCCACCGCAATCGCGCCGACCGTCACCAGATCTGCCTGCCACAGGAAGATCGATACGATCAGCGTCACCGCCATCAGGCCATAGTTCAACAGCCGGAGACAGACGTTCATCTGCGTCACGAGACGCATTTGCGCGTGCACCGTCTCCATGAAGGCCGCCATGCTCTCCTTCGCATAGGCATCCTCCGCTGCCGTATGCGCGAACAGCTTCACCGATGTGATGTTCGTGTAACTGTCGATCACGCGCCCCGTCATCACCGAGCGCGCGTCCGCCTGAGCCTCCGACAAACGCGCCAGCCGCGGCATGAAATACGTCCCCGCCGCAATGTACGACGCAATCCAGACAGCCAGAGGAATAGCCAGCCGCCAATCCGCCGACACCAGAACCACCATCGCGCTTGCCACATAGACAATCGCGTAGACAATCGTGTTGATCACCCGCTCCACGCTGTCGCGCACGGCCAACGCCGTCTGCATCAGCGTATTGGCGATCCGTCCCGCAAAATCGTCCTGATAAAACGACAGCGACTGCCGCAACATGTACCGATGCCCCTGCCAGCGGATCATCATCGGAAAATTGCCGGCAAACGACTGGTGGAAGATGAATTCCCACGTCACCGCCAAGATCGGCAGCACGACGAGCGCAAGCAGCGCCATGCGCCACACGTCACCCCCGTGCACCTCAAAGAACGTCGCCCGGTCCGCCGTGGACATCAGATCGACGAACCGCCCCACATAATCGAGCATTACGATCTCGAGCGCCGCAATCGCCGCCGTCAACAACGCAATGCCCAGCACGATCGGCCACACCGGCTTCACGTAATGCCAGAAGAACGCGGGCAACCCATCAGGCGGCGGCGCCAGCGGCACCGCGCGGTAGGGGTCGATCAGCTTCTCGAAAAATGAAAACATAACGGCACGCCTTAAGCACCAACCGGGACCGCCGTATGACATAAGCCGCCGGCAATTCAAACCGAGGCCACTACTCGGCGATCACTCGGCCG
>VYKW01000129.1_pt1 | contig 33918 bp, 31 predicted proteins | sample 5114451 | NCBI WGS metagenome assembly VYKW01 (sample SAMN12291784, study PRJNA351875) | freshwater metagenome | isolation source: freshwater lake | place: USA: Michigan, Gull Lake | collected 2013-08-08
GCGAATCGGGGGGTGCGGTGACCAAGGTTTAACAGAGTGTTTCACGTGAATCATGAGGTGGGGCGGAGTGGGGAAGTTGCGGGTCGTTATTTGGAGGGCGCGGGGGAGGGTGGGTTGGGCGATGTGTAGGAATGATCATACCGTCACCCCTGCGAAGGCGGGGGCCCAGGCAAGCTTTTGACAGATCGCATCAACAGACGCTTGGACGGATCCCGGCCTTCGCCGGGATGACGGTGGAGGAGGGCGGGTTCGGAGTTCGCAGCGGCGGGTTACGCTGCGCTAACCCACCTTACGGGGTACGAGTCGGCCGCATCGAAACACGAGCGGTTCCGACAGCATCGGGGCGATCAATGATCGTGGGTTGGGCAAGGTACTCAACCGGCACCACCCCAGGCGCAACGGTGCTGAAGTTCGCTCGGTCATCTTTCCAGTTGGCTTCTTTCCAGCCGAGCATGAAGGCCCCCAGCGCGGACTGCCGCGGGCGCATCCGCCGGACGATGACGGCGCTTTTGTCCGACGAGGACGCTGGATATTGGAAGAGATACGTTTCCGGCGCGCACGCTTTGGCGACGAAGTCACCTAATACAGGCTGCACCTTGCCCCCGCGGATGACGCCCTGAACATAGGTCGAGAAATCGGGTTTGGGGAACTCGATCTTATCTTGAGCAACGCCGGTGACGCTGACACGATCCGCGCCCTCTTTCGTCGAGCCGAGGGCCACAATGCGTGTAACGTTTTCGGTCGATCCATGTAGACGCCATATCACCGGGTGGTAGCTCGAAAGCACAAGATAGAGTGGCTTGGCGCCGGGCCGGATATCAAGATCAACGATGCCCATTTGCGAATCCTGCCGCCCCACCGGCGCCACGGACGCAGCACCCCTCGTGCTTTCGCCGAGTCTTACGACGACGACCTCATCGTCGAGTGAGGCCGCAGTGATTTTGCAAGCTGGCAGAAAGGTCGTTCCAACGTGACCGGCTGCAGAAGGGTTGCTCGCGACGCATAGAATTCCGATGACGAGTCCAAGACGCGTGGTGATGGATTTGCGCATGGCACGATCCCTAGGTGGGCGGTTTGCGTTCGTTTCTCCTGCACGCTTCTGCGCTGCTGCCCTAAGCAAAATCCGAAATTTGGTTAGTCTGTCTCGCCGGACAGGCGGCGGGTCGCACGGCGCTCACTCGCTCTACGGGCTGCGCAGTTGTAATTAGCCGACATCAGGGGTGTTTCACGTGAATCATTCGTGAGTGCGTGACGCGTTCCGACTCACTTGCCGATGCAGAAGCGGCTGAAGATTTGGCCGAGGATGTCTTCGACGTCGATGCGGCCGGTGAGGCGGCCGAGCGCGTGGGCGGCGCGGCGGAGGTCTTCGGCGCGAAGCTCGGGTTCGTGCGGGTTGCCCTCCAGGAAGACGCAGAGATGATGGTGGGTGTCGGCGACGAGGGCGCGCTGGCGGGCGTTGGTCAGGGCGGCGGGCTGGCCGCGGTCGTCGAGGAGGTCTTGAGCGATGGCAGCAAGTCGCGCGGTCAGGTCGTCGAGGCCCTGGCCGGTCTTGGCTGAGACGAGCACGCTGTCATCGGGGAGTGCCGGCGGGGCGCCGGTCTTTATAAGGTCGGCCTTGTTGCGGACGAGGAGCACGCGGTCGCTGACGGGCACGAGGTCGGCGGGGAGTTGGATTTCGGGGGCGCCAGGGTCGACCAGCCAGAGGATCAGGTCGGCGGCGCGGGCGGCCTCAAGCGTGCGGCGGATGCCCTCTTGTTCGACGCGGAGTTCGGTCTGGCGGATGCCGGCGGTGTCGGAGAGCAGGACCGGATAGCCGCCCAGGTCGAGGCGGACTTCGATCACGTCGCGGGTGGTGCCGGCTTCCTCGGAGACGATGGCGGCGGGGCGGCGGGCGAGCGCGTTGAGGAGACTCGACTTTCCGACATTGGGCGGGCCGGCAAGCGTGACGCGGAAGCCGTCGCGGAGGATCTCGCCGCGGTTGGAATCGTCGAGGTAATGGCGGATGGCGGCTTCCAAGCTTTCGACGCTGGCGCGGGCCTGGGCCATGCTCTCGTCGCTGACGTCGGCTTCGTCGGAGAAATCGATGGCGGCTTCGGTGAGGGCGAGGGCGTCGAGGAGGGTGGCGCGCCAACTCTCGATGAGGGCGGAGAGGCCGCCGGTGGCCTGGCGCAAGGCCTGGCGGCGTTGGGCTTCGGTTTCGGCGTCGATGAGGTCGGCGAGGCCTTCGGCTTCGGCCAGGTCGATCTTGCCGTTGTCGAAGGCGCGGCGGGCGAATTCGCCGGGTTCGGCGAGGCGGAAGCCGTGGATGGCGGAGAGTGCTTCCAGGAGGCTTGCCACGACCGCGCGGCCGCCGTGGAGCATCAGTTCGACGACATCCTCGCCGGTGAAGCTCTTCGGGCCGGGGAACCAGAGGACGAGACCGCGATCGAGGGGCCGGCTGTCGATTGGATGGATGAAGGTGCGGGCCGAGGCGATGCGGGGCTTCGGGCGGGGGCGCGTCATCAGGGTGAGGACCTGGCTGGCGCGGGGGCCGGAGACGCGGATGACAGCGACGCCCGCGCGGCCCGGCGCGGTCGAGAGGGCATAGATCGTCGAGGTCTCAGGGGAGGATGGCATCGGCACCTGCGGGTTGCCTCGTGCTTACCATGCGGGGGCGGGCCGGGGCGACGGTTGCGATGTATCGCCGGGAACAACGAAGCAGGTTCGCGAGTCTTAGCCTGGGCGGTCATGTGCTCTGCCAGGACCGGCCCCTACCGCGGGTTAACCATGCTCTTACGGCTTGTTGACAAATATCATGTACGGCATTGAACTTACTCAACAAGAGTGAAGCGACGACCTGTGGATAACAGGCTTACTGAACGACAGTCGCGCAGGAGACCGATCATGCCGAGTGCACCGCTGGCGGCGTCTCAGCCTGAACCCAAATCATGGGCCCTCGATAAGACCGTTGCGCGGGAATTGCAGCGGCTGAAGGAGCGGGACAACCACACAAACCACCGCTACCTCGCGGTGAACTACGCGATTTTCATCGCGACGGTAGCCGCGACGCTGTGGGCGTTCTCGGTTGCCGAGACGTCTGGACTAGGCGCTTGGCTGACGGTGCCGGCGACCGTGCTGGCGGTGATCATCATCGGCGGGTTCCAGCACCAGCTTGGCGGGGCGATCCACGAGGGGACGCATTACATCCTCTTCGCCGACCGGAAGAAGAATGAGATCATCTCCGACTGGCTTGCTGCATTCCCGATCTACACGTCGACGTACGCGTTCCGGCTGCATCATCTGGCTCATCATCAGTTCGTCAACGATCCGGTGAGGGACCCGAATTTCGCGCAAGCCGAGATGTCGGGTCATTGGCTCGATTTTCCGCTTACCCAGTATGAACTGCTGATGGGCGTGATCCGGCAGCTCAATCCGGTGCGGCTCGTGCGGTACGTGATGGCGCGGGCGCGCTATAGCGCAATCGGGTCGGACGATAATCCCTATGCCGACACGAAGCGGAAGGGGTCGCCGTGGACCGTGCGTGTGGGCGCGCTGTTTGCGGTGTTCATGCCGGTGGTGGCAATTGCGCTGATCATGCATGGGGATTGGCTGGCGCTTTTGATTGCGCACATGGCCATTTCCACGGCGGTGCTTGGGTACTACGCGCTGATCCCGGAGGACGACTTCGCGCAGAGCCGGATCAATCCGATCGTCTCGCATCGGGCGACGGCGCTCGGGCGGATGGGCTTCCTAGCGCTCCTCTACGGGGCGCTGTCGCTGACGTGCTACCTCACCGGGGCGCCTGCGTGGGGATGGTATGGGCTGCTTTGGATCCTGCCGCTGTTCACGACTTTCCCGCTGTTCATGATCGCGCGCGAGTGGGTGCAGCATGGCAATGCGGATCGCGGGCGGCTGACGAATTCGCGGATTTTCTTCGTGAACCCGGTTGTGCGCTGGCTCGTGTTCCCGTGGGGGATGGACTATCACCTGCCGCATCATATCTATTGCTCGGTACCGCACTATAAGCTGAAGGACCTGCACGAGGTGCTGCTGAATGATCCGGAGTATCGCGAGAAGGGCATGGTCGTGCACGGGGTGCTGGGACAGGGCGGCCCGGGCGCGCCATCGATCGTGGAGGTGCTGGGTCCGCGCTACACGATGACGGGCGAGGAGATCAGCGTGCAGGACGATACGCTGGAGTTGGCGGACGTGAACGACAAGGCGGGTATCGCGCAGCATAGCGAGGCCTCGCGTCAGGGCGCACCGCGATAGGCGTGATGGTCACTGGACAAGAAAAAGGGCCGCTGATTTCAGCGGCCCTTTCGATTTTGTCAGCTTAGCGCAGCGGGCGCTTCAAGTATTCATCTGCTGGAAGAATTCGCTGTTGGTCTTGGTCGACTTGAGCTTGTCGATGAGGAACTCGATCGAATCCATGGTGCCCATCGGGTTGAGGATGCGGCGGAGGACATAGACCTTCTTGAGCTGATCCTTCGGGATGAGCAGATCTTCCTTGCGCGTGCCGGAGCGGGCGACATCGATGGCGGGGAAGACGCGCTTGTCGGAGACCTTGCGATCGAGGATGACTTCCGAGTTACCGGTGCCCTTGAATTCTTCGAAGATGACTTCGTCCATACGCGAACCGGTCTCAACCAGAGCGGTGGCGATGATGGTCAGCGAGCCGCCTTCTTCGATGTTGCGCGCAGCGCCGAAAAAGCGCTTGGGCCGCTGGAGGGCATTGGAATCGACGCCGCCGGTGAGCACCTTGCCGGAAGACGGAACGACAGTGTTGTAGGCGCGGCCGAGGCGAGTGATCGAGTCGAGCAGGATCACGACATCGCGCTTGTGTTCGACGAGGCGCTTGGCCTTTTCGATCACCATTTCGGAGACCTGGACGTGGCGCGAGGGTGGCTCGTCGAAGGTGGAGGCGATGACTTCGCCCTTCACCGTGCGCTGCATGTCGGTGACTTCTTCCGGGCGCTCGTCGATGAGCAGCACCATCAGATAGCATTCGGGATGGTTGGTGGAGATCGCATGCGCGATGTTCTGGAGGAGGACGGTCTTGCCGGTGCGCGGCGGAGCGACGATGAGGCCGCGTTGTCCTTTTCCGAGGGGGGCCACGATGTCGATCACGCGGGCAGAAAGATCCTTGATGGTCGGATCTTCGATTTCCATCTTGAGCCACTTGGTCGGATAGAGTGGCGTCAGGTTATCGAAGTGGATCTTGTGCTTGGTGGCTTCCGGGTCTTCGAAGTTGATCTTGTTGACCTTGACGAGGGCGAAGTAGCGCTCGCCGTCTTTCGGGCTGCGGATCTGACCTTCGACGGTATCACCGGTGCGGAGTGCGAAGCGTCGGATCTGACTCGGCGAGATGTAGATATCGTCGGGGCCGGGGAGGTAATTCGCGTCGGGCGAGCGCAGGAAGCCAAAGCCGTCCTGGAGGACTTCGACGACGCCGATGCCGGTGATTTCGATGTCTTTGGCGGCGAGCTGCTTCAGCGTCGCAAACATCAATTCTTGTTTGCGCAGGGTGCTCGCGTTTTCGACGCCGACCTCTTCCGCGAAGCTCAACAGCTCCGTCGGTGTTTTGCGCTTGAGGTCTTCGAGCTTAACTTCACTCATAAATGGCTCCGCATGGGCTGCGGCGAAGGAGGGTGTTTAAGGCCGCGCGCCAAGGTGGGGTGGGGAGAAAAAGCGCAGTCTTGTGCTGTGCTTGATTGGCCGGTGCGAGCCGCTGACTGGGGCCGACCTGGACCTGTTCGCAGCCGGAGAGACCGCGAAGTCTTGCTTTAGACGGTACAGTGTTAGCAGAATCGCCCTGAAAACGAAAGCGTTTCCTGTGCTGCGCTTGGACCGCCTCAGAACGGCTTCACGATCACTAGAATGACAATGGCTACCATCAACAGTGTGGGGACTTCGTTGACGATCCGCCAATGGCGCGGGGGCTTATCGTTTGCGTCCTGACCGAAGCGGCGCACGGACGCGGCGAAATATCCGTGTACGCCGGAAAGCGCGATCACAGCGAGCAACTTTGCGACAAACCAGCCATCGGTAAAAAAGCCCTGCTGATAAGCGAGCCACAGGCCTAGGACCCAGGAAATCACCATTGCCGGGGTCATGATGATCTGGAGCAGCCGCCGCTCCATGACCTTGAATGTCTCGGACTGGACGGAGCCCTTGGGCGCGTCGCAGTGGTAGATGAACAGGCGCGGCAGGTAGAGGAGGCCCGCCATCCACGAGATGATCGCGATGACGTGGACCGACTTAATCCAGAGATACGCGGCATCGCCGAAGAGCCAGATCGTGAGCGCGGTGACCGCTACCGTGACGGCGAGCGCTGTGCCCGCCCGGCCGGCGGCTGACTTCTCTTCGACCGCCGTGGTCATGCAGAAACCTTGTTGAACGCGCGCACACGGTCGACAAGGCGGGCCACGTTTTCGGGCGGCGTATCGGGCACGATGCCGTGGCCAAGATTGAAGATGTGCGGCAGACCGTGCATCGCTTCCAATGTCTCATCAATCCGGCGATCGAGGGCATCCCCGCCGGCGACGAGAAGCAGTGGATCGATGTTTCCTTGGACCGCGATTCCAGCATCCTTGGCAAGGGCGCGCATGTCCCGCAGCGGCATTGCGGTATCGCAGCCAACGCCGCGAACGCCGGTTTCCTTGACGAATCCCAGCGCATTCGTGCCCGCGCCGCGCGGAAAACCGATGACGGGAACGTTCGGGTGGCGCTTTTTCAGATCGCGCACGAGGCGCGCAGTCGGCGCGGTGACCCAGGCCGCGAATTCGCGATCGGGGAGCGTGCCGGCCCAGCTGTCGAAGACCATGACGGTGTCGGCGCCGGCTTTGATTTGCTGATCGAGGTAATCGACCGAGGTATCGACGAGGATGTCGATCAACTGCTGGAAGCCCTTCGGATCGCGGTAGGCGAAGCGGCGGGCGGCGGCCTGATCTGAAGATCCTTCACCACCGACGACGTAGGTGGCAACCGTCCAGGGGGCGCCGCAGAAGCCAATCAGCGTCGTTTCCTTCGGCAGATCCTGGCGGAGACGCGAAACGGTTTCACAGATGAGACCGAACTTTTCGCCAGTCTTGCCGCGATCCAGCCGCTTGAGTTCGGCGGTCGACGTGATCGGCTCAAGCTTGGGACCTTCGCCTTCGAGGAAGGCAACGGACTGGCCGAGCGCATCGGGAACCACAAGGATGTCGGAAAACAGGATTGCGGCGTCGAAGGCGTAGCGGCGAATAGGTTGCAGCGTCACTTCTGCGGCGAGTGCGGGTGTGTAGCAAAGCTTGAGAAAGCCGCCGGCCTCGCTGCGCGTGGCGCGGTATTCGGCCAGGTAGCGGCCCGCCTGGCGCATCAGCCAGATCGGTGGGGTGGGGAGCACCTCACCATTGAGCACTGTTATCAGCTTGCGATCGTTTTGGCCTTTGGCTCCCGCACTCGACATTCCGGTCCCTTAAATCCTGATAGAGAGTCTTCTAGGTTTTTTCTTTGACTCTTAGACCGAGGGATTGCGGGAATTCAGTTGCCATCCCCAGGTTCTCCAACAGGTCTTCGATGTGCACCGCGCGACTGACACCATGTAGTGGCAGACGGCGGTGACATTCTACCAGGGTCGGATGCGGCTTTGGAAGTCAATGTCTTGCGGCAAACGGTGCTGCGGCAACCGCCTGGGACAGGGTGGGGAAAGCATGAGGATGGGCGGGGAGGAAAATAGCTATCCACGGGTAGGGAGGAAAATGGGTCAGGACTATCCCGGCGGGGCCGAATGTGGGTATCTGGCAGGGCAAGTCCACACATGGGTGGGGAGTTGGCCGGCCGGCCGCTCCACGCCTTTGATAACCCGGCCTTTTATCCACACATGCCGAACAGCCCGCCCAGTTACTATCATATGCATCTCGTGTCCGATTCCACGGGCGACACGCTGACAGCGATCGCGAAAGCGGCGGCCGCGCAATACGCCACTCTGAAACCGATTGAGCATATGCATCCGTTGGTGCGCACGCCGCGGCAACTGAAGCGCGTGCTGCAGGAGATCGAGCAAGCCCCAGGCATCGTGCTCTACACAGTGGTCAACCGGGAGCTTGTCGCAGAACTCGAGGAGCGGTGCCGCGACCTGAACGTGCCGGCGCATGCGGTGCTGCAACCGATCATGCAGGTCTTCGAATCGTATCTGGGTGCACCGCAGACGCCGACGGTGGCAGGCCAGCATGTGCTCGACGCCAGCTACTTCAAGCGGATCGATGCGTTGAATTTCACCATGCAGCACGACGACGGACGGCTGCCGGAGGATCTCAATAAGGCGGATATCGTGTTGCTCGGGATCTCGCGTACTTCGAAGACACCGACGAGCATCTATCTGGCGCAGCGCGGATATAAGACGACGAACCTTCCGCTTGTGCCGCAGATCCCTTTGCCGCCTGCGCTCACAGAGCCGCATTCGGCATTCGTGGTGTGTCTGGTGGCGAGCGTCGATCGCATTACGGAGGTGCGGCGCAATCGGGCGTTGTTGATGTCGGACCGCGATATCAACGCCTATGCGGATCGCACGCAGATTGCGGAAGAGATCGCTTATTCACGGCGGATCTGCGCGGATCATGGATGGCCGGTGATCGATGTGACCCGCAAATCGGTCGAGGAGACGGCTGCGACCGTGATTCAGTTGATGAACGACCGGCGCCTGGAGACGCGTACGGCCGAGAGCTCGCCATGAACGAACGTCGGCTTATTCTCGCCTCGGGATCGGTGGCGCGGCGGCAGATGCTGGCGAATGCGGGGCTGGTGTTTGATGTCGTGCCGGCGGATATCGATGAAGACGGCGTGCGCGATTTGATGATGGGCGTCGCGCCGCATCGGCAGATTGCCGTGGTGCTGGCGGAGACGAAGGCGCTGTCGGTGGCGGCCGCGCATCCGGATGCGCTTGTGATTGGTTCGGATCAGATCCTGAGTACGGGCGATGAGATTCTGTCGAAACCGGGATCGCGGGATGGTGCGCGAGACACGCTGCGGTCGCTGAGTGGGCGGACGCATTGGCTGCATTCGGCGGTGGCTGTCGCCGTGGGCGATGATCTCAGATGGCGGACGGTGGAGAGCGCGGCGCTAACGATGCGCGCGCTGACAGACGCGGATATCGAGCGGTATCTCGATGCAGCGGGACCGGGCATTTTCGGCTGTGTCGGTGCGTATCAGATCGAAGGTGCGGGCGTGCAGCTGTTCGAGCGCGTTGCGGGCGACCACTTCACGATTATGGGGATGCCGTTGCTACCGCTCTTGGGCCAGTTGCGGCGGATGGATGAGGTGCCGGCATGACGCGCGCGTGCGTTATCGGCTGGCCGATTGAACATTCGCGCTCGCCGATCATTCATGGCTATTGGCTGCGGACGCTTGGGATCGACGGGAGTTATACGCGCGAGCCGGTGAGGCCGGAGGACTTAGCGGTGTTTCTGGCGTCATTGGGTGAGCGGGGGTTGGCCGGGTGCAACGTGACGGTGCCGCACAAGGAAGCGGCGCTGGGGCTGGCGGATGAGCGGGATGCCGCGGCAGTGGCAATCGGGGCAGCGAATACGCTTTGGTTGCAGGATGGGCGGCTTTGCGCATCGAATACGGATGCGTATGGCTTTATGACGTATCTGGGCTTGAAGGCGCCGAAGTGGGCGAACCGCGACGCGCCGGTTTTGATTTTGGGTGCAGGGGGAGCGGCGCGGGCCATCGTGCATGGATTTCTACAGGCTGGTGTCGCGCGTGTGAGAATCTGCAACAGGTCGGGGGCGCGAAGCGAGGAACTTGCCCGGCATTTTGGATCGCGCGTGGAGGCGTGGAATTGGGACGCGCGCAACGATGTTGCGCGCGATGCCGGTGTGATCGTCAACACGACGACACTCGGTATGAAGCGTTTCGGCGATCCGGGAATCGATTTTGCCGGTGTGCATACGGATACGGTTGTGAGCGATATCGTTTATGTGCCGCTAGAGACGGCGTTTCTGGCGGCAGCGCGGGCGCGCGGGCTGCGCACGGTCGATGGGCTTGGCATGTTGCTACATCAGGCGGTGCCGGGGTTCGAAAAGTGGTTCGGTGTTCGGCCTGTAGTGACGGACGCACTGTATGACCTCGTGCGCGCCGATATCGAAAGGCCGGCGTGATGCTGGTCGTGGGCCTCACCGGATCGATCGCGATGGGCAAGACGACGGCGGCGGCGCATTTGCGGTCGCGCGGTGTGCCGGTGTTCGACGCGGATGCGTGTGTGCACGAGATCTACAGGTCCGAGGCGGTGCCGTTGATCGAGGCGGTGTTTCCGGGAACGACAGATGCTTCGGGCGTTGACCGCGCGCTCTTGTCGGCGGCGCTCCAGCGCGATCCAGCAGGATTTCGACGGTTGGAAGGCATCGTGCATCCGCTGGTCCGGGCGCGTGAAATCGCGTTTTTACGGGACGCCGCGGCGTCTGGCGCCGCAGTCGCCTTGCTCGATGTGCCGCTGCTCTACGAAACAGGACTGGATGCGGCGCTCGATGCCGTGATCGTGGTGAGTGCCAGTGCCGAGGCGCAGCGGGAGCGGGCGATGATGCGGCCGGGGATGACGCCGGAAAAGCTCGATCAATTGCTCGCGCGGCAGATGCCGGATGAAGAAAAGAGGCGGCGGGCACATTTCGTTGTGGATACGAACGGACCGCCGGGGGCCTCGTTGCATCAGCTCGATGCTATCCTTGGCATGTTGGCTGGACGGCGCGCGCAAGCGTATGCGCGGTTTTGGTCGGCTTAAGACGAGACGGATTTTTTGTGAGCGGGGGGCCTTTCGATATGTTGCGCGAAATCGTGCTCGATACGGAAACGACGGGACTCGATCCGACGAAGGGCGACCGGCTGATCGAAATCGGCTGCATCGAACTCTTCAACCGTATTCCAACGGGACAGGAGTATCACTGCTTCATCAATCCCGAGCGGGATGTGCCGGCGGAGGCGCAGGCGGTGCATGGCATTTCGACGGAGTTTTTGAAGGATAAGGCGCGGTTTCACGAGGTGGCCGACGCATTTTTGGAGTTCATCGGCGGGGACGTGCTCGTCATTCACAACGCAGCATTCGACATCGGTTTTTTGAATGCGGAACTGGCGCGGTTGAACAAGCCGGCGATCGCCATGAGCCGCGTGGTCGATACGCTGGCGCTGGCGCGGCGCAAGCATCCCGCAGGGCCGAACAATCTCGATGCGCTGTGCAAGCGGTACGGCGTCGACAATTCGAAGCGCACCAAGCACGGCGCGCTGATGGACTCGCTGTTGCTGGCCGACGTTTATGTCGAGTTGCTCGGCGAGCGGCAGGCGACGCTGGGGTTGGCTCAGTCGGCGGGGAAGGAAAGCGCGGCCCGGCGAGCCGGCGCGGCACAGCGCAAGGCGGCGCAACGTCCGGTGCCTTTGCCGTCGCGGCTCACGGCGGAGATGGATGCGGCGCATCGGGCGTTTGTCGAAACGCTTGGAGCGACGGCGATTTGGCGGCGGTTTTATCCGCAGCCATCCACCGAAACGGATAAGGCGTCCTAAGCCGCGCTACTGCTTTTCGGCGGTTTTCGCAATTTCCTGCTGGCGGCGCATGTAGAGCGCGCCGAAGTCGACCGGGTCGAGCCACAGCGGCGGGTAGCCGCCTTCGCGAGTCACGTCGGCAACGATGCGGCGCAGGAACGGGAACAGAAGCGTCGGGCAGTTGACGAGCAGGAACGGTTCCATCGCCTGGGGCGGGACGTTCTGCAGGCGGAAGGCGCCGCCGTAGTTCACTTCGAGAACGTAGATGGTGCCCCCAGAGTGCGAGGCCGTGGCCGTAAAGGTGATGGCGCTTTCGTAGACGTCGGGGCCGAGGCGTTGTGCTTCGACGTTCACTTCCAGTGAGACGGCGGGGCTTTCGCCTTCCTTGATCTGGATTTTGCCCACGTTCGGATTTTCGAACGAAAGATCCTTGATATGTTGACCGAGGACCTGGATCTGCATCGAAGCGGGCTGGTTATCGGTCGCGGCGGCGCCGCCGCCGTTGGTCTCGTCTGCCATGGGTCTTTCGCTGATTTGAGGTCGAAGATTGCGGGAGCGCTAACACGCTGCGGCGCGAAGGGCAATCAGGAGCGATTTTCCCTGTCGTCGTCGAGGCGTTCCCACTCGCCTTCGATGACGGGCGGCTGGTCTTGATGGGGCGGTTTACTCCGCCGCCAGCGCGTGGTGGAGCGGCGGACGACGACGGTGGACGAGCCCGCGAGGCGCGCGGCGAGCGAGTTGCGGACGAGGGCGCGGACGGGCGGCAGCAGTAGGAGCAGGCCCAGGGCGTCGCCAATCAGGCCTGGGGAGACGAGGAAGGCGCCGGCGGCGAAGACAAGGCCGCTGTCGGCGAGCGGGGCGACGGGGGTTCGGCCGGCGTCCAGTTCGGCGGAGAGTTTTTCGGCGACCTTGAAGCCCTGGCGGCGAAGGATGGCGACGCCGAGGAGGCCGGTGCCCACCATGGCGCCGAGGACAGGCCAGAAGCCCCAGGCCTGGCCGGCGCGGATGAGCAGCGCCAGTTCCAGAAGCGGATATGCGACGAAAACGAGCAGAAGAGCGAGGCGCATCAATCTGTCCTGGCCGGTGCCTTCAAAGGGTATGAACCGTCGTGTCCGCGGTGTCGCGTCGATCAGCCGACCCCATAACCCGGAGCCAGGCGGTCGCGACACGGTTGGCATCTATGCCATTGTGCCCTAAGGTCAAACCCAACACCAACCGCAAACCGATACGGGCCTCTCGACAGGTCCAATTGCCCGGGGCAGCCATAATGAGCTGTGATTTCCCGGGCGCACACCCTACATGACATGGATCCCCATTAAATGGGCACCCGCCCAAACTCTTATCCGGAAAGATGCCGATGGAAGGCCAAATCGACCTCTTTACCCTTCTCGCGATGATCGTCGCTGTTATCGCGGTCCTAAAGCTCAGGAGCGTGCTCGGCCAGCGCACCGATGACGATGATGCGCGGATCGAGCGCAAGGCGCGGGAGGAAGTTCGCAATCCGGCGACGGCTGGCGCGCAGTCCGACAACAAGGTGGTATCGCTGCCGCGGCGGGATCGCGAGGAACCGGCTGCAGCGGAAGCGCGCATGGATACGGCAGAAGCAGACGAACGCGTGCGCGAGTTCGCCAAGGGCGACGAGACCGTGGCGGAGGGATTGTTTGCGATCCGCAAGCTCGATCCGGATTTCGATCCTGGCGCGTTCGTTACCGGCGCCAAGCAGGCCTACGAGATCATCGTCACGTCGTTCGGCGAGGGCAACAAGAAGGCGCTGCGCGATCTGCTCTCGAAAGACGTGCTGGATGGTTTCACAGCAGCGATCAGCGAGCGGGAAGCGCGCGGTGAGCGCATCGAACAGAATTTCGTCGGCATCAACAAGGCCGATATTCTTGAAGCTGAAGTTAAGAGCGGCGTGGCCAATATCACCATGCGGTTCGTGAGCCAGCTCATCACAGCGACGCGTGACAAGGCGGGCACCGTGGTGGCCGGCGATCCGACGAAGATCACCGACGTGACGGATATCTGGACGTTCAGCCGCGATATTTCGACGGCGCGGGCGCGGTCCAATCCGAACTGGCGCCTCATCGCCACGCAAGACGCGCACTAGAGCCGAGGTCGAGGCGCGTGGGGCCATGTCGAGCACGGATGTCTCACGCGCGCCGGTGACGTTTGCCGATCTGCCGCACTGGAGCGAAGACGATCACGCGGCGGCGTTCGCCGCGTTTCTCGTATCCGCGCGCCGGTTGTTGGAGCGGGCGCGGGAGGGCGCAAAGCCGGAGAGCCCGGAGGCGCTGTTGCGGGTGGCGCGGATCGCGGTCGATGGATGCGCGCATATTGAATCAGCCGATGATGCGCGCGCGTTTTTTGAGGCACATTTCACGCCGCACCGCGTGGTGCACGGCGAGCCGCGCGGTCTCCTGACTGGATATTACGAGCCGGTGATCCCAGGGTCGCGGACGCGGACGGCGCGGTTCACGGTGCCGGTGCTCAGGCGACCGGCCGATCTTGTGAATGTCGTTTCGGAGAGTGAGCGCGGGGCGAAGGCCGAGGCGTTCACCCATTTGCGCAAAACGGCAACCGGCACGGAGCCCTATGCGACGCGCGAAGAGATCGAAGAGGGCGCGCTGGCGGGTCAGGGGCTCGAGTTCGTGTGGCTGGAAGATCCGGTGGATGCGTTTTTCCTGCATGTGCAGGGATCGGGAATGATTGCGTTTGCCGACGGGACGACGGCGCGGATCACGTATGATGGCAAGAACGGGCATCCTTACACGTCAGTCGGGCGGTATCTGATTGATGCGGGGCTGTTTCCGGCAGAGCAGATGTCGCTCGATGCGCTGAAGGATTGGCTGAAGGCGGACCCGGCGCGCGGGATCGCGGCGATGCGGCAGAACCGGTCGTATGTGTTCTTTCGCGAGTTGACCGGAGAGGCGGCCGGATCGGCGCTTGGCGCGATGGAGATCCCGCTGTCGGATCATCGCAGCCTGGCGGTCGACACGCGCTATCACGCGTTGGGGACGCCGGTTTATGTGGTGTCGCCGTCGTTGACGCACGCGGGGCGGGCGGATGGGTTTTTCCGTCTGATGGTGGCGCAGGATGTGGGCTCGGCCATTCGCGGGCCGGAGCGCGGCGACATCTATTTCGGGACGGGCGACGGAGCGGGTGCAAAGGCCGGGTGCACCAAACATCCGGGGAATTTCTTTGTTTTGGTTCCGGATGACGTGCCGTGAGCAAGAAGCCGGGCCGCGGGGGCGGGAAGAAGACGCTGCTCACCGACGAAGATCACGAGGTGTGGGAGCACACGGCGCAATCGCTGTCGCCGTTGAAGAACCCGAAAGGGTACGTGCTCGATGCCTACGAGGGCGAAGAGGATTTTACTCAGTTGTTCGCGCCGAAGGCGAAGGCGGGTCAGCACGGCAAAAAGGATCACGTGCCGCCGGCCGCGCCGAAGCCTGTGGCGAAGAAAGCCGCGCCGGAGCTCAATGCATTTGACCGGCGGAATGTGAAGAAGCTGAAGCGCGGGAAGATCGAGATCGAGGCGCGGATCGATCTGCACGGTATGCGGCAGGCGGAGGCGCACGCGGCGCTGATCCGGTTCATTCACGGGTCGGCGGCGATGGGGCGGAGGTGGGTGCTCGTCATCACGGGCAAGGGATCGCCGTCACGCGCGCGGGATGTTAATGTAGAGCGGCCGTTCGGGGAGCCGCCGCGTGGGGTGCTGAAGCGCAGCGTGCCGATGTGGCTCTCGGAGCCGGAGGTGCGCGGGCTGATCGTGAGTTTCACGGAAGCGGCCGTGGAGCACGGGGGCTCGGGGGCGCTTTATGTGCATTTGAGGCGGGGGTAGTCTTACTCGGTGAAAAAGTCTTCGTCGACTTTCTTGATTTGCAGTACTTGTTCCGTACGACACCCCACGCCGTGCATGATCATTAAATCGCCGAGTCTGTTGCCGTTGATCAACACTATGCGCTTGCTGAGGTATTCAGCCGTCTGTTCGGCATCACTAGTAAAATCTGACGTCGTGACGAAGACTCCCTTTGCTGCTTTGAATCGATCGAGGCTACCGAAAAAGTCCCGAATAGCTGAGGCCCCAATTTTGTTTGCCGGACCGTAGCGCTTAGCCTGAATATAAACACGGTCTAACCCAAGAGCGTCTTGATCTATAACGCCATCGACGCCGCCATCTCCACTTTGGCCAAGTGCTTTTCCGGCGCTTTCAGCACCGCCACCGAAACCCATTGAGACAAGCAATTCAACGATCAACTTCTCAAAGAATGCGGGAGAAAGCTCTCGAACGCGATCAAGTAGGTCATCGCGCAGCTGGTCATTGATACGCCTGTAGGCTGCCCCCATAATCTCATCGGGAGTTGCAGTCGTTGTGGGCTCGGGTGTTACGGCAGCAGGCTGCACATCGGCGCCCTCGTCATCGCGGCTGCGAACCTTGAAGTCTTGAAATTCAGGAAACTGCGCGAGATAGCGATTGTCGATTTTTTCACCAGAACGAAGGGCTGCAACACCACGATCGGTTATCTTAAAGTGTGCGCGGCGAGTGGGCTCAACGAGCTGAGCTTGCTTGAGATAGGTTTTTGCCCAATGCACCCGGTTGGCAAATAGTGTGATGCGACCGCTTGGGAGCATCTGTGCACGCTCGGCAGCGGTCAGTTGAAACTGATCAGCGAGAGAAGCAACGACGTCAGAGATACGCACTTCGCCGTTGGTCGCTGCTTTGAGCACCGGCTGCATAAGCGTTTGGTAGTCAGGTATTGGCACAACACGGACCCGTTTGTCTTTGTGAGTATTACTTACACTGCTTCCCCAGTTCCGTGAGTGCCTGGGTGAGGCCGCTGAGGGTGTAGGTGTCGGTGGTTTCGGTGCCGCGGGCGGACGTGGCGGTGACGTCGGCTTTGGAGCCTTTTTTCAGCGCTTCGACGAGTTTGAGTTCTTGCGTCGCGTCGGCGACGAAGGCGCGTTCGTCTTTGGGGAAGAGGCTGAACGTGTCGGTGCCGATGGTGACCGTGACCGTCGAGTCAGGCTTGACCGGATAGCCGAGTTTGACGCTGACCTCGGAGCGGATGCCGTCCTTGGGCCAAGCCGACACATAGAGCAGCGACGGGCCGCGGTTGGCGGTGGCCGGCTTTTTCTCCGACGGGGTGGCGGCGACGAAACAGAGCTTCGATCCGGCGTCTTCATTTTCGTAGAGGCTCCAGGCGCCGAAAGTTCCTTCGACGGTGGTCGCCTGCGCGTTGGCTGCGAGCGGGGCCAGGGCTGCCAGCGCGAGGGCTGAGAGCGGGGCTAAGGAGCGAAGGATTGTTCGGCGCATGATCTAGGGTTCCTTAAGTGGCGTCGCACTTTCCCCTCTCCCCGTTCTTCACGGGGAGAGGGGGTATTCGTGCGCTCGCTCGCGCCAGAATACGACGCGGAACGAATTGGTTTTGTTCACTCTAACTCTATCGCTGCTTGTGGCAGAGGGACGTTCGTCAGACTTTACGCTTTTTCCCCAGCGGGGCGTGGCTCACGGGAGCGAGCGGCGCTGCGGGGCCGCCTTCGTGGATGGGCCTGTCGGCGAAACGAGCGAGTGACTTGACGCGGTCGTACATGACAATCGCGCCCGCCATGGCAACGTTCACGCAGAAGGATGTCGGGATCTTGACGACGTAGTCGCAGCGGTCGAGCAGCGCGTCGGAAAGCGAGCCGCGTTCGGGGCCCAGGACGTAGGCGGCCTGTTGCGGGTGGCGGAAGCTCGGTAAGTCAATCGCCCCTTCGACGAGTTCGATGCCGACGAGTTTGACGCCCTTGGGAAACGCCATTTCGTCGAGGCCGTGCCAGTTGTAATGCGGCATGTGGATCTGGCTGCGGGACGTGTCGGCGTAGGCCTCGTGGGAGGAATACTTGGCGCCGATGGTGAAGGTGAAGCTGGCACCGAAGGCATGGGCGGAGCGCATGAGGTTGCCGAGGTTCAGGGACTTCGACATGCGTTCGGCGCCGATGGCGAAGTAGCCGCGCGCCCGGGGCGGCCAGGAGGGCGGCGGGGGTGAATAGGCCGAGGGGGGCGGTTGTGCTTGCGGCATGGTCGTTTTTCCGGTCGGTCGGGCATTTTCGCACAGAGCCGTAGCCCGGGCTGAGGTCTTGCGCCCGGCGGCGAAACGTTCCACCTGATGCGCGTGCGGCCTAGCCGTGTGATCCGCACGGCGATCATGATTGGGTTTCCTGGAGATTTTATATGCGGGCGGTTCTGTGCAAGCGGCTTGATGGGCCTGGCGCGCTTGTGATCGAGGATGTGCCGGCGGTGGAGCCGGGGCCGGGTGAGATCGCGGTGACCGTGCGCGTCGCGGCTCTGAACTTCTTCGATACGCTTATTACGCGCGGAAAATATCAGGTGAAGCCCGACTTGCCGTTCTCGCCGGCGGGTGAGATCGCCGGCGTTGTGGCGCGCGTGGGTGCGGGCGTCACCGGGCTCAAGCCGGGGGATCGGGTGGCGGCGTACGTCGGCCATGGTGGGGCGCGGGAGGAGGTGATTGTGCCGGCGGAGGCGGCGATCGCCATACCCGAAGGTGTGTCGGACGAGGTCGCGGCCGGGATATCGATCACCTACGGCACGGCGATCCATGGTCTCAAGGATCGCGCTCAGGTGCAGCCGGGTGAGTGGGTCGCGGTGACGGGGGCCGCGGGCGGCGCGGGGCTGGCGGCCATTGAAATGGCCAAGCTGCTCGGTGCGCGGGTGATTGCCGTGGCGTCGTCAGCGGAGAAGCTGGCGATCTGCCGGGCGCACGGGGCAGATGCGGAGATCGACTCCAGCTCCGAGGAACTCAAGGCGGCGTTGCGGGACCGGACGGGCGGGGCGGGCGTCGATGTGGTGTACGATTGCGTCGGTGGAGATGGGGCCGAGGCGGCCCTAAGAGCGCTGAAGTGGAATGGGCGTTTTCTGGTGATCGGGTTTGCGTCGGGGGACATTCCGAAGCTGCCGCTCAATCTTTTGCTGGTGAAGGGCGTGTCGGCGATCGGTGTGTTCTGGGGCGAAAGCGTAAAGCGCGATCCGGCGGGTCACCGGGCCAATATGGAGTTCGTGCTGCGCGCCGTGGCAGATGGTCGGCTCGCGCCGCACGTACATGGCAGCTTTCCGCTGGAGCGCATCGTGGAGGCGATTGGCGTACTGGAGCGGCGGGAGGCGACGGGGAAGGTCGTGGTACGGGTGTCGGGCTAGCGGCGTGCCGGATTGGGACGCCCGTTGACCACGCATTCACCGTAAGATGCTGAAATAGCTATATTTTTCTCTATTCTGTTCAGCCAAAATTACCCATCGCGACGGATGATCCCGGCAGCAGTGCATGCGGGGGAGGGGTCGATCCGTGGACATCATCTGGCACACGATGAACACGCTGTGGTGGCGGGTGGCGATGAGCTTCCTGGCCGGCAGCTTCCTGTGTCCGCCAGCCAAGGCGCAGGGGTTCTTCGAGTCGTTGTTCGGGATGGGGTCGGCGGCCAAGCCCAAGGTCGAGCGAGCGATGCCGCGGCCGGGTGTGCGAATGGGGACGAAGCCGCAGTCTTTCTCGGACTGGGAGGCAGAGCGGTTTCAAAGCGCGCCTGTCGACGGTGACGGATACCGTCGCGATCCGGCTTATGGCGGCAGCTATAAGACCGTGTGCGTGCGGACGTGCGATGGATTTTATTGGCCGGTCAGCAGGTCTGTGACGTCTGAGCGGTTCGAGACGGATGCGAAGCGGTGCGATGCATCGTGCGTGGGCGAGGCCAAGCTCTATTACCAGCACAAGAACAGCGACGATCCCAAGTCGATGGTGGGGTTGGACGGAACGCCATACACGGCTCTGAAGACGGCGTTTCTCTATCGCAAGACGCTGATCAACGGCTGCGGGTGTAAACCAGCACCGTGGTCGGTGGCTGAGCGGTTTCGGCATCAGGAATACAAAGTCGCAGACGATGCGAAGAAGCTGCAGGTCGCCATGGCGCGGGAGCGCGAGCGGGCGGAGGCGCTGCGGCAGGATAAGATTGCCCAGATCATCGCGGCGACGCGCGAGGCGGTGATGATGGACGAGGCCGAAGAGGCGACGTTCGGGGAGGCGGTTGCCGTAGCGGCGGTCGACGTCGCGTCAAACGATGTCGTTGCGGTCGACGGCGGGGACGAGCTCGTCGTGGCTGAGGTGGATACGAACCCGGATGTGAGCGTGACGGGCTATATTCATTTGCACGTGCTGCCGGATTCAGCTGTGGACGCGGAGGCGGCAGATGCAGCGCCGACCGCTGCGGATGCCGGAACAGATGTTGCACAGCTGGAAGCGGCCTTTGCCGAAATCGCCGGAGAGCCGACTGTGAAGGCCGTGAAGAGCCCGCGTAAGGCGCGGGGTCAAAGTCTGGTGCGCAAGGCTGCCAAACCGGTGCAAACGGTGTCGCTATTTGGCGGGTCCGCTCCGGGCTACACGTGGCCGGGTGATGCGCCGGCGCGGCGCTGATTTTCTCTCAGTCGTCGAGCTCGGCGAAGGCGTGGTGGGCGCCGCGCAGCGGGAATGATTCCTCAATCGCGTAAGGGCCGCCGCCGGTTTTCGGTTTGGATGAAAACAGCACGAATTCTTCGATCAAGAAAGGCCGTGAACGCAAGAGTGCGTGCGCCTGGAGAAAGCGCGTCAGGTCGGGGATGGATACGTTGCGCAGGCGGGCCAGTGTGATGTGGGGTTTGTAGGGGCGGGTGTCGGGAGCGAGACCGGCGGAGCGGGCGGCGCGTTCATGGGCACGGGCGAGGGCTTCCAGCGCGGGCGAGGCACGCAAGCCGGCGTAAAGAATCTTGGGATCGTTGCCGCCGAGGACGTGGACGCCTTCGAGGGCGAGATCAAAAATGTCGAGGTCGATGCGGGCGAGTTCTTCGGCGAATTCGTCGGCGAGGCGGTTGTCGATGTCGCCGGCGAAGCGAAGCGTTATGTGGAGGTTGTCCTCCTCGATCCAGGACGCGCCAGGGAGGGGGACTTCCAGATCCGAGAGCTGGTCCTTGATGTCGTCGGGCAGTTCAAGACCGCTGAATAGCCGCGGCATGGATCGCCTCTCTCGGCAGTGCGGCGGGGACGTCAGGATTTCGATTGTAGGTTGGCGCGTTGTGTTTCGACTTGGCGCAGGAGGTCTTCTACTTGGGGCATGATGCTCTGGACAATTTTGGCGACCCCCTTGCCGTTGGGGTGGAGGCCGTCGTCCAGATTGAGGGATTTATCGAGCGCGACGCCTTCCAGAAAAAAGGGATAAAGGGGAAGGCTGTGTTTGGCAGCAAGATCGCGGTACATGCTGTCGAAGTCGCGGGCGTAATCGGCGCCCCAGTTGGTGGGGGCAAGCATGCCCGTGAGCAATACGGCAATGTTGCGCTGTTTCAGTTTGGTGATGATCGTGTCGAGGTTGGCTTTGGCGTCCGCGGGGGATTGACCGCGAAGCGCGTCGTTAGCGCCCAATTCGAGGATGACAGCTTCGGTACCTTCGGGAATGGCCCAATCGAAGCGTTCCAATCCAGCGGCCGTGGTATCGCCAGATACACCCGCGTTGGTGACGTCGACCGCGTAGCCTTTGGCGGTAAGAGCTTTTGCCAGCTGCGCGGGGAAGGATTCGTCCGGTTTCAGCATGTAGCCGGCGGTGAGGCTGTCACCGAATGCGACGAGTTTCACGGGCGTCTTAGCCTCCGCCGAGGACTGATTGAGGAGGATCGCCACATTGAACAACACGGCCAGCAATCCCAAGTGAAGGGGGCGGCGCCGCAGCTGAAGGGTTGGTGCGCTTATCATTTTTCCGCCTTACGTGTCGTCCATAGGCTCTCAGTCACGTATAGCTCTCGTGGGCGCAAAACAAGACGCCTCTCCTTACAACGCCGTCATCAAAGGACCGCGCGTGACCACTTCCATCATTTCGCTGAAAGACGTGCATCTGTCGCTCGATAGCCGCGCGGGGCCGGTGTCCATACTAAATGGCGTGGGGCTCGAGGTCGAGGCGGGGCAGTCGGTGGCGATCGTCGGGCCGTCGGGATCGGGAAAGACGTCGCTTTTGATGATCCTGGCCGGATTGGAGCGGGCGACCTCGGGGGAAGTTCGCGTGGCGGGGCATGATTTCCAGGCCTTGGGCGAAGATCAGCTGGCGCGGGTGCGCGGTGAGTCGATTGGGATCGTGTTCCAGTCGTTCCATCTCGTGCCGACGATGACGGCTCTGGAGAACGTGGCGCTGCCGCTGGAGTTTTCGGGACGGGCGAACGCGGAGACGATTGCGCGGACGCGACTCGACGAGGTGGGGTTGGCGCACCGACTGGATCATTATCCGGCGCAGCTCTCTGGTGGCGAGCAGCAGCGCGTGGCGTTGGCGCGCGCATTGTCGATCGAACCGAAGCTTTTGCTGGCTGATGAGCCGACAGGGAATCTCGACGGTCGCACCGGCCGGGGCGTCGTGGATTTGCTGTTCGACATGAAGAAGACGCGCGAGGCGACACTGGTGCTGGTGACGCACGACGAGCGGCTGGCAGCGGAATGCGATCGCGTGATCCGAATGGCTGATGGTCGGATTATCGACGACAAGCGGGCAAAGGCAGCATGACTATCGCGGCGACACAGTCCCGGGATGCTGGTCTAGCGGTATCGCTGCCGCTGGTTTTGCGGCTGGCGGCGCGTGAATTGCGCTCCGGATTGTCAGGATTTTACGTGTTTATCGCGTGCGTGGCGCTCGGCGTGATGGTGATCACGGGTGTGGGTGCACTGTCGGACGCGCTGAAGTCGGGTTTCGAGAAGCAGGGTGCATTGCTGCTGGGCGGCGATGTGACCGTGTCGCGGCCCCATACGCGGGCGACGGAAGACGAGCGGCGTTGGATCGAGACGTTCGGGCGTGTCAGCGAGACGGCGACCATGCGCACGATGGGGCGGCGTATCGACGGCGAAGATCAGACGCTGATCGAATTGAAGGCCGTGGACGGCGCATATCCGCTGGTCGGCAGCGTGACGCTGGACGGTGATGGGGCACTGAATGAGGCGCTGATGCGCGGGGTGGTGGCCGATCCGATGCTTCTTGAGCGGTTGAAACTCACACCGAAGGATCGAATTCGGATCGGCGAGTCGGAGTTCAATATCGCAGCGGTTCTGAAGTCGGAGCCGGATGGGTTGGCCGACCGCGTGGCGTATGGACCGCGGGTGCTGCTCTCGCACGAGCAGATGGAGAAGACCGGGCTGGTGCAACCGGGTGCGCTTATTCGTTGGAAGTATGCGGCTGCATTTGCCGAGAGTTCGGAGCCGATCGAACCGCGGCTGCTGTCGTTTCGCGAGAGGGTGAAAAAGGAGCTGCCGGAGTCGGGGTTTTCGGTGACCGACCGGCGGGATCCTTCGCCGCAAGTGACGAAGACGCTTGAGCGGTTGCGGCAGTTTTTGACGTTGCTTGGTCTGACGGCGCTGGTGACGGGGGGCGTGGGTGTCGCAAACGCGGTGGCGACGTTCATCGATCAGCGGCGAAAAGTGATTGCGACTATGAAGAGCGTCGGTGCGACGGGGAGGACCGTGTTTGCGGTGTTTCTCGTGCAGGTGCTGGCGATGGCGCTGATCGGCGTCGCGGTGGGTCTAGCGCTGGGGCTGTTCATTCCTCCGATCCTGACGCATGTGCTTTCCGGATATCTGCCGGTGGCGCCGGAGTTCGCGCTGTCGGCGCAGAGCGTGGGGCTGGCGGTGGCGTATGGATTGCTCGTGGCGCTGCTGTTTGCGTTGTGGCCGCTGGGGCGTGCCGAGCAGGTGCGCGCGAGCGTGCTGTTTCGCGACGAGGTCGATCCCAGTCCGGCGTGGCCGGCGCCGCGCGTTTTAGCGCTGATCGCTGCGTGCGCGGCGGCGCTGGTGGCCATAGCGGTGCTGTCGTCGGAGTCGCGTACGATTGCCGCGTCATTCGTGGGTGGGTTGGCGGTCGTGCTGGCGTTGTTCTGGGGCTTGGGTGGGCTTGTGACGTGGGTGGCTCGCAGGATGAAGCGGCCGCGGCGGCCGGAACTGGCGCTGGCGATAGCGAACATTGGTGCGCCGGGTGGACTGACACGTTCGGTTGTTCTTTCTCTCGGTGCTGGGCTCTCGCTGCTCGTGGCGGTGGCGCTGACGGATGCGTCGATCGTGAATGAATTGGAGAGTCGCTTGCCTGCGAGTTCGCCGGCGTATTTCGTCATCGACATCACGAAAAAGGATCAGGAGGCGTTCCGGGCGACGGTGTTGCGCGAGGCGCCGGGCGCGCAGATCGAAGATGCGCCGATGCTGCGCGGGCGCATGGTGGCGCTGAAGGGCGTGCCGGTGGAAGAGATCAAGGCGCCGCCGGAGGCGCAGTGGGTTCTCACGGGCGACCGGGGCCTCACCTATTCGGACCGCGTGCCGGCGGGATCGATCGTGGTTGAGGGTGATTGGTGGCAGCCGGGCTATAGCGGCGAGCCGCTGGTGTCGTTCGAGGCGGAATTGGCGCGCAACCTTGATCTCAAGGTCGGGGATATGATCACGGTCAACGTGCTCGGGCGCAATCTGACGGCGAAGATCGCCAACCTGCGCGAGGTAAAATGGGAGAGCTTGGCGCTCAACTTCGTGATGGTGTTTTCGCCTAACACGCTGGCGGGCGCGCCGCACAACCTGCTGGCTACGATCTCGTTGCCGGATAGCGTGGGAACCACGGAAGAAGTGCGGCTGGCGCGCGCGCTCGGCAAGGCGTTTCCGGCGGTGACGGCGATCCGCGTGAAGGAAGCCATCGAGGCCTTCAATACGGTGTTCGAGAAGGTCATGGCGGCGGTGCGGGTGGCTGGCAGCGTGACGTTGCTTGCGGGCGCCTTGGTGCTGGCGGGAGCAATGGCTACGGCCCAGCGGCGGCGCATTCTGGAGGCGGTGATCCTGCGGGCGCTCGGAGCGACGCGGGCACGAATTCTGACGGCGCACGTGGCGGAGTATCTGATGCTGGCGACGGTCGCGGCCTTGGCAGCGACGGTGCTCGGTTCGATGGTGGCTTATCTCGTCATCACCCAATTGATGGATCTGCCGTTCGCGTTTTCCGGGTCGGCGGTGGTGGGGGCGCTGGTGACGGCGGCGGTGTTGGTGCTGGTGTTCGGGGCGGTAGGGACCTGGCGGGTGCTCAGCGCGCGGCCGGTACCGTATCTGCGGACGCAGTAACAAGCCAAATTGCTGGATGCTAAGTATTTTTCCTGACCCGGTTTTGTGCGGTTTTGTGCGGACTGGTGCCTCGCCGGTCTTGAATTGGACTGATGATTCTCCAATATCCATCGCGCGGCCCGAGAGGGGGCCGCGTTACAGGTTTCAAAGGGTTTGCCAGATGGCACAGCTTGAAGAGAGATACGCGCGGCCGGGTACGGTTGTCCGCCCGGGCGCCGCGGTTGATGAAGGTCTGCGCGCCTACATGCTGCGCATCTATAACTACATGACGGCGGGCGTGGCGCTGACGGGCGTTATTGCCTTCTTCACGGCGCAGCTGGCGACGACCAATCCGGCCGTCGCGCAGGCGCTGTACCAGTCGCCGCTGAAGTGGGTGATCATGTTCGCCCCGCTGGCGTTCGTGTTCTACCTGTCGTTCCGGGTTTATAAGATGAGCCCGGCAGCGGCGCAGATCGCATTCTGGGCGTTCGCGGCCGTGATGGGCGTGTCGCTGTCGGCGATCTTCCTGGTATTCACGGGCGCTTCGATCGCGCAGGTGTTCTTCGTCACGTCGGCTGCCTTCGCGGCACTGAGCGTCTACGGCTACACGACGAAGAAGGACCTGACCGGCTGGGGTTCGTTCCTGATCATGGGCGTGGTTGGCATCATCCTCGCCGCGATCGTGAACATCTTCCTGCAGTCGAGCGGTCTGGCATTCGCCATCAGCTCGCTGGGCGTGCTGATCTTCGCGGGCCTCACGGCCTATGATACGCAGCGCCTCAAGGACGATTACTACAGCGTCCAGGGCGATGCGGGCTTGATGCAGAAGTCGGCCATCATGGGCGCGCTCAGCCTGTACCTGAACTTCATCAACATGTTCACTTCGTTGCTCCAGCTGATGGGCGACCGCGAGTAGCAGGTTGATGATCTGAGACGAGAAAGCCCCGCAGCGATGCGGGGCTTTTTTTGTATTGCGCCCGGCGGCTCCCCCGCGGGGAGCCGGCCGCCGGGCGCGGACGTGGGATGCGCCGGCCAGAAGGCGCGATAGGTGGATCAGCCCACAACGCGGAGGGATTTGTCGAGGACGGTGAGGACGCGGGCGAGGTCGTGGCCACGTTTCAGGATGAGGCCCGTGGGCGTGACGACGCTGTAGGCGCCTTGCTTGCGCGCGAGCTTCAGGTTTTTCTCGATGCGGTAGAGGGGAAACTCGGTGGCGCGGCGGAAGACGCTGAAGATGGCTTTGTCGCGCGTCATGTCGAGGGCGTAGTCGCGCCATTCACCGGCGGCGACCATGCGGCCGTAGACGGCCATGATTGCAGAGAGTTCTTGCCGGTTGAATGCTGTGATGGTGCCGGTTTCATGGGCGCTCCCGGCATCGGAGCGCTGCCGGGAGCCGTGGGCTCGCGGCGTGAACTGTATGGGCTCGATATCGCTCAAAGGCGCCTCCCTGTTCACGGGACCGTCATGATCGGCAAGGTCATCCCAGTTGGCAAGAGGGGCGGAGGCGGAAAGCGTGCCCAAGCTTACGGAAATTTCAGGCGCCGGTCCGCAAAGGGTCAAAATCGGACCCCAACGGCGCCGCATTGGGCGGGCATAGTTTCGACAGTTGCCTCAGGGGCCGGTCACCTACGACTGCCTCAGCGCCTAGCCCCCAGCTCGCTGGCGGTTGCGGCCGGTCCCATCAGGCAACTCTCCCTAGTGTCCCCCTACCCTGCACGAGGGCCGGCTCCCCCCAGCCGGCCCTCGACGCGTTTGGGTGCGCGTCTATATGGTAGGCGCGCACCCCAACCAGGACACACGCCCTCCATGAGCAAGACCCCTTCGCGTTCGAAATCAAAGTCGGCATCCAATCCGTTTCAGACGGCGTGGCGGACGCCGCATGGGCTGCCGCCATTCGCGAAGATCACGGCTGAGCATTATTGGCCGGCTTTCAAGGATGCGCTGAGCCAGCACAAGGCGGAGATCGCGGCGATCGGCGCGAATGAGAAGAAGCCGACGTTTCAGAATACGATCGTGGCGATGGAGAAGAGCGGCGAGGCGCTGAACAAAGTCGCGGACGTGTTCTTCAATCTATCGGGTTCGGACACAAGCCCGGCGTTGCAGGAGATCGAGCGCAAGCTGGCGCCGGTGCTGGCGCATCATTCGAACACGATCCAACTCGATCAGAAGCTGTTTCGGCGGATCGAGGATCTGTACGAGCGGCGGGATGCGCTGAAGCTCGATGATGAGCAGGCGCGGCTGTTGGAGCGGACGTATACGACGTTCGTGCGGGCGGGCGCGAAGTTGTCGGCGAAGGCGCGCAAGCGCGTGGCGGAGATCAATACGCGGCTTGCGGAACTCGTGACGCAGTTCGGGCAGAACGTGCTGGCGGATGAGCAGTCGTGGCGCTTGGCGCTGGATGGCGAGGCCGATCTTGCCGGGCTGCCGCAGGGCGTGCGCGATGCGGCGGCGCGGACGGCGGCGGATTTGAAGCTGCCGGCCAGCCATGTGATCACGCTGTCGCGGTCGAGCGTGGAGCCGTTTTTGCAGTTTTCCGCGCGGCGGGATTTGCGCGAGGAGGCGTTCAAGGCGTGGATCCGGCGCGGAGAGAACGGCGGCAAGACGGATAACCGGAAGATCGTCGCGGAGATCGTGGCCCTGCGCGCGGAGCTGGCGAAGCTGATGGGATATCGCACATTCGCGGAATACAGCCTCGACGACACGATGGCGAAGACGCCGGATGCGGTGCGGGGATTGCTCACACAGGTCTGGTCGGCGGCGGTGTCGCGGGTGGGCGAGGAGCGCGAGGCGCTGACGGCGTTGGCGCGCAAGGAGGGCGGCAACTACACGCTCGAAGCGTGGGATTGGCGCTACCTGGCGGAGAAGGAGCGCAAGGCGCGCTACGATCTGGATGAGAGCGAGATCCGGCCGTATCTGCAATTAGAGAACATGATCGACGCGGCGTTCGATACGGCGTCGCGGCTGTTCGGGCTGAAGTTCAAGGAATTGAAGGACGCGCCGCGGTATCATCCGGATGTGCGCGTCTGGGAGGTGACGACGAAGGCGGGCGAGCCGGTCGGCGTGTTCCTCGGCGATTACTATGCGCGGCCGTCGAAGCGGTCTGGCGCGTGGATGTCGAGTTTTCGATCACAGCATAAGCTCGGCAAGGGTTCGAAGCCGGTGATCGTGAACGTGCTCAACTTCGCGCGCGGGGCGGAGGGGAAGCCGACGCTTCTTTCCATCGACGATGCGCGGACGCTGTTTCACGAGTTTGGGCACGGGCTGCACGGGTTGCTCTCGGACGTGACGTATCCGTCTCTCTCCGGAACCAATGTGTCGCGCGATTTCGTGGAGCTGCCGTCGCAGCTATACGAGCATTGGCTGACGCGGCCGGAGGTGCTGCGGAAGTTTGCCACGCATTGGAAGACCGGGCGACCGATGCCGGAAAGCCTGATGAAGCGCATTCAGGCGTCGCGGACGTTCAATCAGGGGTTTGCGACGGCGGAGTATGTGGCGTCCGCTCTGGTCGATATGGACCTGCACGCGCTGGAAGCGGCGGAGGGGCTGGACGTTGGCGAATTCGAGAAGTCGACGCTGTCACGGCTCGGCATGCCGCGCGAGGTGGTGATGCGGCATCGCATTCCGCACTTCCAGCACATCATGGGCGGGTATGCGGCGGGGTATTACAGCTACCTGTGGTCGGAGGTGATGGACGCGGATGCGTTCGCGGCCTTCGAGGAGGCGGGCGATATCTACGACCGCAAGACGGCGGCGCGGTTGAAGCAGCACGTCTATTCGGCCGGGAACCGGCGCGATCCGCTGGAGGCGTATGTCGCGTTTCGCGGTAGGGCGCCGAAGGTGGAGAGCTTGCTCAGGAAGCGGGGGTTTGGGGGGTAGCCATCCGCATACGGCTACAGGAGTTAATTTTATCGGATATTATTCAACTGCCGATTCGAAAGAACCGGTGCTTATGTAATTACAATCAGGCGTCGGGGTTGGGGTAGATGGCGACATACCGGAGGTTCAGCTTCGAAATTGAAGAACTTGCAAGCAGTTGGAGGGACACTGTCTTGACGGGCGAAAGATGGATAGAAAATACGGCAATGTCGTCACCACATGGGGAGGCCGGCGGCTTGCACGTTAAGTGCGGCGGAACAAACGGCTATGCTAAGCCGTTGAACCCTCACCACGATGGGTGCCCAAGGGCTGCCCACGAGAAGATCGCCTCAGACCTTGCCTTCGAATTGATGCTTCCCATACCGCCAGTGGTGCTGTGGCGTCGTGAAGGTGTTACTGGCGAGACGCATTGTTCTGTTTCGGCAACACCCTTTTGGCCCGCCCACCGCTGGGCCCACATTGAAAGTACGCCGACGTCGGCACCGGCAGTGGCTCGCTCTATCTCAGATCAGGCATGCGCAATGAGCGTCTTTGATACTTGGGTCGACAATCGAGATCGTCACAATAATGGTAACCTTTTGGTGACCCAACATGGAGGAGGATATCAAGCCGCATACATCGACTACGCATTCTCATTGTCGTATGGGTGGGGAGAGGCTGCCGCTCCGACAGTACCTTCTGCCGTGGCACGTTATCCCCACAATGCTGGTTTAGATGTAGCATCAGCCTCACGCACGCTTGAGCGCATTGAAGGGCTTTCGGACGAGGCGATTCGGGCGATCGTAGATCGAATTCCTTCTGAATTCCTGTCGGATGCTCGAAAGAGAACGATCGCTGAGGGCTTATCGTTGCGGAAGAATGGCCTGCGCCCAGTTATTCGCGCAATGTACGGAAGTGGAGTTCAATAGGTATGTCGCGGAAAACAGTCACCTACTCAGATATCCAATTCAGGCGATCTTTAGCTGACGGCGATACAATCTATCTGGGCACCATATTTGAGTTTTCGACGCGCGACTTTTGGGTCGTTGCGCTGTCCACTCGTGTGGATGTTGCCCCCGAAACGCTTGACGGAGTTGATGAACTGTCCCGTGATGTGATCAAAAACATCAGCCAGATCATAAAGGACGACATCCTTCGTGCCCTCCCGAATGCTGAAGAGCAGGGGGACGTGCTGGCCACTATAGCTGCGCAGAATTCGTGGTCGATTACAGTCGGTTCTCCTTCTAAAATCGAAGTAACCGTTGATCGAGTATCAGATACTTCAACGGATGATATAGCTCAGAGTATCATGCTCTTCTTGACGAAGAAGAAGCAGGAGCCTCAACTGATGCGGCCTGCCTTGCCTCGTAACCGCGGTAGAGTTGTGACTGACAAGATTTCGCACCTCCCGCCTCCGTGGATGTTGCCACCACAATGTTTTCAGCGAGCACGCGAGGATCGGTGCTAGCCAGCTAAGGAAAAGGGCGTGAGGAGAAACGTCACGCCCTTTTTCACAGCAGCGGGGATCAATTGCCTGAGCTCGTTTACGCCGCCAAATTCCTGAGCACGTACTGGAGGATGCCGCCGTTGCGGTAGTATTCGATCTCGTCGAGGGTATCGATGCGGCAGACGATGGGTATCGCGACTTTATTGCCCTTGGCGTCGGTGATTTCGGCGATCATGCGCTGACGCGGTTTGACGTCGGCGAGGCCGCGGATGGTGACGGTTTCATCGCCCTTGAGGCCCAGCGTCTGCCACGACGTTCCTTCCTCGAACACGAAGGGCACGATGCCCATGCCGACGAGGTTGGAGCGGTGGATGCGCTCGTAGCTCTGCGCGATGACGGCTTTGACGCCAAGCAGGTTGGTGCCTTTGGCGGCCCAGTCGCGCGATGACCCGTTGCCGTATTCGACGCCGGCGAAGACGACGAGCGGCACACCTTCTTCCTTGTAGCGCATGGCGGCGTCGTAGATCGCCATCTGCTCGCCCGAGGGGTGGTGGATGGTGAGGCCGCCTTCCTTCACGTTGCCGGCCGCGTCTTTGACCATGTGGTTCTTGATGCGGATGTTGGCGAAGGTGCCGCGCATCATGACTTCGTGGTTGCCGCGGCGCGTGCCGTACTGGTTGAAGTCGGCCTGTGAGACGCCGTTCTCTAGCAGGTATTTGCCGGCGGGGCTCGCGGCCTTGATGGAGCCGGCGGGCGAGATGTGGTCGGTCGTGATCTTGTCGCCGAAGAGGCCGAGGATACGCGCGCCGACGAGATCGCCGTTGCCGGTGGCGTCCTGCTTGATGCCGGTGAAGTAGGGCGGGTTCTGGACGTAGGTCGAGTTGTCATCCCAGGCGAAGGTGAGGCCCTTGCTGGTGGCGATGCCCTGCCAGTTGGTGTCGCCTTCGAAGACGGCGGCGTAGCGGCTTTCGAACATTTCGCGCGTGATGTTCTCGGCGATGAAGTCCTGGATCTCTTTGTTCGTGGGCCAGATGTCCTTGAGGAAGACGGGCTTGCCGTCTGAGCCCATGCCAATCGGCTCGGTGGAGAGGTCTTTCTGCATGGTGCCGGCGAGCGCGTAGGCGACGACGAGCGGCGGGGAGGCGAGGTAGTTCGCCTGCACGTCGGGCGAGACGCGGCCTTCGAAGTTGCGGTTGCCGGAGAGGACAGCGGCGGCGACGATGCCGTTCTCGTTGATCGTCTTGGAGATGGGGGCGCGCAGCGGGCCGGAGTTTCCGATGCAGGTGGTGCAGCCGAAGCCGACGATATTAAAGCCGATGGCGTCGAGCGATTTCTGGAGGCCCGATTTTTCGAGGTAGGCCGCGACGACCTGCGATCCGGGGGCAAGTGAGGTCTTCACCCACGGGGCGGGCTTGAGGCCTTTGGCGACGGCGTTGCGCGCGAGGAGCCCCGCGCCGATGAGGACGCTGGGATTCGACGTATTCGTGCAGGATGTGATGGCGGCGATGACGACGTCGCCGTGGCCGAGGTCGAAGGATTCGCCGGCGACGGGATAGCGTTTGGCGGCTTCACCCGGCTTTTTGTATTCGGTGTCGAGTGCTGCGAGGAAGCCGGACTTGGCGGCGCTGAGCGCGACGCGGCCTTCGGGGCGCTTGGGACCTGCGAGCGAGGGTTCAACGTCGCCGAGGTCGAGGGCGAGCGTGGCGGTGAAGACGGGATCGGCGGAGCCGGCCTCGCGGTAGAGACCCTGCGCCTTGGTGAAGGCTTCGACGAGGGCGATGCGCTCTTTCGAGCGGCCGGAGAGTTCGAGGTAGCGCAGCGTTTCTTTGTCGACGGGGAAGAAGCCGCAGGTGGCGCCATATTCGGGGGCCATGTTGGCAATCGTCGCGCGGTCGGCGAGTGTCATGCTGTCGAGGCCGGGGCCGTAGAATTCGACGAATTTGCCGACGACGCCCATTTTGCGCAGCATCTGCGTGACGGTGAGCACGAGGTCGGTGGCTGTGACGCCCTCCTTGAGGCGGCCGGTGAGCTTGAAGCCGACGACTTCGGGGAGAAGCATGGACTGCGGCTGGCCGAGCATGGCGGCTTCGGCTTCGATGCCGCCGACGCCCCAGCCGAGGACGGCGAGGCCGTTGACCATGGTCGTGTGGCTGTCGGTGCCGACGAGGGTGTCGGGATAGGCGACGATGGTGCCGTCGGCCGAGGGTGCCGTCCAGACGACCTGGGAGAGATATTCGAGGTTCACCTGGTGGCAGATGCCGGTGCCGGGCGGGACGACGCGGAAATTCTGGAAGGCGCCCTGGCCCCACTTGAGGAAGGTGTAGCGTTCGCCGTTGCGCTCGTATTCCAGCGCGACGTTGTCGGCGAGTGCTTTGGGCGTGCCGAATTCGTCGACGATGACCGAGTGGTCGATGACGAGATCGACGGGGACGAGCGGGTTGATCTTCTTTGGATCGCCGCCGAGTTGCAGCATGCCGTCGCGCATGGCGGCGAGATCGACCACGGCGGGGACGCCGGTGAAGTCCTGCATGAGCACGCGGGCGGGGCGGAAGCCGATTTCCTTGCCGGCTTTGCCTTTGTCGTCGACCCACTTCACGGCGTCGATGATGTCTTGCTTGGAGACCGTGCGGCCGTCTTCGGAGCGGAGCAGGTTCTCGATGAGCACCTTCATGGAGAAGGGGAGCTTGGAGAGGCCGGGGAGGCCATTTTTCTCCGCGTCGGGGAGAGAATAATAGCTGTACGTCTGACCACCGGCGGTCAGCGTCTTGCGGCACTTGAAGCTATCGAGGGAAAGGGGGGCGGTGACGACGCTCAAAGTAGGTCTCCTCGGAAGCTCAGGTGTGAAGTCTCAGTAGGCGATGCGGCAGTGCTCGTTTCGCAGCGCAGCGTGCCGGCGGGATGCTCGGATTTTTTGCGCTGGCGAAATCATGGGCAAGCCTTTTATATAGGCGTAAACCGGAGAGAACCAGCCACCCTGCGCGTGCGATTTTGCGGCAATCCGCCTCTCTTTAGTGCAATGCGAAAGCGGCTCTTCGTTGGATAACCCTCGTGCGCTTGTCGGTTAAACATCTCGTCGTGGAGCGCGGCGCGCGGCGCATCGTGGACGATTTATCGTTCTCAGTGGAGGCGGGCGAGGCGCTCGTTCTTGTCGGGCCGAATGGTGCGGGCAAGACGACGGTGATCCGCACGGTGGCGGGATTGATCGGCGTGGCGGGGGGCAGCATCGCGCTCGAGGGCGGGGATGCGGAGAAGGAGCTTCCCGCACAGGCGCATTACATCGGACATCTCAATGCGCTGAAGCCGTCGCTGACGGTGGAAGAGAATTTGCGCTTTTGGGCGGCGTATCTGGGTGGCGGGGCCGTTAATGGAGCGGCGATCGACGCGGCGCTCGTGGCGTTCGATCTGGAGCCGCTGGCGATGATCCCGGCGGGGTATTTGTCGGCAGGACAGAAGCGACGGGCGTGTCTGGCGCGGTTGATTGTGACGCCGCGGCCGTTGTGGCTGCTCGATGAGCCGACGGTGTCGCTCGATGCGGCGTCGGTGGCTCTGCTGGCCATGCAGGTGGGGCAGCATGTGGCGGGCGGCGGGCTGGTGTTGGCTGCGACGCATATTCCGCTCGGGTTGGCGTCGGAGCGGCGGCTGGAGATCGGCGTGCGGAGTGCCGCTGCATGAGTGGCTTCTGGACGCTATTGAAGCGCGATCTTCTGTTGCAGCTGCGGGAAGGCGGGGCGGTCGGCACGGCGCTCGGGTTCTACCTCATCGTCGTGGCGATGATGCCGTTGGGGCTTGGGCCGGATTTGAATTTGCTGTCGCGGATCGCGCCCGGGGTGTTGTGGATCGCGCTGCTGCTGGCGGCGCTGCTCTCGTTGCCACGGATCTTTGAGGCGGACGACGAGGACGGGTCGCTGGAGGTGATCGCGACGGGGGATCTGCCGCTGGAACTGGCGACGGCGGCGAAGGCGCTGGCGCACTGGATCTCGACGGGGATTCCCTTGGCTTTGCTGGCACCGGTCCTCG
>VYKW01000131.1_pt1 | contig 33395 bp, 30 predicted proteins | sample 5114451 | NCBI WGS metagenome assembly VYKW01 (sample SAMN12291784, study PRJNA351875) | freshwater metagenome | isolation source: freshwater lake | place: USA: Michigan, Gull Lake | collected 2013-08-08
TATAATAGCCACCGAACTCAACGACGGTGCCATTTTGCACGCGAAACGTCGTGCGGTTCGCGACGCGCAATGTATCCAGATTGCGCTCGTAATCGAGCCTAACGTTTGTCGGGTTTGGCCCCTCTGGATTGCTGAGAGCGTTCGCCCGCGTCACAGCGCCGGGAATATCCTGGCGGATGTGGTTCGCATTCACATAGAACCGCGTCTCCAGATCGGGTGTGATCTTGAAGCCGACATTCGCGCTGCCGCGGACGCTCTCGCCCTCGCTGTGATCGCGAAAGCCGTCGGCCTCCTGCCACGTCCCCGTGATGAAGTAGTCGGTATTGCCAGACACAGCACCAGACGACACCGAAGTCTTGATCAGCCCGAAGCTGCCGACATCTACGCGCGCGCCGAACAGGTCGCTGTCATACCCCGTCGGCATCACGAAGTTGATCGCACCGCCGAGCGAATTCGCCCCGTATTGCAGCGCGTTCCCGCCCTTAAACACTTCGATGTAGCGATAGGCCGTCGGATCGATCTCCTGGAAATCGCTTGCCCCATCCGCCGTCGTGATCGGGATCACCCCGTCCATCAGCAGCGTCACGCCGCGGCCATGGAAGTTGCGCGACAACCCCGACCCACGGATCGAAAGACGGCTATCCTCGCCCCACTTCGGCTGGATGAAGACGCCCGGCACGTAATCCAAAGCGTCCTTGAGCGTAACGGCCGGCGTGTTCTCCTTGTACTCCTCCGCCGGAACCACATCGACACCACCCGGCGTGCGATTGATCTCGGCCCGCGCCTCCGCAGCGGTCGGCACACCAAGACTGCCTGAGCGCGTGCCCGGCGCCACAATCGCGTAGGGGTTCTTCGGATCGGCATCGCCAGCCGGCGCCGCGTTCGCATCGGGTGCAACATCAGCCGCGGCCACAGGCTCAGGCTCCGCTTGCGGCTTGACCGCCGTCGCGGGCTTCGGCTTGGGCTTCGGCTTTGTGGCCTTGGCCTTGGCGGCCGCATTCGGCTGCTGCACCTCGACCGGCGGCAGTTCGCCCTGCGCCGCATTCTGCGCAAAGACGGCGGGTGCCGTGACAGCCATGATGGTAAAGGACAGCGCCGCGGACGGCGCAACGGCGCCGAAAAGGCGCGATCTGAGAACAGGCATAAGCGGGAACTCCCCCGATTGAACACTTGGATCGCGGGCGCACGCGAGGGAGCGCCCGTTAGACGGTCAAGGTGTCAAACGAGGGAAGGGGGAGCACGCGGACTGTGCGCGGGTCCAGCGCGGACGGGGGGCAGAACGGCGGCGGACGCAATATCGTCACGCGCAGCGTCGAGCAGCCCGGAATATGCGACGGACGTTGCAACGTCGGGCGCCGCAAGAGCAGCGAGCGTGCCCAAGGCGCATGGATCGCCAGCGTGCTTGGCGACCGTGCCGCCGGAGCCGTCGTCGCCAGCATCGACCAACTTGGACCCGTTGGCCGTGCAGATCACGATCTTGAAGGATTGGCCATCCTGGCCGGAAAAGTCCGGCATAAAGCCGGCGGGAATGAGGGCCTTCAGCACGAACGCAATAAGCAGTGCGTGGCCTAGCCATGCACGCACACGCCGCAACGCTGACAATGGTCCTACGCTCCCCATGCCCGACATTTGTATTAAGTCAAAGCTGGGTGCAAGTCCCTTTAGCGGCAGCCTCTGCCTCCCGCTGCATTTCGGCCACGCTGACAGCCCCCCACGGGACGGCACGTCCGGGAACCTCCCTCCAAGCTTGCGGTTCTGAGAACAAGTCCCAGTGGGAGAAACCTCATGCCAGCCCGATCCAAGAAGCAGCAGATGGCGGCCGGCGCCGCTCTTTCGGCCAAGCGCGGCAAGACACCAAAGTCGAAGCTGAAAGGCGCCTCCAAAGAGATGGTAAACTCCATGTCGGAACGCGAACTCCGCGACTTGGCCGCAACACCGCGCAAGACCTTGCCCCGAACGAAATCTCCCACCGCAAAGTCGAAACCGAGGTGATCATCGGCGCGCCGCATCGCGCGGTCCATGGCACGGCGATCCACCCTTAAGCTCCAGAATGGTGCAAGACCCGCCTTTCTTTCGCCGGAAGTGGATGGCGCCTTGGCAGCGGGAGGGCTCACCCAGATGATGGGAGCGAGCCATGGCACAGCGCGAATTCGATACGGCGTGGGACATCGACGGTGTTCGCGAAGACGACTCCAGCGAACCAGCCCATTGGCACGTTGGTGAATTTCATCCCGGCGAACGCATCGGCGCGCCGCCCCCGGTCCGCGCTGGCAGCGTCGTCCAGCAGATCGTAAGCACATCCATGTTTGTCGCCATTGTATGGGGCGCGTTCGAGACCAACGCCACATGGCGGCCGTGGCTCGCGATGTCGCTGATAAAAATCAGAGCCGAACTGGCTCAGGCACAACACCCGGCTGAACCCAAATCCGCAGCTGCGTTACCGGCGCCGATCGAACCGCTCGCCACAGCCAAGGAAGTGGCCGAAATCACCGGCACAACATCCCTGCCGCCTCAATCCACCTCCGCACCTGCTCTAGCCGAACCTGAAAAGGCAGCATCGCCTCCCACGGCACCCACCGAAGCGGAGATCACAACATCGTCCATCAACCCCGATTCCGCGAACGAGCCCGCCGCCGCACCTCTCCCCGAACCCGAAGTCGATCCAACCGATCCGCAACAAAAACGGGCAGCAGCCGTCGGGCTGCATCCGCGCGTCTCCAATGTGGTCCTCGCAAGCCTGAGCGACACGGATTACAGCAACGCGGGTACCGCCATTCGCAAAGCCCTCGCCGAGGCCGCCGACACCGACAAATTCATTTGGCCCCGCGACGCCAACGCGAAGCATGCAGTGTTCCAGGTCCACTTCGTAGCCGGAGCCGCAGCGCCGTGCCGCCGCTACATCGTCACCATCGTCAAGAACGGTTGGACGACGACCGCGCCGCCCATGGAAAAGTGCGGCGTCAAAACCGCGGCGCATCAAAGCCGGGGTGATCGCCCGCCGTCCGGACAGTCATCGCCGAAACCGCAACTTTGAAAATCGGCACGGGAACCTTCGAAGCGCCAAGACGTTCTAGTCAGCGGTCATCCCAAACAGCATGAAGGCGCACATGCGCATTTTAGTCGTTGAAGACGAAGCCCTCATTGCGGCCGAAATAGCAGCCATCCTTCGCCGGGCTGGATATATCGTCGTAGGCACCGCCGGCTCCGCTGAGCAGGTCATCGCGTTTTTGAACGTGGCCCCGTGCGAATTAGCTGTGGTGGATGCCAATTTGGCTGGGTCGAGCACGGCCCCCGTGGCCGCCGCGCTCAGACGGCGCTCAATACCATTTGTGGTTGTCTCAGGTTACGCCCAGCGCGAGTTGCTTCTCCCACTCCGGGATGCGCCCTTCGTGCCAAAGCCCGTAGACGACGCCGCGCTATTGGCGGCATTGGCCAGCCTGCAAGCGAATGCCGCTGAATAGACTCATAAAATCAACGTCCAGCACTGGACACCACCCTCGCCCAACAGGCGAAGAATTTTCCAAACTGGGCCGGAGGCGTTTGATCCCGGAATCATGGCCATCCGGCGATCTTTGATAGAAAAATCCTATCAATCCACGGATCAGCCGTCTTGAATGGAAGCGGCGGTGCCCCCCATACGTATCCAGAAACAATATAGCTTGTAGCTAAGTCAAAAGCCTGGGGAGGCCGACGCGATGTCCGCACATGAGCCATGGAGCGAGGAGCGTACACGCGCCATCGTCTCCGCCCATACCCACCTTGAAGGCCCTTTGATGCCTATTCTGCACGCGTTGCAGGAAGCCTTCGGATGCGTGCCCGAGGCCGCGGTTCCCGTCCTCGCCCATGAACTCAACCTAAGCCGCGCCGAAGTCCATGGCATCATCACGTTCTATCACGACTTCCGCCGCGAACCGGCCGGCCGCAAGGTTATCAAGGTGTGCCGCGCCGAAGCCTGTCAGGCCATGGGCTGCGAAACCCTTGTCAAGCACGCCGAAGACCGCCTGGGCATAGAATGCGGCGAGACCACCCCCGACGGCCGCGTCACCTTTGAGACCGTCTACTGCCTCGGCCTGTGTGCCACGGCCCCCTCGGCCATGGTCGACGGCAAGATCATCGGCCGCCTCGACACGGCAAAACTCGACAAGATTCTTGCGGAGACGGGCGCATGACCATCCGGATTTTCATTCCCCGTGATGCCGCCGCCGTCGCCTGTGGCGCCGACGATATCGCGCGCGCCATCGCAGCCGCCGCCAAGAAGGCCAAGCTCAAAGCCGACATCGTCCGCAACGGTTCGCGCGGCATGCTTTGGCTGGAGCCGCTGATGGAAGTCGAAGACAACGGCGTCCGCTACGCTTTCGGCCCCATGACCGAAGTCGATGCGTCCAAGATCGTCGCCTCCCTCGCCAAGACGCCCGCCTCAAAAATCAAGCACGCCCTGGCGCTCGGCCCGACCGAACAGATCCCGTTCTTCAAGAAACAGACGCGACTGACCTTCGCCCGCTGCGGCATCACCGATCCTGTCTCGCTCGCCGACTACAAGGCGCACGGCGGCTACAAGGGTCTGGAACGCGCGCTCGCCATCAAGCCCATCGAAATTGTCGAGGAAGTCACCAAGTCCGGCTTGCGCGGCCGCGGCGGCGCAGGCTTCCCGACGGGCATCAAGTGGAAGACCGTCCACGACACGCCCATGGGCCAGCAGAAGTACATTGTCTGCAATGCCGACGAAGGCGACAGCGGCACCTTCGCCGACCGCATGATCATGGAAGGCGACCCGTACGTCCTGATCGAAGGCATGACGATCGCCGGCATCGCGGTGGGCGCCACCAAGGGCTACATCTACCTGCGTTCCGAATATCCCCACGCCGAAATCGCCCTCAACGAAGCCATCCGCAGCGCCCGCAGCGCTGGACTGCTCGGGCCGAAAGTCGCCGGTTCCACCCACGCCTTCGACCTCGAAGTCCGCATGGGCGCTGGCGCTTACGTCTGCGGCGAGGAAACCTCCCTGCTGGAAAGCCTCGAAGGCAAGCGAGGCCTCGTGCGCGCCAAGCCCCCGCTGCCCGCCCATAAGGGCCTGTTCGGCCAACCGACCGTCATCAACAACGTGCTCTCGCTCGCCGCTGTCCCCTACATCCTCTCGGAGGGCGCCAAGGCCTACTACGACTACGGCATGGGCCGTTCGCGCGGCACGATGCCGATCCAGCTCGCCGGCAACATCAAGCACGGCGGCCTGTTCGAAGCTGCTTTCGGCATCTCGCTCGGCGAACTGGTGGACGACATCGGCGGCGGCACGCACTCCGGCCGGCCGGTCAAGGCCGTGCAGGTCGGCGGCCCGCTCGGCGCCTACTTCCCACGCGATCTCTTCGACACGCCGTTTGATTACGAAGCCTTCGCCGCCCGCGACGGCCTCATCGGCCACGCTGGCGTCGTGGTCTTCGACGACACTGCGAACATGGCCAAGCAGGCCCGCTTCGCCTTCCACTTCTGCGCCGCGGAAAGCTGCGGCAAGTGCACGCCCTGCCGCATCGGCGCCGTGCGCGGCCGCGAAACGATGGACAAGATCATCGCCGGCCAAAACACCGCCGCCAACCTCGCTGTCGTCGAGGATCTTTGCAACACCATGAAGTTCGGTTCGCTGTGCGCACTCGGCGGCTTCACACCCTATCCCGTATCGAGCGCGCTCAATCACTTCCCTGAGGATTTCGGCCGTCCGGGGCGCAAGCTGCCGGCCGCTGCGGAGTAAGCCCCATGACTCTGATCAAAGAAATCGACTACGGCACCAAGGCCTCCAAGTCGGAAGACATGGTGACGCTCACCATCGACGGCGTCGAGGTCACGGTTCCCTCGGGCACGTCGATCATGCGCGCGGCCATGGAGATCGGCACCACGATCCCCAAGCTGTGCGCCACCGACATGCTGGATAGCTTCGGCTCCTGCCGCCTATGTCTCGTCGAGATCGAAGGCCGCAACGGCACGCCGGCATCCTGCACTACGCCTGTCGCCCCCGGCATCAAGGTCAAAACCCAGACGCCGCGCCTGAAGAACATTCGCAAGGGCGTGATGGAGCTCTACATCTCCGACCACCCGCTCGACTGCCTCACCTGCGCCGCCAACGGTGACTGCGAATTGCAGGACATGGCCGGCGCCGTCGGCCTGCGCGATGTGCGCTACGGCTACCAGGGAGAGAACCACGTCTTCGACACGGTCGGCGCGCGTGAAAACCCGCTCTTCCTCAAGAAGGACACGTCGAACCCGTACTTCACCTACGATCCGTCGAAGTGCATCGTCTGCAATCGTTGCGTCCGCGCCTGCGAAGAAGTACAGGGCACGTTCGCGCTGACGATCTCCGGCCGTGGTTTCGACAGCCGCGTCTCCGCCGGCATGAACGAAGAATTCCTCAACTCTGAATGCGTCTCGTGCGGCGCCTGCGTGCAGGCCTGCCCGACCGCCACGCTGTCGGAAAAGAGCCTCATCGAGATCGGCCAGCCGGAGCATTCCGAGATCACAACCTGCGCCTACTGCGGCGTCGGCTGCTCGTTCAAGGCCGAGATGCGCGGCGAGGAAGTCGTGCGCATGGTGCCCTGGAAGGATGGCAAAGCCAACCGCGGCCACTCCTGCGTCAAAGGCCGCTTCGCCTACGGCTACATCACGCACCGCGATCGCATCCTGAAGCCGATGGTGCGCGATAAAATCACCGATCCCTGGCGCGAGACGACCTGGGAAGAAGCGATCGGTCGCGTCGCCTCCGAGTTCCGCCGCATCCAGGGCAAGTATGGCCAGGGCGCCGTCGGCGGCATCACCTCGTCGCGCTGCACGAACGAAGACATCTTCCTCGTGCAAAAGCTCATCCGCCAGGGCTTTGGCGTCAACAACGTCGACACCTGTGCCCGCGTCTGCCACTCGCCCACTGGCTACGGCCTGAAATCCACGTTCGGTGAATCGGCCGGCACGCAGGACTTCGATAGCGTCGAGGACTCCGATGTCATCCTAATCATTGGCGCCAACCCGACCGATGGCCATCCGGTGTTCGCAAGCCGCATGAAGGCGCGTCTGCGCGCCGGCGCCAAGCTGATCGTCGCCGACCCGCGCCGCACCGACATCGTGCGTTCCCCTCACATCGAAGCGGCCCACCATCTGGCGCTCCAGCCGGGCAGCAACGTCGCGCTGCTGACCTCGATGGCCCACGTCATCGTTACTGAAGGCCTCGTCGACGAAAAGTTCGTCCGCGAGCGCTGCGACTGGACCGAATTCCAGGAATGGGCAGCTTTTGTTGCCGAGCCCAAGAATTCGCCGGAAGCCATGCAGCAATATACCGGCGTCGATCCGGCCGAAGTCCGCGCCGCCGCCAAGCTGTTCGCCACCGGCGGCAACGGCGCCATCTACTACGGTCTCGGCGTCACCGAGCATAGCCAGGGCTCCACGACCGTCATGGCCATCGCCAACCTGGCCATGGCGACCGGCAACATCGGCCGTCCCGGTGTCGGCGTAAACCCGCTGCGCGGTCAGAACAACGTGCAGGGTGCCTGCGACATGGGCTCCTTCCCACACGAATTGACGGCCTACCGTCACGTGTCGGATGCCTCCGCCCGCGCGATATTCGAAAGCGCCTGGGGCTGCACCATAAATCCAGAGCCCGGCCTGCGCATTCCCAACATGCTCGACGCCGCCGTCGAAGGCTCCTTCAAGGCCCTCTACATCCAGGGCGAAGACATCCTGCAGTCCGATCCCGACACGCACCACGTGTCGTCCGGTCTGGCCGCCATGGAATGCGTCGTCGTCCAGGACCTCTTCCTCAACGAAACCGCCAACTACGCCCACGTCTTCCTGCCCGGCTGCACCTTCCTCGAAAAGGACGGCACCTTCACCAACGCCGAGCGCCGCATCCAGCGCGTCACCAAGGTTATGACGCCCAAGAACGGCTACGGCGATTGGGAAGTCACGCAGTTGATCGCAAATGCACTGGGCCTCGGCTGGACCTACAAGCACCCGTCCGAAATCATGGACGAGATCGCTGCCCTGACGCCGACGTTTGCCGGCGTGACGTACGCTAAGATCGCCGAGCATGGGTCCGTCCAGTGGCCGTGCAACGAAGAGCATCCGCTCGGCTACCCGGTCATGCACACGGATGAGTTTACGCGCGGTCGCGGCCGCTTCATGCTGACGGAATACGTGCCGACGGATGAGCGCACGGGCGCACGCTTCCCCCTCATCCTGACCACGGGCCGTATCCTCTCGCAGTACAACGTCGGCGCCCAGACACGGCGCACCGACAACGTCATCTGGCATGAGGAAGACCGTCTCGAGATCAACCCGCATGACGCCGAACAACGCGGCGTCAAGGATGGCGACTGGGTCACCGTGCGCAGCCGCGCCGGCGAGACGGCGCTACGCGCGCTCATCACCGATCGTGTGGCGGCCGGCGTCGTCTACACCACCTTCCACCATCCGCTCACGCAGGCGAACGTCATCACCACCGACTTCTCCGACTGGGCCACCAACTGTCCCGAGTTCAAGGTGACGGCGGTGCAGGTCACGCCCTCGAACGGGCCGACCGACTACCAGAAGAAGTACATGGACTTTGCCGAGCAAAGCCGCCGTATCGCGGTAGCCGAAGCTGCGGAGTAAGGGACATGACCGAGCCGTTGCAAACGGTCGTGTGCATGAAGGTCAAGTCCGGCACCGCATCCGCATCGACGCGGGTGCTGCCGGAAGAGACCCCCGTTGCGCTCGTCTATGACGGCTCGACCCATGCGGTGATGATGGCGACGCCGCAGGACCTTCACGATTTCGCTGTTGGCTTCAGTCTGTCCGAAGGCCAGATCGATAGCGATTCTGACATCGCCAGCCTCGACATCGTCGAACAAGAAACGGGTATCGAACTCCGGATGTGGATGACACCCGGTGTCAGCCACCGCCTCGCTGTACGCCGCCGCGCCATGCTGGGCCCGACCGGCTGCGGCATCTGCGGCGTCGAGAGTCTCGATCAGGCGTTGCCCGCTTTAAAGCCGATTGAATCGAACCTCAAAGTCAGCGCCGTACAGATCGAAGCGGCCATGGCCTCGATGGCGCCTGCCCAGCGGCTCAACGCCGAAGCCCGCGCCCTCCACGCCGCCGGCTTCTGGACTCTTGAACGCGGCCTCGTCGCGCTGCGCGAGGATGTCGGCCGCCATAACGCTCTCGATAAACTCGCAGGCGCCATGGCTCGCTCGGGCACCAGCGCCGCCGATGGCATCGTCGTGATGACGAGTCGCATCTCCATCGAACTCGTCCAGAAAGCCGCGATAATGGGCGCGCCTGTCCTCGTGGCGGTCTCCGCGCCCACCGCGCTCGCTGTCCGCACTGCAGATGCCGCTGGCATCACCCTCGTCGGCATCGCCCGCGACGATAGCTTCGAAGTTTTCACCCACCCCGAACGCATTGTTGTGGACCCCGTCCGCCAAGCGCGTCCTATCCATAACCGCAGCAAGGTTTCGACCCATGCAGTCTTCTGATAAGCTCGTCATGATGGCCAATCAGATCGTTCGCAACCTTGCTGTGCAGGGCGACGACAAAGCCGTCCTGCTCGCGGCCGACCACATGCGCAAGTTCTGGGAACCGCGTATGCGCGCCCACATGCGCGCCCATTATGAAGCCGGCGCCGCCGGCCTCACGCCCTTAGCCAAGCTCGCCGTCGCCGAACTCATCAAGATCGAAGCGACCGAAGCCGCCGCCTGACGGGCAGTTCTCTAGGCACGTTCTGCTTATTTCCCCTCGCCCCGGCGCCGTGGCGAGGTAACGAACCTGTCGCTGCATCAGAGCCCCTTGTTTACCCGCGCCTGCGCTCCCATCTACCATCCACATGGATGGTATGAGGATGGAAATGGCAGAGAACGCCAAGGCGCGCCAAGACAGCGAAAAAATCACGATCAACCTCGGCTTTATCGATCTCGGCCACGTCGATCTCCTCGTCCATGATGGCTTTTACGCCAACCGCACCGATTTCATTCGGACCGCCATCCGCAACCAGCTCGACCGCCACGCCGATACATTGAAAAAAAGCGTCGGCCGCCAGGCGCTGGACCTCGGGCTCCGCCACTACACCCGCGCGGAACTAGAGGCCGCCCAAACCGCCGGCACGATGATCGACATCAGCGTTCTGGGCTTGGTCACCGTTGCACCCGATGTCTCCCCCGAACTCGCCCGCGCCACCATTCGCTCCGTCTCCGTCCTTGGCGCTTTCCACGCCAGCCCCGCAGTCAAAGCGGCACTGGCAAACCGCATCAGTTAGACGCCCCCACCCCGCCCGCGCCCAATCTCGCGCGCGAGCAACATGGAGTGACGCCCAATGACGACCACCCCCCCGGACATGTCCGAGGCAACGCGCCTAACGCGCGCCGGCCGTCTCACAGAAGCAACCGCGTTGATCAAACGATTGCTCAGCGTTCACGTGCCCCCTCAGCCGTCCCGCGCAAGCGCCACTGCACTATCCCAGCCCATCCTCGAACTCGTCGCCGAAGACATCTCCAATACCGCCCCAACGGCTCAGGCCGCGAAAACGCAACCGCAAGGGCCCACCCTGTCCAGCAACTCCCCAATCGACACGCCAACGCATCAACGCGCCCCGTCGGCGTTAGCACCCGATCCGACGCGACTTACATCCGAAACGTTCAGCAACGCCGCCGGCCAGCGCACCTACAAACTATATTCTGCAAGCCCGGCCCACACAGGTCCGCGCCCGCTCATCATTATGCTGCACGGCTGCACGCAATCGGCAGATGACTTTGCAGCAGGCACGCGCATGAATTTCGCCGCCGAAGACCGTGGCTGCTTTGTCGCCTATCCCGAGCAAATCCCCGCCGCCAACCCGCAAAAATGCTGGAACTGGTTCCAGAACGGACATCAATCACGCGATCGCGGCGAACCCTCCATCATCGTCGGCATCGTCAAACAGATCATGAGCAACCACGACATCGATCCCCGGCGCGTTTACATCGCTGGCTTGTCAGCAGGAGGTGCGGCAGCAGCCGTCGTTGCAGAAGCCTATCCAGACATCTTCGCAGCCCTGGGCGTACATTCGGGACTGGCGTGCGGCTCCGCCCGCGACTTGCAGTCCGCCTTGACTGCTATGCAGGGCCGCCATCCACCGCACACGCCCAAACAGTCGGCGCCTATATCCGCGATCGTGTTTCACGGTGATCAGGACAAGACCGTCCATCCCCGCAACGGCTCGGACGTCGTTAAAAGCGCATCGGCCGGCGAGAGCTACGTCAGCGAAATCGAACAAGGCCGCGTGCCGTCAGGACGGACTTACGCGCGCACCATCCTTCGCGATAGCAGCGGCAAAGCCATGATCGAGGATTGGGTCATCCACGGCGGCGGTCACGCGTGGTCGGGCGGCAGCGCAGCGGGCTCCTTCACCGATCCCCTAGGCCCCGACGCCACGCGCGAAATGCTTCGCTTCTTTCTCGAACGTGAACTCCCAGCCAACCCGAAAAAGTCGCTCTGATTTGCTTTACTCGCCACGGACGCGGGTGCAATCATGCCTTGGCGTTGGCGGCCTGGTGCTCCTGTTCATGATATGCGTATGACACAGCAACATCGCGAGAGCAGGATTGGTCCGTCCGAGTTTGCGCCGCGCTTCACCGAACTTCAGCAAAGGTTCGCGCGCATTTATCCAGCCCTGTTCGCCGATCCGCTCGCCGAACAGACCGTAGTCGTCAACCCCAGCCTCACGCTCGACGGCGACGTCATGGCCCGCGTCTCCGGCGCGCATCATTATGAGGAACGCCTTCTCTGCCTTCTGCTCCTCCTGCGCCAGCCGCGCACGCATATCGTCTATTTGTCGAGCACGCCCATCTCTGAGACGATCATCGACTACTACATCCACCTGCTGCCCGGCATTCCCGCGCTGCACGCCCGCCGCCGGCTCCACCTGATATGCTGCCACGACGGCTCGCCCACATCTCTCACCGCAAAAATCCTGGCCCGGCCGCGCGTCATGCGTCGCATCAAGGATGCGATCCCCGATCCCGCAAAGGCGCACATGGCCTGCTTCACGGTGACGGATCTCGAACGCGAACTCTCCGTTCGTCTCGATATTCCCGTCTACGGCTGTGACCCCGATCTGGCCGTCTGGGGCACCAAAAGCGGATCGCGCCGCATTTTTCGCCAAGCCGGCATCCTGATGCCCGAAGGCTGCGAAGGGCTGAGAGATATCGAGGATGCCGCCGAAGCCCTCACCCGCCTCAAATCACAACGCGCCGATCTGCGCCGCGCGGTGGTCAAACTGGAGGAAGGCTTCTCCGGCGAAGGCAACGCCATGTTCGATTTCACCGGCGCGCCCGAGCGCGGTCCGGACCTCTCCAACTGGGTGCGCACCCGTCTGCCCCATCTCGCCTTTGAAGCATCGGGCATGACGTATGACCTCTACGAACAGAAGTTCGCCAACATGGGCGGCATCGTCGAAGAATTTCTCGAAGGCGCCAACAAGCAATCGCCGTCAGCCCAGTTCCGCGTTTCGCCCGGCGGCCAATTGGAGTTGATCTCAACGCACGATCAGGTGCTCGGCGGCGCAAACGGTCAGATTTTTCTCGGCTGCCGCTTTCCCGCCGACGCAGCCTACCGCGCCGACATTCAAGCCAAGGGACTCGCCGCCGCCCGCGCGCTCGCCGACAAAGGCGTCATCGGTCGGTTCGGCATCGATTTTCTCTCCGTTCCGCACGGCGACGGATGGCGCAACTACGCAATCGAAATCAATCTGCGCAAAGGCGGCACCACCCATCCCTTCTTGATGTTGCAGTTCCTCACCGAAGGCAGGTTCGACCCCGTCACGGGCCTCTACCTCAGCTCTTCTGGCCAACCTCGCTATTACTACGCCACCGACAATCTTGAATCGGCGGCTTATCGCGGCATCACCCCACACGATCTAATCAACATTATTGCTAACAACAGCCTCCACTTCAACGCCGCCAAGCAGGAAGGCGTGACGTTCCATCTGATCGGCGCGCTCTCCGAATTCGGCAAGCTCGGTATGGTCGCCATTGCTAGCACGCCCGAACGCGCCGAAGCCCTGCGGCGCCAAGCCGTCGAAACCCTTGATCGAGAAGCCACCGCGTTGGCCGTCTAGGTCACAAAAGGCGACGATAACAATTGAAAGCACCCGACCGGCGAACCTTCTGCCGCGCCACACGTTCCGTTCCCTGGAGACCCATTTGTCGTAAGGGGATAAAGCCATGGATCTCGCACTGGTGGGCAATTGCAACATTGCTGCCCTGATCAGCCGCGAAGCCGCCATCGTCTGGTATTGTCTGCCCCGCTTCGACGGGGATCCGGTCTTTCATAGGCTGTTGGGCGCTCCGAAAGACCGTCCAGCCGATGGAGTGTTTTCCGTTGAGATGGAAGATCTGCAAGAAGCTCACCAATCCTATATCGAGAACACGGCCATCGTACGCACGGTGCTCAAGGGGCCGAGCGGCGCCGTCGAAGTCATCGACTTTGCCCCGCGATATGAATCCCGCGGCCGGGCCTACCGCCCGCAGACGCTCGTGCGAACCATACGCCCCATCTCCGGAACGCCACGGATCGCCATCTCGGTCCGCCCCAGCTTCGAATACGGCGCCCTGAAGCCGGATGTGACCTACGGCTCCAATCACATGCGCTACGTCGGCCCCAGCTTCACTATGAGACTGACGACCGACGCACCCATCGACTACATCCTGAGCGCCACCACCTTCAATCTCCACGAACCCATACATGTCGTGCTTGGCCCGGACGAGTCGCTGACGGATTCGGTCAGCGCCTATGCCCGCTCCGAATTCGAACACACCGAACACTACTGGCGATCCTGGGTGCATCGCCTGGCCATCCCCTTCGAATGGCAAGAGGCCGTCATCCGTGCCGCCATTACGCTCAAGCTGTGCACCTACGAACCGACCGGCGCCATTATTGCCGCTGTCACGACGAGCATTCCCGAAGCCCCCAACTCACAAAGAAATTGGGACTACCGCTACTGTTGGATCCGGGATGCGTATTTCGTCGTCCGCGCGCTCAACAGTCTGTCCGCCGTCCGCACCATGGAGAATTACTTCCGCTGGTTGATGAACGTCGTTGCCAAGGCCAACGGCGGTCACATCCAGCCCGTTTACGGCGTGGGATTGGAAAGCAACCTCGCCGAACACATCGTCACGACGCTTCCAGGCTATCGGGGCATGGGTCCAGTCCGCCGAGGCAATCAGGCATTCGAGCATTTTCAGCACGATTCCTATGGCAATGTCGTTCTAGGAGCCACCCAGGCCTTTCTCGACCGCCGCTTGCTCAGTCAGCCAAGCGTGAGTGAATTTGAGTTGCTCGAGCGTGCCGGGCACCAGTCGATAGCTCTCTACGACAAGCCGGATGCGGGCATGTGGGAGCTGCGCTTCAGTGCCAAAATCCACACCACCTCCAGCTTGATGTGCTGGGCCGCCTGCGATCGTCTCGCGCGCGTTGCCTTCCATATCGGTCTGCGCGACCGTTACATCTATTGGCGGCAACGTGCCGAGGCCATCAAGGCAATCATCTTGGAGCGCGCCTGGTCTGAAAGGCGCCAATCATTCGTTGAAAGTTTCGAAGGCGACATGCTCGATGCCGGAGTGCTCCTAATGGCCGAGATCGGCTTCATCGACCCTCAAGACCCGCGCTTCGTCTCGACGCTGTCCGTCATCGAAAAGGCACTCGGCCGCGGCGCCTTCATGATGCGCTATGAAGCCCCCGACGATTTCGGGCCGCCCGATACGGCCTTCAACATTTGCGCCTTCTGGCGGGTCACGGCCTTGGCGCGCTCCGGCCGGACCGGCGACGCTCGGAGCATCTTTGAAACGCTGCTGGCAAGCCGCAACCACGTCGGCCTGATGTCTGAAGACATCAAACCCGACACCGGCGAAGCGTGGGGCAACTTCCCCCAGACCTATTCCATGGTCGGCATCATCAACGCCGCTCGCCTACTGTCGTCATCATGGGACGTCGAAATCTGAACCCCGCGGCACGCACTGGTCAACTGACAGACGCCGCCCGCGCAGACACCGCGAAGATCGTGAGGAGGCCGGCCATCCGGCCCCCTCGATCAGTGTAGGTTAGTTCTTTCCGACGCCGGGATGATCTTCCATGGATTTGCCGGAGAGGCTCTCGTTGTCCGGCTTAGCCGTCGGATTGGCCGTTGTGCCATCGCCGGTCACGCCCGGCGCATCCTTCATGGCCTTCTCGGCAAGTCCACCGGTTTCCGGTTTGGCCGTCGGTGACGCCGTAGATCCGGCTCCCGTCACGCCGGGCGTATCCTTCATCACCTTATCGGAGAGATCGCCGCCTGCGAATGCGCCAGTTGGCGACATGAGCACGAGCAGTGCGGCCATTTTTGCGGACTTCATATGGACTCCTGGCTTTGCGAGACGTTTTGGGATGTGCCTGACCTGCGCTCAGACGCGGCATGCATCCATTGCGGAACCGGCACGCCGTCAGACTATCGCCCAATGCAAGCGGCGACAGAGCCCAATAGCTCGTGACCTGTATGCCGGCGGCTATCGGCAAGCAGCACTTGCCGGAAAAATTGAGAAACGGAATAAGCCGGAGAGCACTGATAGATAAGGTACTCGCTAACGCAGAACAGCCCTAGGCCACATCCTCGTCCGCGTCATCATTGCGCGCAACGAGGTCGCGCTTCGATTGCGCGGCAGCACCCATCCACTTCACCCGCATGACCTCGCGCACGAATGCACCGACGGCCGGCGAGTGCGGGCGGCCGCGCACAGTCACAAGATTGATCTGTCGCCAGACCTCCGGTTCAACAAGCGGACGTACAGCCACATCCCGGAAGTGCGCGGTGGATTCAGGCAGAAAACTGTAACCCATTCCGGCCGCCACCATCGCAAGAACCCAGTCGTCGCGTTCGCTGGCATACACAGTTGGACCACCGATACCCTTTTCCGCAAAGACCTTCTCACCATATTGCGCAAACTCGCAATTGGTTCGCTCCAGGTATGGCTCGCCGTCCAGTTCCAAGACTTTCACGTCATCACGGCGGCACAACGGATGCGTCTTGGGCAATGCGATCACCATCCTCTCCTTGAACAGTGCCAGCCTATGAAACTTCTCGTCGGCCACATCTCCCGGCTTTCCATAGATCGCGACTTCCAATTCACCCGAGAGTAGAGCCGACTGCAGTTGCTCGGCATTCCGATCCAGAATTTGCAAGGAAACCTTGGGATTCCGCTTCCGGAAGTTGTCGATGAGTTTGACGAACTGCGCTGGCGCAATCGTGCACATGATCCCGAGCTTCAGCGTCGTCCGGCCGATGTCCAATAGTGACTTCGCCCGCCGCTTGGCCTCTTCCGCCTCGCTATGGATTTGCTGCAAATGCGGATGCGCGATGCGACCCAGTTCCGTCAGTTGGATATTCCCGCGTTCGCGCGTAAAGAGCGGACCACCGAACTCCTGTTCAAGCAACCCGATGGCGCGCAGCAGCGATGGAGCGCTAACACCGCATGCAGCCGCCGCTTTGGTGAAATTCTTGATCTTTGCGGTAGCCAGAAAGTACCGGACTTGATGCATTTCCATGGGCGTTATCCGTCTGTCTCAAAGCGCCGGAGCGGGCAGCAACCGCGCCTTCGCCAACCCGGAGCAAGTCATTACGGGCCCCAACCACACATGCCTGTCAGACCGGCGCACGAACGACAAGACGATCCTATTCTGTCAGGCCCATTACCAGAACGATGCCAGGCGTGTCGCGTCGGCCATGACCAATCGGCCGGAGCGGCGCCGCCGCAAGTGGGACCACATCAATTCACGCGGCGCAAAACTTGCATGATTTGCATGACGGATAATCCAAACAGCGGCCGACCGGCGCGCCCCATCGGCGGTCTGCCGAGCCGGACACGCTGGGGCAAAAGCCAGCCCGCAAGCTCCCGACACGTTCACAAAGTCCGCCCAACGGCTTGGACATGTGAACAACAACTCAAACGCCCTCCCGCCCAGGCAAGTCGCCCAGGACACAAAGAGCCGTTAGGTAAGTAGATGGCGCTCCCTACGGGAGTCGAACCCGTCTTTCAAGATTGAAAATCTCGCGTCCTAACCGATAGACGAAGGGAGCAGCGCGGGGCTCGGTATAGGGGGGTTTGAGGCCCGGTGCAAGCCGGGTTGAAACGAGGCGGCAGAAAGCCGCCCTGAATGGCGATTAAGCTGGACGAAAGCGGTCAAAAGACTGAATCGCCAGTCCAATTCAATTGCCGGGTTGTGGCTCCAGAACCCGTCCGTGCCTCGGAACTACTCCTGCCGCCGCGGATCAGCTGCGTCTTCAATCGTCAATTCGATCTTTTCCCGACCACCCCACGTGTCCCGCTTGAGCGCCCCGGCAACATGTATCGGCATCCCCCCCGTGTTCTGAATGAGATCGCCCAGCGGCTGTCCGATCGCGCGGAAGGCTACACCTTCGAGCCGCGATCCGTCCGCGGCTTCCAGCACACACCTGAGATGGGCGTCACCGACCGCCTTGGCAAACTTCACGCGCACGGACGGAAAAGCAAACCGCGGCTGCGCATTGCCCTGCCCATAAGGCCCCGCCCGCTCGATGAGGTCCATCAACCCGTCCGTCACACCGGACGGCACCAGAGCTCCGTCAACATCAAGCCCCACGCGCGCCCGCGCCGCCGATGACGCATCCGCCAGTTCCGCAGCGAAGAAGGTTTCGACCGCTCCAAGTTTTTCCCGCACCACTGTGAGGCCGGCAGCCATCGCGTGTCCGCCGCCCTTTTGCAGGAGCCCAGCCGCCACCGCACCGCGGACTACCGCACCGATATCGACGCCGGCCACCGACCGCAGCGAGCCCGTTCCCGCCTCCGCACCTGACCCCGCCTGCTTCTCCCAGGCGATCACGCAACTCGGCCGCCCGAACCGCTCCACAAGACGGCTGGCGACGAGCCCTACCACGCCCTTGTGCCACGTTTCCGACCCAACCACGACGATCGGCAGATCCGGATTGTCGGTCACGCGGCGATCGGCATCGGCGAACGCTTCCTCCAGCATTTGCGTCTCGATCGCCTTGCGCTCCTTGTTGAGTTTATCGAGCAGCACAGCAATTTTCTGCGCCTCCACTTCGTCATCGGTGGTCAGCAACCGCGCGCCCAGCGCCGCGTCACCAATGCGCCCGCCCGCATTGATCCGCGGCCCCAAGATATAGCCGAGGTGATAGGTCGTCGGCGCCTGATTGAGCCCCGCCGCGTCGAACAACGCCCGCAAACCCACGTTCTCGCGCGATTTCATCACCGCGAGCCCTTTGCGCACATACGCCCGGTTGAGCCCCGTGAGCGGTACCACGTCCGCGACCGTCGCCAGAGCCACCAGATCGAGATCGCCTAGAAGATCAGGCGCCACCGCGCCATTGCCATAGTGGCCGCGCTGCCGCAGCACGCGCATCGCCGCCACCAGCACGAGAAACACGACCCCTGCCGCGCATAGATGCCCCTGTCCCGACACATCATCCTGCCGGTTGGGGTTAACCAGACCCAGGACATCCGGCAGCGTCTCGTCCGCCTGATGGTGGTCGATGACAAGAATATCGGTCGCCAGCTTCTTCGCCGCCGCCATCGTCTCAAAACTCGTCGTCCCGCAATCCACGGTCACAATGAGCTTCGCGCCTTCCTTCACCAGCGTCTCGAGCGCCGCGATGTTCGGCCCATAGCCCTCGAAAATCCGGTCGGGAATATAGATGCGCGAAGGCGTCTCGTGCGCCGACAGAAACCGCGATAGCAGGGCCGATGAACACGCCCCGTCGACATCGTAGTCCCCGAAGATGGCCACCGGCTCCCGCCGCACAATCGCATCCGCAAGCCGCGCCGCCACCCGCTCCATCCCCGCCAGCGACGCCGGATCCGGCATCAACGCCTTGACGCTGGGATCGAGAAATACCGGCACGTCCGCCAAACCGACGCCCCGCGCCGCGAGCACCCGTCCTAACAACTCCGGCAATCCATGTTGCTGGCTGATCGCCAGCGCGGTGTTGTGCGCCTCCAGCGCCAGCCGGTCACGCCAGAGATACCCGCGCGCCGATTGCGTCACGCCGAGAAAGGCCGCCGGTTCGTCCGTCGCCGCCACCGCGCGCCGCTTCCTGACCGCAACCATGTCCCACCCCCTTAGAATCACTGAGGCCGAGTTGACCACCACACCCCGCCACACGCGAGGCATCGACCCGACTTGCCAACAGAGTTGTTGCAACATCCCAACGCAGCGTGTTCACCTTGACCGCGCAAAGGCCCCCTGAATAGGGTGACCAGCAAGAAAAAACCGGCGCCCGTCGAACGGCCGCCACAACCGGTGCGGCCCGCATGTCAGCTACAAATCCCGGCGTTTCCCCCGAACGCGTCGCCGCCCTGCTCGCCCGCGAACGCACCCTCTTTGCCGAGCGCACGCCTCAATCAAAAGCCCTCGCCGGCCGCACCGCCGCCCACTGGCTAAATGGCGTGCCCATGCACTGGATGGTCGACTGGGGCACCCCCTATCCTCTGTTCATCAACGAAGCGCGCGGTGTGTCTCTGATCGATGCCGACGGTCACGTCTACGTCGACTTCTGTCTCGGCGACACCGGCGCCATGTTCGGACACTCACCACCCGCCGTCACCGGAGCCATCCGCCGGCAGGCCGACCGCGGCCTAACCACAATGCTGCCAAGCCCCGACGCCGCCATCGTCGGCGAACTCTTGGCCAAGCGCTTCCATCTGCCCTTCTGGCAAGTCACAGCCACGGCCTCTGACGCCAACCGCTCCGTCATTCGCTGGGCGCGCGCCGCCACCGGCCGCCGCAAGCTGCTCGTCTTCAACGGCTGCTATCACGGTGCCGTCGATGACACCTTCGTCGCGCTGGAGAACGGCAAGCCCCGTAACCGCCCCGGCCTCGTCGGCGAAGTCCGCGACGTTACCGACGATACGTGTGTCATCGAATTCAACGACATCGCCGCCCTCGACCGCGCACTCGCCACCGATGACGTCGCCCTCGTCCTCGCCGAGCCCGTCATGACCAACTGCGGGATGGTCCTCCCCGAGGACGGCTACCACGACGTGCTGCGCAAACTCACGAGGAAGCACGCAACGCTGCTCTGCATCGATGAGACCCACACCATCTCGTCCGGCGCCGGCGGCTACACCGCCACGCACGGCCTCGATCCCGATTTCTTCGTCATGGGCAAACCGATCTCCGGCGGCCTGCCGGCTGCCATCTATGGCTGGACCAATGCAGTCGATCAAAAAATCAAAGCCTACATGGCAACCCGCGAGAGCGGCTACAGCGGCATCGGCACCACATTGTCCGGCAGCGCACTGCAACTGGCCTGCATGCGCGCCGTCCTCGAAACGATCCTCACCGATGAGGTCTACGCCGCCGCTCTCCCGCGCGCCGAATTTATCGAACGCGGCATCGACACCCTCATCCGCCACCACGCCCTTCCCTGGCACGTCGTCCGCGTCGGCCTGCGCGCTGAAATCGTCGCGGCCGTCGAACATCCGCGAAACGGCACTGAAGCGCTCCTCTTCGCCCACAGCGAAGCCGAGCACGCCCTCCATCTCTATTGCCTGAACCGCGGCGTCGTCATCACGCCGTTCCACAATATGATGCTCGTCTGTCCCGAAACGACGGACGCCGACGTCAACCGCCTCCTCGATGCCCTCGATGGCGCCTTCGCCGAAATCTCGGGCAAACTTCCGCTCCGCGCCACGGCCACCCACTGACCCGAGACCCATCATGACCCAGCCGCCCGACCGCGCGTTCCTGCGCGACGAAGCCAACCGCTTCCTCACGGACAACCCCGACATCCAGCAGATCTATCTGATCTACACCGACCTCGTCGGCGTCCAGCGCGGCAAGCTCTTAACGCGCGCCGAACTCCTCCCCGCCTGGGAGAACGGCCGCTTCATGGCCTGCTCCGCCATGTCGATGGACGTCACCGGCCGCGACGTTGAAGAAACCGGCATGATCTGGGATACCGGCGACGCCGACCATACGCTCTGGCCCGTACCCGGAACATTGAAGCGCATGCCTTGGGGCCGCGTCCCGCAGGCCCAATATCTCGGCAGTTTCCATCAACTGGACGGCGAAGGCGCCGTCGCCGAACCGCGTCATGCCTTGAAGCGCATCATTGACCGCTTCGCCGAATTCGACCTGAAGCCCGTCGCCGCCGTCGAACTGGAATTCTATCTCCTTGATCGCGAGAGCGCGCTCGCCGGCAAACCTCAACCTCCAAAAGGCATCACCGTCCCCGAGCGCCAGCGCCACTTCCAGGGTTACTACCTCCAGGATCTGGAAGATTTCGCGCCCCTTTTCAACGACCTTTACGCCGCCGCCGAAGCTCAGCACCTCCCCCTGGAAGCCCTGCTGTCAGAATACTCGCCCGGCCAAATGGAAATTGGCCTCAAGTACCGCACCGACGCGCTCCAAGCCTGCGACGAAGCCATTCAGTTCAAGCGCTTGGTTAAGGCCGTTGCCGAAAAGTACGGCCTCATCGCCAGCTTCATGGCCAAGCCCTATTCCACTTGGGCCGGCTGCGGCATGCACTTGCATATCAGCCTCGCAGACACAGCCGGCCGCAACGTATTTGCATCTGATGAGGAGATTGCCAATGAAGCCCTTCGCCAGTCCATTGGCGGCATGAAATGCACCATGGCTGACGGCATGGCGATCTTCGCCCCGAATGCCAATTCCTATCGCCGCTTCCGCAAAGCCAGTTATGCTCCGATCGCCCCTAATTGGGGTTTCAATAATCGCTCTGTGTCTTTGCGCATTCCCGCCGGCAAGGGCCCTGCACGCCACGTCGAACATCGCGCCTCAGGCGCTGACGCCAATCCATATCTCGCCATGGCCGCCGCCCTCGCCGGGGTCCACCACGGACTGAAAAACAAAATCGATCCAGGCCCAATGATTGAAGGCAACGGCTACGAGCAGCCCTGCGATCCAATGCCGACCAATTGGTTCTCAGCTCTCGAAACATTCAAACGTTCAACGTTCACCGCCGATTACTTCGGCCCCGAGTTCGTGCGCATCTTTTCATCCATCAAGGAAATCGAAGCCGACCGCTTCTACGCCGAGCCCCAACCCCTCGATTTCGAATTCTACTTGCGAACGATCTGATATTCATTATATCCGCGATAGAGCCATTGCGGTTCTGCAATGGCGCACGACCATATTGTCTGACGCATTCCCCCCAAAACAGAGTTTTCCATGCGCTCCGATCCGGAGGGCATCCTTGAGGCCGCCTTTCAAGCGTATGCGGTGGGTGACCTTCCCACCGCCGCCGCATATTTCGCCGAGGATGTCATCTACGCCATCTATGTCGACAAGGATGTGCTCCCGTTTGGCGGTGAAGTCAGGGGAAGAGCCGCCATTCTTCAGGTTTGGCATGACATACGCCAGAGCTTCGAAAATCTGGAATATGCGCCGCGCGTCGTATCCTGCGACGACGATATCGTTCGCTGCCAGATCAACTTTGCCTTCCGCCACCGCGCGACCGGCGAAGAAATCGACGGTGTCATGCGGGTCGTCGCCCAAATATCGAACGGTCAGATCGTCCGTTTTCGCGAGTATCACGATCAGGAGCGCCTGCGCGCTTTCATGCGTCTGGTTGCTCAAAACGTTGCAAGCGTGCCCGATTTTTGATCAGCCGCATCCACCTGATTGATCGCAGTTTTCGATGGTCGACAGCCGCGTCCGCTTGCCATAAAAAATTAAGTAGGAGGCCAACCGATAGACGTTGGCGACGGGAAAAACTTGGGAGGCGCTCGTCAATGCTGTGCGATCCGGAAGGTATCGTCGAAGCGGCCATGGCGGCTTACGCGCTCGGCGATTACGAGACCGCAGCCAGCTACTATGCGCCCGACGCCACGTTCGCACTTTACGCCGACAACGACATTTTCCCTTTCGCCGGCGAATGGCGCGGCCGCGAAGCTATCATCCAGTGCTGGGAGAAGATCGGCGCCGCCTTCGAGGTGATCCGCTTCGACATCCGCAGTATCGCAGCATCGGCCGACGTCGTCCGCTGTCAGGTCAGTTATGAACTGCACCATACCGCCAGCGGAGAAACGCTAGACGGAACCTGCCGCCTCGTTATCGAAGTTCGGGATGGCCAGATCGTGCGCGAGCGCGAATACAACGACGTCGAGCGCATGCGCGCGTTCATGCGTCTGTGCGAGTACGCCGCCCAGACCCCGGTCGAAGTCAGCGCGCGATCGACATGAGATTGCGATAGACCGTCTCAGCCAATGTTTGAAACAGCGCCATGTTGCGCTGAGCGTCAGCATCGAACCGGTCGATGGCTCCCACCCCCTGTAAATGGTCGAGCGCACTGCGATACGCCGGCACACACGCCCAATCCCGCACCGTTTTCTCTTCCACCTCGATATGACCCTGGATACCCCAGGCGCGCGGCGCGAACCGGGCCGCCTGGACACCGCAGTGCTCCGATGAACCGAGTTGAACCGCGCCGTCGGGCAACTCCGCCACATGCACGCCGTGCCACTGCACGCACGGCCACGTCTCCGGAAGATTGCCGAGCAACGGATCGTCCTTCGCTGCCGCCCCCATGGTGACGGGAATGACCCCGATCTCCGGCGGATTGAGCGGCCCGCACGTGCCCCCAAGCGCATCGGCCAACAACTGGTGCCCCAGACACACGCCCAGAACCGGCTTTTGCAGGTCGCGCACAAACCGGCGGATGGCCCGCTTCTCATCCGCCAGCCACGGATGATCTTTCAGGTCCCAGACATCCATGGGACCGCCCATGACCCAAAGCTGATCATAACCTTCAAGCGCCGGGATCGCATCGCCGTGCGTGAAGTGGACCGTGTCGATCGTTCCGCCATCCCGGCTCAGGAATGTCCCAAGTGTTCCCGGTCCCTCGCTGTCGTGATGCTGAAAGACGAGGACACGCATGGCAACACTCCGGAATTCAGGTCACGCGGGAAAGCGCGCCCCGATGTCCCGGAAACGCGTCTTAATACGACGCACGGTACCACTCTTTGACCGCATGACGACCGTCTCCGTCTCCGCAAAATCGCCGCGGAAGTGAACCCCATCCATCAGCGATCCATCCGTCACACCGGTCGCCGAGAAGATGACATCGGCCGACGCCATATCTTCCAGATTGAACTTCCGGTTGATGTCGGTGATGCCCATTTTTGCAGCACGAGTGCGCTCATCGTCATTCGACGGTTTCAAGCGCCCCTGGATTTGTCCGCCGACACACCGCATTGCCGCCGCCGCGAGCACACCCTCCGGGGCCCCGCCCGATCCCATATAAATATCGATGCCGGTCTCCGCCGCATCCGTCGTCCAGATCACGCCGGCGATGTCGCCATCGGGAATGAGCCGCACGGCGGCTCCGGCTTCGCGCACGGCCTTGATGAGATCGGCATGCCGCGGCCGGTCGAGAATGCACGCGGTGATCTCCGCCACCGGTACGCCCTTGGCCTTCGCCAAATCGCGGATGTTTTCCCCCGGGGACTTGTCCAGGTCGACGACGCCGGCCGGATACCCTGGCCCGATCGCGATCTTATCCATGTACATATCAGGCGCGTTGAGGAGACCGCCCTTTTCCGAGATTGCAAGCACAGCCAGCGCGTTCGGCATCGACTTCGCGCAGATCGTCGTGCCTTCCAGCGGATCAACCGCGATGTCCACTTCCGGCCCGTCGCCCGCTCCGACCTTTTCGCCGATGAACAGCATCGGCGCCTCGTCCATCTCGCCTTCGCCGATCACGACCGTTCCCTGGATCGTCAGCAGCGCCAACTCGCGGCGCATGGCATCCACAGCAGCCTTGTCGGCTGCCTTTTCATTGCCGCGTCCGCGCAGCCGCGCCGCCGCAATGGCCGCCGCCTCCGTCACACGCGCCACCTCGAGCACGAGAACCCGATCCAGTCCGCAGCTCTTTTCCGTCGACATACCGTCCCTCGTTCCTATTTGGAGCGCGCGCCATTGGGTGATGCCGCAGCAAACACCCTCCCCCGCGGCCCTACAATTCCTCGATCCGGATCATCTGCGGCCGCGCCGCAACCTTGCCGTCCGCCTCGATGGCATCCAGCGCCTTCCGGATGTTTTCTTCCGTCGTCTCGTGCGTGATCAGAACCACCGACGCCGCGGCATCTGCATCGCCCGGCTTCTTCTGCACGATGCTTTCCAGCGACACACCGCGATCGCCCATGCGCTTGGCAATCGATGCCATGGCCCCCGGCCGGTCGAGCACCGACAGCCGGATATAATATGAACCGTAATGCCCCGCGAGGTTCGCCCGCTTGAACGGCTTCAACTGCGCCACCGGTTTCAAAAACGGCGGTAGCACGAGATCGCGCGCTACATCGACAATATCGCTCGCCACCGCCGACGCCGTCGGCTTCGATCCGGCACCCGGACCAACAAGCAGCACCGATCCTGAAAAATCGCCCTCGATCGCCACGCAGTTGGTCACACCCGACACCTGCGCGATCGTCGCCCCCTCCGGCACGAACGCCGGATGCACGCGCGCTTCGATCCCCGTCGCCGTCCGCTCCGCAACACCCAGCAGCTTGATCCGGTAGCCAAGCGAAGCCGCGGCCTCGATGTCCGCCGCGTTGATCGTTTGAATGCCTTCAACATGGATCTGATCAGCCGGCAACTTTGTGCCGAACGCCAGACTGGTGAGCAGCGCCAGCTTATGTGCGGCATCGAACCCGCCGATGTCGAAAGTCGGATCGGCCTCCGCATACCCCTTCGCCTGCGCATCCTTCAACACGTCGTCGAACGCCAGATGCTCGTCCTGCATCTTGGTCAGGATGTAATTACAGGTGCCGTTCAAGATGCCGTAGACGCGCTTGACCTCGTTTGCGGCCAGCGCCTCGCGCAGCATCTTGATCACCGGAATACCACCGGCCACCGCCGCTTCGAAGTTGAGCGAAACACCGCTCTTCTCCGCCAGCTTCGCAAGCTCCATTCCGTGCTTTGCTAGCAGCGCCTTGTTCGCGGTCACGACATGCTTCTTGGCCTTCAACGCCGCCTCGACGGCCGCCCGCGCCGGGCCCTCGTCGCCCCCGATCAATTCAACAAAGCAATCGATTGACGGATCAGTCGCCAGCGCCACCGCATCGTCGAACCAACGGGCATCGCCCAGATCCACACCGCGCACCTTGTCCCGATGGCGCGCACACACACCCGTCACGACGATCCGCCGGTCGAGTGTCTCCTCAAGCCCCGGACCGTGCTTGGCGATCAACTCCAGCAGGCCCACGCCGACCGTGCCGAGGCCGGCGATGCCGAGTTTCAATGGTTCTTTCATATGTGGAACTGTCTCGGAGACGCGCGCGACGGGTACGGCGAAGGTTAAAGGACTATCGGCTGGCTTTCTGCGGCAGAGTGACGACGGTCTCGGAAGCATCCGTGCCCTGCGAGAAGAACTTCTTCACATTGCGCGCCGCTTGCCGGATGCGATGCTCGTTCTCGACGAGAGCGATCCGCACGTACCCTTCGCCGTATTCGCCAAAGCCCAAGCCCGGCGAGACCGCAAGATCCGCCTTTTCGATGAGAAGTTTCGCAAACTCGACCGACCCCAAATGCCGGAACGGGTCCGGGATCGGACACCACGCAAACATCGTGGCCGGCGGCGGCGGGATCGTCCACCCCGCCCGCTCGAAACTTTCGACCAGACAGTCGCGCCGCGCTTTATAGGTCTCGCGGATCTCGTCCACGCACTCCTGAGGTCCGTTCAGTGCAGCCGCCGCCGCCACCTGGATCGGTGTGAACGCGCCATAATCCAAATACGACTTCACCCGCGCCAGCGCCCCGATCAGCCGCTCGTTGCCCACCGCAAATCCCATGCGCCAGCCGGGCATGTTGTAGGTCTTCGACAGCGACGTGAATTCGACCGTCATATCCATCGCGCCCGGCACCTGTAGCACCGACGGCGGCGGGTTGCCGTCGAAGTACAGTTCCGAATAGGCAATATCCGACAGAATGATCAAATCGAGCTTCTTGGCCAGCGCGACTGCATCTTTGTAAAAGTCGAGACTAGCCACCATCGCCGTCGGGTTCGACGGATAGGAGAGAATGAAGCCCAGCGGCTTGGGGATCGAATGCCGCACGGCATGCTCCACCGCGCGCAAAAACTCCTCGCCCGTCCCTGCCGGCACGTGCCGCACGGCAGCGCCAGCGATGATGAAACCGAACTCGTGGATCGGATACGTCGGATTCGGAACGATCATAATGTCACCCGGCGCGGTAATCGCCTGGGCCATGTTCGCAAAGCCTTCCTTCGACCCCAGCGTGGCAACCACCTGCGTGTCAGGATCGAGGTTCACGCCGAACCGGCGCTCGTAATAGGCCGCCTGCGCCTTGCGCAACCCGGGAATGCCCTTCGAAGCCGAATAGCGGTGCGTCCGCGGCTTGGCGATCGTTTCAATCATTTTCGCCACGATATGCTGCGGGGTCGGCAGGTCCGGGTTGCCCATACCAAGATCGATGATGTCGGCGCCCCTCGCCCGCGCCGCGGCCTTCAGCCGGTTGACCTCGGCGAAGACATAAGGCGGCAAGCGCTTGATGCGATGAAAATCCTCGATCACGTCGCGGGGCTCTTTCGCTTGGCGGAAATGGGGATGATGCCGCCGGCCATCCCCCTACGGTTCAGTCCTCGACACCTCGAAGCCCCCGTGTTTACGCCCGCCCCACCCCTCCGTCCAGACCCTCGTCCCGCCGCCCGGCCATCCACCCACATATCTCAATCTTTTGAACAGCCTGCGCCTTGGTTTACCGGCCCGCCGTCACAACCTGGTCATTCATCTCGACCAAAGAGCCATGACCATTTCGCAGGGCGACTATGATAGAGTTCCCATCCGTCGTTGAAGTCTGGGCGCCATGACCAAAGAAAAAACGCAAGCCGACCCCGTCACTCCCTACAAAATCCCCGATCCTGAGGAGTTTACCTTGAACGTCCTCAAGGCCTACGAGGATGGCGGGCGCGCGGTGACACAGTTGCTCGACCGCTCCGACTCCCAGATGACGCCCTTCTCCGCGGCCAGCGAAATGGCGCGCGCGACCGAGACCATGTCGGCGATCTACACCCGCTGGATGTCTGACCCCGCCAAGTTCGCCCAATCTCAGGCCGAACTCGTCAGCTCCTATGCCGAACTCTGGAACCGGACCATGCAGCGCATGCTCGGCATCGCACCCGAGCCCGTGATCGAACCGGCCCCCACCGACAACCGTTTCCGCGATCCGGAATGGTCGACCAACCCCTATTACGATTTCTTCAAGCAGGCCTACCTTCTGACCACCAAATGGGCCGAGGACAACTTAGCCGGCACCGAAGGCCTTGACGAAGCCGGCCGCAAGAAAGCCGAATACTATTTTCGCTTGATGACCAGCGCTTTTTCGCCGTCAAACTTCCCGATGACCAATCCGGAAGTCGTGCGCGAAACCATGACTACAAACGGCCGCAACCTCGTCGAAGGCGTGCACCTCCTGCTACGCGACCTCGAAGGCTCCGGCGACCTGATGCGCATCAGCCAGACCGATGCCTCTGCCTTCGAAGTCGGCCGCAACCTTGCCACAACACCCGGCAAGGTCGTCTTCCAGAACGAGCTCCTGCAGCTGATCCAGTACACGCCCACCACGGATAAAGTGCGGGAAATGCCGATTCTGATGGTCCCACCGTGGATCAACAAGTTCTACGTTCTCGACCTGACGGCCCAGAAGAGCTTCATCAAGTACGTTGTCGATCAAGGCTTCACTGTATTCGTTATCTCGTGGGTGAACCCGGGCGCTGAACTGGCCAACGTCACCTTCGAAGACTACATGACGGAAGGGCTCTTGAACGCCGCCGATGCCGTACACCGCGAAACCGGCCTCGAGCAGTGCAACGTGCTCGGCTACTGCGTTGGCGGCACCCTGCTCGGCACGACGCTGGCCTGGCTCGCAGCCCGCGGGGAAACCCCCTTCAACTCCGTCACGTTCCTCACCACGCAGGTCGATTTTTCCAAGGCCGGTGATCTCCTCCTCTTTACCGAAGATCAACAGCTCGAAGACCTAGAAGAAGTCATGAAAGAACGCGGCTTCCTCGACGGCTCGCGCATGGCCAACGTCTTCAACATGATGCGCCCGCGCGACCTCATCTGGCCCTATGTCGTCAATAATTACATGCTGGGCCGCAAACCCTTCCCCTTTGACCTGCTCTACTGGAACCAGGACTCAACGCGCATCGCCGCCGCCTGCCACGGATTCTATCTGCGCGAGTTCTACAACGAGAACAAACTCGCCAAGGGCCAACTCGAGATCGGCGGCGTCAAACTTGATCTCTCCAAGGTCAAGCTTCCGATCTTCACCATCGCCACCCGCGACGACCATATCGCTCCCGCCGAAAGCGTCTACATTGGCGCGCGTATGTTCGGTGGACCGGTGGAATTCGTGTTGGCCGGCTCCGGTCACATCGCCGGCGTCATCAACCCGCCCGACAAGGTCAAGTACCAGTACTGGACGTACGGCAACCTGAAGCCCAAGCAGCTGCAGGATTGGATTGGCAAGGCCGAGGAACATCCCGGCTCCTGGTGGCCCTATTGGACCGAGTGGTTGCACGGCAAGTCCGGCAACTGGACGCTCCCGCGCGAACCGGGCGAGACGTTGGGCGTCATCGAACCGGCCCCCGGCAGCTACGTCAAAAAGACAAATTAATCGCCACGCCGCAGCGACGTGTCTCGTTAACGTGGCGGTAACGATGCCTTTCAACCGAAGATTAGAGCAAAATTGCCATCATCGTCCGGCTGCGAACCCGTGCGCGCATGACCGCGCACACCGCAAGCCGGAGCGGTGCCTATGAACGACATGTCCATGAAAGACATGACCGTCGTCGTCGAAGAGAACGCTCTTCTGGCGCGCATCTACGCACGCTTGCCGATCGACGTGCAGCTCTCATTCACGCCCGAACAGATCGCAGCGCTCGGCGCGGCAACCTACGATCCCCCCACGCCGCACAAAGTGGCGATCCGCCGGGTCTTCGGCCTAGTTGGCAAGCGTTACTACTTCGCACTTTTCATGGGCCGCGACCGCCGCGGCAACCGCGAGAGCTTTGTCCCCGTCAACGAATTCCGGGCCGACTGGCGCTACGTCGTCAGCGTCATCGGCACGCTCGGACTGATCTTCACGCTGATCGCCGTCGCCGCCACCCAAGCCTGGCTTTACGCAGCCGCCGCCGTCGGCGGACCCTATAGACCCATCGCGATTGAGGAATTCAAACTGCCCGGCCTAAGCGACGGCCTGCAGCGCCTCTTCGAGATCCGCGATCAGGTCCGCTGAATCCTCAATCCCGATTGAGAGCCGCACGACATCGGGGCCGGCTCCCGCTGCAATCCGCTGCTCGTCCGTCAACTGCCGGTGCGTCGTCGACGCCGGATGAATGACGAGCGATCGCACGTCACCGATGTTGGCCAGATGCGAAAAGAGCTTCAGGCTTGAGACGAACTTTTTACCCGCCTCGTATCCGCCCTTGAGCCCAAACGTGAACACCGCCCCCGCCCCTCGCGGCGTCAACCGTGTCGCCAGCGCGTGATTAGGCGACGACGGCAGCCCGGCATAGTTCACCCACGCCACCGCCTTCTGCCGCTCCAGAAACGCCGCGACCCGTACCGCGTTCTCGCAATGCTTCTCCATCCTGAGCGGCAACGTCTCGATCCCATTGAGGATCAGGAAGGCATTGAGCGGCGCAATAGCCGGCCCCAAATCCCGCAACCCCATGACACGGCACGCCAGCGCGAACGCCATCGGCCCGAAGGCATCCGCCAGCACCATACCGTTGTAGGACGGATTGGGGTCGACCAGCGTCTTGTAGCGATGCTTGGCGCCTTTCCAGTCGAACGTCCCGCAATCGACGATCACACCGCCAATGGAGTTTCCTTGTCCGCCCATGAACTTGGTCAACGAGTGCACGACGATATCCGCGCCGTACTCCTTCGGCCGGCACAGGTACGGCGTCGCCAGAGTGTTATCCACGATGAGCGGCACACCCGCCTCTTTCGCGATCGCTGCAATTGCGGGAATGTCGATCACGATGCCGCCGGGGTTCGCGATGCTCTCGATGTAGATCGCCCGCGTCTTCGGCGTCAGCGCCGCCCGGAACGTCTCCGGCTTGGTCGCATCCGCCCACACCACATGCCAATCAAACTTCCGGAAGCCATGGTTGAATTGATTGACCGACCCGCCGTAGAGCTGGCGTGCGGCGATGAATTCGTCGCCCGGCTCAAGCAACGTATGGAAGGTCAGCATCTGCGCCGCGTGTCCCGATGCGACAGCCAATGCAGCTGACCCACCCTCCAGCGCAGCTACGCGCGCCTCCAGCACACCTTGCGTGGGGTTCATGATCCGCGTGTAAATGTTGCCAAATTCCTGCAGACCGAACAGGTTGGCCGCGTGATCCGCGTCCCGGAACACAAAGGAGGTAGTCTGATAAATGGGCGTCACGCGCGCGCCGGTCGCCGGGTCGGGGGCCGCGCCGGCATGAACCGCCAGAGTTGCGAAGTGTGGGGCTTTGGTCCCGGTCATGGCGTCCTCCTGCATCCATTTTTTGGAAGCGAGAGGGAACCGGTCCAGGTGCGGCTGTCAACCAGGGAAAGGTGAATTGCTATTCAGATAGCGCGACGCGCCGAACACGTTCGATTGGCGCTGTCCACCGGGCGGCTCGGGGGCGCCGGCCCGGTCGAAAACGTCCCCGCCGTCAGATCTTGGCGTAGAGCCCGGCGCGGTGGCAGGTCCACTTCTTCAACACCCACTTGGGGTGCGCCTCAATCCACTTTGCAATTTCAGGCTGGGCGCCCATCATGCACTGCATCGGCGTCAGGTTCTCGGCCGAGTATGTCAGCGCGACGTCCTTGCAGCGGGCGGGATCGGAGATGAGACAGACGGAAACCATCAGTTCGAGCATGGGACACCTCTGCGTAAGTTTTGACCTCGTTGCCGAGGCCGGTTGCAGAAAGGGCGTCCATCCCGTCGCGTCTTTTCGTTGATATAAAAGGTATGCCTGGGAAATAATCCTGGCAAGTTTATAAAATTGGCAGGAATTGCCTGGGAAATAATCCTTTAGACCGTGTTGCGGTGGAGCGACGCATATTTGGTCAACGCCCGGAAACTGACGCGAATTTCGCGGTCAAATCGGCCAGCATGGCAGACCTCACGCCGCCGCATGCCATAGTTTCAGTCTGTTTGGCCGCTTTTGATCGCCGAATCGCAGGCCAGCCGACGAGCGCCGTCAGAGTGTTTTGAGAAACGCCACGAGAGCCGCCCGCTCATGGCGGTCCAGTTTGAGATCACGCACCAGATTGGGCGCCAGCGACGGCCGATTCAAATGCCCGCCCGCATAATGCGCCACCACATCATCCAGCGTCGCGAGCGACCCGTTGTGCATGTAAGGCGCCGTCTTGGATACCTGCCGCAACCCGGGCGTTTTGAACGCCGGAATGCCAGCCGCACCGCCCGCCACCACGCTGCGGCCCGGATCGTCGCTGTCGACCCCGATGTCGTGGAACCCATCATCCGTCATCCGCCAGCCGCCATGGCACGCCACGCAGCCGCCCTTGCCGACGAAAATCCGAAAGCCACTCTTCTCTTGGTCGCTCAAGGCCGCATCATCACCCTCAACCCACCAGTCGAACGCCGTCACAGGTGAAACAAGCGTCCGCTCATAGGCAGCTATGGCCGCGATCACGGTCTCTTCCGATACACCCCTATCCGGAAAGGCATCCGCAAAGCGCCCCCGTAGGTCGGGATCATCCCTAAACACCGCCAACATCCGCCCCCAATCAGAGGCCAGTTCATTCTCCGCTATCAAAGGAACGCGCGCCTGCGATTCAAGCGTCGGCTCCCGCCCATCCCAGTAGAAGGCTTTCCCCTCCGCGAGATTGAACAGATGCGGCGTATTCCGCTTCAGCGGTGTCCCATCCCGTCCGCGTGCTTGCTCCAGCCCATCGCTGTACCCGCTCTCCGGCCGATGACACGACGCGCACGATCGATCCACATCCCGCGATAACCGCACGTCGGAAAAGAGCACTGCGCCCAGCGCCTGCCGCTTCGCCTCGAGGCCATCGACGGACTTCACCGCCGGCCGCGCGAAGATCGAGCGCCAGATCTTGTCCGGCGGCGCTGCCTCCTCGCTCGCCACCCACCCACTGCCATAGCCGGCCAGAAATGCCACCGCACTCAACGCGACCGCTGCACTGTATGCGTGGGCTCTAAACACGGATGCGATCTGCGTCATCGTCATCCCCGTCGCTCTCACCCATCGCGGCTTCATAGACCTCATACGCTGAGCCCGAGTTCACCAGAGCAATCCCAATCCCGACAATCACATCCGGCGACGGGGTCGATGTGGCCGGATGTGATTGTCGGGATTGGGATTGCTCTGGTGAACTCGG
>VYKW01000132.1_pt1 | contig 33058 bp, 26 predicted proteins | sample 5114451 | NCBI WGS metagenome assembly VYKW01 (sample SAMN12291784, study PRJNA351875) | freshwater metagenome | isolation source: freshwater lake | place: USA: Michigan, Gull Lake | collected 2013-08-08
AGCTTGACCGCCTCGATCTTGAACTCGCGGCTGAACTTCCGTCTCTTCATCGCCCACCTCCGGCTCGATAAAACACCTAATCTCGGTGTCCATCAAACCGGCAGCAGCTCAAGCAGCAGCTTACTTCCAGAAGACAGGTCGTTGGTGTTCGTTTCCGCCGCCCAGACTAAAATATCGGCGCGAGCTTCGAGGATCAGGCGGAGGAATGCTTTGTCGCACCTTGCGCCAAGAAACGACTTGAGGCCCTCGTCCAAGGGAAGCGATTGCAGTCTGGCAATGAGCGAGAGGTAGAGCGAGATTGGGACGCGGAGTCTCGCGCGCTCGATCTTCATCGCACCGCAGACGACCTCGCGGATGAGGCGATCAAGTTTGGCTCCGTGAATGTAGAGCTCAATCAGCTCCGGTGAACCAGACACGAGTTCGGCAAAGGCGTCAGTCACCGTCGGATGCCGAAAGATCCACCGATCGCCATCGTCGTGCGAAATCAGGCGCGTCAGGCTATCGTTCAGATGCTGCATCGCCTTGGAGACATCCGCCGGCTGAACGCCCAGCAGACGATTGACCATCTCCAGCGCCGGACTAGACGCGATTGGTGACGGAACACCCGTTTCCGAGTTCAGAAAAATCAAGGCGATTGCGGCACGGGATGGGTCGTCGAGCTGGGCAAGTATTTCAGTCAGGAATTCCACAGGATGTTCGACGAGGCGCATCAGCCGCGTTTCCGAAAGCTCAAGTTTGTTGATGAAAATGGGATCGCCCAGTCTACGCGCGGTCTCTGGCAGGAAGGCCTTGTTGTCGGATATGGCCGGCAGAAACGGCTTTAGACGCTGGCGCGTATCGCGCGGATGCGCCCGGCGCACATGATTATAGAGCATCTGGGCGCGTTCTTCACTGCTCAGGGCGTGGACATTGACGACGACCTGGCTCTCCCTAAGCAGGGGGAAGGCGCTCGACTTCAAATGAGACTTCGCAGCTTCCCAGATATAGTTCCTGGACGTGAATACGACGCGTGCGCCGCCCTCGATCGCGGCGCGTAAGGTCCCGAGTTCCGCGTTCCAACGGCTCATCCGCGCGACGTCGAACTGATTGGGGCCGAAGGCGTCATCAACCCAAAGAAACTGTCTTTCGCCGGGATGCCAAAGATTCAACTGATCGGGCGCATTGATCTTCAGTGCGCCGAGGCAGCCATCGTCGAGGGCCCCCAAGGCCAAAATCGCTGCGATAGTGGACTTACCGGAGGCTGGGTCACCCAGTAGGATTACAAAGCTGTGGTCATGCAGCGCCGATAGAGCTTGCCGATACGCGTCGGTCGGCACAAAACAGCTAAGGTCTGACCCCATGCTGTCGAGAATTGCCTTGGCCTGATTGTAGCCGTGGCCGGTGATGATATGAGACAGGTCACCGATCCCATAGACCCTGGGTACAAGCATTCGGAGACGGGGGCTCTCCGCCAGTTGCTGGATCATCCACGATCCGCCAAACACACGGCACTTCGTCACACCGACCGCTTCGAACGCGGCGCAAATCTGCTGATCGGCGTCGCCGGATACTCCGGCGTTGGTGAGTATCACGTAGTCCCGCGCAAGACCCTGTTGCGCAAGTTTCGCCGCTTTGGACAACTCGTTTTTCAAGCCGGTGAGCGTAAGCGTAGCGCCCGGCTTTCCTATGAACTTGCATTGGATCGTCGACTTGAGCGCCGCGCCCTCGGGGTCCTCCCACGTTCCGACGAACGCGCCGTCGCGCCCCCCGTCATTTGATCCGAGGAAGCTCTGTACCGGCCGTCCGAGGACTTCGGCCGTCACGGCACATGCGAGGTCCTGGAAGGCCTTCCAGCCAAGCTTGCTCAGGTCATAGGTCACGAACGCTCACCAAGTTCTCGGATGCATCGCCTCCGACATTGGGCGGTATGGGGCGATGCATCATCAAGCGGCCTTGTCCTGACGGGTCCGAATGTCGGCGACCCACTGTGCCAGCGCTTCGATCTCCGCTTCGATGGCCGATGGCGCGGGCAACCGCGGATTGATCTCACCGGGCTGGCTGTGAAGGAGCGCCGAGCACCGCCCGAACGCTTCACGCATGGCGGTGCAATCGGTATCGGTGAGGACGGTGAGCTTGATGAGGCCCGTCGTGTCCACCTTACGGGACAGGCGGCGGATCACCGGCCCGACCACTTCCTCGACGGCGCGCTCCCAGGTTGTGCGGAGTTGGTCCTGGAAGGACGTCACCTCGCGCAGCCATTTCGCCTGATCGCCGCGTTCGTGATGGATTTTCACGTTGGCGAGGTGGGCCTTCATCCCGTCGATCACCTTGTCGAGGGGCATTACATTGGCGGGCGGATCCTGATGGCAGTAGCCCGCATTTTCAGGGCCGCGGCTGATCAGGCGGTATGCGACCGGCGTCGCTTCTCGGTCCTTGGTCGCCCGGCATGCTTCATCGAGAAGAAGCAAGAACGCCATGTCGTGGGTGAAAACGATCACTTGGCGGGTCTGCCCGGCCTCGGCCAATCGAGCGGCGACCTTGTCGCGATGCAAATGGTCGAGCGAGGAGACGGGATCGTCGAACACGATCGCTGACTGCGCATCAATGGTCGACAGCTCTGCGAGAAAGGCGGCCAGTGCGACGCAACGATGTTCGCCTTCGCTCAGGACCTTGCCGACCGGTTCGTTCGGCTTGTTGATCAGCCGGACCTGGAAGAAGGGGACGCCGGCGGTGGTCTTGGCCTGCTGAAGCTCGATGGCGAGCCCCGCGACTCCGAGCTTGTTGACCTCGATTGCGAACCTCCCTCGCAGACGGTTGGTGACGAGAGCTTGGGCGATATGGGCGCTCTGGGTCGTGATCTTGTTTGTGGCCGTGTCCTTGCTGGCTTTCTCGATCGCCTCGACGGCTTTGAGGCGATCAATCTGGGCAAGTACATCGGCTTTCACCACGCCGAGCCATTTGCGATCCGCAAGGCCGTCGCGCTCGGCGACGAGCGCGACGCGCTGCGGGGAGCTGGCTTCCGATTGCAGGCCTTCGATACGCGTGGCGATGCCGTTGAGGGCCGTGCGTAGGGGATCGAGCGAGATGGTGGCTGGGGATGGAAGGTCAGACAGGGCCGCATAGCCATGGGTTCGCAGAATGGCGCGCAGCCGCCAAGTTAGGTGGAGGATCTCGCGGCGAAGGGTGCTCGCGACTTCCTCCTGGCCGATGTCATCGCGGATCGTCGCGATGATCGCGGCGAGATCCTTCATCGAGATGGCTTGCGACGAGACTTCGTCGAGCTTCTCGTCATACGCGTCCACGGCTTCCTGCTCTCGGCGCTTGCTCTCGTCCTGCACGAAGGCTTCGAAGCTGTTGAGCCGTTTCGAGGCTTCTTCGCCGAGCGGCTGCTGGCAGAGGACGCAATGGGCTCCAGTACCCGCCACGGGGAACGGCCGATCAGGATACGCGGATGCGCGGGAATAATCTCGGGCCGCCTCCCACAAGATCTTCCAGACGTCCGAGCCGATGTCGGGCAGCGGCTCCTCGGCGAACAGGTTGGCGGAGGCGGCAGCGGCAGCGGAGCGCGCCGTTGCAAGGTGTGTATGGGCGTCGCGTAGCGCTGCCCGGGTTTCGTCCGTGGCGGCGACCATAAGCCGCTCGATCTGCTCGATCGCCGACTTGATGCGGGCTTCCTGGCTCTGGAGCTGGCGGACCGTGCGCGCAGGGTCGCTGGCCAGGTCGGTGTTCAGCGTTTGCAGCCGGGTTTCTTCTTCCGCCGTCAGACCCGCGAGCTTCTCGACGCCTTCCTCCTTCGTCTTGCCCGACAGGCCAGCGATCAGCTTGCCGACCGGCGTGTCCGGTTTACATTCCGGCTTCGACAGGATCGCAGGTGTTTGCTCTTGGAGCGCCTTTATCTCGACCGCCAGTTTGGCCTTCACATCCTGGCATGCTTGCGCGAGACCGGCGAGGATCCGGAGCGGCAGCGGCGTATAGGCGAGATCGTTGGTGTTCTCGACATGCACATTGGCAGTGCGCGAGTCGAAGACACTGACGGCCGAGAGCATTGGGTCGGGCGCGCTTCCTTGGATCCAGGACGCGCTTCGCTTCTGTCCGCCGATGAAGAAGTCGACGCTGGCGGTCGGGGTGCCGGAACCAGCCGCATAGATGTTGGGAAGGATCGCGTCGTCCTTCGGCGAGCGTGCCCGGCAGAGTTGCTTCAGGACGCGGGCGTAGCCGGATTTGCCGGCGCCGTTGTCGCCATAGATGACCGTGAGACCGGTCTTGCCGAAGGATAGCCGTTCGCCCGGTGCGAGGGCATTGACGTTCGACAGACCATGGAGCGCGCCGAGGCTGACGACGGCGTGGCTGCCTGCCGGGTCCCGGATATGACTTGCGTCGAGGGGAGCGGCTTGGTCGATCGCCTTACAGACAGCGACGAGGGCCGTGATGTCAGCGCTTTCTAGCTTGGGCTGACTACACAGCCGGCGCAGCGCATCGCGCTGCCAGGCCGGCAGGTCCGCCGACCATTTGAGGATGTCGGCCAGCGCCGCTGCCTCATTCGAGAGATCGGTCTCCTGCGTTTCCATCTTTCTGCCCCCTAATCGTGCCGTGTCTGGTGTGGCCGGCCGTTTCCCCATGATGCTTATGTTCGGTGGTCACCGGATCAGGTGCCCCCTCTGATGCGTCGCTCCTCACCGATCGGGATGATCCAGCCGCCGGCGCGATCCGGCCGAGCAAACTCATCCGGACCCACTATCTGCGTCAGGCGGATGCGAACGGTTTGCAGCTCCGCGTCGATAGCGGCACGGATGAGATCGCGCTCAATGCCGACGAAGACCGGCCGGAGGTTGAGGCGAGCGAGCGCCTCCTGATCGGCCGGCGCAACGTCGGTGTCGGCGACGGGCCCGGCACGGGTGACGATCCCTCCGATCAGTCCGCCCATGGCCGTGGCCTTTTCCATCTCTCTCACCGGCGTGGCATCCAGCAGCGCTCGGGCGCGTCGGAGATCCCCTTGGAGTCTTCGCGCGAAGGGCTGGTGGGTGAGGCCGCGGAGCGCACTGGCTAGCTCGGCGTGCCCGAGCGACTTGATGAGATTGGCGATATGGAGACGGAGAAGCCCGATAAAGAGCGCGTCTTTCTCCTCCGGCTTGATCGGCTCGGCTTCATCTACCGGATCGCGGACCGAGAGGTGGGCGTCGGTCGGATTTGGCGCCGCCATCCCCCAGCGGGTCGCGATGGCGATGCGCTTCACTGTGACCTTGCGGCCTCCGGCAGTGATATCTATCCGTCCGGCCTGAGCCCAGGCGCGATTCAATGCTTTGGCCGGGCCGCCACTATCATGGCAACCCTTCGCTTCGGCCACAGTCAAGGAGGACAGGTCGGACGCGCAGCCGATCCAGTCGGGCAGGTCGCCACGGGACAAGCGCGTGACTTTGACCTGCCGGCGGCGATCGAGATCGATGATGCGGCTGCCGAGATGCGCGAAGATCGAAAGGTTAAAGTAGCGTTCCAGATAGGCGCGGGCAACGAAGCGGCCGAACAGGCCAGATAGCGCGACCTTCACCTCGCGGGCCTGTCCAAGCGGTTCCCGGAAGACGAAGGGCGTACCCGCGCCGGTTGGCGTCAACAGCGCGTCCAGGATGGACCACGCGCCATATGCAGCCCCTGGCGTCTGCAACACTTCGCGAATCCCGGCGTCCTCGATCTCCGAGACGTCGAGGTCGACGGTCGCGCCCGTGACAGGGCTAAATGCTGGCGGATCGAAATTGTGCAGGAAGGTCCTCGTCATAGCGCCAGCGCTCGCTTGAGATCGTCATGCTCGAAAGCGCTGGCCATGCGGCTGATCTCCGCCGATCGAGCGCCGACCGCCTTGGCTGTGTCGCGCCAGGTCGCGGTCACGGTCGCGACCTCTTTGATAATCGCGCGGGCCTGCGGCAGGGTGAGCGCGAAAAACTCGGACGCCGCCTCCAGCAGATCGAGCGAACAGGTGCCCTCGTCGAGATCGATGTTCGTGGTCAGCACCCGCGCTTTGAGATCGGTCGGAACGGGATTTAGGTCGTATGCCGGCGAGAGAGACCAACCCGCTTTTCCCAGCCACAGGAAACCGTGATTGCGGAGGTGGTCGTCGACATTGGAAATCAGCACATTGAAGACGACACGCCGATAGAGGGCATGGGCGTCCTTCTTCCCCTGAGCGCCGTGTTGAGCAAGGGCATCGACAATCTCCGGATAGCTGCCGCGCTCGCCGTCCTTGGCGCCCATCATCGCCATCGCCGACAGGAACGGGATGCGGATCGCACCGTCGCGATCGAAGCGTCGCGACAACATGACCGCCTTGCCGGCGACGTCGATCAGCTCGTGTTGAGGCGTGGCAATACCTGCCTGGCCGGCTAGCCGCAGCGCGATCTCTTCCCAGGTCTCCATACTGTAGTCGTCGGTCTCCTTCGGGAATTTCGCTATGGAGAGGTGACCATGTTGGTCGATGACCGACGCCTTCGGTCGGGCACCGCCAAGGGAGGAGCCTGGGGCAAAGATGAGCTGCAGGTCTTCATCCGTTTCCTCGTCCCGGAGAATCCGTTCGGTGATCTGGAGCAACCGGCCAAGCTCGATTAGGGCAGGAACGCCCGCGCGGATCGGCGCTTGGAAAATCTCTTCGCCGACCCAGCGGAAGCGGAGCGCGCCAAGCCGGGTCTCGTCGGCGACGCCGAGCAGGTAGTCGCTTTCTACAAGCGTGCGAACCGCGCGGCCTTCTCGATCGGCGAGACGGCGTTCGGCGCGCTGCATGAGGCGCCGGCCCCAGGTATCCGGCGCTGAGTCGCCGATGGAGCCGAAAGTCGCAAGACCGGCAGGAGGGGCGAAGGCGCCGCGGGTCAGAGCAAGAGCTGGCTCCAGCGAGAAGCGGTCCGGGTCCTCAAGCCATGCGCCGTCATACTCGAAGAGGATGGTCTCGGTGCCCCGGACGCGATTGCTCCTCGCCAGTCCGATCGGGCGTGTGCGGCCGTCCAAATCGATATGGACCTCGAAGTCAGCCATCGCGGGACGATCCGGTTGGCCGCTTGAGGTGGACATGCTTGGGCAGGTCGGCGCTGGCGAGCGCCTGACCGACGCTGTCGTTGCTGATGTCGGCGACCTGGCTCAGGCCGTCGAGGAGGCCGAGCGCCTGCAGGACGCCGGCATAAATGCCGACGCTGACGTTGGTGTCCCCGGCTTCGACCCTTTGCAGCGTCGAGCGAGACGTAAAGGCGCGCTCGGCTACGACCGCCATCGGCAGCCGTCGGCGTCGACGGGCATCATGGATGTCCGCCCCAAGCTTGCGCAGCGCGCGCCGCACCGCAGCAGGAGGGTTGTGTGGAGTGGGCATTTTGGCACCTTCGCACTACAGATCGACCGATTATGTAGCACGAAGCTTACAATTTATCTAGGCCCTTGAGGGGCTCATCTCAGTAGAGAACGAAGGTTCGATCTTACCGCTGTCGTGACGGCATCGATCGGGACCCTCCGGACGTCGGCGATCGCTGCGACCGTGGTTTTCACGTCAGCGGGCTCGCTAGGACGACCGTCAACCTGAGTGAAGGGGCCGTCTGTCTCCGTCAGTATCCGATCGATGGGCAAGTCGCAGACGAGGGAGCGGCCGCGATCCGAGCGCGTCATCTCGGCATTGACAGAGAAATAGCAGCCGAGCGTCGCCGCACGTCGAGCCTCGCTTTTGCTTCCGGTGAACCAGTGAAGCACGACGGTGCCGCGATCCTGCGGGAGATATTGTTCGATCATCTCGAGCACCGCTGGAACGCTCCTCACACTGTGGACAGTGAGAATCTTGCCACCGGCTTCTGCGCATCGCTCAAGGACGCTACGGAACACATGCTTTTGGGTATCCAGCGATTTGTAGAAGCGCGGGCCGGCATCAAGACCGACTTCACCGACGTAGCGTGTCTCAGGCAGGTGACGCTCCCATAGCGGGAGCTCGCCGGCGCGCTCCGCGACAAGCTGCGGATGCAGGCCGAGCGCAGCGCGCACGAAGCGGGTATGACGCGTGAGTTCATGATTGCGTGCCCAGGCCTTTGGCGTCGTCGTGACGGTCAGCGTGTAGATCCGAGCTGCTTCTGCCCTCGCGATCGCGGCCTCATGGTCGGGATAGAGGTCGAGATGGCAGTGAAAATCGACACCGACGGCTTGAGCATTCTCGGTCATCCTGGCCGCGTCCTCACACCTGCCAGGAGAGCTCCAACCTCTTCAAGGCCGCGCCGGTAGACGCCAGCGAGGGCAGCTTGCCGAGCTGGCGACTCATCGAAGAGCGGCCCCGGCTTGTGGATGAGAATCGGCGCCAGTGCCGGCCGGGCGCGAAGCCGCTCGATCGCAAGCTGGAAAGAGCGAATCTGGACGCCTTCTGATTGGCGTGTGTCGAGCGCGCGGGCGGTGAGGTCATCGACCGTGTAGACGGTGGGATCTGGATCGGGGCGTAAGCCGGCAACGAGTGCTGCCCGTCTGATGAGACATGGCAGGCAATAGCCGCAATGCTGTGTGCCGAGACCCTGCCAGCGTCCCTTGGTTGGAGCCGCGCAGGATAGCGATGAGGGGACGAGGCGACGTAACAACGCGCCGTTGGTGCAGGCTGCGACCATCTCGCCCTTGGTCCTATCCCAATAGGGATTTTCGATCCTGCCGTTCAGGCCGAGCCCATGGAGGGCGTCATTCCAACGGGCGATGTAAAAAGGATGGGTCGTGCGCGTGCTCAGTGCGCCGAGGCGCAATGGATCGAGCGGCACGTTGACGGCGATGAGGCCGTTCTCGGGCACTTTCAAGGTGAACGCCCCCTCAAGTCCGCTTCCAGCGAAGACGCCGAGGGCGAAGAACAGGAACGACCTGCCGCGGGTCGTATTCTCTCCGCCTGAACCCCGGACGAAGCCGTCCGGGTATGCCATCCAGAGGCGCAAGCGATCGAAGGCGCGGCCTCGATAGTGGGTCTTCAACGTGTCGAAGATGGTGGACTGCGCATCGCTGGTCGCACCTTCGCCAGCGTGACTAATGAGAAGCGGTGTACGGCCATTCTCGAGGGCGTCGATCGCGCCGATGAGACTGTCGAGGCCGCCCGAGAAGAGGGCGAGGTCGTCGAAGGGAGGACCAATAAGCCGAGCAGGACGTTCGGGAGCGACCCTGGCGAAACGGCGCGGTCGGGCGCGAAACGCGATCGACCAGCGGTCGCCGGTGAGAAAGTTCAGCATCCGGACGAAGATCGGCGCGACGGCTGTCCATCGATCAGGATCGGAAACCGGGACGATCAGCCGGATTTCGCGGGTCCAGCCATCCTGCGATTCACTCGCCCGCGAAATGCGCGTGTCAGCAGCGTGGACGTGGGCGGCCAGGACCAAGATGTCCACACCGATCTCTGAAGGATGAATGCCAAGCCGCGACAGATCGCTGATTGCGCGGCCGATACCGTGATCGAGCGTTCGCTCGCCGACAACCAAGTCAAGGCGGGTTTCGACCTCCCCATCGCCAAGTGGAAAGCGGCTGCGGTCGCCGGGGCCGTATCGGCCTATGATGACGTGTCTCCTCATGCGCCTTCCGCCTCCGCATCGCCGATGATCTGCAAGATCCCGAACGCTTGCTCGTAGATGCGCCCGACGAACTGGAGCACGCGATCGGGCGTCAGCGCGGCAGCCGCGGCGCGGGCGACCGTGAGCGCATCAGCAACCCCGCGCCGAATGAAGTCGTTCAATTGCGCCTGCACGCGCGCGGCTTCGCGGCTATCCGACGGCAGGGTGATCGTCTTCGCGCCGATGTCGTTGCAGAGCCGTGCTTCGATTGCGTTGGTCGCATACAGTTCGAATACAGTCTGCATCTGATCGGCGTTGAGGCCATCAAGGTCGGTAATGCCTGCACCGGCGAGGTCCGTGATGGTTTCGATGAACGCTTCGCGTGCGATGCCTTCGTCGATCGAACCGCCGTCAGGACACACATAGTCCGCCAGACCGAGAAAGATTTCTTCGATCGGGCGGCCTGCGAGAGCGCCGAGGTTGAGCGCGCGAAGCGCTTCGGTCGCGCCGCGTGCGACAGCGTCCGACAGGAAGCCAAGCAAGCGGCTGCCTGCGCCGCGCGCCGATCCCATCCTTGCGGCCGCCGTGCGCGCCCCGCCTGCCGATGAGCCCACATAGTGCGACACGGCTCGGCCGAGACTCTTGCGGTCGCTGCCGCCCGAACCAGCGAAACGCGAGAAGTTGTTGCGAGCCGCTGAGAAGCGCGCGGGATCGGCTACCGGCGGTATGGGCGGGCGAGCCGGCGGCGCCGGAGGAGCGGCTGGTGGGGCGCCGTCTGCTGGCGCATCCGCGGGCGGACCGTCTGGCGGTCCACCATCGGGTGGGGCTCCGTCTGGAGCGGCAGGCGGTGCGCCGTCATCGCCTAGCCAGCTCGGGACGAGGGGCGTCCCGCCGCTCTGGCCGCCGAATGCACTGGAGGTGCCCATCAGCGGGCTCCCTGGCGGGTGCGAAGAACACCCGTGGCGGCCGCCTTGAGCATCGCGCCACCTTCTTTGCCCCAGGTCTGAAGGAGGCGGTCGAAGCGTTGGGTCGCATCGCCGTCCTTGAGAACACCTTCCCAGCCGCCGCAGACCCATGGACCGAGACGATCTCGCGGGAGCGCTTCGAGGAAATCAACGAGATTGGCCTGGAGGGTCGGATGAGCCTTTACGAGAACCACCAAGCCAGCCGCGCCAGGCGGCTCAGTGTCAAAGCTGTCCCCACCGACGATGCGGCCGCGCACGGCTTCGAATATCTGCGCCGCTTCGGGTGGGGCCAGGCGCTTGAGATCGGCTTCGAGGCCCTGCACCGCGAATTTCGCGCCGAAGAGCTGTTCGACCACGGCAGCGAGGTGGCCGAGCACTGAGGCTGCGCCGAAATAATCCTTTCTGTCCTTTGCGACGAAGAGGTAGGGGCGAAGATCCTGGCCACCGATCGCAGTTGGCACCGCCCCCCAGGCTTTGATCGCAGGCGATGATAGCCATTCGCTCAAAAGCGCGCTCTCAGTCGACTTCACGGCTTCCAGCTTGGGCGTCGACTTCACGGCGTCGTCGCCTTTGGCTGCGGCCTTTTCCGGCTTGGCTGCAGTTTTCGTGTCATCCTTGGCTGTCGCCGCCGCTTCGAGTGCTGACAGGTCCGGGCATTTGCCATTTGCTGCTGACGCGGCGGCCGCGGCGATCTGATCGAAGAGGCGGGGCAGGAACCGTTCGGCGAGCATGAGTTTTGCGAGCACCGGCAGCTTGACGTCATCCCCGAACCCTCTCGCTTCGGCGGTACGCTGCCGCAAGACGAGCGTGTTGAGGAATCGCTTGATCTGACGCGGATTACCCTTGGTTCCGCTCGCGAGGATCGGTCCGATCTGATCGCTGAGCGCCAACGCATTGTTGGCGCGCGAGGCCTTGTCCCCGAGAGCGGTCCTGACTGTCGCAGCATCGAGCGCACCAGAGGTCCACGGGCGCTTAAGCCGTTCACGAGCGACCTTGATCAAGGCATTGAACGCCGCGTCGTTGTCGCCGAGTTCGGCGCCGACAAGGAGGAGAGTCACATAGATGCGCGTTTCCGTATCCCCCAGCGCAGGGATGCGGAAGGGCACCTGGATGAGCTTCTCAAGGTAGTTCCGGGCATATGTCTGCGGACCGGTGGTGTCCGGCAGATCGGGAAAGTGTTTGCGCACCGCATATTCGATCATCGCCTCGTCGGCGGCGACGACAAAGGCGGTGCGCGACGTGAAGACGAAGAGACGGACGGCCTCCAAGGTCTCGATCGCCGTGTCGGGCAAGCAGCGATCGAGGTCATCGATCAGGACGACGAGTTGCTCGACACCCGCCTTGTCGAGAAGATCGTCGAAGGCTTTCCGGAATGCGTTGATCTCCTCGGGAACATTGGTCGGGTCGCCTTCACCCTTCGGCTTCAACAGGCCTTTCACGCCTTCGACGGCGGCTTCGAGATTGTCCTTGGTGGCGAGCTTTGCCGGATCGGCGAGGATGCCTTCCAAGGTGCCGACGATGGTCTGAATCTGATCGGGCGTCGGAATTCCGGTAAAGGCGGTGAAGGCGAGCCCACCAGCCTTCTTCGCTACCTTGAGCCAGTCGATCCGGCGAAAAACATCCTTGACCGTTTCGGCCGCCGCGGTGAGAGCGGGTCGCTTTTCGATGAGCCCTGTGACGATGCCCTCGATAAGCGCAATTTTAGCGTCTTCGAATCCCTGAAAACGCCAACCGTTGAACTTGAGGCACAGGACCTTCGCTTCCCCCTCGAAGCCGGCCTCGATCATCTCCAGCACACTAGACTTGCCGGCGCCCCAATCGCCATGGACACCAACAGTCACCGGTTGATCGGGCCGATCGCGCAAGAGTTTGATGATGGTTGCTGCGATCGCCTCGTTGTTGAGAAGGTCGATCTTGGTCTCGTTATCCGTCAGGATCACTGCTTGGCCCCCCACAGGTTCAGCAGCCGAAGGAGCCCGTCCTGGCGGCTGCGCTCCGCAACAGCAGCTCACCTGCCTTCTTCGTGCTACGGATCTTGGGATTGTGTAGCATGAAGCTTACAATCTTGCTAGATTGAGAGTCGTCACATGAATTCTATTACGATCCTGGGGCACATCATTCGTCGGATCTCAGGCGCAATGAGTTGTTGGCAGCCCGCGGCGGGCGTATTGGCGCGCGCTTCCGCATCGGGATGAACTCGAAGCGGGGATGAAGGAGACCGAGGGCTGGTAGGTTATGATGTCGTTTCGTGAAGCCCAGGCGGTCGAAGACCTGGCGGACCTTCTCTACGATTTTCTCCCCGGAAGCGGAAACAACAGGACCGCGTTTCCGCTTGCCGCTGCGCAGGCTGGTGTTGGCGATCTTTGGGTCGCAGGCAGCAAGCGGCCCGCGATCGTGCAGCTCTTGACCGCGACACTCGAACAGCGCCGGTCGTGTTTCACCAAGCTAATCATGGCGATCGTCCGACAGGCGATGACCTACCGGCGCGGTAAGGGAAATCCCCTGAGCCGCGAAGAAATTGATCGGCTGAACATCCTTCTTCCCGGCGTCCAGTTCAAAATCCCCGAGTTGCTTGATTCGAGCTTCCTCAGCAGCTTCGGCTCGGCGAAGGCGGGAGAACCTGCGCCGCAGGCGTCTTCGACGTTGAGTGAAGCAAAGGCCCAGGACCTCGCGACGCTTCTCGTTGAGATCACCAAGCTCGACCCCCAGGCGCGAGGTCTGCGATTCGAAGGCTTCCTCAACGAGCTGTTCGCCGGCTTTGGGCTCGCGCCGCGCGGCTCGTTTCGTCTCGTCGGCGAGCAAATCGACGGCAGTTTTAAGCTGCATGGGCAGACCTATCTGGTGGAAGCGAAATGGCACGGGCCTCAGATTGGCTTCGCCGATCTGATGACCTTTTCGGGCAAAGTCGGCGGAAAAGCGTCGTGGTCGCGCGGACTGTTCGTTAGCAATTCCGGCTTCACGATGGAGGGGCTCGAAGCGTTCTCGCGTGGGCGGCAAACCAATCTGATATGCGCTGACGGGCTCGACCTGTACGAGGTCCTCTCGCGCAAGGTCTCATTGGTCGCGGTTTTAGAAGCGAAGGAACGCCGTGCTGCCGAAACGAACCGGGCGTTCGTTGCCGTGCGAGATCTAAATCTCTGAGCGGAGTTGATGACGGTATAGCCAGTGAGGTATGGGCGATTACGCATCGTACCGCAGCGTGCAGACGGCGGGGCGGCCTTGATCGATGTTGGATGGGCTCCCTGTACCGTGTTCGGCGATAGATGGCGGAAGGTGTGTTTCGCGAAAACAGCCGAAAAATCCAATGTTTTCAGGAGCGCGAGTTTTTGACGGATTGGCTGACGGTATAGCGAACCATGAAAATTTTTTTGACGAGCAATTTCAATCCGTTATGAGGGCGGGAAATAATCGAGTGGGAGTAGGGTAGGCCGTCATGAGCGGGATATCGCGACGTCATCTGTTGGCCATCCTCAGTGGCGCCGTCATTCCGGCCCCGGCGTTCGCGGGGAGCGTGTTCGCCCCGCCCCAGCATTTCTTCTCGGTCGAGTTTCCGACCCCGCCGGAGGAAAAGTCGAGCGGCCTGCTTGGACTTTCGTCGACGACGTTTCTTGCCAAGGACGGCAACAAGGCGTTCGCCGTTTTCCATGCGGCGTGGCCGATCCAAGGCAAGCCGGCCCTGATGATGCAGTCCATGCTCGATGGACTGGTGGAGCGCGTGTCGGGCGAATTTCTCTCGATCGACAAGACCGAGTTCAAGTCGTCCAGCGGCGCCATGCTCCCCGCCAAACGCTTCACCTTCAGCAGTGACAAGGTATGGGGAGGCGGCCTGACGACGGTCTCCGGACCGCACACCTTCCTCGTGCAGGTCATGAAGCGCAAGCCGCTAGAGGGCTGGGACGCGGCCGACCGGAAGTTCATGGCGTCGTTTAAGGTGCTGATCTGACTGCGCTGCGGGGCGGGTGTTTAATTTTGTGCACTGTCACCGTAATGCGAATTGTCCTGCGGGCGACATGCTGCGCGGCGCTCATACCGTATCTCCAGTGTTTTGATATTTGGAGATAGAAGGCGAAAGATCTTCGATTTGAAGCCCCAGCGTGAATGCATGCGGTGATATCGGGCTATAGCGTACAAATCAGATAGCTTCTCATGGCAGTTATTCAGTGGCTACGGGTCGTGCGGGCACGTTTTGGCGGCGCGGCGAGTGTATGCAGCGTGCCGCGGATTTCTTCCAATGATGTAGCCGTCGTCGCCAAATTTGCACGCCAGAGATCAAGCAGGTTCTTTGTGCGGGGCGGCTTGACGCTCGGCTGGACCGAAGAGGCGATGAGCGCCAAACGTTCTGCGTTGTCCCTCAAGCGGTCGATGGTTTCAGAAATTAGGGACTTGGCTTCGGCTGCCGGTAGGCATCCGACGAACGCGATGCCCGCGCTCAACTCGATGAGGTCGAAGCTGGCCAAGGCCTGTCGCAACTGGTCGTGAAACTCGACTTCTCCGGCCTCGTTTATCGCGAAGGTCAGCTTTCCTGGGCCTCGGTTGCCCGGTTCGGGAGCGCCGCTTTCTAGCAGGCCCTCTTTTGTGAGCTGCTGCAGCGCGTGATAGATGGAGCCTGAATGCAGCCGGCTCCACGTTTGCACCTGCCATTCCTCCAACGTCTGCCGAATGGCGTAGCCGTGGCAACGCCCGAGTTCCCGGATCACTCCCAGCACCAGCAGTCTAACTACATTCATCATACGCACCTTTCGCCTCCAGACTAGACAAATTTGACTTCCCGCGCTAGATAGGTGGCCAAACTTGGCTACCTGAGGAGATCGTTGTGGAGATTGCGCTCAAAGACATTTGCGACTGGATTCAAACGGAATTCGAAGACGTCGAGGTTCATGACACCACGCCTGACCTGTATTTCCTTGCGGACGGCAACACAAAATTCCCTTTCGCGACTATCGTGACCCGTGACGAAGATCACGATAGTTCCTCGCAACTGAACCGCGAGGGCAGATACCGCCTGAATTTTGCGACCGACAAGGAGACCTTTCAAAGTCTCTTTCCGGAAATCAGAGGTAAGGCTGATCTCCAAAAAGCGAGCTTTGACTATCAGGCGTCAGACGCGTTCTTCCCTCATCCGGTTTATGGCGCGATGCGCTGGGTGAGCGTGATAAACCCAGACTCTGTGTGGCCAAAGTGCAAGACGCTATTGGCCCGAGCACGCAAAATTCGAGAGCTTCGGCCGAATAACTGGTGACTGCAGCGCAGTGGCTCGGAGAGGGGCAAGGACCTGCTTTGATTTGGCTCGGCACTGCCATGCGTCCGCGAGGCGCAATAAATCCTAATCAACAGGAGGCACGCCCTTCGGCAATTCCAATACCTCAAGATCGCCGCGCAGGAAGGCAGCTTGAGGCGCACGGCCGTGATCTGCGAAGTGAATCAATCCAATGTTAGCCGCGAGACGGCTCAGCCATACCCGCTGTTTGAAACGTATACAGCGCACCCGTGCCATGTCCTGATCAGGTGGACAGTCGCAGGGTGATCTGCGGTTTATCCAGTGGCGTCAAAAGCACTGCGCGGCAGCGTCGCCAGGGCCCGGGTTACGGTGACAGTGCATGAAATTAGTTGACGTTCGCCGCGATTGAGAGATGTTGGCTTCGGTAGTGCACTTTGCGCGCCGCCGCTTAGTCGAACAAGACGAACAGGAGTTGCGGCAGAGGATGGTCGCGCCGTCTTGGCAGGTGGCCGACCATCAGTTGCGCTTCAGCCGCGCGTGCGGCTTTCACCCCTCACCCTGAGGAGCGCGCCGAAGGCGGGCGTCTCGAAGGGCGAGGCCCCGTCTGCGGCCTCATGGTTCGAGACGCGCCGCCTTGGGAAGCCGTGATGTGGCGGCTGAGGAGCAAGGCGCTCCTCACTATGAGGATCGGGCGCCGGGGGCGGTGCTGCACGTGAGGCCATGAACACGTTGATCGTCCAACTAATCATCTGCCCGACGGGCAATCATCGGATGCCCCGCATGCGCCAACTGCCTGTCGTGCCATTTTGTCGCGCACTTATCCCTTGTCACGTCGGGCAAATCACCTCCACATATCAGCGCATCCCGGCTCGCTGAAGAGGGACGTTTCGCGATCGTCATGAAGCGTCGAGCCGGGGAGGCGACGGGCGCGTTGCTCTGCAGCCGGGTGTCAAAAGCCCGCGCCGACGAACGGAGCGAGGCGACGGCGAAATGGTGTGGTCCTGGCATCGCGGTGCTGATGCCAAGCCGGCGGTGATGATGATCTGCGGGCGACGGGGGCAAGACAGCCGATCCCCGGGGAGAGCGCCTATAAGTCGCAAAACCGTTGCGCAGGGAAGGCCGGATATTGGGCTGAACCTGTGGTTCTACCGTGTGCTTATTTGCTGCACGCGGACCGCGGGTATCAGTCGATACCCGGCCTTCCCTGCGCCTCTTCATTAAGGGAGAGGTTCTCTCGGGACGACAACTCGGGCGGAGTCCGCCGCGAGACACCTCAGCCATGCTCGCTGTTTGAAGCGTATAATAGACGTCGTGCGATGCCGCGCAGCAAACGGGCGGGGCATGGTGATCTGCGGCCTGTCACCAACCCATCTGCTGCGTTTGCCGCTCTGCTCCAAAGTGATCTGCCGCGGCGGTGAAGCATGCCCGAGCCCGGCCCGTCGAGGATCGCGGGCCAATTCGTGCATTAGGGAGCGCAGATTGTAGCTTAAGCCATGATTCAAGTCGAGACGCAAAGAGCATGGCTGTTTCGCACTAACAACATCGGGCGATCCGATTTCGACTTGTTCTAGATCGCGACGTAGAAGATCTCTATGTCACAGCGCCGCACGTTGACTTGCATCGGATGGCTGCGCAAATGAGATCGAACAGCACGGTGCACACGACTTGTATTCGCGATCACATCGCACATGTCGAAACAGGGTCAGTCGTCGATCTCATCGGGGTAGGATGGTGAATTCGGATAACGCTATCAAAAGTGAGGCCGACAGCCTCATGACGGTCGACATCAGCGGGCGATTGCTCATCTGGGGGATCCGCGTCGTCGCTCATTCGCGACGTCTCGGACGAGCGAGCGTAGGCGATCTGCGTCAGGTCTATGAGCAGTTCAAGGTGGCAGACGCCGTGCATTCGCTTGAGGCGATGCTCGACGTGTTCGCGCGCACAGCCCATGCTCCAGTTGAGCTTCACGCCTCCGGCTGCCGGTGTGTGTCGCTGAGCGAATGCCGGTTGCTGCAAGCCGTAGCCGCTGTCCAATACGGCTGCTTTGACATCGCTCGGAGGCGCTTCGAACAGTGGCTTCCGCCGTCTGCTGCTAGTTGGATCATGGGGCCGGCCTGCGGGTTTGGACGGATTTTCGCCAATGCCGGGTTGATGCTTCCTATTCAGGATGCGGGCGACACCGAACGGCAAGCCACGATGGCCATGCGAAGTTGGCAGGTCGGATCACTCACTTTGCACTAGGACCGCTCATGACGGCCTTTCAACGACCTCGGGATCTGCTTGGCGCCACACATGTCGATGAGTGTGCCGCCAGATGCGGGTTTGCGAGATACGAAAGATGGAGGCGCTCAGGCGATTGCGGCCGTGAGGACTGGAAGGCGGTCGTCCTGTCTGTGTTGCGGTCGATTGCGGCGGGCTATGCGACCGGCCATGTGGATTGCTGGGACGCGGCTTTTGATGTCGCCGAGCGGGAGCTGGACGGTGAGCGCGCGCCGCTCGTTGTCGCCCATGTGGCCGCGCTGGTCCGGCGGATCCGAAAGCATCGTGATCTCGTCTGTCTGCCATCATCGTGCAATCGCCTCTCGGCTGACGAGAGAGCCATTTTGACGGTAATAGCTGGCGGACAGGACGACGCCCAGCTGCAACAAGCCGGTGCTCACCTTGGCTTGGATTGGCGAGGGATGTCGGCGGTGGCGATGGCGATCCGATCGGCTGCGAATGCCGATCCGGTCGTTACGCCGTCGGCCGGCGAGTGATCTCCACGCTGCGTTTGCAAGGTTGGCCCCCAGGTGGTTCGTTCAAGACAAGAGCCAATGCAACAGCGGTGCGGCGGGGCGGCCAGGACTGTCGGCGCTCAGCGGCGCTGGTCAGCTGCGTTGCCCGGATGAATGGCGTCTGGGGGACGTGGTTCCCGTCCTGAGCCGAAGACGACGCCGCTCGTCAGCCCGGGGAGCCTGTGGCGCATCGAGATCGGCATAATCGTCCTTTCCGAGATGGAACGTGACGCCACCAAGAGCCTTGTTCTTCCGAGATTGGGAGGTTGGCATGCGAAAGCCATCTATCAGGATCCTCATCGTCAGCCTTCTGGCGGCCGCTTCGATGCACGCCTCTCGGGCCCAAGGTGGCGGAGGGGCTGGCGGTGGGGCGGCGGGGGCCGGCGCAGGTTCGGGATCGGCTGCGGCGGGAACAGGGGCCGGTCAAAGCGTTGGCGGCGGCCCTCCCGCCGGCCAGATAGGCGGAGGGCCGCCTGCTCCGAACACTGCTTCGGGTGCCAACGCCGCGCCCAAACGGGTCAGCCCTGATCATCCAGCCGCCGGCCTGGAACATGCGCCGACCGTTGGCGGTGTGATCGGCGGAACCACCGGCGTGTCGCCCAAGGGCAGCGAACGGGGTGGGACGGCTCCATCCACCTTGGGTCAGAGTGGCCCCTCGAACGCGACGTCGGCTCAAGATGCGACGGCGGCAGCGACAAAGTCCGGCGGGGCTCAGCCGGAGATCGTGGACAAGCCTGTGAAGCCGCGGCCCTGCAGCGTTTCAGCCCGCGAGACCGATGGTACGACAACCTGCATTGGCGTTCAGCCTCGCTAGCAGCTCGGAGAGGCCAGTACCCTTCCGCTCCGCCGCGGAAACGTGATCACCGGCCGGCGTGCCGAGCCGCGTCCGCCGCCTGCAGCTTGTCGAAGATCGTCCCATTCATCAGCAGCAGGATTTCGCTGGCCGGCATCGGCTTCTGGCATTCGGACAGCGGATTGAACCAGAAATTCGCGTCGGGCAGCATCGTGAACAGGTCTCGCGCCGTGGCGCCCAGGCAGGCCTCCGGTGCCTTGACATAGTCGGAGATGCGCTTCCTCGAGGTGAACGCCGGCAGCCAGGTCAGACCCTGGAATTCGACGCTCGCGACGTTGATGCGTTCCTGGCGCGCCAGCGAGCGGCGTTGCCCGGGCTCGATCCGGGCCTCCGGTGTCAGGACATAGATCTCGGCCTCGAGCAGCGCGCGGTAGAACCGCGGGATGATCGCGGGATCGCGTCCGGCCGCCTGCATCAGCGCTTCGAGACTGTTCTCCGGTTCGAACATCGTGGCCTCCCTTGGATTGATCGAGCCTTTGTCATGCGCGCGTCAGCCCGGCTTGCCGCGCAGCGCGCGATAGACGGTGTTGCGCGAGATGCCGAGCCGCCGCGCCGTCTTGCTGATATTGTTGCCGGTCTCCGCGAAGGTGGCGAGCACGAGGGCGCGTTGGATCTCGTGCAGGTCGGCCGGTGCGCTTTCGTCCATCTTGATCTTTGGCGCGACGGGCTCGGCGCTGCCGGGTCCGATGGCGGCGTCGACGGTGGCGGCGTCTATCACCGGGCCGGTCTCGCTGAGCGAGAGCCGCGCCAGGACGTTGCGAAGCTCGCGGATGTTGCCGTCCCAGCTCCGCTGTGCAAGCCGCTGAATAGCAGCCTCGGACAGTGCGATCGACGGATCGATCTTCGCCATCAAATGGCGGGCGATGTCGGCGAAGTCGGTGCGCTCGCGCAGCGGCAGCAGCGTCACTTCGAGCGTGTTGAGGCGAAACAGCAGGTCGGATCGGAAGCGGCCTTTGGCGATCGCGTCGTCGAGATTGGCGTTGGTGGCCGACACCAGGAGCACGTCGACCTCGCGCTTGCTGCCGCCGACCGGCCGCACCGTCCAGTCGTCGAGGAAGCGCAGCAGCACTGCCTGCAACGTCACCGGCATGTCGCCGATCTCGTCGAGAAAAAGCGTGCCGCCATCGGCCTCCTTGAACAGGCCGGCCGAGCCGCCTTTCCTGGCACCGGTGAAGGCGCCTTCTGTATAGCCGAACAGCTCGGCCTCGATCAGGCTGTCGGGAAGGGCGGCGCAATTGACGGCGACGAAGGAGCCGGCGCGCTGGCTCGCCGCATGGGCGTGCCGTGCCATCTGCTCCTTGCCGGTGCCGGTCTCGCCGCGAATGAGGATCGGCATCTTGCGCGCGGCGGCGATGGCGACGCGCTGCACGATGGCCGCGATCCTCGGATCGGCGGAGACGAACGCCGCCGCCGGGCTCTTCGGCGGCGCGGGCCGTGGTGCCAGCACGCGATGCGTCATCGGGAACTGGCGGCTGTTCTCGATCGTCGCGACGAACTGGCTCCCGACATCGTCCTCGAGCCGCTGTCGCTCCTTGCGCCGGCCCTCGTCGACGAAGTCACTGAACCGGCCACGGAACACATCGCCGAACAGGCGGCCGGCGAAGGCCGGCAGGCCGTGCAGCAGCACGCGCGCGGCGCGGTTGGCGGCGAGAATCCGGCCGTCATTGTCGACGGCCAGCAGGCCGGCGCTCAGCGTGTGCAGATATTCGCCGCGGTTGTGGAAGGCGATCAGTATGTTGCCGCGATGCTGCTCGCGGAACAGCCCGTTCTCGATCTGGGTCGCGGCCATCGCCACCAGCGCCTGTGTGTGCGCCTGGCGCGACATGCAATCGGACGACGCGTCGAGGATGCCGGCGACCTCGCCGTCAGGCGCGAAGATCGGCGCCGCCACGCAGGTCAGGTTGTTGTAGCGGGCGAAAAAGTGCTCGCGGCCGTGCACGACGATCGGCCGCTTCAGATAGGCCGCCGTGCCGAGCCCATTGGTGCCGCAGATGCTCTCGGTCCAGATCGAGCCCGCACGGATGCAGGCGGCATCTGACGCATCGCTGAAGCTGGAATCCGAGATGCTGTCGAGCAGAAGCCCTTCGGCGGTGGCAAACGCGATCATGAAATTGGAGCCGGCGATCTGCTGATGCAGCGTGTGCATCTCGGCCAAAGCGAGGCCGCGCACCAGCGAGCAGCGTTGCTGCTCCTGCCGCAGCACGGCGGCATCGACGAATTCGGGCGAGGGCGGACGCAGCGCATCGAGACCCAACGTGATGCAGCGCATCCAGCTGTCGTAGATGTCGGCCGACATCAGACCGGCTGGCGGATGCCCCTCATCGTCGAGCTTCAACCACGCGCCATCGAGGCGCCGGCTGGCAGGCAGCATCGTCCATCCTCCCGGTCCGCGGCTTTGCCTTATTCGAGCCGCCGCGGCTGTTTGATTGTTCGTGATCTGGTGCTGCTTCGATCAGCATAGAGCAATCGCGCGAAAAGCAAAAATGCGCCGCTGCCGTCGCAAGCTGTTCTTGCATCGCGAAAACTGTTCCGTCCCGGAACAGTTGTGCAATCAGCATTGATCCGCGGCGGACCGAAGACCGGCGCAGGCGCGGCTGAGAAGATCCGGATTATCAGCCTGTTAGCTCGCTGGCATAGCTCTTGCTCAACTCTCGTCAACGACGGCTGCGACACGTTGACGTCGAAACGAAAAATATCCGGGGGGAGTTCATGAAGGCCGCGGTTCTCCATGCATTCGATGAAAAGCTGACGGCGAAGGAGTTCGTCAGATACGAAGAGGTCGCCGACCCGAAGATCTCGCGTCCGATGGACGTGATTGTGCGCATCGGTGGCGCCGGAGTCTGCCGTACCGATCTTCACATCGTCGAGGGCATCTGGCGCAGCAAGGTCGACGTCAAGCTTCCCTACATCATGGGTCATGAGAACGCAGGCTGGGTCGAAGCTGTTGGCCCTGGCGTCGAAGGCGTCAAGGTCGGCGACAGCGTGATCTGTCACCCGCTGGTGACCAGTGGCCATTGCCTGGCGTGTCGGCGCGGCAACGACATGCACGCGCTCGACAGCTCCTTTCCTGGCATCAACGCCAATGGCGGCTACGCGCAATATCTGCTGACCGGACAGCGCTCGCTGATCAAGCTGCCAAAGTCGCTGGCGCCGAAGGACGTCGCGCCCTACACGGACGCCGGCCTGACGGCCTATCGCGCGGCCAAGAAGGCGTCGCGTCATCTGCTGCCGGGCGAATACGCCGTGGTGATCGGGGCCGGCGGCCTCGGCCATATCGGCATCCAGGTTCTCGCGGCGCTGTGTGCGGCGGAGATCATCGTCGTCGACCGCTCCGACAAATCGCTGGAGCTCGCCAAGACCTGCGGGGCGCACCACCTGGTGAAGGCCGATGGCGGCGAGGTCGAGGCGGTGCTGGCGCTGACCGGCGGTCGCGGCGCGGAGGCCGTCATCGACTTCGTCGGCGAGGGCGATGCCATCGCCAAGGGTCTCGCGATGACCGCCAATGGCGGCTCCTATTACATCGTGGGCTATGGCGGCAAGATCGATCTGCCGACCATCGACATGATCACCACCGAGAAGACCATCGTCGGCAATCTGGTCGGCACCTATGCGGAGCTGGTCGAGTTGATGGCGTTGGCCGACCGCGGCCTCGTGAACCTGCATACCAAAGAATACCGGCTGAGCGAGGCCAATGACGCGCTGCATGACCTGCATCATGGGCGTATCCACGGACGCGCCGTGCTGATCCCGTAAGGCGGGCGCGGCCAGATGCGCGGTGTCCACCCCAATCGTCGAACGAGAGTGATGCTCGTGACCAAGTCCAGCGAAAGCGGGCCACAGATCACGGCCGAGGAAGCGGCCCGGCTGCAGCAGGCGCGCGACCGCATGATCGCGCGGCATAGGCTGATCGAGGGCATCATCCGCAATAACGAAATGCAGCTCCGGAACGAAAGTGCGCGCGGCGGCGCCGAGATCGAGCTGGAATGCGCGCGGCGCGATGTCGCGCGCTCGGACAGCGGCCGCGCTGCGCAGGACGAACTCGCCAGGGTGACGGAGCGCCTGAGCCAGCTTCGCGACGAGCACACCCGCCTCGTCGCCGAGCGCGAATGGCTCAATCACGCGCTGTTGGAGTTCGACAGCTCACCCACCGAGGATGACCACAAACGGACGGGACATGCATGATGAGCAAGGTCGACATGAGCAGGCTCAATCTCAGGACGTCCGGTGCGCCCGTCTCGGCGGTGCCGCCGGTTCGCAGCCAGACACACCCGCCGCCAGCGGAGCCGACCGAGGATGACCGCTCGAAGGACGCGTTCTTCGCGACGGTCGGCGAGGTCGCCGAGGCGATGATCGTGCGACACGGCAAAGAGTTTGCCATCGGCACCTTGGTGCTGGCGGCGAAGTTCGTCGCGGAAGGCCGGCCTCTGGTCAGCCGCGGCACGGAAGCGGGCGGGGCGGCGGACGCCGCCAAGCCGGTCTGAAATGCCAATTCATTGCGGGAGTCAAAGTCAATTTTCGGACCTCAAAGTTGATGGGCAGACGTGAATTTGCAGGAGACGTCGCGGGAGTCGTCGTTTGGCGTAGCTCCTTCGATCGAACGATCAAGGCCTGACCAAGAAGCTGATGCAACGTTCAAAGGAGAAGGAAATGTCTGCAAGTCTGACGCTCAATAAGATTACCGCCCAGAAGGGCATCACGATTGCCGAGGCTGCCAATCGCGTCGCGGATCTCGGCTGGACGCCGAGCTACGTCCAGGAGGCGATGACGTTCCCGACCGACTACAAGATTTCGAAAACTCCCCGCGATCCGATGAAGCAGGTCCTGCGCTCGTATTTCCCGATGCAGGAGGAGAAGGACAACCGCGTCTATGGCGCGCTCGACGCGGCGCTGCGAGGCGACATGTTCCGCAATGTCGAGCCGCGCTGGGTCGAATGGATGAAGCTGTTCCTGGCCATCATCCCGTTCCCGGAAATCTCAGCGGCGCGATCGATGGCGATGGTCGGCCGGCTGGCGCCGGGCGAGGAGCTGCGTACCGGCTTCACGATGCAGATGGTCGACGAGTTCCGGCACTCGACGATCCAGATGAACCTCAAGAAGTGGTACATGGAGAACTATATCGATCCGGCTGGGTTTGATATCACCGAAGCCGCGTTCGGCAAGTGCTACGCCACCACCATCGGGCGCCAGTTCGCCGAGGGCTTCCTGACCGGGGACGCGATCACCGCCGCGAACGTCTATCTCACGGTGGTCGCCGAGACGGCCTTCACCAACACCCTGTTCGTCGCGATGCCGTCGGAGGCCGCCCGCAACGGCGACTACGCACTGCCGACCGTGTTCCTGTCGGTGCAGTCCGATGAATCGCGCCACATCGGCAACGGCCACTCGATGCTGATGGCGATGATCAACGATCCGTCGAACCATCAGCTGCTCGAGCGCGACCTGAAATACGCGTTCTGGCAGAACCACGCCATCGTCGACGCCGCGATCGGTACCTTCATCGAATACGGCACCACAAACCGCGACAAGAACAAGGAGTCCTATGCGGAGCTCTGGCACCGCTGGATCTATGAAGATTACTATCGCACTTACATGCTGCCGCTGGAAAAGTACGGCATCAAGATCCACCATGACGACGTCGCCGCCGCCTGGGACCGGATCGTCAAGAAGAACTATGTCCACAAGACCGCGCAGTTCTTCGCGGTTGGCTGGTCGGCGAACTTCTGGCGCATCGAGGCCCAGACCGAGAAGGATTTCGAGTGGTTCGAGCACAAATATCCGGGTTGGTACGCTGAGTTCGGCGACTTCTGGAAGTGGTATGCGAAGCTGAGCGTGCCGGGCGAGACCAACATCCTGTTCAACAGCGACGTTGGCTACGTCTATCCGCACCGCTGCTGGAGCTGCATGGTACCTTGCCTGATCCGCGAGGACTTCGTCTGTGACGAGGTCGACGGCAAGATCTATACTTATTGCTCGGAAGGCTGCCGCTGGACCCATAAGGTGGCATTTGCCGCCGAGTATGAAGGCCGTGCCACGCCGGCAATGGGTCGTTTCAGCGGTCGCCGTGAATGGGAAGACTGCTACCACGGCTGGGACATTGCCGACGCCATCAAGGATCTCGGCTTCGTTCGTCCGGACGGCAAGACCCTGACGGCCCAGCCGCATCTGCGGTTCGACGCCAAGGACATGTGGACGCTCGATCACGTGCGCGGCCACCAGCTTGGCAGTCCGCTGCGCGGCTTCCGCGCGCTCTCGCCGATCGAGCGCGAGATCGCGGTCGCCGACTATCGCAAGGGCTTCACCATCAATCCTTGCCATTGACGATACGAGAGCAGGGGGCCGGCGCGCCGGCTCCCTGCGATCATCTGCTTGAGGTGCCGGGGAGGATGTCGATGTCGGTTGGTACGAAGGCTGTGGTGACGGACGTGCAGGTTCACAAGGTGCGGTTCGAGCCTGTAGGGATCGAGATGGAGGTCGAGGAAGGAGAGACCGTGCTCGATGCGGCGTTCCGCCAGGGCATCTCGCTGATGCATGGCTGCAAGGAGGGCCAGTGCGGAAGCTGCAAGTCGAAGCTCGTCGATGGTGACATTGAGCTCCTGAAATATTCGACCTTCGCGCTGCCGGATTACGAGAGCGAGAACGGGCATGTTCTGCTGTGCCGGACCCACGCCTATAGCGACGTCAGCTTCGAACTGCTGAACTATGACGAGGACATGCTGCGGCGATCGATCGCGGTCAAGGCGTTTCGCGGCTGCGTCGCGGCGATCACGGCGCTGACCTCGGACATCCGCCTGCTGGAGATCGAGATCGACAAGCCGATGAAGTTCTGGGCCGGCCAGTATGTTGACCTGACGATCGACGACGGCCGCATCACCCGTGCCTTCTCGATGGCTAATGCGCCGGGCGAGGGCACGCGGCTGAGCTTCATCATCAAGAAATATCCGAATGGCGCGTTTTCCGCCCAGCTCGACGGCGGACTTGGTGTCGGCGATGTCGTGATGGCGAAGGGTCCCTATGGCACCTGCTTCCGGCGCGAGGAACGGTCTGGCCCGATGCTGCTGATCGGCGGCGGCTCGGGGATGTCGCCGCTGTGGTCGATCCTGGCCGACCATATCGCGAGCGGCGAACAGCGGCCGATCCGCTTCTTCTACGGCGCCAGGACGTGCGCCGATCTGTTCTATCTCGACGAACTGGCCGCGATCGGCCGGCAGCTCACGGACTTCAAATTCGTCCCGGCGCTGTCGCATGCGACGCCTGAAGACCATTGGGACGGCGAGACCGGCTTCGTGCACGAGGTCGTGGCCCGTCACCTGAAGCAGGAGAACCTGGCCGGGGCAATCGACGCCTACGCCTGCGGCCCGACGCCGATGATCGATGCTGTGCTGCCGGTCCTGCAGATCAATGGCGTCGAGCCGGACCACATCTATTTCGACAAGTTTACGCCGGCGGTGCGATGACGGCGTTCGGACATCGTCGCAACACAACAGCAAAAGAGGGAGGTCGTCATGAGTGCACAAGCAAGCGGAGCCACTGTGGAGCCGGGTGTCGTCAAATCCGGCGCGGCGGGATCGGCCGTGTTTCCAGGCTCCGACAGTCGCAAGTATAATTATTTCGAGCCGAAGGGCCGCAAGGCGACCCATTACGAGGACATGACGGTCGACGTCCAGCCCGACCCTGAGCGCTATCTGCTGCAGGACTGGATCATCTCGTTCCCGGACGGCACGCCGACCTACAGCAAGGACTGGACGGCGGCGAAGAGCTCCAACTGGCACAAATTCCGTGCCGTCGACCAGGAATGGGAGCGGACGCATTATCAGCGCCAGTCGACGATCTGCGGCATGGTGCAGAACACCATCGAGAACGGCCGCAAGTCCGGCGCGCCCGCGCGCTTCGACCCCGCCTGGGTGAAGATCCTGCAGAACCATCTCGGCGCCTACAAGCATGCCGAGTTCGGCCTGGGAACGTCGACGATGCAGGCCCAGCGTTATGGCTACACCCAGATGGTCAACAATGCGATCCTGACCAACTCCTCCTACAAGCTGCGCTTCGCCCAGGATATCACGCTGTATCTCAGCGAGATCGCGCTCGACCTTCCCGGCTTCGACGTCAACGCCGGCAAGCAGCACTGGCTGGAGGATCCGATCTGGCAGGGCGTGCGCAAGTCGATCGAGTCGGTGATGGGATCGAACGACTATCTTGAACAGTATTTCGCCACCAACGCGGTCTTCGAGCCTGTTGTCGGTGAGCTGTTCCGGTCCGGCTTCCTGATGCAGGCCGCATCGGCCCAGAACGACTTCATCACGCCGGCCGTCGTGTCGGCGGCGGAGGCCGATTACGAGCGCAATCTCGCCAACACGGTCGAGCTGTTCCACATCCTCGGCACCGATGCCCAGCATGCGGCGCACAACATCGCGCTGTTCAACAAATGGCTGGCCAAGCACGCCGAGCTCGCGCTCGACGCAGCCAACCGGCTGCAGCCGATCTGGTCGCAGCCGCGGGTCAAGGTCGTGACCTTCAGCGATGCGCTCGCTCAGGCCAAGAACCGGATCAGGGGCATTGCCGCCGAGCTGGGGCTGACGGTTCCCGCCATCCTGTCCTAGCCGAAGCCAACACGTTTCACTCAATCCGTCAGGAGAGCCACCATGATGCAGGAAGCCGACAACATCTTCAAATCGATGAAGGACATCAAGTTCGAGGACACGGTGTCCCACCAGTGCGGGGTCACGATGAACGACAGCGTCGAGGCGCGCGCCATCGCCGACGTGATGAGCCGTCACGACCACATCACCGTGACCTACATGCCGGCGATGATCCGGATCGACGGCATCGGCAAGATGGAGTTCAAGATGGACGAGATCTCCGAGGAGCTCGGCCGCGAGATGACGCCGCATCTGTTCGAGATCGCGACCTCGACGCATTACGGCCGGATGGTGATGATCGACGACAACACCGTGATGCTGTTCGGCGACATGAACGAGATGATGAAATACATCGTCTGAGCGGGAATGAACGGCGTCCGGCCGGCTTTGTGCCGGCCGGATCAACAGGGCGCCGCCATCAATGGCAGGCCGCATCACAATCAATCTGGGAGCGGGAGAAGCGCGATGTACAGGACGGCCAACGGCGAAGAGATATTCGTGATCGATGGGCATACCCACTTCTGGGACGGCAGCCCGGCCAACCAGAAGAACATTCACGGCAAGCAGTTCATCGAGTGCTTCTATGCCTACCACTCCAACCTCAGCCCGCCGTCGGAGAGGTGGGAGAAGGAGAAGTTCGAGAAATACGATGCCAAGACGATGTTCGACGATCTGTTCGTGTCGGGCTATGACGACATGGCGATCCTGCAACCCACATACCTGACGGACTTCTACAAGAACGGTTTCAACACCACCGAGCGCAATGCCGCGATGAAGAAGAGCCATCCGGATCGCTTCATCCTCAACGGCGCGTTCGATCCGCGTGACGGCAGCAAGGGGCTGGAAGATCTGCACGCGCTGGCGGAGAGATACAAGCTCCAGGGCGTGAAGCTGTATACGGCGGAATGGCGCGGCGAGTCCAAGGGTTACAAGCTCTCGGACAAGGACTCCTACAAATATCTCGAGGCGGCGCAGAAGCTCGGCATCAAGAACATCCACGTCCACAAGGGGCCGACGATCATTCCCTTGAACCGTGATGCTTTTGATGTGGCCGATATCGACGACGTCGCGACCTCGTTTCAGGATCTCAACTTCATCGTCGAGCATTGCGGGCTGCCGCGGCTGGATGATTTCTGCTGGATCGCGACCCAGGAAACCAACGTCTATGCGGGCATCGCTGTGGCGTTGCCGTTCATCCACTCGCGGCCCGGCTATTTCGCCCATGTGATGTCGGAGCTGTTGTTCTGGCTCGGGCCGGACAAGATCCTCTATGGCAGCGACTACGGCATCTGGACGCCGAAATGGCTGATCGACAAGTTCATGGCGTTCGAGATTCCGGAGGACTTGACCAAGGAAACCGGCTCGGTTCTGACCTTGGAGAACAAGACCAAGATTCTCGGCCTCAACGCCGCGCGGCTCTACGGCATCGATGTCGAAGCCCAGAAGAAGAAGATCCGGGCTGGCGGCGGCTACGCCCATCTGTCCGAACCCGTGCCGGCGTGAATGCCATGAGCGGGCATGTTGCAAGGAGCCTGCCGGAACGGGACCGGCAGGCGGAGCACTGGCAGGCCGGGCAGAGCCAGGTCGAGACCAGGCAGACTGAATTGTGGGGCGCTCTGCAGAGCGTCATGGATCCGGAGCTCGACGAATCCGTGGTCGAACTCAACTTCGTCACCAAAGCGGATATTGACGCTGCGAACCATGTCCACATCGAGTTCCGGCTGCCGACCTATTGGTGTGCCGCCAACTTCTCGTTCCTGATGGCGGATGACATGCGCCGCGCTGTGGCGGCGCTCGACTGGGTCACCGGCGTCAGCGTGGTGCTCGGCGAGCACATGTATGCGGACACCATCAATGCCGGGCTGGCGCGGGGCCTGTCGTTCCAGGAGACGTTCGGCGTCGAGGCCGATGGCGACCTAGAGGATCTGCGGCGGACGTTCCTCGTCAAGGCGTTCCAGCGCCGTCAGGTCGCGCTGCTCAATCATCTCACCGGGACAGGACATTCGCCGGAGACGATTGCGGCGCTGACCTTGTTCGAGCTTCGTGGCCTGCCTGTCGACGACGAGGGCGACCGGCTGCGGCGGCGTTATCTCGAGCGGCGTGGCGTCGTGGCGGCCGCGGACGACGAGATGCCGGCCTTCGTCGACGCCGCGGGCCTGTCCCTGAGCGCCGAGCGCTTTGCCGCCTACGTCTCGGGACTGCGGCGTGTCGGCGTCAATGCCGAGTTCAACAGCGCGCTGTGCCGCGGCCTGCTGTCAGTGCGGTTCGATCTGGAGACGCCCTTCGTTCCAAAAGCACGCGCCTCGGCCTGACCGGCCGGGGGATAACAAAGTCGCGCCGGCGAAGACGGCGAGCGATCAGGCCAATGGGAGGTTGAGAACATGCCGAAGATCATGCTGCATGACGAGGCGGCGCGGGCCGCATTGGGGCGGGGCGTTGCCAAGCTCGCCAAGGCGGTGCGCGGCACCCTGGGTCCGAAGGGAATGAACGCGATCATGGACCGTCCGATCGGAACGCCGATCGTGTCGCGCGACGGCGTCAGCATTGCCAGCGAGATCGAGCTGGAGTGTCCGTTCGAGAATATGGGCGCGCAGGTGCTGCGCGAGGTGTCGAAGCAGACCAATGACACCGCTGGCGACGGCACCACCACGGCGACGGTGCTGGCCGACGTGCTGGTGCAGGATGGACTGAAATGCCTCGCCGCTGGCGCCAACCCGGTGGAATTGGTTGAGGGACTCGAGCTTGCGGTGGCCGAGACGATCAAGAATCTGAAGCGCTCGGCGATCGCCCTGCAGGGCTCGGCGGGTCTGCGGGCGGTCGCGAGCATCGCGGCCAATGATGCCGCGCTCGGCGACATGGTTGCCGAAGCGTTCGAGCGCGCGGGCACGCACGGCATCGTCGCCGTCGAATATGGCAGCACGGTCCAGACGACGCTGGAAGTCGTCGAAGGCATGGCGTTCGAGCGCGGCTATCTCTCGCATCACATGGTGACGGATGTGGAGCGCATGCAGGTCGTGCTCGACAACCCGTTCATCCTGATGACCGACCACAAGATCCAGAGCGGCGAACAGCTCGCCGGCGTGATCTCCCTAGTGGAGAAGAGCGGCCGGTCCTTGCTGATCATCGCCGAGGAGGTCGCGCCGGTCGTGATCATGCAGCTGTTGGCGCGCCGGGAGAAGACCAACTTCAAGGTCGCCGCGATCCACCCGCCGGAGTTCGGCCACTGGCGGAAGGCCATGCTGGAGGATATCGCGATCACGACGGGCGGCCGCGTGATCTCGGTCGATCTCGGCGGTCGGCTGGAAAAGGCCGAGCTGCAGGATCTCGGCGCCGCCCGCCAGGTGCGGATCTCCGCCTCCAAAACGCTGATCACGGCGGGCGCCGGCGATCCGGACAGGATTGCCGCGCGCCGCGCGCAGGTGATGCGCCAATATGAGGCGGCGCCGGAGAATATCGAGCGCGACAAGTTCCAGGAGCGCATCGCCAAGCTCTCGGGCGGCACGGCGATGATCCTGGCCGGCGGAGCGACGCCCGTCGAGCAGAAGCGCCGCACACAATTGATCGAAGACGCGATCAATGCGACGCGGGCGGCGATCGAGGAGGGCATCGTGCCGGGCGGCGGCTTTGCGCTGCTGAAGGCGGCGCCGAAGCTCGACGACCTGATCAAGGGGCTGGATGGCAGCGTGCGGCAGGGGGCCGAGCTTCTGCAGCGTGCATTGAGCCGCCCGCTGTTTCACATCGCGGCCAATGCCGGCCTCGACGCCGAGGCCGAGGTCAAGAAGGTCGCCAAGGGCGCCAACGGCCTCGACGCCCGCAACGGCGCCTCGGTCGATCTCGTCAAGGCCGGCATCGTCGATCCCGTCAAGGTCTGCTACAGCGCGGTGCGCAATGCCGCTTCCGTTGCCGGGCTGATCCTGACGACGCAGACCTTGATCGCGAAGAAGCCGGACGATTACGACCCGACCGCCGGTCCGGCCCTGGGCGGGGGCGCCGAGTTGCTGTGAGCCCGCGCGGCTTGCGCCGATGATGAGCCGGGCATAGGCCCGGCTCTCGTTGTCCGCCGATCGTGTGAAGCACTGCGCTGGCGATTATGGCCGCGGCTGGCCGAGCGCGCGATAGATCGTGTTCCTGGACACGCCGAGACGGCGCGCGGTTTCGCTGACATTGCCATTGGTCTCCGCATAGACCATCAGGATGCGGGCGCGCTGGACGTCGTGCAGCGATCCTGTGTCCTGCGGCGGCCGCGCGATCACTTGACCGATGACGTGGCCGATCATGGCATCGACGCAGGCCTCGTCGATCAGCCCGTTGGAGACGCCGAGCGTGAGCCGCGCCAGCATGTTGCCGAGCTCGCGGATGTTGCCGTGCCAATGGTTCGACGCCAGCCGCGCCAGCGCCTCCGCCGTGATGTCGCAGCCCGGATCGATCTTGTGCAGCAGCTGCCGCGCAATGGCGTCGAAATCGCAGCGCTCGCGCAGCCGCGGCAGCCGCACCTCGAGCGTGTTGAGCCGATAGAGCAGGTCGGACCGAAAGCGTCCCTCGGCGATCGCCTTGTCCAGCGCAGCGTTGGTCGCCGACACCAGGAAGACGTCGACCTTGAACGCGCTGCCGCCGACCGGCCGCACCGTCCAGTCATCGAGCAGGCGCAGCAGTACGCCCTGCAGCGCAACCGGCATGTCGCCGATCTCGTCGAGAAACAGCGTGCCGCCATCGGCCTCCTTGACCAGACCAATGGCGCCGCCGGACCGCGCGCCCGTGAACGCGCCATCGGCATAGCCGAACAGTTCGGCCTCGATCAGGCTGTCGGGGAGGGCGGCGCAATTGACCGCGACGAAGGCGCCGGAACGGCGGCTGGCAGCGTGGGCATGGCGCGCCAGCTGCTCCTTGCCGGTTCCGGTCTCACCGCGGATCAGGATCGGCATCTTGCGCGCCGCCGCGCTCTCCACGCGCCGGACGATCGCGAGCACGTTCGGGTCTTCGGCAACAAATCGGGGCCTCTTGTTCCCGGCTGACGTCGCCGGCGGCTGAGAGGCCTGCGCGTGGTGCGACGGCGCCGCCGGAAGCGCGGCGTCGCGCCCGCGGATGGCCACCGCACCGCGCTCTCCGGGGGCGCGG
>VYKW01000134.1_pt1 | contig 32883 bp, 24 predicted proteins | sample 5114451 | NCBI WGS metagenome assembly VYKW01 (sample SAMN12291784, study PRJNA351875) | freshwater metagenome | isolation source: freshwater lake | place: USA: Michigan, Gull Lake | collected 2013-08-08
TCATCGAGCCGACGCTCGTGCCCCCGATCAGATCGAAATAGTCGGCGAGCACGAAATCATCCCCGCGCCCAAGCTTCGCCTGCAGCGTCCGCTCGATCTCCTCCAGAAACGCCAGCGAAATGATCCCCCGCGTGCCGCCCCCATCGAGCGCCAAAATCCGCTTCGCCCCCGGCGCATGCAACCGCGCCGCAATGTGGCTGCTCATGATCTCAACTCTCCCCCGAAGACTGCCCCAGTTGCAGCATGCCCCGCTCGATCATCAAGGCGATGACCGCTTGCTTTGTTTCATTCGGCCAATCGGCAGGCGGGCCTCTTTGCTCTATTGCCTCGCCGATTTTTTGTAGGAAATCCCGTGCCTCCGGGTTTGCAAAGACGGTCGCGACGAGTTCGTCCGGAATAGTCGCTGGATCGAGCACCGCGCCGCCAAGCGCGGCCGACACACGCTTAAGGAGCAGCGGATCAGGCTCAATGCCAGCCGCTTGGCTGTACGTGACGAAATCGTTAGACATCGTCCGCGCCAGTTTACGGAAGTTTTCTGGGTACCGCTCGATGAAAGGCAACATGATCGAGAGAGCATCGCGCGCCGCCGTTGCCGCCTCGTCATGGCGCTCCAAAGCGGTAAGAACATCGGACAGAACACTGATGCTTGTCGCGAGGTCGGGCAAGAAGGCATCGGGCTGCGCCTTGGCGAGCGCCCGCCTCATCTCGATGGCCTCTTGTACGGTCGCCAACGCGTCATCGCGGCGTCCGAGTTTTAGGAAATCGATGCTGATGTTATTCAGGCTTCTCGCGAGTTCAGGCGAGAAGGCATCGGGCCGATCCCTGGCGAGCGCCCGATAGATGTCGATGGCTTCTTGCGAAGCCTCGAGCGCCTCATCACTGCGCCCGAACTCGGACAGGCGGACACCAAAGTTATTTAGACTACCCGCAAGGTCCGGCAAGAAGGCGTCGGGACGGTCCTTGACGAGCATCCGTCTGATGTCGACCGCTTCCTGCGCCGCGTCGAGCGCCTCCTTGCCGCGACCGAGTTTGGCGAGCGGGCCACTGAGGTTGTTCAGACACGCACCGAGGAAAGGTAAGAAGGCGGCAGGCCGGTCCTTTGCGAGCGCCCGATAGATATCGGCCGCTTCCTGTACGGCCTTGAGAGCGTCTTCGCGCTGGCCCAGCCCCGAGAAGCGGTTGCCGAGGTTATTGAGACTACTCGCGAGGTCGGGCAAGAACGCGTCTGGGCGGACCGTCGCAAGCGCCCGTCTGATGTCGACTGCTTCTTGTGAGCAGACCAGCGCCTCCTCGCGCCGGCCAAGTTCGGAGAGCATCGACCCCAAGTTATTGAGGCCACCCGCGAGGTCGGGAAAGAAGGCGTCGGGACGTTTCTTGGCGAGTGCGCGATAGATGTCGACAGCCTCCTGCGAGGTCTTCAGCGCCTCCTCACGGCGGCCAAGATCGAAGAACATGGCGCCGAGATTATTCAGGCTACCCGCGAGGTCAGGCAAGAAGTCGTCGGAGCGGTTTTCAACAAGCGCCCGATACATATCGACGGCCTCCTGCGCCACCGTGAGTGCATCGTCTCTCCAGCCGAGGTTGGAAAAGCGAATAGCGAGGTTGTTAAGGCTACTCGCGAGGTCAGCGGAAAACGCGTCGGGGCGGTCATTTGCAAGCGCTCGTCGGATGTCGACGGCTTCCAGAGAAGCCCCTAGCGCGTCCTCGCGGCGGCCAACGCTGGAGAGACGCATGCCCAAAATTCCCAATGCCGCCGCAGCACGATTTAAAAGCCGGTGCCTTTGTTCGTCGGCCATGTCCGACGCCTCGGCAATCCTCCAACTCCGTACCGCCGCCGCATATCGCTCCGCGACACGCAACGAAAACTCACTCCACGACACATATTGAAGCGGCAGCGCGGCATTGAGTGCACCAAGCACCTCCACCGGCAATTGCTCCACCATCGCCTCAAGCCGCCCGAACATCCCGCCCGGCGTTTCCTGCATCACCGCGACCATGGGCTTGGCCAACATCTCCCCGTGTTCCAGGATCGCATGATCGATGAGCGCCTTGGCCCGCCCTTGAGCCGCGGCACCATGCTCCGCCCGCGTCGCGCGCTGCAGAACCGTCAGCAGCGACGTCAGTCGCGCCGCCCGCTTTTGCGCATCGGGCTCGGCCGCAATCCACGCCAGACACCCGTCGAGCAACTCCGCATCGGCGGTCTGGCAGATCTGATGCTCGCCGATAAGGTCCGGCTCCAGGAACCCGATGGCCTCTCCGCCGCGCCCATAAAGCAAAGCCAAGTTGCGCCGCACGCCATCGACACTGTCCGGCGCCGTCCGGCTTCCATAAAACCGGTCCGCCATGAGCAGAGCCTGCGCTGCTGCCGTCGTCTCGACCCCCTGCACCACCGTCACCTGCGCCAACCCCCGATCGAGATCGCGCCGCGCGGTATCATCGAAGGGCTTGAGCACATTCCGCCAGAACGTGCGCTCCAGCCCGAGCACGGCGGCCAGCAGCGTCTCCACGCCGCCCTGATCGCCCTCCGGCCGCGCGGAACACAAATGCAGCAAAGCTTCGATCTGGAGAAACAGCGGCCGGCTATAGACCGGATCATGTGCCAACCGATTGAACGTCGCTTCCGTTGGCGCGTCTCGGTTCAGTCCCGGCAACCGCCCCTTCTCGACCAACGCGTGCACGTAAGGAAGAAGCTTCGCCCCCGCCTCGTAGAACACATCCATCCGCGCCTGCCCTGCCGGCACCTCGCCGATCCGCTGCACGTCGCCCACGTCGCCCGCACCACCGAACACCGCGCGAATAGCCGCCTCGCCCTCGAACAGATCCTTCCACCACATGTTGCCGCGCGCCAGCAGCACGAGCCGCACGGGCCGCGTTGCCTCCTCCCGCCGCGCCGCCATCAACTGCGCCAGACGCTTGACCTCCTCCCGCCGCCCCTCGGCATAGTCGACCACCAAAAAGACGCCCGGCTCATCCCCCGCCGCAAACACCTGCTGCAACGCCTGCCGCCGCGCCTTCGCCTCCCGCTCGTGCTCCACATCCAGCGGCGTCGGCGGCAGAAAGCCCGCCAGCCAGCCCTGCGCACGCAACCGCTTCGCCACCTCGATCATCAGCCGCGTCTTGCCGAACCCGCCCGCGCCGTGGATCAGCCGCCCGGCGAGTGGCACATCCGCCGCCGCGCACCACTGCATCATCTCCGCCGCCGCTCCGCTCGCATCCACGAAATCCGCGATCTCGCGCCGCGCTTGCAACAGATCCGACGGCGTCATCCGGCTCTTGTCGGCCGGCGGCGGCATCCGCTTCGTCTCGAACAGGTCGAGGTCATAGGTCTCGCGATAATGTTCGTGCAGCGGCTTCGTGGTCAGCCGCGCCTTGCCCTCCCACGCCGTCCGGATCGACCGCAGCAGCCGGTACGGCTCGGCGAGATCGAGGCGATCGGCGTGGTAGACATCGAAGGGCTGCCGCACGTTGCTGCGTGGCTCGCCCTTGGGCAGCGCATTCACAAGTTTGCCTGCATCGCCCGCGCGCTTTGCTTCGGAATAGACCCAGTCCGATGCGACGGCCCCCTCGCTCCAGATCACGACGACCACGGCCGCCCCCGTCAGCGCCTCCCGGATCTGCGCCTCATAGCTCTCCCAGCTTTCCAGCGCGTAATCCCACCAGACCGTATAGTTTTCCCGCTCCAGCAGCTCGACGAACTGCTGCGTGAGGTCCCGGTGCTTCGACGAATAGCTGATAAAAACATGCGCCATGCAGTATCCCGCCCCGCGAGCGCGTATACCGGGCCCACCTTACTCTGAGCACGCCGCGCCACCCCTCGCCCACCATGCAATACGATGGGCCCCCCTAAGGTGAGCGTAGCCGAACGATGAAGCGCAATCAAATCAGCGCGGCCGCTCCACCGCCCGCGACAGCGGCCCGCCGCGCCACGACGCGCGTTAAGTCCTCTGAAACCGGGCCGGAACCCAAATCAGCGCGGCCGGACGCGCCCTATCACCCACCGGTCAACTTGGCGCCACACGCGACGAACGCTTCGCCCACCTGCGCCGGCAACGGCTTGGGCAAGGCGACGGGCACGCGCGAATACGGCAACATGCCCTCGAAGACGAGCGAGATCTCCGCCCTCCCCTCTGAAAGTTCCTGGAACACCTTGGGCCAGATCTCCGGATTGAATGTGCCCTTGGCTTCGATGAAACCCTTGGCGTTGATCCGCCCAATCGAGAACATGCCGACGGTAAAATACGTCGGCGTCTTCAGCCAGATGTCCTGCATCGACGGCGTCACCGATTGCGGCGAGTACGCCTGCATCGCGAAGTTCACGCCCTTCTCCGCACGGCTAGCGAGCATCTCCACCCGAATGACGCTGTCAGTAAACTGGTAATCCGCCCTGAGCCCGCACCCCTTCTGCGGATTGCCCGTCATCTCGTCGATCATCTCGATGGTGTCGGGCGTGCCCAGCCGCAACTGCGCCACCGCCCGCTCGGACCAAGCCGCTACCGAAAAAGCAAAAGCTGCCACAGCGGCGACGTTCAGTGCAGAATGAAGCATCGGCTCCCCCTCGGCGACGGTCAAAGTCAACAGAAGACCTACGCTGCGGGGCCCACACCGGATGGCAGGACTTTTTCACATTCTTGACGGCCGCTTTTCAGGGCTTTGCCGGCCCGCCGGCGAACGACGAGATATCCCAGATCCGAGCCGTGCGATCGAAAGACGCCGTCAGCACCTTCGTGCCGTCCGGGCTGAACTGCGCCTGATCGACCTCCTTGATGTGCCCCTTGAGAATGGCCAGCGCCTCGCCCGTCGCCGCATCCCAGACCGCCGCCGTCTTGTCATGCGAGGCCGACGCCACGAACCGCCCATCGGGGCTGAACATCACGCGCGGGATAAGCCGCTTGTGCACGCCCTGCATCGTCGCGAGCAACGCACCGTTCTGCGCGTCCCAAACCTTCAGTGTCTTGTCGCTCGACGACGTCACGAACCGCTTGCCATCCCCGCTGAACGCAACCCGCAGCGCTGCGCGCGTGTGTCCGGCTACACTGACGACACTCTTCCCTTCCGCCGCCGTCCAGATCCGCGCCGTCTTGTCCGACGAGGACGTGGCGATGTGCGACCCATCCGGACTGAAGATCGCGCTCGTCACCAACCCATCGTGCCCTTCCAGCGTCAATTCCAGCTTCCCCGTCGCCGCATCCCAAACCTTAGCCGTTTTGTCACTGGACGACGTCACCACCTTCTTGCTGTCGGGCGAAAACTCCGCACCCGACAACCATTCCGAATGGCCCGTTAGCGTAGCAAGAAGCGCCCCGGTCTTCCCATCCCATACCCGTGCCGTGGAATCGCGCGACGATGTGACGACCTTTGTTCCATCCGGACTGAAACCGATGCTCTCAACCATTTCGGGATGTCCCTCCAAGTCCGCAACGAGCGAAGCCGAAGTCGCGTTCCAGAGTTTGGCCTTGCCGTTCCGGCAAGCCGTAGCAAGCATCGACCCGTCGCGGCTGAAAGCAGCCGTACGGACCGCTTCGTCATGCCCTGAAAGGATCAGCACGGTTGCGCCAATAGCAACATCCCAGATCCGCGCCGTCTTGTCGGACGAAAAGGTCACGGCCCGCTTGCCATCCGGACTGAACAGCGCCCCCCACAAATCCGCCGTGTGGCCCGCTAATTCCACATGCGGCGGCGTCGGATACTTTGCGGTAACCGCCGGCGCCGGAGGCCCCTTGTCAGCCGCAACCTTCGTCGCGGGCCCATCCTGCGCCGCAACTCGAAGCGGCTCTACACCAACCGAAAGCCCAACAACCGCAGCGGCAAGAATAACCAATTGATGGCGCATGCGATGCCTCCTCAACGCTCTTGAATGGGCTTCCAATCCGGATGATCGAAGGTCCTGCCATAGGTCTCGAGCGCCTTCGTCAGCGCAAACAAAGCATCCATCTGCCGAATACTGTCGCCTCCGCCTCCAATCGCCTTGGCACTCGTCTCGATCGTATCGAGGAGCGGGGCCAGCGCGGACCGCGAGTCGGCGGGCAACGAGGTTGTGGACCTGATCGATGAGACAGCGTTGCCGACATTGTTGGCGAATGAGCGCGCCATTGCGACGGGAAGGCGCCGGTGCGTGATGAGCGTATGGTGATCGATCACGGCTGCGCGAATGCCGGTCATGCCGGTGCGCAGAACTTCATCTGTAGGAAAGCCTGCCTGCGCGTGGGCCGGCTGAGAGAACACCATGGCGTAGACGAGCCACCCGGCAGCCATAACCGAAAACCGCGACCTACGCATGGATGCCACCGCTCACGGCTTCACCAGCACGCCCCACGGCAGCCGCCCAACAGGCACCGACGTCTCGGCCTTCAGTGTCGCCGCATCCACCACCGTCATGTCGTTGGTCAGACCGTTGACGACATAAAGCTTCGTCCGCTCTGGATTGAACGACAAATGCCACGGCCGCTGCCCGACAAGGATGTAGTCCTTCACTTCGTACGTCGCCGTATCGACGACCGCCACGCGGTTGGCCGTGCTGAGCGCAATGAAGGCGAGCTTCCCGTCCTTGGAGAAACGGATGCCCATCGGCTGGATCACCTCCGGCCGCACACCTTGGATCTCGAACCCGAATTTTTTTATTGTCTTATAGGTCTTGCTGTCGATGACCGACACGGTGCCGCCAATCTCGGCCGACACCCAGACCGCAGTCCCGTCGTTGGTGAATTCCGCCACGCGGGGACGAACATCGACCAGAACATTCGCCACGACCTTCAGCGTCGCATTGTCGATGATGTGCGCCATGCTGGTCTGTTCCGACGTGGCGACCGTGATGCGATCGTCGTGGCTGACCGCCATCCCCTCCGGCTCGACACCCACCGGAATTTCCGCAAGAACCTTGCCGTCCGCGAACTGCAGCACTGTCACCATCCCGTCGTCCTCATTAGCGACGTAGATGCGGTCCCCCTTGCTGTCGATATCAAGCAATTCTGGGTCCGGGCCGGAATCGAGCGACCGTTCCAATTCGAACGTCGTCGTGTCGATGATATCGAGACGATTGTCGTCCCCCGCACACACGATGAGCTTCTTGAAGTCCGGCGTCATGATCATGCCGCGCGGACGGGCACCAGTCGGAATGGTCTTGATCACCTTCAGCGTCTCGCTGTCGATGACGGTGACCGTGTTGTCCTTTTCGTTGGACACAAAAATGGTTCCGGCATCAGCCGGCCCGGCGATTGCCAGCAGCGCTGCAAGGGTAATGGCCGACCGGTGCATCGGGACGTTGCCTCCAAACTTGGGGTTAATTGCGCTGAAACCGGCACTTTGTCTCGGGCTTGTCGAAGCCCATCATGTCGGTCGTGAAATACTTGTGCAGGAACCCGTCCTGCGGCGAGATCGAGACGAGCGAGCGCGGCCCCGAAAGCAAGATAGGCTGGCGCATCTGCTGGTCCCATGATCGGAAGGTCAGACCCTGACCTTTGAAGCCAGCAACCGCAAAATCCTTCGACAGGAGATACTCTTTGATGCTGGTCCTATCCGACTTCGCTGTGCGCAGTACAGCCTCCCCGATTGTGCGCACCGCAAGCCAGCCGTAGTAATCCCGCTCGGTCATGACACGATTGGCAGCACGCTCGAAGCGGTTCTGCATCTGTGTTCCAGCATACTGCTCGAAAGAACGGTGCCATCCCACTGCCATCAGCCCGTGCGAGCCAACAACCGGGCGCGGCATGAAGGTCCGGTACATCAAATAATCACCGAAAGACTCTTCAGCATCCGCCACGAAGATCACGTCGTATTCCGCCCGTGTTTGCGTGAGGAGCGGCATCTGCGTCTGCACCTGCTGATGCCCGCTATCCACGCGCCGCGAGCCTGCGTCGTACTTGTATTCCTTTTCTTCGACGATTTTCGCATTGAACTTTTTCGCCGCGCGCTTGATGGCTGCGGCGTATTGCTGGTCCTTTTCGCCCTTTCCGGCGATCAGAAACCACTTGGTCCACTTTTTCCAGAGAAGGTACTGAGACAGCGCATCGGCCCGCATCGCCCAGCTTGGCGGCAAATGAAACACGTTCTGCCGGCACTGCTCCATGCGCAGATCGTCGTCACTGAGTCTGATATTGAAAAGAACGCGGTCCACCATTTCCGGTAGATCGGCAACGGCAAGCATGTCGGCGCGTTCTAAGTCGAGTATGATCAACTCCGCCCCGGCAGCCGCGATCTCCTTGGCTTTCGCCAGCACGTCCGCATCTTCCGGAAGACGATGTTCGACCAAGTCATGACGATGGCCGATGAGTCGGCCCGTCATGTTGTTCTCTTTGACGGCCACACGGGCGCCCTGCACGCCCTCGTCGGTCAATATTTTGTCGAGCAGAGAAAGCGGCGGCGGCTCTTTGTAGAGCTTACCCAGATAGTGCATTTTCGCCTCGACCGTCATGACTTGTGGCTCGACGGACGGCTCCGCGACCGCGACGCGCGCAAAGAGACCGAGCCCCAAGGCTGCACAAGCCGAGACGGAAATTGTCAACACGGCCGCGGCGAAGCCGGTGCGGCTCTGAATGGCGCACAACAGACGCAATACCTCCTCCACTCAAGCTTCCTGAAATCTTTGGACGCCGCCGCGCGCCCGCACGAGCGTCATGATGCGAGAGGCGGCCGGGCCGCCACTCGCAGGGGCCCGGCTCACCAGACCTTCTTCTCTTCGCGACCGCCCCAAACGGAGCGAATGTAGGCAATGATCTTCCACAGCTTGTTGGTGTCGGTGATGATGGTCTCGTAGCCAGGCATTGGTCCCGTCACGGCTTCCTTAGCGATGGCCTTGTAGCCCTGCTGCGCCTTGAGCTTGTCGCTGCCGAGCGTGATCAGACGGAACAACGTGTCGTCGTCGCCGCCGTAGACCCAGGTCTCATTGGTCAGCGGCGGGCACATTCCGCCGCCGCCGCCACCGCCGTGGCAGCCGTTGCAGCTGGCTCCCATGTAGTGTTTTTTGCCTTCCGCTATCGCTTCGGCATTACCGGTGTAGGGATTCTTCAGCTTGCCCTTCTCCACCGAGTTGACGAGTTCAATGGGCGTCTTGCTGGCCATGTCGCCGCCCCCATCCGCGGCAGGTGCCGCAGTTTCCGGCGTTTTGACCGCATCGGCGGCCGGCGCGGCATCTGCGGGCTTGGCCGGCACATCGGCGGCAAAGGCCGCCGGAGCGGCCAGCGTCATCAGAACCATCGCCGCGGCTGTCAGAAGCCGGCGCGAAGGCATCACGTCTTTCATTTCAATTCCCCGTTTCAAGGTCTCAGTTTCCTACCTACATGTCCGCCCGGGCACATGCCGGATAGGTGCGGGCGGCTCTATTGTTCTGAAATCCGGCTATGACGGCTGAAGCATCCTCTCACACAAAGTCAGTTCGCCCGGCGTCCCGCGCACCACCCAAGCGTCAACACCCCACCCACCCAACTCGGCAGACGGGAGCGACGCCTGAACTTGGAGAAATGAGCCCGGAAAAAACGGTTGGAGAAGCGGCACAACTCGCATCATTGCGTCCTCAATTGCTGGTCGCCTGATCGAGAAGCCGCAGCAGACTGACGACGGCAGTATTGCCATTCTGCTGAGCTATGTCAGAGGCCGTTTTCCCGTCGCTATTGCGGAAATTCCGGTCGGCTCCTGCTTCCGCCAGAACCCCAACGATCGGCGCGTTGTTGTGCGCCGCAGCAAGAATAAGCGCCGTCACGCCGGATTTGCTGACCGCATTCACATTGGCCCCCTTTTCGATGAGAGAGCGCGAGATCATCATCGGGTCGGGCTCTTTCGGATCGATCTTCTCCACGCGGGAAACACCAGCCCCTAGCGTCAAGCGCCGGCCGTCTTTCCCGGACGCCAACATCAACGGCGTCAATCCTGCATCGCCGACCGCCGACTCCACCGGAGCCCCGGCAGCAATCAGTGCCATGGCGGCCTTGAACTGATCTTCGATGATGGCGATGGCGAGAGGAGTAAAGCCGTCCGGGTTACGGGCATCGAGATCGGCCCCGGCCGCCGCAAGCGCTGCAATACCCGGTCCAAAATTGCGCAGCACCGCGTGATCGAGCGCCGTATATCCATCCTGATCGCGCACCGATACATCTGCTTTCAACCCAATGAGCGCCTTGACGACCTCCTCATCCTTGCGCCGCGCAGCGTTGGTCAGCGCCGGATAACCCTGCTTGTCCAATCCGTTGACATCCGCCCCCTTGCTGACGAGGAATGTCATGCGACGCACGTCGCCGGCCAGGACCGCGTTCGCGAACTCCTGATTGACGTCCGCGCCCTCAGCCAGCCAGGCATCCAGCCGCGCCTGATCGACAATCTGATCTTTGGCCTTCTTCGACGGATCGGACGGCGCGTCAGACAGCACGCGCACTCTGTTATAGGCACCATGCGCTTGCAGATCGCCGGGCACGGTGCATTTACTGCACTTCACCAACGGAACGCCATAGTCGCGGAGAATCTTCTCAATTTCCACGCGCCGCGCCTCGAGCGCAAGATCGAGCTTGTACTTCAAGACCCAGTCGACGCGATGTAGACCGATCGCCAATTCGAACTCCTGGGGAATGTCATCTTCCCACATGTTCGTCGGCACGATCGTCAGCGGCGCTCCTTTCATCGTCTTCAGCCAGCCCGCAAAAGGCCCCCACACGCCTGCAACATCCAATTGGCCGTCGACGACTTTCTGCACCTGCTGGTACGGCTGGTTCTCGGGCTTCAAGTCGGCGTTATGACTTAGAACGTGCAGGGACACGTTTGAGATGACGCCGCGCCGCGTCAGTGCCGTTCGCAGCGCCGATGTCTGAAACACGCCGATCTTGAGCGTCTTCAGGTCGGGATCGTCAAGGCTGTCGATCTCGATTCCGCGATCGTTTCGGTAGGCGAGCACATAGGTCGTTTTGTAAACCGGATTTGTTGTAATGATTCCTTCAAATCCGGTCGCCGGCATATCGAGCAGCAGATCGCAGTCATTCGTATCGAATGTCTGCCGCGTGATGCCGCGCATCAGATATGGCCGCCAGAAGTAATTCACCTCAGCGCCGACTTCCCTAGCGACGAGTTCGATCACCTTGTTCTGAAAGCCTGCCCGGTTAATGTCGGACAGTGGCAGGTTGCCCGGATCGCCGCACACACGCAGTGATGACACCACACGTTCGGCTGCAGCCTTCTTCAACGCCGTATGATCGGCCGCTGTCAGCGGCAATTGATTGTCGAGCCGCGTGAACGCATTGCGCAGCGCTTCGCTGACCGCTTCGTTGCCAGCAGCCAGCGCAGGGGCGGCTGCGATCACCGAGCCCGCAAACACGGCGAACCCAGCTAGAATCGTTTTAATGGACACGCTCGAACGCTTCCCCGACAGCGGTCATCCAGCAGAGCCGGGCGCCGCGCTTGCTTGTTTCTTATCGTTGAGATCGGCGCCCGGGACATTTCCGCCCCGGACGCCGCAAGCTTGTCTGCTACCGGCCTCGGCCGGACAGCCGCGCGATTATTCCATCACGCGGAAGGTATAAAGCGAGCCATCCTGCGGGATCTTGTCGAGGTTGGCAGCCTTCGTCATCGCCGTGGCACCGATCGCACCGAACTTGTCGTTGAGATCGAGACCTGCGGTCACGGGAACGCCGATCCAGCCACCGATACCGGTCAGGATCGAGACATACTGCTTGCCCTTGATCTTGTAGGTGATCGGGTTTGCAATCATGCCGGAGCCAAGCTTGCGGCTCCACAGAACCTTGCCCGACTTGCGGTCGACAGCGCGGAAGTCACCACCCAGCGAGCCGTAGAACACGAGCCCACCGTCGGTAACGAGCGTGCCACCCCAGTTCGGGTACTGATCCGGAACTTCCCAGTCCGTCTCGCCCGTCAGAACGTCGAACTTCTTGAGCTTGCCCGTCACGCCCGGCTTTTCGGGGAACATGTACACGTTGGCGAACACGTAAACCGTGCCTTGCTGGGTGTGCGTGCGTTCTTGCGGTTCGAGTTCCATGCACCAATTGTTAGTCGGGCAATAGGCCTTGTTGGGCTCCTTCGGATCGATTGCGCAGGGCTGCTGGTCCTTGCCGCCCATCGCCGACGGGCAGGCCGGAACGTTGCGGCCCAGTTCCAGCGGCGAGTGCTTCTGCACCTTCACCGGACGGCCCGTCTTCAGATCGACCTTTTCGGCCCAGTCCACTGTCACGTACTTGTGGGCGCGCAGCAACGACCCGTCGACGCGATCATGAACGTACGCGAAGCCGTTACGATCGAAGTGCACGAGAGCCTTGCGATCCTTGCCGTCGATTTTCATGTCGACAAGAATGTTCTCGTTTACACCGTCGTAGTCCCACTGGTCGAACGGTGTCATCTGGTAGGCCCAGACGGCTTCACCCGTGTCGACTTTGCGAGCAAACGTGGTCATCGACCACTTATTGTCGAACTCGCCCGTGTTGCATTCATCGTGCGTCTTCTTCGCGCAACGGTAAGACGGCGACCACAGACCGGGGTTTCCGGTGGAGTAGTAGACGAGTTTCAATTCAGCGTCATAGCTGAACCAGCCCCACGCCGCGCCGCCGCCGATCTTCCAGTCTTCGCCGACATGCGTTTTGATGCCAAGATCGGTGCCGGCCGTGCCGAAGTGCGGGTTGGCCTTGTTAGTGTCGGCGCTCAAGCAGACGTCCTTGTCAGAACCGGTCGAATGGCACTTCCACACTTCCTTGCCGTCGGCGAGGTTGTAGGCGGTGACGCGGCCGCGTGCGGCGAACTCGTCGCCACCGAAGCCGACGATCACGAGGTTCTCAGCAATGAGCGGAGCATTAGTGATCGTCTCGCCCTTGTCCGGCCAGGCGTGCTTTACTACCCAGGCCTCCTTACCCGTGGCAGCATCGAGCGCGATCACGAAGCCGTCGAGCGTCGCGAACACAACCTTCCCGTCGGCGTACGCCGGACCGCGGTTGACCGTATCGCAACAAGCGCGCGGAACAGCAGATTCATCGCGGTCCGTCTGCTTGACGTAATTCCAGATCTGGTACGGACGGTCGGGATCGGACAGGTCGAGGCCCTGCACGATGTTGCACTTCGACATTTCAGGGCAGCCAGAAACGAAGAACATCATCGGCTTGCCGCCAACATCTTCGATCACAACAGGCTGACCTTCGTGGCCGCGAAGAGCGCCGGTCGACTGCGACCAGGCGAACTGCAACTTGTTCACGTTCCCCGTGTTGATGTCCTTGAGTTCCGAGTGCCGGGTCAGCTTGTTATCGCGTCCCGGCGCACCCCATTCGTTGTGGTTCTTGGCCCGCTTCTCGACCTCTGCGTTGGCGAGAGCCGAGCCCGAAGCACCGATCGCGGCAACCGCAAGGGCGCCGGCCAGTGTCAGAGCTTTCCTGTAAATCATTCGCGCTTCCTCTCCTTGTTGTTCGCGCAGAGCGGCTCGCTAAATGCCCCCCGCACACCGGAGCCGGATCGGCCCGCCTCCAGCCTCCCCTGAACAGCAACGGCGCAATGAGATACCGTTACAAATTCAAGTCCCAAGTCCGCTGCTGATCGATATGCGCACACCGAGTGTGCGCGTCCGCCGCAGGGTTTCCGGGGATTTCACTTTCGATCTATGTTTGCTTGGCGGCGATGGGACGATTTCCCAATTTACTCGGGCGCCCATCCCTAGGTTTTTCTCCAACAATCGGGAAATGGCTCGGTTTGATCCGAGCAAAAGCGTTTGCAATAATAAAAGAAAGCAGAGCTTGCGGCCGGGCACCCCGAAGACATCCGGCATTTCTGGGTGGCGGGAAGCAATAAAAGCACATGCAGAAAAAATGGCCGGGCACCGGAAAAACCAAGGAGGAGGTTGTCACGGTGCCCGGCGCAGTTATGCAAGCCATTGAACGCTAGGCACTTTGGCGCGTTCTGAACACAGGATGATTTCCCATTATCGCTGCCATACCTTCATTGTAACGGCCTTGTGATCAAACGTTATCGGAAAGTCCAAAAATGAAAAGGCGCCGACAGAGTCGGCCCATCACTTCTTTTGGTTTTCCAGCGCGATCCGAATGAGATCGGCAGTCCTCTCCAATCCCAATTTGGTTTTCAACCGACTGCAGGAATTGGCAACCGTCTTATACGCAATACCGAATGTCCCAGCTATTTGGCGGAGACTTTTTCCCTCCCCCAGCAGCCGCATGATCTCAACTTCGCGGTTCGACAAGGTACTGAAGGGGTCGGCAGACTGTGCAGGGGTGAATGCCAGTACGCTCGCCAGATCCCGGTCCAGGTAATTCTCCCCTGCCGCCACCTTGCGCACCGCGGCCACCAACTCATCCGAGTCCGCGCTCTTGCTCACATAGCCCATCGCGCCGGCTCGAATGGCCCGCGCCGCATAGCTTGGCTCCGAGTGCATGGTGAACATCACGATCCGGGCTGACTTCGACTCGGCCTTGAGCCGCTGCAAGAGTTCCAGCCCGCTCGACCCATTGAGATTGACATCGAGCACCGTCACCGAAGGTTGCGTCTTGCGAAACATCGCCAAAGCTTCGTGCCCGGTCGACGCCTCGAAGATCTCCGCTCCGGGAATGGAGCTCAAGAGCCTGCGCACGCCCTCCCTCAGGACGGCGTGATCATCGACGATGAGAATTTTCATGATGCGATAGCCTCTGCTGCGGCATCCCGTTCCGCCGTTGCGGTCGTGGCGAGCGGGATGGACGAGCAAACAACAACCCCGCGCCCACCTGGAGCTTCGGCAACGCTCAAGGACCCGCCCAGATTCTGCGCGCGTTCCTTCATGCCGAGAATCCCATATCCCCCATCGATCGAGCGCACTTTGCGAAAACCGCCGCCATCGTCGCTGACCTCGAGCCGCACCGTGCGTCCCGCCGGCGCTATTTTGATGCTGAGCAGCTGCGGCTTGGCATGCTTCATCGCGTTGCTGACGCTTTCGCCGATAATGGCTTGCAGCGCTGCGTCGATCCGCGGCCCAAAGCTCGTCTGCGGAATATCGACGTTGACCGTCAAGTCAGGGTGCCGCTGTGTCCAGAATGCAACCAACTCATCCACCGCACCATGTAGGCCCAGCGCATGTTGACCCGTCGGCCGCAGATTGCCGAGCAGGCTCTTCACATTCGCTTTGAGGCTCTTCACGGCCTGCTGAATGGCACGGGCCTGATCAACCGCGTCATGCAATTTATGACTTTCCCCGACCCGCTCCAGCGCGCGCGCATCGACACCGATACAGAATAGCAACGGGCTAACCTCATCGTGCAGGTTACGAGCCAGCTCACCGCGCTCTTCCTCTTGCACCGTATCGAGCTGCACGCGCAGGGCGCGGTTCTTCGCCTCCGTCTCTTTGAGGCGTGCAACCATCCGGTTGAACCCCGTTGTAACCGCGCGCAGTTCCTGCGGCCCCTCGGGCACCTCAGGCACCTCGCTTTCGCTGCCAATCACCTCGAATGCAGCCGTCAGACGCCGCAATGGTGCCAGACCGCGCGCCAGGATCGTGAGCGTCACAAGAAAGGAGGACAGGCAGAAGATTCCGAGAATGGCGAAGTACAGTTGGACATCCTGCCAGACTTCGGAGATCTCATTGCGCGAATCCGTTTCAAGCCGGATCGCACCATAATTCGAGAAGACACTCGGCAACGGCACTGTCGCCGTTAAAGGATCACGTGACAGCAGCTTGAGCAGCCAGTCGGGCGCCGGCCTTTCCGGCGGCGCGAGCTTGGAGACCGCCGGAATAGCTCCGCCCGGCTCCAACAGGATCGCCCGCAAATGCCGGTCGCCATCGAAATCGGCTGCCAGCAATTCCAAACGGCGGCGCGGATTGACGACTTCCTCGACGTCATCCACCGCGTTGTGCGCGATCCGCGAGCCTACCGCGATCGCCGCCTGCATTTCCGTATCGATCTTGTCGAGCGCATGCCGGTACGTCAGCAATGCGCCGACAATCAGTGTGCCCAGGAGCACGAGCGTAATCGTTCCAAAGAGTTGAAGGCGAAGCGACACGCGGAGCGTCCTGGAGCTTTGCGATACAGTATAACGTCCCCATACCGCAGGGGACTTTTCCCATCAATGTTGTCAGCCTGATTAATCAATCAGTTCTCGAAATTGTGATGACGTTCAACGCTCAAAGATCTCGGGCAATTCGAAAGCCAACACTGAAATTCCGAAAACCGGGAAAATTTCTCAGTCGCGAGGCCGAGCGCATTTTGTCTGGAGTGTAAAATGCCGATCCGCCCCGGAAGACCCGCAGGTTGGGCGCGTCGCGGACCGGACAGTCGTCGGCTGCACGCGGCGAACCGTCTTTCGGTCCAGACGACTGGTCGTTGCAGTAGTAGTCCGCCACCCACTCCCAGACATTGCCGTGGACGTTATAGAGCCCCCACGCATTCGGCGCGAACGACGTGACTAGATCCGGCGCCAGTTTGCGCTCGGCCGTTCCGCACCCCCGGCAATTCCCCCGCGCGCTCCCATCCGGCGCGTCCGCCTCGTTCCCCCACCAGTAGGCGGTCGTCGTTCCAGCCCGCGCCGCATACTCCCATTCCGCCTCGGATGGCAACCGGTACCGCTTGCCGGTCTTCTTCGACAACCACTCAGAAAAGGCCGTCGCATCGGCAAAACTGACGCCAATGATTGGCGCATCCGGCGCTGTCACGGCCGTACCGAGGTTCTTGTAGTAGAGCCCGCGCCCTGTCTCGATGTTGTGCTCACCACCCGGCTCAAGCCACTCCGGCGGCCGGCATCCACCCTCATCCACGCAGCGCCGGTACTGCGCGACCGACACCTCCGTCGCACCAATCGCGAAACCCGCAATGGTCCGCTGGTGCTCGACCTCGTTGTCGATCCGCCCCGCCTCGTCACGCGGCGCCCCAAGACGGACGGGTTGACCACTCGCTGGAATGACCACCATCGCCGGACACCCGTGATCCGCCGGGCAGTCATGAAACGCAGTTGCAGACCCTGGCGCTGGAAGGGCCGGTTCCGCCCGGGAAGGGTCGGGACTATTTCCTAATAAAAACGGGAAAATGGCACAAATGAAAAACCACCCGTCGATCCGGCCAGAATTAGTCGCCATTTCCCTCACGTGCCCCATACCGAAAATGTTACAATCTCGCGGTCGCTTTTATCGGGCCATATCGCGCGGCGAAAGGGATTGATGTCCCAATTGTTCCCCAGTTGCCCGGTCGGCGGCATTGGCACGTGAACGTGAAGTGGAGAACACCCCGATGCGCCACGCCGTCGTCCGTTGGCTCGCCACACTCTGGCTGTGCGCTGCTGCATCTGCGCCCATGTCTGCGGCCGATCCCGACCCATGGCCGAGCATCAAGGACACCGTCTTCGGCACCCGCACCATCAGCGAGACGTCGGCCCCGTTCGCGCTCTATGCCCCCGCCCAAGCCGCCGACGCCGCCCTTGTCCCAATCTCGATCCATCTGTCGGCAACAACGGCCGCAACAGCTAAGTCCCTCACTCTCATCATTGACCGCAATCCAGCCCCCATCGCTGCGACTGTGGATTTCGGCGACGCCTTCCGCGACGGCCCGGGCGTCGGCGAGCGCGTCCTTGCCACGCGTGTCCGCGTCGACAGCTTCTCGAAACTGCGCGCCATCCTCGAGACCTCCGACGGCAAGCTTCACATGATCGCGAAGTTCGTCGCCGGCGCGGGCGGCTGCTCCGCTCTACCCTCCAAAGACGCCGATGAAGCCCTCGCCAGTCTCGGCAAGGTCCGCGTCACGGCCAACCGCTCCAGCGTGCATGACCCCGCATGGCGCGAAGGTATCGTGATGGTGCGCCACCCGAACTTCACCGGCCTGCAGATGAACCCCAAGACCGGCAACTTCACGCCGGCCCGCTTCGTCGAAAAATTGGAAATCAAACGCGGTGGCAAGCTTCTAATGACCGTCAGCGGCGGCATCTCCCTCTCAGAAGATCCCAATCTCCGCTTCATCTACGCCGCTGCCGATGATGCCCCCCTCGCCGTCACCGGCACCGACAATGAAGGCACCCGCTTCGGCGGCGCGGAAGGTGATCCAGGATCATGATCGCGCGTACCGTTCGCAAGTGCGCCCACTGAACCAGCGCATCGTCAAAAGCGATCGGATTTCGTCGATGTTCACGCCCCTGCCGTTATACCTCCGTATCCAGTCGGCCATCTTCGCCACTACGCTCACTATCATCTTCGCAACAGCACCGACTGCAGCCGACCCCGCACCCAAGCAATCGTCCCCGCCGCAGTGCGACAGCGACGCCATGCTCGTGTTCGATGGCTCAGGTTCCATGGCTGGCAACGAACGCTTCGACTTCGGCAGCGTCGTCACGCGAATTAACAAGGTTCGTGGCGCGCTCGACAAAGTCCTGCCCAACGTCACCCCAAATCGCCGGCTCGGTCTCGTCACTTACGGCCCCGGACCCTATGACCGCTGCGACAACATCGAGTTGAATGTCCGGCCGATGGAAAATGCCGCGGCCACGATCAAAGCCGCCGTCGATGCCATCAATCCCGCCGGCCGCACGCCCCTCACCGACGCCGTACGCCTCGCCGCCGAGGCCCTAGACTACCGAAAAAAGCCTGGTGTAATTGTTCTTCTGACCGATGGCGAAGAAACCTGCGGCGGCAACCCATGCAAACTCGCCAAGGAACTGAAAGCTGAAGCCGCGGGCCTCACCGTCCACGTCATCGGCTACCGTATGACGGACTTCAGTTGGACCGGCGGCGCAGGCCTCCTGGAGATGCGCTGCCTCGCCGAGGCCACGGGAGGATTTTACGAAAGTCCAGAAACGGTCGAAGAACTGATCACCGCACTGGCCAAGACACTGGGCTGCCCCGATCTCACATCCCGCCCATCCAACGTCCTTCGGCGCTTTGCGGCAAAGCCCGCGGCGGCCTGCCCAGTCAATCTCGTTCGATGAGACTGAGAATATCGTCGGCCAGTTGCTCCAGCCCTTCGACACCATCTGAGTTCGACAAGAGCGTTACCGAGATCCATCGCTGACTGTCATTCGATCGGGCAATCGCGTTGCACGAGGTGTAGCCGGCCACCGATCCTGTATGGCTGTAGTGCGTCCAGTCCCCCTGTGGGGCGATGAACCAACCCATGCCGTAGTAGGTTGTCGGCGTCACCCGTCCTCCTTCTCGCAACATCTCCGAAAGCGACGCAGCGCTGAGCACGCGCCCGCCGAGCAGCGCCGCATTCCAACGGTAGAGATCAGCCGCCGTCGAAAGCATGTCGGCGCTCCCGCGCAACCAATCGGGCGACGAGAACACCGGTTTGCGCGTATATGCAGCCAGAGGCAACCGCGCCTCCAGATCCTGGTCGCCGGCAAAGCCTGTCTCCGTCAACCCAGCCCTCGCAAAGAGATCGCTGCGCAGGAACGCGTGCAGCCCACCCGTCTCCCGCCCACCGGGAAGCCGGAGATTTCCGGCGACCTCGGATAGAATGAAGTAGCTCGTATTCGAATATTCGAACGACCCCGGCCATCCCCTTGGCCTGAAGGCCTTCAGCGCGGCCAGCAAATCACCCGAATCCACCGTCCCCCACGGATCAAGCCCCTCAGGCGGACGCCGAGTGAAATTCGGCAAATTGGATGTCATGTTTAAGAGGCTTCGGATCGTGACCGGCAGCTGTCCCTTCGCCGTCCACCCCTCGGCACCCTCGATGTAGTCGGCGACCGGCCGCGCTAACCGCAAGACCGATTGCCCCGGGCCTCCCACCGCGTCCAATTCCTGCAAGCGCAGGATCGCACCCGCCGTAAACTGCTTGCTGATCGACCCAATCCGATAAACCGTGTTGACGGTGGCCGGCCGGCCAGGCGCCTCTTCCCCCAACCCCCTTCCCCACACCATCGCGCCATCGATCCCGATGGCCACGCTAAGAGCCGACGCGGTCTGCGGCTTACCCGATGGCCGCATGAAACGCGCGATATAGGCTTCCGCTTCGACCTGCGTGCGCTCGTTCCAGCCCGCGCGCACTTCTCCGGCGGGAGTGCAAACCGCCAACAATGAAGCCAGAGCGATACGAGACCAGACCCTCATTGTCCGCCTACGAATGGGATAGACGGCAAGATGTGACTTGCCGCGGTCTCCAGTCAAACGCGTCCAGCGGCCACTCGGACCAATTCCGCACCCGAGACGCTATTGGACCATCACTTTGGTCCCGTCGGCCGCTAGCGCCTCTCCGCCCCTCAGATCGCCGCAGCTCTCGCCCAGATAGGTTCCATCTTGCAGGATGACGCGCTTGATTGTGATCGTCTGCTGCGTCGACTCACGCGTGTCAGCCGTCGTACTCGCAATCTTGATGTTGAATGACTTGGAGAAATCGCCCTCCATCTCGGTCAGGCTCTCCACATGCCGTCCGTTGAACGTGCAGGTCATGTTCACGGTGGTTTTGCCACCATCCTTCTTGATCTCATACTTCTCGCAGTTCTGCTTGTGCTCCGCGAGGCTGGCCTTCACCGTGTTGGCCTCCATCTCGGCATCGATGCACAGCTTCATCGATTGCTCGCGCGGACCGCGGCCTTCATCCATGCTGGTTTTCAGTTCCCACATGCCAGCCTTGCGCTGAGGCAGCGTCTCTTCTGCCGAGGCGGGCAAGGCCGGCAACAGAAGAACGCCCGCCCAAAGGAGCACGGTCGCAAATCGAATTCTCAAAGACATTGTCACTCCGTCTTGTTGTTCTCAGGTCACCAGAAACCATAGTACAAAGGAGCACTTATCCAGGCGCATCCGCCAGTTCTACCCAACATCCAACCGCGAAGTCGGGACCCATTCCCGAGGCGAATGGGAACTTGTCCCAACCATCCCGAACAAGAAAGGAGGACACCGCATGCGCGGAGTCCTCCCTTTAGATGGCCGTTCGGGTGGTGCGGCTACTTCGCGGCTCCGTCGGAAATGGATTTCAGACCATCCTTGAAGATGCCTTCGATGACGCCGCGCGCCTCCGAGTCCGGCTTGCCCTTGGCCGCGAAGCTTGCCGACCAGACGACAATCGCTTTACCCGGCTCGTCGTTGTCGGCACGTGCGGAAAACGACGCCGAGTAATCCTTCACCGGCAGCGGACCATCGACGATCTGATATGTGTAGCCGGTCTCCGTTGTGCCCGTGAGCTTTTCTTTGATCTTGCCGCCGTCCTTCAAGGTGAGCGTGCGGAACGTCGTATCGCCTTCCTTGCTTTCCTCGCAGCCGGCCAACGCCGGATGCCAATCCTTGATCGCGCAGAAACCGCCGATCTTGACCCAGACATCGGTGTTGGTCCCGTTCACCTTCGCCGTCTGCCGCACGGAAATTCCGCTGGCACCAATTGCCGCCGTGGCCCCGACCGCGACTGCCGCTGCAACAGCAATAAAAACTCTCGACTTCATAGCATTCCTCTCATTTTCGTTTCTTGACGTGTTTCGTAACGCAGGCTGCACCGCATTACGGCTTCACCGCGACACCCCAGGGCAACCGGCCCACGGGCACCGAGATTTCCGGCGTCAGGCTCGCGACATCGATGATCGTCATGTCGTTCGTCAACCCATTCGCCACATAGAGCTTCTTGCCGTTGGGATGCATGGCGAGATGCCACGGCCGCTGCCCGAGAATGATGTACTTCTCGACCTCGAACGTCGCCGTATCGACGACGGCCACACGGTTCGCATGGCTAAGTGCGATGAAAGCCCGCTTTCCATCCAGCGTGAACTGCACGCCGATCGGCTGGATGAGATCGGGATCGACGCCGTTGATTTGGAAACCGAATTTCTTCGTGATTTCGAACGACGTTCCATCGATCACAGAAACAGTCCCGCCGATCTCCGACGACACCCAGACCGCTTTGCCGTCCGGCTGCCATTCGGCAACCCGCGGACGCGTATCGACAAGAATGTTGGCCAGAACCTTGAGCGACTTATTGTCGATGACGTGCGCCATGCTAGTCGATTCCGACGTCGCTACCGTCACACGGTTGTCGGGGCTGACACCCATGCCTTCCGGTTCGATGCCGACGCCGATCTCGGCCAACACCTTACCGTCCTTGGCCTGCAGTACCGTAACCATCCCGTCGTCTTCGTTGGCAACGTAGATGCGCTCGCCGGTCGGGTCGACATCCAGCAGTTCCGGGTCGGGCCCGGACGGTAGCGTGCGCACCACTTCGAGCTTCTCGGTGTCGATCACATCCAGACGGTTGTCATCCCCCACGCACACGAACAGTTCCTTGTAATCAGGCGAAAGCATGATACCTCGCGGACGCATGCCCGTTTCGATAGTCTTGATCACCTTCAGGGTATCTCCATCGAGCACTGTGATGGTGTGGTCCTTCTCGTTGCTGACGAAGACAGTCGTCGCAAACGCCGGCTGGCTGAGCACAATCGTTACAAAGGCAACGGAATGCGCGAGAAGTCGGGACGTCATCAATCCAATCTCCGGGGGAAGCCACTCGCGCGAGAACAGCGCTTCGCGCGTCATCGCACGAGTGTACCAAGTTGCGTGGAGCCTCAATTCTGAACTGTCCCCTCCCCGGGAACACCAGAATTGTTTGCACTCCCAGCACCGGAGTCTTTCCCGAGCAGCTTCAGTGCGCCAACGACGTTGTCGAACTGCGCCCGCTCGGCAATCTCCGACGCTGTCAGCCCTTCCGAATTCTTAAGCGTCGGATCGGCACCCGCCTTCAACAGCAATCCGATCATCGCCGTATTGTTATGACCCGCGGCCACCATCAATGCCGTCACGCCGTCCTTCGACACTTGATTGACGTTCGCGCCCTTGGCGATGATGTCCAAGGCCAACTCGTTCGGCGGCGGACCGAGCGTCAGAGCACTCGTGCGGCTCTTGGGCGGGATTTGCGTCGCAGCCGTCATCAGCGGACTGACACCCTCCTTACCAGACGCGCTGTCCACCTTTGCCCCAAGATCGATGAGCGCCTTGGCCGCAAAGAACTTCCCGTCGCCAATCGCCCACGCCAGAGGCGTGATCCCCTGCGGCGTGGCCAACTCCAGATCGCCGCCGGCCCGCGCAATCGCCTCGATCGTCGGCACATGGTTGCGGTTGATCGCATGCAAGAGAGCGGTAAACCCGTCGCTATCGCGCGCATTGATGTCGGCGCCGCGCTCGACCAGCAACGTAACGAGGCTTGCGTAACGATTGCGGGCGGCATGATGGATCGGGGCATACCCCTGGTTGTCCCGTGCCTTCACATCGGCGCCCCTGTCGAGGAGAAAGCGAACACGCTCCGCCGAATGTGCGTTGACCGCGTTGGCGAGTTCGAACGTGAGATCGGCGCCTTCCTGGAGCCACGCCTCCATCCGCTCGGTGGTCACCCGCTGATCCGCGGTCGCGTCCTCGTTGAGTTCCATCGCTGGCGCTTCCTTCAGGAAGCGATCCTGCGAAACGTTTCTAAGCCGCTTGTAGATCGCGCCGTTGGAAGGAATATCGCCGTCGACCGTACATTTACTGCACCGTACGAGGGGGACGCCGTACTCTTTCAATACGGCCGCGATCTCCTTCTCCTTCCGCGTCAGAGACCAGTCGATCATGTACTTCAAGAGCACGTTATTCCGCAGCATTCCGATGGCGAGATCGAACTCCAGCGGCACCTGGGTTTCCCACATGTTCACCGGCTGAATGGTGAGCGGCTCGCCTTTCATCTTTGGCAACCAGCCTGCAAACGGTCCCCACACTGCAGCGACGTCGAGCTCGCCCTTGATAACCTTCTCCACCTGCTTCCACGGCTGGTTTTCTTCGACCATGTCCGTGTTATAGGCGATGGCGTGCAGGTCGAGTCCGCCGTACCCGCGCCGGACGAGCGCTTCGCGGATCCCCGAGTGCTGAAACACGCCGACGCGCAACTCTTTCAGCTTTGGATCATCCAGACTCTCAAATTTGAAATTCCGGTCGTTGCGGTAAGCGAGCACGTACGTCGTGCGATACATGGGCTCCGATGTCAGCAGCGTCTGAAGCTCGACAGGCATGTCGAGGAGAATGTCGCACTCGTCGTTCTGGAACGTTTCGCGCGTCAGCCCGCGCTCGTGATACGGCCGCCAGAAGTAGTCGACCGTCGCGCCGAGGTCGGCCGCGATGATCTCGATGATCTTGTTCTGATAGCCTTCGCGCTTGTCGTTCGATTGCGGCATGTTGCCGGGATCGGCGCACACGCGCAGACGCTTGATCTTGCGGTTGCGCGCCTCCGCCTTCGCCGCCGTGTGTTCGGCATGGGTCAGATCGTCAAACAGCTTGTCTTTCGTGTAGGAGCGCAGTTCGCGATCCGCGGTACCCTGAGTTGTCATGATGGAAAGCGCTGCAGCGACCGTCACGGCGCGCACGACCCAACGAGCGAAACTCATGCAGTTCCTCATGTGTTAAACGATATAACATTACAAAGGGCATTAGCGCACAACATCCTGAGTGCAAACGGGACAAGTTCCCGATGGCGCGGATGTGAAGCATTGCGGCAAGCCTACAAATTCAAATCGCCCGGCACTCGCATGGAGCGCCGGGCGACAGGAACGTGCCGGTAACTCAGTCACCGATACGGAACGTATAGAGGCTGCCACCCTGCGGAATCTTATCCAGACCCGTAGCCTTGGCCATGGCCGTGGCACCGATGGCGCCGAACTTGTCGTCCATGTCCAGACCGGCCGTCACAGGGATGCCGATCCAGCCGCCGAGACCGGCGAAGATCGACACATACTGCTTGCCCTTCACCTTATAAGTGATCGGGTTGCCGATGATGCCCGAGCCAAGCTTCTTGCTCCACAGCACCTTGCCCGATTCACGGTCGACCGCGCGGAAGTGGCCGCTCTTCGAACCGTAGAACATCAGGCCGCCATCGGTGACCATGGTGCCCGACCAGTTCGGATACGGATCCGGAATTTCCCAGTCGGCCTTACCGGTCACGACGTCGAACTTCTTGATCTTACCCGCGATGCCAGGCTTTTCAGGATACATGTACACGTTGGCGAACACGTACACCGTGCCCTGCTGCGTGTGAGTACGCTCCTGCGGCTCGTCCTCCATGCACCAGTTGTTGGTGGGGCAGTAGAACTTGTTCGGCACCTTCGGATCGACCGAGCAGGGCTGCTGGTCCTTACCGCCCATGGCGGACGGGCATGCCGGCGTGTTGACGCCCACGGCGAATGGAGAGTGCTCCTTCACCTTGATCGGACGGCCGGTCTTCAAGTCGACCTTCTCGGCCCAGTCCACGGTCACGAACTTATGAGCACGCAGCAGCGTGCCGTTAGTCCGGTCATGGACGTATGCAAAACCGTTCCGGTCGAAGTGGACGAGTGCCTTGTACTTCTTGCCGTCGACATCGAGGTTGTCGACAAGCATATTCTCGTTCACGCCATCATAGTCCCACTGGTCGAACGGCGTCATCTGGTAGGCCCAGACCACTTCTCCGGTATCGACCTTGCGGGCGAACGTAGTCATCGACCACTTGTTGTCCCAGGTGCCGTCGTTGCACTTTTCGTGCGTCAAGTCGGCGCCCTTGTAGCCGCAGCGATAAGACGGCGACCAGTGGCCGGGGTTACCCGTCGACCAGAACACCATCTTGAGTTCGGGATCGTATGATCCCCAAGCCCAGTAAGCGCCGCCACCGATGGCCCACTCGCCTTCCGGAAACTCCTTCTCGCCTTCGCGGCTCGGATAGCTCTTGATACCGATGTCTGTGCCGGCGGTGCCGAAGTGCGGATTGGCCTTGTTCGACTCAGGCGTCAGGCAGACGTCCTTATCCGAACCGGTTGCATGGCACTTCCAGACTTCCTTGCCTGTTTCCAGGTCATAGGCGGTCAGGCGGCCGCGAGCGGCGAACTCGTCGCCGCCGAAGCCCGCGATCACGAGGTTCTCAGCCACGAGCACCGGGCCCGTGATGGTTTCGCCCTTTTCCGGCCAGGCGTGCTTGACGACCCAGACTTCCTTGCCCGTGGACGCGTCAAGCGCGATCACGAAGCCGTCGAGCGTGTGATATACGATCTTGCCAGCAACGTAGTTGACGCCGCGATGGACGGTGTCGCAGCAGGCGCGCGGCACGGCCGATTCATCACGGTCCGTCTTCTTGACGTAGTTCCAGATCTGGACGGGATTGTCCGGATCGGAGAGGTCGAGGGCCTGAACGATGTTGCACTTCGACATCTCCGGACAACCGGATGAGAAATACATCATCGGCTTGCCGCCGTGTTCGACGACCACCGGCTGGCCTTCGTGACCGCGCAGCGCGCCAGTCGACTGCGACCAGGCATACTGCAGCTTCGCGACATTACCGGTGTTGATGTCCTTCAACTGGCTATGGCGATGCAGCTTGTTGTTCTGCCCCGGCACGCTCCACCAGTTGTGATCTTGCGAGCGCTTCTCGATTTCGGCGTTGGCAAGCGCCGCTCCCGAGAGGCCCACCGCCGAAGCCAAAAGGCTCACGGCGAAAGCCAACTTCGTTACCTTCATCTGCGTCTCCTCTTTTGTTCGTCTCTCGCTTCGCGCCCACCGCGCAGCCGGTGCGTCACGTGCAAGAGCCGTAATCGGTCATGACGAAGGGCTTGCCCGGGGTCCTTGGCCGGAGAGGAAGCGCGATGGCGTCGTTGCCCGCGCAAACCCGTCTGTCATGACGCGGCCGACGCTAGGTGTGCGAAAGTCGGAGAGCGACGGGACAAACGCCCATTCTGCCGCAGGGACCTTCCCGCTCACGAAAACTTGAAAATATCCAAGCATTTGAAGGGGATAAAGCCACGCACCCAAATCCAAAAACAGAAGGGGTCTTGGGACAAAATCCCAATCTCGATCTCCACGAAAACGAAATAGCCGCCGCGTGGCAACCAAGCGGCGGCTCCAGCACGGCACATGAGAGTCGCGTCAGACGATCTTCATCTCAGCCGCCACGCGCACCATTTCCGAAGACGTTCGCGCGTTAAGTTTGGTGCGCATGGCCGCGCAATCCGTCGCCACCGTCTTGTAGCAAACGTCCAATTCGTCCGCGATTTCGGCCATGCTCTTGCCGCGCACCAGCGCCTTCAAGATCTGAATCTGCCGGTCGCTCAGCATCAGCGCCCGCCGCGAACGGTCCACCCGCAACAGCGCGACCTCTTGCAACAAGGCCGCCGGCAGCCACCGCTGACCCGCCTGCACTGCATAAACGGCCTCGCGCAACTCCTCCGGATCGCCGCTTTTGCTGACATAACCTTGCGCGCCGCTCTCAATCGCCTGCATCGCCAGCATAGGCGCGTCGCTCATGGTAAAAACGATGACCTTCGCGCCCCCCGTCGAGAGATCGCGTGCCAGATCGAGCCCCGATCCGTCCGGCAGATTGATATCAACAACAGTCACATCGGGCTGCTCTGTCACCTGCATCCGGCGCCCTTCCTCCACCGTCCGCGCCGCCAGCAGCTGCACCTGCGGGTTGTCGGCAAACATCGCCCGGCAGCCAGCAATGACGATCGAGTGATCTTCGACGACCAGGACTTTCAATTCCAATTCCTCCGGGACATTCTGCATCTCTAGTCCGTATCTATGCCACGGGTTGAACGTCAAGATTGAGAATGCGCACGTGATGAACCGGGAAACTTGCGCACTCAAACCGGGTAAATTGAGCAAACATGCCGCTGAAACTTCGCCTCAACCTCGCTCTCGGCCTCGTGCTCGCACTGGCTATCGCGTCCATGGTCGGCGCTCTTCTCCTCGATGCCGGGCCCCGCCTTCAGAATGAAATCGCTAGTAGCGTGCGCGTGACGGAAGGGGTCGTACGCTCATCAATCGAAGCACTTGAAATGTCGCCCTACCCGGAAGAGGCCCTCGTCGGCCTCGTCGCCGGACTGAAAAATCAACGCCACGTCAAAGTCACCCTTGCCGCCCACATGCCAGAGCGCGGCAATGTCATTCCGGCCGATCGCAAGCCCGGCGCGACGATCCCCTCGTGGGTGAGATCGGGCGAACCGCCTGTGATCCGCGTCCCCGTCAAGGTGAAGGGCCGCGACCTCGGCACCATCATCATCACTGGCGACGGCAGCGATGAAATGCGCGAAGTTTGGGAAACCATCGGCCGCATCGCGCTCTACGGCTCGGTCTTTTCCGTCTTCGCCTTCGCCGTCACCTCATGGCTAATCCGCTCATCCCTCCAACCCATCGACAAACTCCACGACGCGATTACGCATCTGGAAAGCGGCGACTACGATGTCGACGTCCCCGCCGGAGGCTCTCCCGAGATCGCCGGCATCTGCGCCCACATCAATTCGCTCGCCACCGCCTTGAGCCGAGCCCGTGACGAAAATCGCCGCCTGTCCACCGCCATCGTCCGAGTCCAGGATGAGGAGCGCCGCGAGATTGCCCGCGAGTTGCATGACGAATTGGGGCCCCACCTCTTTTCACTGCGCGCGTCCGGCGCGGCGCTGGCCGGACAAATCGCGAAAGGCCAACTCGATCCCGCGCGCATCAAATCCGATGTGCAGACCATGATCGATCGCACCAACGTCCTCCAGCAAACCAACCGCCGCGTCCTCCAGCGCTTGAGCCCCGCCGGCCTCGCCGAATTGGGGCTCTCCCGCGCCATCACGGCCCTCGCCGAGACATGGCGCGGCGACCAACCCGGAACGGCGCTGTCGCTTAACATTGACGGCGACATCGACCAACTCGACCCAACCGCCAGCCTGACCGTCTATCGCGTCGTGCAGGAATCCTTGATGAATGCCTATCGCCACGCGCGCGCGTGCGAAATCACAGCCGCCGTCACCACATCCAGCGGTCCCCAACCGCGCATTGAAATCAATGTACGGGACAACGGCGATGGAATTTCTCAGTCACCTGAGAATGGGTTCGGCCTGCGCGGCATGCGCGAGCGCATCGCAGCCCTCGGCGGTCAGATCACGATCTCACCCGGCCAAAGCGGCGGTACAAATCTCACCGCCTCGATTCCCATTGCCGCCCGCTGACACCGCGGAAAGCCTGAGGATGTGATGAAGTTCGCAACTGAGATGTGCTCAAATCGCAACGCGAAAACTTCCCAAACGCGCCGATTCAGGAACGTTTCCTAAAACCTGACTGAAACTTGAGAGTTTACGCCCGCCCCCCCTTTGCCGACCCTCGGCATATCGGAGGGACTGGGTCGGAGTCTGCGGACCTAGCATCAAAACAGCACCTGATCGAACACCGGTCAGAAGTCACGGCGCAACACACGTTGCACCGAGCGAGCTGTCTTGTGCGCGCAAAGCCTGCCCCGGCCCCGATCCACCGCGCAAGCGGCAGACACGAAACCACGGGACGGGGGAACGACAAGAATGAAACTGAAATCGCACTCGAGCTGGCTCGCCATCGCGGTTGTCGCCTACGCGCCGGCGGCCTGGGCGCAGAACGCACCACCGGCCGACCAACTGCCGGACGTCGAAGTCCAGCAACAGCAGCCTCCCGCGGCCCAGCCGCAACCCAAGCCCGCCGCGGCCAAGCCGAAACCCAAGCCCCAGCAGCAGGCCACCCCCGCACCGCAGCCCGCCGAACCCGCGCCTCAGCCGCCGCAGTTCGATGAACCCGCGGCTGAAATTTCCGAACCTGCGCAGATCCTCGCCAATTCGCCCTACGGAGCAAGCGGCGCCGCTGGCGCTGCACGCCGTGCTGAATTCGGCAATCTTCCCCCCGCCGATCCGACACAGGCCCTCCCCGATGACCTCCAAAATGTCACCAGCGGTGCAACGCGCGTTGGCAGCAGCAATATCGTCGAGCAAAGACCCATCACGAACCACGACGCGTTAGCAAGGGTGCCGGGCGTCATCACCGTGAGTGATGACGGCTTCGGCCGCCATGGCGGTATTGGCATCCGCGGCGCACCGCCTCGGCGCTCGCGGAAGGTCCTCGTCATGGAGGACGGGTTGCCGCTCAACTATTCGACTTATCTCGACTCCTCGACGCACTACACGCCCCCAACGGAACGCGTTGAAAGCATCGAAGTCATTCGCGGTCCCGTCGTAAGTTATGGCCCCCTGACCAATCACGGCGTCGTCAACTTCCGCAATCTTTCACCGTTCGGAGCCAACGAAACCGTCATCAAGGGCGCCATCGGCTACACCGAAGGATCGGATAAGGACGTAAACAATTTCCGGCACGTCCACACGCGCCAGTCATTCGAAAACTGGGGCGTCGTTGCGTCGTACTCAGGTGCTGAAACAGGTGGCGCTTGGGACAACGAAGAATTGCGCTACAACGACTTCTATGGCGCAATTGGCGTCAAGGGTGACAACCAAGACCTCAAGATCAGCGGTGGCTACTTCCGTCAGCGCGACAAGTACGACGAAATCAACTTCGTCCCCAATGACGAAGACACCGCGCTCCAAGAGTTCTTCGCCAACGGCAATAACAAATCTGGCAGCCCGTACTTCTTTGACGGCAGCGCGTTCCTTGCCGGTCTGTCGACTTTCAACGCAGATCTCTACCGCATCCAGGCAACGCACAACTATTACGTAAGCGATACGATCACAATCACGTCGCGCGCATTCTACTCCGACAATGAGCGCAATCGCTACTTCGTCAATGCGGATCGCGGCGATTTCGACGAAGCCTCCTTCTTCATGCGTGGCCGTGAACGCGCTTACAAATTCTACGGTGCGGAATCGCGCGCAGAATTTGCCGAGCTTCCTCTGTTCGGCGGCATGACGCACGACATCCAGGCTGGCGTGAAATACGAACGTCACGAATTCCGCAACTGCAACGCCGTCGGCACCGAGAATCAGGTCCTCGACGACGACACAAAGGGCCGCTGCGATATCTTCACGAGACTCCCCGTGTTCAACGAAGACCGCTCTCGGCTTCAGACAACCGAAGCCGACGCGTTCTCGGCGTTCATCCAGTCGGCCGTTCACGTCACCAAAAGCCTGACGATCACTCCCGGCGTCCGCTTTGAAAGCTACGACATCGAGCGCTTCTCGATCCGCCCGGAAGAACCCCAGCAGGCCGGCCTGACCACTTCGGATCATGATGTCGTACTTCCGATGGTCGGCGTGGCCTGGGAATTCGCACCTCGCACCACGCTCTACGGTGGCTATCACCAGGGCATCACGCCGCAGATCACGCGTGGTCCTGCGTTCCCGCTTCCGGATGAAAGGGGCGACAACTTCACCGTTGGCGTCCGCTCCACAGCGTTCAAAGGCCTCTCCTTCGATGTCGCCTACTTCCACAGCACAATCGAGAACTACCAGGTCAAAGCTCCCAACAATGCTGATGGCGTCAACATTTTCGGTGCCGTGGATCAGGTAAAGATTGACGGCGTGGAGTTTGGCATCCGCGCGGATAGCCAGCCCGTCACCGGCGGTGATTGGAACCTGTTCGGTGAAGCCGTCTATACCTACGCTGACGGCCGGATCGACCGCGGCCTCAGCGACGATGGCGACGACATTTCTGGCAACCGGATCCCGGAGGTCCCCCGCTCGTACGCGAACCTCACGTTGGGACTCGGCTACAAGAGCATCTGGGACGCCAGCATCACGGCAACGTACCGGGGCGACTTCTTCTCCGACACCGAAAACTCGTTTGAGTACGAGATCGATGATGGCGAAGTGGAATCGGGGTTCGTGGAAGATGTGTGGCTGCTCTCGGCACGCTCAAACTTCCGCGTCACCGATGATCTGACCTTGTTCATCACAGGCACCAATCTCACGGACGAGTTCTACATCACCGACATCGATGAAGGCATCAAGCCCGGCCAGGGCCGTACGATCATGGGCGGCTTCACTTACAAGTTCGACTAACTGACAATCGCGCCTTCTGGCTCCCGTCTGCGGCGCGATCGAAAAGAAAACGGCTCCATCCCCCCTGGATGGAGCCGTTTTCCTTTTCAGCTTCTGCAATCAATGCCGCGCGGCCTACTCCACCCCAGCGATCTGCTGGCACACCGCCGGCACGCGCCGCTGCCGGGCATAGTCGAGCCCTGCATAGCGCTGTGGCTCGGCCTCGCGCTCGATCGTCCCCGTCGAGATCCGGTACCGGAACTGCGGCGCCCGCGATAGATCGACCTGGAGAAGCCGCGCCTGCTCGGCCAGAAATCCGAGAAACCCGACCTCCTCGCCGCCATCCGTAAACACGCCCACCACGGCCGCCGTCCGGCCGAGCCGCTGCTCCAGCCGTTCCGCCAATCCGCCCGGCAATACTGCGTGCGCATAGCCCGGGATGACAACCAGCTTGCCCCCGCCGCCCCGCGTCACAGCCGCCTCGATGAACTGCGCCAACTCATCATCGTGCGAAAACCGCTCGCGCATGATCGCCGCGTCGCGATCCGCCTTCGTTACCTTCTGATCGAGCCCGTAGCGCACCCACGTCATCGTGCTCAGTTCAGCGAGGCAGCGGTACACCGGATCGTTGATCGTGCGAAAGCCGCCGAGCGGATTATTGAAGTCATAGAAGATGGGATTGATCCCATACCGCCGCGCCAACAGCACCTGCCGGCCAAGTGCGCTCGCCACCCTGTGCTGCGTCACCGAACTCTCTTCATTGGGATGATCCGGATCGACGAAATGCCACCGCTGCGAGCGAATGATATCCTGCGCGAAGGCGTCCACATCGGCCTCCGTCTCAACGCCCATCGCCTGCCGCCCGAGCACGCGCGGCATCTCGATCGCCACATGGCGCACACCCTCGGCCGCCATGGCTGCAAACAGCTCTTCAGAGGCAAAGAATGCCACCCGCGCCGGCACGCCGTGCTTCACATCGCCGAGAATTGCCAAGTCATGCGTGCGGAAAATCGCGTTCAATCCCGTCGCGGCACCGCGGTCATTCCCGTGCGCCAAACCCCCAGCCATCGGCAACATCAGCGCCGCGAGAACCCGGAGACTGGCGAACCTGCGCGTCACATTCCGGCTCCTGAAGCGGGGTGAACGGCTATGTCATCGACTCGTCTAAAAAAGTGTCCCCCAAGACCCTGCACCGCACAAGGAACTTTTCTTGGCAGAGATTGCCGATTTTGTAGTCAACGAGCCAGCGTGCGCGCCGTTCCCGTGACCGACGCC
>VYKW01000135.1_pt1 | contig 32677 bp, 25 predicted proteins | sample 5114451 | NCBI WGS metagenome assembly VYKW01 (sample SAMN12291784, study PRJNA351875) | freshwater metagenome | isolation source: freshwater lake | place: USA: Michigan, Gull Lake | collected 2013-08-08
GGGAAGGCAATGCAAGGGCCATCTCAGTCGCGTTCGTTTGATGGCGCTGGACGGCGTGGCGGCGATGGGCCGGGACGTGCATTGCGGGGCGGAGCTGGTAACGGCGATGGTGGCCGCTTACAGCGTGGGGATCGCGGTGGACGCAACATCGATCGTGGACCGCGGCAGGCGGACCCGGGCGTGAAGCGCGGCAATCGCGGGCCGGCGTATGGCTATCGAGGCGGCAAGGGCCACAACCGGGACGTCGTGCGCCGCCGTGGGCACCGCTATCTGTGGGGTCCGGGTCTGGGCTTCTATTTCTATAACGGATCCTACTACGGCGATTGCGATTGGCTGGAACGCCGCGCGCTCGCAACCGGCAGCGCCTATTGGTGGGACCGGTACAACCGCTGCATCGATTGGTAACGTCTCGCAGCGATTAATGATGCGGTGACTTGAGAGGCGTGGGCGATGTTCACGCCTCTCTTCTATGCGCCCAATCAGCGGGCGTCGACGAGGCCGCTGTCGATCAGGCGGCGGTGGAACGTCAGGATCTTAGCTGTATCGGCGCAGCTATCGTAGCGGCCGCTGCAGTGATCGAGAAGCCTGCGGCGCTCGCGATAGGAATCGGACAAGGGTACGCCTGAAGCTTGGAGAAGAACCGTGCTCAGATAGGGCACGTCGAGCACCTCCACTTCTGGAAGCCGCGGCATGTCGAAGTTGATCCCCTCGACGCTGTAGTAGGTGATGAAGCCGGGGCTATCCTTCGTGATCGCAACGTCTTCGGCGAAGCGGACGTTGCCGAAACCGAGATAGTGCCGCGTGGCGATTGGCTGGTGGTCGCCATACTGGACGAGGAGGATGGGTTCGTCAGGAAAGCGCGTCTTCAGTTCGCGCTTGAAGTCATCCAGATCCATGCGGGCCATCGACAGGCGGCGCAAATATTCATGCATTTCAGGGTGCGTGCCGGCCCCGCCTCCCGGCACGTTCAGTTCCGGCTGGTAGGGGTGAAGATAGGGGCCGTGAGCAGCCATTGTGATGACATAAGTAAAGAGCGGCTGGTCGCTCTTGCGCACGTGCTCGGAAAGCAGTTTCAGTGTGTTGCCGAAGTAGAAGTGGTCGCGCTCGTTGCCAGTCTTGGCGCCCTGGGCTTTTCTGTCGAAAATCTCGGGCATGCCGGCGGCGGTGTAAAACTTACCGTTGGAGACGAAGTTCTTGTCGAGCGGGTAGATGACGGTGTTGCGGTAGCCGCAGCGGGCGAGCGCTTGTGGCAGCGTGTCGTGGACGCGACCGGCCATCAGCGATTGCACGAACGGGCGCATGCCGCCGAAGGAATAGGTCGATACACCGGCGAGGACTGAGAACTCGGTCAGCCAGGAAGCGCCGCCGTAGGTTTCAACCCGCATCTTGCGCAGCGTCCCGTCGCCGGAGCGGAACATGGAGTCCATGCGTTTGTCGTATTCGAGTCCCGGGAAATACTCGGGCGGGACTACGGATTCCTGGTGAATGAGGATGATGTGGGGTGGCTTCTTGGTGGCGCCACAACCGGCCGGGACCGTGAACAGCGGACCAGAGGCAGCGGCGGCCGCGTCAATCAACTGCCCGCGCCAGAGGGTTTCGATGGTCTCAGGGACGGACGAGTAGAACGTCGAGACGACGAGGTCTTCCCAATATTGTTGGGTGTGGCGCCGTTCACCCTTCATGGTGGCGCTGAGGCCCGTCAGGACAGCGAAAGCCAGCATCAAGGGAACCGACACGGCGCGGCGCACGCGGGTGGCATCCATGACGTGGGCGGCGAGAAGGATCAGCGCGAAGCCAAGCAACGCGGCCAGCAGCAGCAGCAGTTCCGCCCGGTAGGAGGCCCAGAGGAACGAAAGTGTCGAGAGCGACGAGAGGTAGAAGAAGAGGTCGTAGGCATGAACAGACATGTTCATGGCCTGATGCTTGGCCGCTGCCGCGTGGACGATGATGGTCACTAGAATGGTGACGAACACGGTTGCGACCAGAAGGCGGCGCGTCAGCGCGAGCACGGCGAGGAAGGCGAACACAGTTGCCGTCCAGACATAGACGAGGTGCCAGCCGGACCCTTCATAGCGGCGGAAGTAGGTGTCCAGGCCGATTGATGCCAGCACCGCAAGGATGCCGACGGCCCGCCACCCCAGCTGCCACCGGCCTGGGGCGGCGGCCTCGGAGGCAAGAGCGCGTTCAGTTGCAACGACGGTTCGATCTGTCATGGGAGCGGTTCTGAAACGGAGCAAAGACAGCACCGAGCGGGACGCACGGCGGACCGTCATGGACCTGTCATATATGACAGTTTGATGTCTGCGTAGTCCGTATCGTTCCCGTCGGAGCGGAGAATTTTTTCGCGGGCGTCCGGGGCTTGCCTCAATCAGGGGTCGGTCGGGCTGGTGAACTGATGAGCACATCGGGCGGGACATCGCTGTCCCGCCCGTCCACTTAACCATCGCCGTCATCAGACAGGTTTCAATACCAGCGGCCGGATGAACGGCGGCTGCTGTCCATCTTCCAGAGGGCGCCGATCACGATCCCGAGCACGCCCACTGCTGCGAGGGCGGCAAGGGGTTGTTCGCGCACGGTGCGGTCAACAGCGGTCATCACTTGACGGCCCTGGTCGGCCGCACTGCGTGCTGCATGCTCTGCGCCGTCGAGGGCGCGATCAAACTGGCGGCTGGCGGCGTCTGCGAGGCCAGATGCCCGTTCGGACATGTCGTTCGATCCGCCGTAAGAGGTGGTGGACATCGTTGATCTCCTTTTCGGTGTTTTGAAGTCCTAAGACGATGGACTTAACCCGTGGGAAGCAGGGGGGTTCCCGCACCCGCCAAAGCGCGTGTCTCGTGGGCCGAAGCGTCAGCGCCTGCTCGTTCCATCGTTGTCCGTAGAGTCGGCCTTACCGTCGCCGTCGCGATCAATCTGACTTTCAGGACGCGGGGTGGGCGGTGCTAATCCGTCCCGAGCTGTGCCCGTTCCGGTGCCGGCACCTGGCGTTGGGTTGTACGCACGTCCCGCCGTTCCCGGTGATGTAGTATCCGGCCGGACTGCATTGGCTCCGCTGCTGCTTCCGGATGCAGTGCTTCCGGGGCTGTTACTCGGGCCGCCGCTTGATGTGCCGCTCGCTCCCGAGCCGCTGCCGCCAGCGCCGGCCAGGGCTGCGGACGAAATGGTGATCAACGCACCAGTCAGAACTGTTTTGATTTTCATCGTGGGCTTCCTCCTTCGACGTGAAGGTTTGAGAACCAACGCCGTTCATGATTGTTCCGCTTCAGCCGGGTAGCTCGTGTTGGGAACCGCAGCCGCGTGGCGGCGTTTGTCAGGTCGTGCCTATTCCTGAAGGATTTGCCGCATGACAGAACAGACTGACCCTCGACTCGCGCGATCGAAGCTCTGGAGTTTCATGGAGACGTTTCAGGCGGCAATGTTCGTCACGCGGGCTCAAAACGGTATGCTTTCATCGCGCCCGATGAGTCCGATCGTGAAGACGGATGAGGAGCGCATTTACATCCTCACGGAGACCGCGTCGGACACCGTGCGATCGGTGCGCACTGACCCCGTCGCCCTTCTCACATTCGCCGATGGGAAGCGGTACATCTCGGCCAGTGTTCGGGCGGAGGTTTCAGAGGACCACGGACTGCTTGAGCGGCTATGGAATCCTGGTGCGCAAGCATTCTGGCCCGAGGGCCCTGCAAATTCCCGCGTGTGTACGTTAGTGCTGCGACCGGAGATGGGAGAATATTGGGAAGGCGACAACGCTGTCTCGACCGTTATTCAGATCGTCGTTGGGGCGGTCACGGGACGGCAGCCCGATCCTGGCGAACATGGCCGGGCGCAGCTGTCATGATGAGAACCGCTCCTTCGATGAGGTCGAACGTCCTTCTGTTCAGTCTCGCCACTTTGTCGGCCACCTTGCTGGCAGGTTGCGGTGATGAGAGCGCTTTGCCCAAAGGGGCCGACAGCGGGCCCAATCCAGCTTTGCCCAAGCCTGTCACCATCACCGTGCCCACAGTTCATATTGCGCCCGCAAAGGGCTGGGCGACGGGACAGACGCCAACGGCGGCCAGCGGCTTATCCGTTGCGGCATTTGCACGTGATCTCAACCATCCGCGCTCGATTCTTGTTTTGCCGAACGGAGATGTTCTCGTGGCGGAAAGCAATGCGCCGCCTAAGGAGCAGAGCACGGGCATTCGTGGTTGGGTCATGAACATGGTCATGGCCCGTGCCGGCGCGGGTGTGCCCAGTCCGAACCGTGTGATGCTGTTGCGCGATGCGGACGGCGACGGAACGGCAGAGTTCCGTGCGGTGTATATCGAGGGGCTTTATTCGCCGTTCGGACTCGCTCTGGTCGGCGAGAAATTGTATGTGGCCAATGCAGATCGCGTCGTGGCGTTTCCCTATGCCGCTGGGGCGGACAAGATCACCGCTCCACCTGCGCACGTCGTTGATCTCCCCGGCGGACCGCTCAATCACCATTGGACCAAAAGCCTGATCGCCAGCCCAGATGGGCGGCATCTTTATGTGGGCGTCGGGTCGAACAGCAATGTCGGCGAGAACGGCATGGACATGGAGCGGGATCGTGCTGCGATCCTCGAGGTGGACATTGCGGCTAAGTCGTTTCGCGCTTACGCGACCGGGCTGCGCAATCCCGTAGGCATGGCTTGGGAACCGGACACGAAAGCATTGTGGACCGTCGTGAACGAACGCGACGAACTGGGCAGCGACCTCGTGCCGGATTATTTGACGAGGGTCGTGGATGGTGGATTCTATGGTTGGCCGTACAGCTATTTCGGCACCACGGTGGATGAACGGGTAAAGCCACAGCGGCCGGATCTGGTCGCGAAGGCCCTCGTGCCGGACTATGCGCTGGGCGCGCATGCCGCTTCACTCGGGCTGGCCTTTTCGCCGGGCCAAGGATGGCCCAGCGCATTATCGAACGGAGCTTTCATCGCCCAACACGGCTCGTGGAACCGCAAACCGTATGCTGGATACAAGGTCGTTTTCGTACCGTTTGAAGGTGGACGGCCGAATGGTGAGATGCGCGATGTTCTTACGGGTTTTCTGTCGAGCGAGGACGAAGCATTGGGACGGCCGGTAAGTGTGGCTTTCGATCCGCGCGGGGCTCTGCTCGTCACTGACGATGTCGGCAATGCGGTGTGGAGAGTGACGCCGAGCGCCGCTCAAGCGCAGTCCGGCGCACGATAGGTTTGAGCAGAAAGTAATAAACGGGTGGCGCTTGGTACACACGCCGCCCGTTCTTTTGTTCGCGTGGTGATTGATCGACCCGACAATCAGCCTCGCTTCTACTGCGGCGGCGTTTGCGTCTGCTGGGCCGGTGGTGCGGTTTCCGTCTGTGTCTGGTTGGTGGCCACAAAGCCGAAGTAGAGACCGATAAACACCAGCGTGATGATGGCCAGAGACGTGCCCAGAACGCGAACGTTCATCTGGTTCTTGGTTCCCTGGCGAATTTGCACGTCTTTTTTCGTCATGTCAGTTTCGTTCATTGTGGACCTCCGTTCGCGACCTCTCGTTATGAGGGACTAACGCGCGCGGGTCAGCGAAGTTGCCCAGCAGGCTGATTTACAGACATCGTGACGCTGCGGTCTTGCGCGTGGGGGCTTATCCGCATTGGGGAACTGCAGAGCGTCCTGTACGTTCATCTCCACCGAGTAAATTGAGGAGTGCCGCGGTTGGGCCGGCTGATATGCGTGTCGAACCGGGTCATGACACCGGATCAGAGCAGCACCAGTGGCGGATTGGCGGTCGCGCTCTTTGCGGCGTTGAAGCAGAGCGGCGGAATCTGGATGGGCTGGTCGGGCCGCATCAACGACGATCCGGCCGTGGAGGTCCAGACGGGCGCGTTCACCTCCGTCACACGCGACATGACTGCGGCCGAGCATGATGGCGGCTATTTGGGGTATTCAAACTCCGTCCTCTGGCCGATTTTTCACAACCGTCTGGATTTGGCGCGCTTCGACCGGGAGTTTTACGGCGCCTACGTCTCGTTCAGCGCGCGGCTGGCGGACGACATAGCGGCACGCGTTGCCGGCGACGATATCATCTGGGTGCACGACTATCACTTCGTGATGCTGGGTCAGCAATTGCGTGCGCGGGGCGTGACCAACCCGATCGGATTCTTTCTCCACATTCCGATGCCGCCGCCCGAGACCTTTCTCGCGATCCCTGAGTTTCGTTCACTCGGTGCGTCTTTAGCCGCTTACGACCTCATCGGCCTGCAGACGACGCCGGATGTGGGCAATGCGATTGGGTGTTTGCGGCGGTCAAACGGGGCCCAGTTGCTGCCGAGCGGACGCCTCAGCATCGGTGACGCGCGATTTGAACTGACACGGGCGCCGGTGACGATCGATGCGGCGGATTTCGCGCCGAGAGGGGCTGCGGTGCGCCCCGCTGGCGCGCGGCGGGTTTTGGGGGTCGACCGGCTCGATTACACGAAGGGGTTGCCGCAGAAGTTTCGCGGGTTCGCACGTCTACTCGAGGCCTATCCGCAGTTTCGCAAGACAACGGTTCTGGCGCAGATTGCGGCGCCGACGCGCCACAGCGTGGAAGTGTACGCCGATATCCGCCAAGAACTCGAGGGCATTTCCGGAGCGGTGAACGGCGCTTATGGCGACGTGGAATGGGTTCCGATCCACTATGTGCACAGGGCGATCCCGCGGAAGCGATTGGGCGCGCTCTACCGGTCGGCGGCGGTGGGACTCATTACGCCGCTGCGCGACGGCATGAACCTGACGGCGAAAGAGTACGTGGCATCGCAGGATGGCGCCGATCCTGGCGTATTGGTTTTGTCGAAGTTTGCCGGGGCGGCGGAGGAGATGCAGGACGCGCTGCTCGTTAATCCCTATTGCATCGATGACATCGCAGACGCGCTGGCCCGCGCGTTGACCATGCCGCTTGCCGAGCGCGTCGAACGGCATCAGGGCTTGATGGGGGTCGTGGCGGCGCGCGACAGTCGGACTTGGGCAGCGGATTTCGTGCGACATCTGGAGCGGGCGGCGCGGCTCAACCGGCCGGGGCCTGTTACGTCGGTGGCTTGAAACCATGGCGTATTTGGCAGATCGGCGGCCTGACGTGGGCGATCTCCTGCTGCTCGATCTTGACGGCACGATCGCCGACATCACCACCAATCCGGATGCGGCAGTAATAGACGAGGGAGCTAAGCGTGCGCTGGCTGTCTTGGCGGCGGCTGATCCGGCGGGGCTTGTTATCGTCACCGGGCGATCGCTGGCGGATGCGGAGCGGATGCTGTGCCCCGTTGAGCTCCCCATGCTGGCCAGCCACGGCGCGGAGGTCCGGGTTCCGGGCGTCGGGATGCCGAAAAACGTCGTTGGGATCGACAACGTCCGGGACACTCTTGAAGGCCTCGCTACGCGTTTTCCGGGAGTCTGGGTGGAGTGGAAACCATTCAGCGCAGCGATGCACTTCCGGGGTGCGCCGGATGTCGAGGTTGGCGTGCGATTGGCACTCGACGCGTTTGTTAGGGCCTGCCCTGCGTATCGTATACAGGCGGGACGCATGGTGTTTGAGGTGGTGCCGGCTGGGGTTTCGAAGGCGTCGGCAGTGGAGTGGCTGTTGGAGACGCCTCGTTTCGAAGCGCGGCGGGCGATCTATGTCGGCGATGACAGCGCGGACGAGGCTGCGATGGCCGTCGTGCTGGCGCGGGGCGGGATCGCGTTGCGCGTTGCGGGTGAGCATTTCGACCCGAGCGTCTCGCAGTTCGACGATGCGGCGGCGGTGCGCGTGTGGCTATCTGGGATGGCCGAGGTGCTGGGACGGGACGCTGACGGGGCTGGTCAGCCGCTCGCGCCTCCGATCCGTTGCATTGCCGGGTACTAATGAAAACGGGAGCCGATAGGCTCCCGTTACAATGTATCTCGTACAGCAAACACTAGAAATTGTGTTTCACCGATCCCCGGATCTGGAGATCGTCGGACTGATCTTGGGGATCGGGCGTGACGGGACGGGCCTCATTGGCTCCATAGAGGAGTTCGAGACCGAAATCCATTTTGGGCAGAACGCCGAGTTTGCCCAGCCCCGGGATCCGAACCTCGGTGCCCTCGACCGGCTTGCGCGCCTCTTCTGGCGTCAACTGCATCTCAGCGGGCTTGGCGCCCGTGCCAGCTTCCGGCGCGGCAGCCGGTGACGACGGCTGCGCTTGCGGCGCGCCACCCACGGTCTGTTCTTGGAAGGCCAGGGCCGGGAGTGCTGCGCCCAACAGCACGACCGACAGGCCACATACATGTCTTAGCTTCATGGTCCGACAAAACCCCGCTCCGGACGACTCTTGATTTGGACAATGACGCCCGCACCCGGCGAAAACAAGGATGGGACGGTACTCCTTAATGCCATCTGAAGGATTGTACCGAGGGTGTTGTTTATCCGTCATGTGGCGCATGGGCCACAAAGTTTGTCAGTGCACGTAAAACTATGAATTTTGTGCATAAAAAAGGGGGCTGCCGAAGCAGCCCCCTCAAGTCAACGGGATTGGGTGACGGCGGATTAGAACTTAATGATGCCGCCGGCCATGAAGAGGTCGATATCTTCGTACTGGATGTTGCCATAGCCGGGACCGGTGATCAGGCCAGTGGTTTGGTTCACGACGGCAAAGTTGGCCTCGGTCTCGACATGACGATAAATCAGGTAGAGGTTCATTGCAGCAGCGTCGACCCCCTGCATCATACCAATCGAGTATGACTGGACTTCTGAATTGAGGATCGTGTTGTTGCCGCCGTAAGTACGACCAGCGTCGGTTCCCATCTGCATATCGTAATACTGACCGAAGATGGTCGTCTTACCGATGGGGAACCACTTCTGCTGGATGCCAACTTCACCAGCGTAGAACTCGCTGCGATCGTCGAACACCGGGTTGATCTCGTTGATAAGTTCGTCCTCAAGGTAACCGGCGGCGAACTGAGCGTAAAGACCCGTGGGTTCGTGCATGACAGCAATCGAACCACCGAGCTGATTACAACTTGCATCGCTGGTGAGAAGACCGGCGAAAGCCGGTGGTGGAACGGCCGCGAGGTCGGTGACGCGGCTGGCAAGGCAGGCGAACCCGATCGTCGCACCGGTTGCAGCGGCCTGCGAAGTTTCGCCATAGGCAATCGCGGCGGCAAGCTTAAAGCCCGAGAAATCAGTCTTATAGCGCAGGCCCATCTCCCAGGTGTCGTCAGCGCCCCAGTTGACCGTACCGACGAAGCCGGCGAATTCTGGGGTATCGTAGCGCACCATGTCGTAACGGCGCCCTTCACCAGGCTGATCGCCGTTATCACGAATCAGGCGGCGGAGCGTGACGTCGTTGGTCGCGCCTGTGTTGTTATCGATGTTAATACTGCCCGTGCCACTGCGGGTGAAAGTGCCATTAGCGCGGCGCAAACCCAAACCGCCGGCAAGGTCTTCAAGGTCGGAATACTTGGCCACGTCGCCGGTGCCGGCGATATTCACTTCGGTGACACCTTCGCCAGCACCGCCAGTCAGGCCAACCCAGACGCGGCCGAACTTCTTGCTGTCGAGGTACCAGACCGAGTGACGCAGATCGAGGCCGTTGTCACCCGCCACGCCCGACGGCTGATCCTGGTTGAAGCGCTTGGAGTTGGCACCGCGGACACCGATTTCGAGCAGGTAGCCGGCGGAGAAGTCGTCGTTGATCTTGGCCGAGCCCCTGAAGCGGAAACGGGTGCGCGAGGCGTCGTTGGTGTAGACGCCAGCATTCGATTCAAACCCGTCATCCCAGAAGATGATGGCTTCGTTGACTTGACCGGACACTTCGAGCTTGACCTTGCGGTTACCCTTGCGGGCCGTGGTCGCTTCGAGTTCGGCAATCCGCTCTTCCAGATCGGCGCAGCAGTTGCCGCCAAGATCTGCCGCGGCGGCCGGCATCGCGCCGAGGCCAACCGCTGTGAGCATGGCGATGGCCGCTGTGCTCAGTTTCAACCCGCTTATCATACACGTCCCCCTGGAGGCTTACTCCGCAATGGCGGAGCTTTCGAAATCCTGCGTTCCCTATCCGGTGAGTTCAGCCCCCGCTTGGCTCATCCGGTGAACGCCTCGCCACTATCGCCAATGATTAATCTGCGTAAACACTCAATTGCCGTTTGACAGTTTTACGAATTGGCGATTGTGGCTCTGGCGACACTAACTGCTTGAATTGCAACAGTTTGATGAAGCATTTGTGACAGGCCGTGGCACGTGGAGCCCCTCGGAAGTTTGGGCTTGAACATTGCCTTCATCAATGGATTCGGGCTGCATTGGATCAAAGACTTCCGGCCAAACCATTGATCGACTGGGCGTCGTAGAAGAGACTGATGATGTCTCACCGGACGCTGCCGAAACTGGACACGACGAATGAACCGAGCGCCTCTTGAACCAACTGCCCTTGTCGTTGGTGGCGGTCCCGCCGGTCTGGCTGCTGCGTTGGCCTTGAGGGTTGCGGGCGTACGGGTGACGTTGGCCGCCGGCCCGCATCGGCCGGGTGGACACGACAAGGACCGGCGCACGGCGGCGCTGTTTGCGGGGTCCGTCGAGTTGTTGCGCAATCTCGGCTTGTGGGACGGCCTCAAGGACCACTGCGCGCCGCTCACAGCCATCCGGTTGATCGATGACACGGGACGGTTGTTCCGGGCGCCGGAGGTCACGTTCCAGGCCGCGGAGGCGGGGTTGGACGCGTTCGGCTACAACGTGCCCAACGCGGCGCTGCTCGATGCTTTATCAGCACGTGCAGGCACCATGCCCGGGGTCACGCTGCATGCCACGGCGGGTGCGCGTGCGGTGAGCATCGCTCATGGGCGTGTGACTGTGGACTTGGCAGAGGGCGATCACCTTAGCGCGCCGCTCGCGGTGGCAGCCGACGGTCGCGGCTCGATCACGCGCCAAGCCGCTGGCATTTCTGTGGAGACATGGAGCTATCCGCAGGCGGCGATGGTGACTTGGTTTGCGCATCAGCGGCCGCACGATGGCGTATCGACGGAATTTCATCGCGCCGTGGGTCCGTTCACGACTGTCCCGATGCCGGGCCGGACGTCGTCGCTTGTCTGGGTCGAGAAGCCAGGCGAGGCGGAGCGGATCATGGCGCTTTCCGAGACCGACTTCCGGCGGGCGATCGAGACGCGTTTGAATGGATTGCTTGGAACGGTTGGCGAGGTTGGCGCCCGCGCTGTGTTTCCGTTAAGCGGGCTCACTCCTGATGTGTTCGGCCGTAACCGCGTGGCGCTGGTGGGCGAGTCGGGGCACGTTATTCCGCCCATCGGCGCGCAAGGGTTGAACCTCGGCTTGCGCGATGCGGCGACGTTGGCGGATTGCGTCGTGGAGGCCATTGCGGCGGAGCGCGATCCGGGCGGATCGGCGGTGATGGATCGCTATTCGGCGCTGAGGGCGCCCGATGTGAACAGCCGCATCACGGCTGTCGACATCCTCAATCGCACGCTGCTGTCGCCCTACCTCCCCGTCCATCTCCTGCGCGGGTTTGGGTTGCATGTGCTGAACATTGCCGGTCCACTGCGCCGCCGGATCGTCCAGGAGGGTGTGCAGCCTGCCTCCTATGTGCCGCTGCTGATGCGAAGCGGTGGATTAGAGCAGATGAGGGAGGGTCTTGGAGCCGCAGCCTTAGGCTCTCCCGCTTGACGTTCCGCGCACGGCCTCGCATGACGCAGAGATGACCGCCGAAGTCTCGCCCTTGCGCGACATTCAATTCCGTCTCGAATACGTCGCGCTCCGGCTGATCACCGGTCCGTTCCGTCTGCTGCCGCTCGACATTTCCGCGCCGTTCTCAGCGTGGTGGTGGCGGCGGCTGGCGCCGATCCTCAGTCCGAAGCGGCACCGGCGGGCGCTCGATAATCTGAAAGTGGCCTTTCCGGAGAAAAGCGACGCGGAACGATTGGCTATCTGTCTTGCGCACTGGGAGAACCTTGGCCGCGTGATGGTCGAAACGATCCAGATCGATAAGCTCATTGCCGACCCCAGCCGGATTACGATTTCGCCCGATCAGGTTTTCAGGCGATACAAGGACAAGCTTGGTCCGGCGATCGGCGTCTCGCTGCATATGGGCAATTGGGAATTGGCGATCTGGCCGTTCGTAGTGGCCAACGCCAATCCGGCTGCGGTCTACCGGTCCGTGAACAATCCTTACGTGGACCGCTACCTCAGGTATCTGCGGCGCGATCTTTATCCCGGCGGGCTGTTCGGGCGCGGACGAGTCGAGGGTGACCATGGCGACAATCAAAAGACGGCGCGGATCCTCAACGATTTCGTGCGCAACGGCGGCCGGCTCGGGATCGTTTGCGATCTGTGGGATCGCACGGGCATTCCGGTGCCGTTTTTCGGCAGGCCGGCGCAAACACAGGCCATCGGGGCTATGATTGCGCGACGCGTCGGCAGCCGGATGTGGATGTCGTGTTGCCGGCGCATACCCGGTCAAAGCCGCTTCGTGGTCGAGATCAAGGAGCTGCGGGTACCGCGGACGGCAAACACGTCGGACGACATTCGCACGATTGTCATAGAAATGCAGCGGCAGTTCGAGGCATGGGTGCGTGAGACGCCCGACCAATGGATGTGGTCGAACCGGCGCTGGGAGTAGAGCGCCAGGTTTATGGCTTGGCAGCGGATTTTTTTGGCGGCAGCGCGGGCGATTCCGGAGCAGGGATCGCAGCATGGGCGGCGGGCAGCCGCTTGAGCCGTTCCAAGCTGGCAGCGCGGACCTCGCCGTCGATCTGCCCAGTCTTCTCGGCATCGATGAGCGCGGTCATCACGGCATTCAAATGTTTGTCACTGAAGGAGATGAGCAGCAGATCGGCACCAGCGTTCAAGCTTTTCACGGCCGCGCCCCCGATTCCCTCCTTGGAGCGCGTGACGGCACCCATGGAAAAGTCGTCGGTTATGAGCAGTCCTTCGTGATCCCACTCGGTGCGGATCAGCCCGTTGATGACGGGGGTTGAAAACGAGGCCGGGGTCTCGCGATCAATCTCGCGCAGGCGGACATGAGCCAGCATCGTGACGACGTGCGGCTTGCCCATCAAGTCGCGGAACGGGACCCAGTCGGCCCCCTTCAATTCCACCATCGGAGCTTTGATGTCGCCGGCGACACGGTGGGTGTCGAGGGCGACCCGGCCGAGACCAGGAAAGTGCTTGATAGTGCAATAGACGCCTTCTTCGGCCAGCGTGTCGCAATACCAGCCAGCGGCGTTGCTGACCACTTTTGGATCGGAGGAGAGGGCGCGGAAGCGCAACTGGGTTTCGCCGTCGCTGCGCCGTTTGGGATCTATCTTGAGATCGACGACGGGGGCGAAGTTGAGGTTGACGCCGATGCGCTTTAATTCGCTGGCCTGCTTGCGGGCAAAGGCGACGACGGCGGGTTTGACATCCTCACCGGGTTTGACCGAGACCAGCACCTTGGCGAGCCCCGGTTGGCGGGCCAGCGGAGGCGTGAGACGGGAAACGGCGCCGCCTTCCTGGTCGGCGGCGATGATCAGCGGGGGCAACCCCTGGAGTTGGCGGATCGTCTGAAGGGCATCGATCTCGGCGCGGATGTCGGCCACCTTGCGGCGGCGGACGTTGTGATCGGTGATGAAAATGCCGGCGATGGATTTCTTCTCGACAAGGGCCTTTACCGTCGTCGGGCTGTGATAGCCGATCACGATGTGGCGGCCCAGACGTTCGAGGATTGCGGGATCTGTATTCAGGACCTCGCTGCGGGTGAGTACCTTGAGCGGCGGCTTGGTGTCCTGAGCCGCGGTGACAGCTTTGGGCTTCACCCGGGACTTGCGCGGCTTGGCATTGGCCTTGGCGAGGAGTTCGGCGGTGGCGGCCTGATGCAGTGAGGATTGGTCCGCGGTGGCGGCCGAAGCGCTGAGGGCTGCGAGCGCGCACAGGGTTGCGGCGGCCACCGTGACGGCGGGCCACCTGAGCCTGCGCTGGAATGTCTCGCCGGCTGTCATGCCAATCCGGTCCTCAGAAGAGCGTAACGCGCCGTCCGTATGCATCGTTCCGCGCACCCTAGCCGACTCGCGGACCCGTTGGAGCGGTGATTGCGGCAATTGACAGCGGGCGGGTCCGGCCTAATGTGCGGCGCAAAATCCCCAAACGGCCATCCATCACCCACAGGCATAAGGTTTCGCATTCCATGAGCGTTACGCGCACGCCCGCCAAGTATTTCTCTCCTCTCGCGATCGGGGCGCCCGAGCCCTACCGCACACTGCCGGTGCGCATCGAGCGAATGATCCACTTCATCCCGCCGCACAACGAGAAGATCCGGGCCAAGTTGAAGGACACCATCAACCAAGTGGACGTTGTTCTGGGCAATCTGGAGGACGCGATCGCGGTCGGCGAGAAGGAGCAAGCGCGGGCCGGGTTCGTCTCGATGGCGAATGAGTTCGACTTCGGGCAGACGGGGCTGTGGACGCGGATAAACTGCCTCAACTCGCCCTGGATGCTGGATGACGTGACCGAGATCGTGTCGAATGCTGGCGACAAGGTCGATGTGATCATGCTGCCCAAGGTCGAAGGGCCGTGGGACATTCATTATCTCGATCAGCTGCTGGCGCAGCTGGAAGCAAAGCACAAGGTTAGCCGCCCGATCCTCATTCATGCCATCCTGGAGACGGCTGAAGGCGTGAAGAACGTCGAGGCGATCGCGGCTGCTTCGCCACGCATGCACGGTATGAGCCTCGGGCCGGCAGATCTGGCCGCCTCGCGCGGTATGAAGACGACACGCGTAGGCGGCGGGCATCCCGACTATGGCGTTCTCGCCGATCCGTCGAAGGACGGGGGGCCGCGTGCGCATTTCCAGCAGGACCTTTGGCATTACACGGTCGGCAAGATGGTCGATGCCTGCCTCTCGTATGGGCTAAAGCCGTTTTATGGTCCATTCGGGGATTTCGCGGATGGGGCGGCCTGCGAAGCGCAGTTCCGCAACGCGTATCTCCAGGGCTGCCTCGGCGCCTGGTCGCTGCATCCCTCGCAGATTGAAATCGCTAAGCGTGTGTTTTCTCCGGACCCGAAGGAAGTCGCGTTCGCGCGCAAGATCCTGGAGGCGATGCCGGATGGGACGGGCGCGGTCATGATCGACGGCAAGATGCAGGACGATGCCACCTGGAAGCAGGCGAAGGTGATCGTTGATCTGGCGCGTCTGGTCGCGTCGAAGGATCCGGAACGGTCGGCGGCTTACGGCTTTTAATGACCCGCAAACGGACCATGAACGATAAGGGGCGGCGTGCCTTGACACGCGCGGCACGGGCAGGGCGTAATCCCGATATGAGTGGAAAACGCACCCCGTCCGCGCCAGCCGTGCGCAAGGCCAAAGCCGACAAAGCAGCGGTCAAACAGAGACTCAAGGCCAGTGCTCCCAAGCCGGCGGCGGCCGATCGGCCGGTGGCGGGTCGCGGCACCAAGGCTGTTGCCAAGATCAAGGCGAAAGCTGCCGCCAAAGTGAAGGTGCGCGCGGTTTCGCCGAAGGCGCCGCTGGTGAAATCGCCGGAGGCTGTAGCCCCATCCCAGGCCCAGCGCCGCGTTGCTTCGGAGATCAAGGCGAGGCCGCGTCTGCGGAAGGGTGAGCGGGCCCTGCGCGTTGGCGGACAACGCCGAGGCGGCGGCATGGCTCTGGCGCGATTCGCCGTCGGTGACGTCGTGCGGCACAAGTTCTACCCGTTCCGGGGCGTCGTCTTCGACATCGATCCCGTGTTTGCCAACACGGACGAGTGGTGGCTGTCGATTCCGGAGCAGATGCGACCGAAGAAGAACCAGCCGTTCTACCATCTGCTGGCCGAGAACGCGGAGACGGAATACATCGCCTACGTCTCCGAGCAGAATCTGATGCCGGACACGACCGGCGTGCCGGTTCGCCATCCGCAGGTGTCGGACTACTTTGTCGAAGATGAAGATGGCCGTTACCGGCCAGTGTTCATGACGATGCTGAACTGATTACTGGCTCGCGCGCCATCGCCGTTTTCGATTGCGCTCTGGAAACGAAAAACCGCCCGGTGTTTCCACCGGGCGGTTTTGATTTTGGCCAGTGCCGGCTTTACTCCTTGGGAGCAGGAGCTGCGGCGGGCTTGGCCGGTGCCGAGCCCGTCGTGGTCGGCGGGGCGCCCGGACCATCAGTCGGGATCTTCTTCAGCTGCTCGGCCTTGAACTTCTCGATGGCGGCCTTCTGGCGGTCGCGGATCTGAGCCATCAGCTGGCCGCGGGCCTTCTTGTATTCCGCGTTGTCGATGGGCTTGCCGGCGAAGGCGTCGGTGAAGCCGTCGAGCGGAACGGGGAAGCCGATGGGCTGGGCAGCCGCGTTCATGGCGACAACCATCAGTCCGCCGCCGGCCTTCATCTGATCCAGAATGCCGGCTTCGGCTTCGATTTCAGCCGTGCAACCCGAGGCGTGGCAGAGCGAATACTTCAGATCGACGGGCTTCAGTTCCTTGTCGTCGACCTTTTCGTTCTTGGCGATCTTGGCCCACTGGTCCTTGGTGTAGACGGCGGCGCGCAGGCCCGGGGGCAGCGCCATGCCGAGCGGCACCATGATCATGAGGTGCTTCTTGTCCTGGCCTTCGACTTCGCGGATGGCGGCGGAGACGAGAACCATGCCGGAGTTGCCGTCGAGGCGCTCGTGATGGGTGAGGCAGATGTCTTTTTCTTCCTTCACTTCCTTGCCGTCTTCGCCCTTCTTCACCAACGGCGTCTTTTCGCAAAGCTTGACCCAGGCGCTCTTGTTGGCCGCAGCGGCAGCACCGGCAGGGGCTGCGGCAGCGGCAGGGGCCGCGGCGGGCTTGGCGGGAGCGGCGGCGGGCTTATCCTGAGCCACGGCCGGCGTGCCTGCGATCACAAGAGCAGCGGCGAGCGCGGTCCAGGCGGTGGAACCAATCGTACGTGCGTGTGCCATGAAAAATTCGACCTTTCTCTCTGAGCCGGCTCACCGGCTCCACCCCTCTGAGGCGCGCGTTATTCAGGGTCGTTGGGACACTGGTTCGACCGACGTTACGCCGAGCCTGCACACCCTCCAGCGCCCTTGCGCCAGCCGTGGGGCAGTAAGGCTCGGATTGCGGCAATCCCGTGACCGGGTGTGGAGCGGGAAAGTCGTGCACAGCGGTCTCCCGCGGGCTCGTTGCAAACCGGCCACGGATCGGTCGTGTTTGAGCTTTAAGCGGATTGGTGGCAAACGTTCTAAATGCCTGCCGCCATCATGGTAAAAGCCGTTTCATCTGGTCGTCCCGACCCGGGATCCCATCGTCCGGTCAAACTCCTGGAGACCCCATGACGCGCCTTGGGCCGCGCACTACCCCACGAACCGGTCTCGGCTGGGCCTGCCTGGCCGCCGCGGTGTTCGGGGTGCTGTTCGGTGCCGGAGCGGCACGTGCCGGTGACGTGGGGGCGCATGCGATTGCCATGCATGGAGCTCCAAAGTACCCGGCTGGGTTCACACACTTCGGTTTTGCCGATCCGGCCGCGCCGAAGGGTGGGCGCGTGGTGCTGGGCCAGACGGGGTCGTTCGATACACTCAATCCGCTCATCATCCGCGGCGAGCCGGTCGCGGGCATTCGCGAGTGGGTGTACGAGACGCTCATGGCGCGCTCTTTCGATGAACCATTCACGATGTATGGTCTCATTGCGAAGACCGCCGAGGTGCCCGACGATCGCTCGGCGGTGACGTTCTATATCGATCCGGCGGCGCGGTTTTCAGATGGCAAGCCAGTAACGGCGGATGACGTCATCTTTTCGATGGAAGTCTTGCGGGAGCGCGGGCGGCCGAACCACCGCAACTCGTACAAAAAGGTTGTGCGGACGGATCGGCTTTCGGATCTGGCGGTGCGGTTCGTGTTCGATGCCAGCGGCGATCGCGAGATGCCGCTCATCATGGCGTCCATGCCAGTGCTGCCGAAACATCTCCTCACGCCCGAGACGTTCGAGCGCACGACGCTGGTGCCGTTGGTCGGGTCGGGGCCGTACACCATCGCGGCGGTCGATGCGGGACGCTCGATCACCTACAAGCGTAATCCCGACTATTGGGGCCGCGATCGGCCGGTGAACCGGGGCCGGTTCAATTTCGACGAGATCCGGTATGAGTATTTCCGCGACATGAGCGTGCAGTTCGAGGCGTTCAAGTCGGGCGTGCTCAGCATGCGCTCGGAAGACGATCCCAAGCTGTGGTCATCAGGCTACGACATCCCGGCCAAGCGCGATGGGCGAATGCTCATGCGCGAGGTGGAGACGGGTTTGCCGGCGGGGATGTCGGCGCTCGCCTTCAACATCCGGCGGCCGGTGTTTCAAGATCCGCGCGTGCGGCGCGGGCTTCTCTTGCTGTTCAACTTCGAGTGGGTGAACAAGACGCTCTATCACGGGCTTTACAAGCGCACGGAAAGCTTCTTCGAGCGGTCTTATTTATCGTCGGTGGGCAAGCCGGCGGACGCGCGGGAGCGGGAGTTGCTGGCGCCATTTGCCGACGCGGTATTGCCGGAGGTGATGGAAGGGCGGGCGCGGATGCCGGTCAGCGACGGCACGGGGCACAACCGCGAGAACGCGCGGGAAGCCTTTCGGCTTTTCAGCGAGGCCGGCTATGTGATCGAGGGCGGGCGGCTGATCCACAAGGACACGCGGCAACCGCTCGGGTTTGAAATTCTGGCGGGATCGAGTGTGCAGCAGCGGCTGATCGCCAGTTTCGTTTCCGATCTGGCCAAGCTCGGCATCGCGGCGCGGCTGCGGGTGGTTGACAGTTCGCAATATCAGTCGCGGCTCAAGGACTACGACTACGACATGATCCAGACGGCGTGGCCGTCGTCGCTGTCGCCGGGGAACGAGCAGGTGTTCCGCTGGGACAGCCGCAACGCCGACGTTCCGGGCTCCTTCAATTTCGTCGGCGTTAAGAACCCGGCGGTTGATGCCATGATCAAGCGGCTCTTGGAGGCCAATGACGACCAGGATTTCACCTCGGCGGTCCGGGCGCTCGACCGGGTGCTGTTGTCGGGGACCTATGTGATCCCGCTGTTTCATGCCTCGCGGCAGTGGGTGGCGCACTGGAAACAGGTTAAAGGCCCCGAGCGGTTTCCCTTGTGGGGCTTCAGTCTCGACACGTGGTGGATTGACGGGCAGAAGTAGGGCTGCAACCCACCCTTTGAACGTCCGCACCCATGACCGTCGCCCTGCCTCCTCTCGTCATACCCGAGCGCTTCAACATGGCGCGCTATTGTCTGGCCGGCGCGGCTGCGCGGCTGCCGGACAAGCCGGCGCTCGTCGTGGTGGACGATCCCGCGCCCGGCACGCCAGCGCTCGAGACGTGGACGTTCGCGCAGATGGAAGACGCGGTGCTGCGCGTAGCGGCGGCGCTGGAGGATCGGGGCCTGAAAGCGGGGGACCGGATTCTCATTCGGCTCGATAACACGAGCACGTATCCCCTCCTCTATTTCGGCGCGATTGCGGCGGGGTTGATCGCGGTGGCGACATCGAGCCAGCTGACGGCGGCGGAAGCGGATTTCCTCATGCAGGATAGCGCGCCGCGTGCGGTGGCGCTGGCACCGCATCTGCCGCGTGGGGACATTCCGGCGGGCGTGATCGTGCTCGAAGAGGCCGACGTGCGCGCGATGATCCGGTATGCGCGGCGCGGCACCTATGCCGACACGCGGGCAGAAGATCCGGCGTATCTGCTCTACACGTCGGGCACGACGGCGCGGCCCAAGGGGGTCGTGCATGCGCATCGCGTGGCGCTGGGCCGGTCGCGAACGTATCAGGGCTGGTATGGGATCAGACCCGACGACGTGATGCTTCACGCCGGCGCGTTCAACTGGACCTATACGCTGGGCACCGGATTGATCGACCCGTGGGCCAACGGCGTGACGAGCACGATTTTCGTCGGTGAGAAGACGCCGGAGGTGTGGCCGGCGGTGATCCGCAAAACAGGCGCTACCATCTTCGCCGCCGTGCCGGGGCTGTTCCGGCAGATCCTTAAGTATGCACCGCCGGGGCCCTTGGATGTGAGTCCGCTGCGGCATGGGCTGATCGCGGGCGAGGCCCCTGCCCCGTCGTTGTTTGGCGATTGGCACGCGCGCACTGGCTCGGAGCTCTACGAAGCGCTGGGGATGAGTGAGATCTCAACCTACGTGTCGACGTGTCCGGGGATGGTGCGCAAGGAGGGCTCGCCGGGTCGCGCGCAGCCGGGGCGGCGTGTGGCCGTGCTGCCGGTTGACGGCGGGACGGAGCCGCTGCCGTCGGGCGCGGAAGGATTGCTTGCCGTTCATCGCTCAGATCCGGGCTTGATGCTCGGCTACTGGAACCGCGCAGATGAAGAGGCGGAGGTCTATCGCGGCGAGTGGTTCCTTGGCGGCGATCTCGCGATCATCGATGCGGACGGGTACATTTTCCACCAGGGCCGCGCCAATGACGTGATGAAGGCGCTTGGGTACCGCGTCTCGCCGTTGGAAGTGGAGACGGCGATTGCGCAGCATCCGGACGTCGCGGAGGTCGCGTGCGCGGAGATCACCCCGCGCGAGGGCGTGACGGTGATCGGGGCGTTTCTGGTTGCCAAGCCCGGGCATGTGGTGGATGCGGCGAGCGTGCTGGCGTTCGCGAAGGAGCGGCTCGCGCAATACAAATGCCCGCGCGAGATCGTGGTGGTGGATGCCCTGCCGCGCACGGCGAACGGGAAGGTGAAGCGGAGCGAACTGGGGCGGGTGTTTGTCGGCCGCCGCGTATAGCACATCCTCCCATGTCATCCCGGGCTTTAGGCCCGGGATCCATTGCGGAGTGTGTTGTGGTGCGAGCGGACGATTACGCAGCCTTCTTCGCTTCACCGGCGATACGCGCCAGCGACGCGACGAGTTGGCGGACGCCTTTGATGCGGTCGGCGGCTGTTTCGAAATCGCCGCGGAAGACGAGTTTGTGGTCGGGCTGCATTTTGGCGCGGGTGCGTTCAGCTTGCAGGAATTGGGCGAGACCCGCGGCATTGGGGAAGTCGTTCTTGCGGAAGGAGACGACGGCGCCCTTGGGGCCCGCGTCGACCTTGGCGATGTTGGCGGCGCGGCACAGACCCTTGATCTCCATGACGTCGAGTAGGTAGCGGACTTCGTCGGGGAGTTCGCCGAAACGATCGACCAGTTCGGCGGCGAAGCCGTCGATGTCGGCGCGGTTTTCCAGCGACGAGAGGCGGCGGTAGAGGCCGAGGCGGAGTTGCAGATCGGCGACGTAGGCTTCAGGGATCAGTACCGGCATGCCGAGCGCGATTTCCGGGCTCCACTTGTCGGCAGCTTCGCCCAGATCGCCGCCCTTCATGGCTGCGACCGCTTCTTCCAGCATGGACTGATAGAGTTCGAAGCCGACTTCGCGGATGTGGCCGGACTGTTCTTCGCCAAGCAGGTTTCCGGCGCCGCGGATGTCGAGGTCGTGGGAGGCCAGCGAGAAGCCGGCGCCGAGCGTGTCGAGTGATTGGAGAACTTTGAGGCGCTTGTCGGCGCCTTCGGTGAGGACGCGGTTGGGCGGCGTCGTGAAATAGGCATAGGCGCGGCGCTTCGAACGGCCGACGCGGCCGCGCAACTGATAGAGGGCAGCGAGGCCGAACATATCGGCGCGGTGGACGATAAGGGTGTTAGCGTTGGGTACGTCGAGGCCGGATTCGACGATCGCGGTGGAGAGAAGGATGTCGTACTGGCCCTCGTAGAAGGCCGTCATGATATCTTCGAGTTCGGTCGGCGTCAGCTGGCCGTGGGCGCGGGCGACCTTCAATTCAGGCACGACCTCGCGCAGGAATTCGGCGACCTCGTCGAGGTCAGCGATGCGCGGGACGACGTAGAAGCTCTGGCCGCCGCGGGCGCGTTCGCGTTTCAGCGCATCGGCAAGGATAACGGGGTCGAAGGGTGAAATGAAAGTGCGCACGGCGAGGCGGTCGACGGGCGGCGTCGTGATGAGGGAGAGTTCGCGGACGCCGGTCAGTGCCAGCTGCAGTGTGCGCGGGATGGGTGTGGCGGAGAGCGTCAGGACGTGGACGTCTTCGCGGAGCTTCTTTAGGCGCTCCTTATGCGTGACGCCGAAATGCTGCTCTTCGTCGACGATGATGAGGCCGAGGCGGGCAAAATCTATGGCCTTGCCAAGCAGTGCGTGCGTGCCGACGACGATGTCGATCTTGCCGTCTTTCAAGCCGGTCTTCACGTCGGCCAGATCTTTCGCGGACACGAGGCGCGAGGCTTGCGCGACGTTGACGGGCAGACCTTTGAAGCGTTCGGTGAAGGTCTTGTAGTGCTGGCGGGCGAGGAGCGTAGTCGGCACCACGACGGCGACCTGCATGCCGTTCAAAGCGGCGACGAACGCGGCGCGGAGTGCCACTTCCGTTTTGCCAAAGCCGACGTCTCCACAGACGAGGCGGTCCATGGGTCGGCCGGAGGCGAGGTCGGCGAGCACGGCTTCGATGCTCAGCGCCTGGTCTTCGGTCTCCTCATAGGGGAAGCGGGCGACGAATTCGTCCCAGGCACCCGTGGGCGGCGAGACGGCGGGGGCTTCCTTCAATTGGCGGAGCGCTGCGATCTTGATCAGTTCGCCGGCGATCTCGCGCAGGCGGTTCTTGAGGCGGGCCTTGCGCGACTGCCAGGCGCCGCCGCCGAGCTTGTCGAGCTGCCCGTCGCCTTCGTCCGAGCCGTAGCGGGAGAGGAGTTCGATGTTTTCAACCGGCAGATAGAGCTTGTCGCCGCCGGCGTAGATGAGTTCGAGGCAGTCGTGCGGGGCACCCAGCGCGGTGATGGTTTTGAGGCCGGCGAAGCGGCCGATGCCGTGGTCGGCGTGGACGACGAGGTCGCCGACGGAGAGGCTCGTTGCTTCGGTGAGGACGCTGGCGGCGCGTTTGGGCTTGCGGCGGGTCCGCACGAGGCGGTCGCCGAGGATGTCCTGTTCGCCTATGACGGCCAGGGTGGGCGTTTCGAAGCCTTCTTCGATGCCGAGCACGCCGAGGGCTGCGATATCTCCGGGAAGGGCCAGCGCCTCGTCGTAGCTGTCGACTTTGCGGACATCCTTGAGGCCATGTTCGGTGAGGAGGTGGCTCAGGCGTTCGCGCGCGCCGGGGGTCCAGGTGACGATGATGACGCGGCGTTTGGCCGTCTGCAGCGCGCGGATGTGGGAGACGACGGCGTCGAAGACGTTGGTTTCCGGGTTCTGTCGTTCGAGCGCGAACGTCTTGCCCTTCTTGGCGTGCATGGAGCGGACATTGGGCCCTTCCGTCTGCTCGAATGCGGTGAGGCGGACGATATCGTGATTGCCCAGTGCCGTGCCCCAGGTTTTGGCGTCGAGGAACATCTGGTCGGGGGGGACGGGCTTATAGGGCTCGGCGCCGAAGTTTTTGGTCTCCAAGCCTTCGACGCGGGCGTCGTAGTGCTCGCCGATCTGCTCGAAGCGGGCTTTGACGATGTCTTCGGCGTTGTGGTCGAAGGAGACCTTCACGCCGGGCACGTAGTCGAACAGCGTCTCGAGTTTCTCATGGTAAAACGGCAGCCAGTGTTCCTGGCCCTGAAAGCGGCAGCCGGCGCTGACGGCCTCATACATGGGATCGTCGCCCGTCGCGCCGCCGAACAGTTCGACGTAGCGGCGGCGGAAGAGTGCGATGGGGTGTTCGCCGAAGGCGACCTCGGATACCGGCATCAGGACGACTTTGGGAACGGGCTTCAACGAGCGCTGCGTCTCAATGTCGAAGGATTTGATGCTTTCGATGGTGTCGCCGAAGAAGTCGAGCCGGATCGGCGTCTGGCGGCCGGGCGAGAAGAGATCGAGGATGCCGCCGCGGACGGCGAATTCACCGGGTTCCATGACAGTGGAGGATCGCGTGTAGCCGGCGAGCGAGAGGCGGCGGGCGAGTTCGCCCATGTCGATGCGCTGGCCGGGGGCCAGGATCTTCATCGCGTTCTTGATGAAGAGACGCGGCGGGACTTTCTGCAGCACCGCGTTGACGGTGGTGAGCACGATCGTCGGGGCCTTGCGGCCGCCGTGGGCGAGCTTGGCCAGCGCCGTGATGCGCTTTGAAATGATATCGGCGTTGGGGCCGACGCGGTCGTAGGGAACCGTATCCCAGGCCGGAAACGAGATGACCTTCACCTTGGGCGCGAAGAACTTGAGCGCGTTCTCGATCTCCTCTGTGCGGCGGTCGTCGCGCGCGATGTGGAGGTGGAGACCGGCGCCGGAGGCGCTGCCCGCTTCCTGCACGAGATTGGCAAGCACGAGCGCGTCGAGCCCCTCGGGGACGCCGCAAAGAGTCGTGTCGTGCCTTTTCGTATCGTGTTGGGCGGTCATCGGTTCGGGCTCAATTGATCGTCACGCCGAGGGCATGCCGTGGAACGCGCGCACCGCGTTGACGATGCCGGCGAAGGGCACGTCGTGGGCGGCCGTCGGGGCGAGTAGCAGGGCCTGGAGTTCAGTCTCCTGCTGCGTCAGGAATTCTTCGAACTGGGTGAGTTCGGCCGCGTCCATGAAAGCAAGGCGGGCGCTGGCATAGGTCCCGATGAGAATATCGAGTTCCTTAGTGCCGCGATGGGTCGCGCGCCACAGCGCGCGGCGGCGGCGAACGGCGATATCGTCGATTGGCGTCGTCTGTTCCATGGCCGGGAGCGGCGGTCCTTGTGGGGGGAGGGTTTAAGAAAGCTTGACGCTTTGTGGCCAGACCGGTTTTGTCGCCCGGCTTGGCAGAGGGGGTTCTATAGCCTCCGCCTGGGATTACGGCTAGAGCGGCATCATGCGGCCTGACGACCTTACACCCCTGTTTGCGCCCGTGGAGACGCTGAAGGGCATCGGACCGCGACTGGCGGTGCTGATGAAAAAGGCGCTGAAGCTTCCGCCTGGCGTGCGGGAGCCGCGCGTGCTGGATCTATTGTGGCATATGCCGACGGGTGTGGTGGACCGGCGGGCGGAGCCTTCAGTGGCGGATGCCGTGCCCGGCACCATCGTGACACTCAAGGTGCGCGTGCTGAAGCACAAGGCGCCGCCGCGGGGTAATACGAAGGCGCCCTACAAGGTGTCGACGGAGGATGAGACTGGCAAGCTCGACCTCATCTTTTTCCGGGCGGAGCCGAGTTTCGTCGAGCGGCAATTGCCGGTGGGAGAGATCCGCTACATCTCCGGGCGGGCGGAGAAGTATGGCGATACGCTGCAGATGGCGCATCCCGACTATATCGTGGCGGAGGACCGGCGCGATGATCTACCATTGCTCGAGCCGGTCTATCCGTTGACAGCGGGGCTGACGGCGAAAGTGGTGTTGAAGGCCGCGCGGCAGGCGGTGGAGCGGGTGCCGGATTTTGCAGAATGGCAGGATGCTGCGTGGCTCAAGGCGCGCGGCTGGGGATCGTTTCAACAGGCTTTGCACCGGGTGCATCAGCCGGCGGATGCAGGGGATGTGTCGCCCTCCTCGCCGGCGTGGCAACGGATCGCCTATGACGAGTTGCTCGCGAACCAGCTGGCGCTCGGCATCGTGCGGTTGAGTTTCAAGGCGCAGCGTGGGCGGCCGGTGCGGGGCGACGGGCGCATTCGGGAGCGGATCGTCACCGCCCTGCCCTTCTCGCTTACGAATTCGCAGCGGTCGGCGTTGGCGGATATTGCGGCCGACATGGAGGCGCCGAACCGGATGTTGCGGCTCTTGCAGGGTGATGTGGGGTCGGGCAAGACGGTCGTGGCGCTGATGGCAATGGCGATTGCCGTGGAGGCCGGCGCGCAGGCCGCCTTGATGGCACCGACGGAAGTGCTGGCGCGGCAGCATCTGGAGACGATCGCGCCGTTGGCGGAGGCGGCAGGATTGCGCGTCGGGCTGTTGACGGGACGCGAGAAGGGCAAGCCGCGCGAGCATTTGTTGGATGCGCTGAAAGCCGGTGAGATCGACATTCTGATCGGCACGCACGCGCTATTCCAGGATGACGTTGTGTTCCGGGATCTCGCCTTCGCGGTCATCGACGAGCAGCACCGGTTCGGCGTGCACCAACGGCTTGCATTGCAGATGAAGGGCGGGGACGGCGGGGCGAACATGCTGGTGATGACGGCAACGCCCATCCCGCGCACTCTGTTGATGACGCATTATGGCGATCTGGATGTTTCGAAGCTGACCGAGAAGCCGGCGGGGCGGAAACCCATCATCACGAAGGCCGTTCCCACGGACGCGATGGAAAAGTTGATCGACCGCATTCGGGTGCAGTTGGCCGAGGGTGCGCAGGTCTACTGGGTGTGTCCGCTGATCGAGAGTTCGGATGTATCGGAGTTGGCCGCCGCCGAGGAACGTCATGCTCATTTGAAGCAGATCTTCGGCGACACGGTTGGGCTCTTACACGGGGCCATGACGGCAGCGGCGAAAGACGCGACGATGGCGGCGTTCGCCAAGAACGAGTTGAAAATTCTGGTGGCGACGACGGTGATCGAAGTCGGCGTGAACGTGCCCAACGCCAATATCATGGTGATCGAGCATGCGGAGCGATTCGGGCTGGCGCAGTTGCATCAGTTGCGCGGACGTGTAGGGCGCGGATCGCGAGAGAGCTTCTGCATGCTGCTCTATGCGCAGCCGATGGGCGAAACGGCGAAAGAGCGTCTCGCCATGATGGAGGCGACGGAGGACGGCTTTAAGATTGCCGAGAAGGATCTGGAATTGCGCGGCGGCGGCGAGGTGCTCGGCGCGCGGCAGAGCGGGCTGCCTGAGTTTCGCATCGCGGACGTACCCGGATTTCCACTGCTGCTCGCCACCGCGCGGGATGATGCGCAGATGATCCTCGACCGCGATCCGTCGCTAACGAGTGCGCGCGGTCGGGCGCTGCGCACCCTGCTCTATCTGTTTGAGTGCGATGAAGCCGTGCGCCTGTTCCGGGCCGCTTAGGCCGGTGGTCTGGCTTTTTCAGCGAGTTTGCGCAGGCGGGCCATCTGCTGGTCGGGCGTCACCATGCCTGCCGAGATCACGATCTTGGCGGCGTCCTCGACGCTCATCTGCAGAAAGGTGACATCGCGGCGGGGGACGTAGCAGACAAATCCCGTGGGCGGCACGATGCCGGTCGGCATGAAGACGGCGACGAGATCGGTTTCGCCGCCGGGCTTGGCCGCTGCAATCTCGCCTCCGGCTTCGCCGGTGACGAATACGATCGACCACAAACCCTTCGACGGGAATTCGATCAGGCCGACTTTCTGGAAGGCGCGCTTGGATTCTGTGGCGGTGACGGCGCTTTCAAAAATCTGTTTCAGTGCGCGGTAGACGTTGCGCACGATGGGCATGCGGTCGAGGATCATTTCGCCGCCGGAAATAAGGGAGCGGCCGAGCAGGTTGGCGCCAAGGAAACCGATGACGGTAAGACCGATTATGCCAAACAGGACGCCGATGCCGGGGATGGCGAATGGCAGGTAGGTCTCGGGCAGGGAGACGGATGGGATGAGCGGCTTCACATAGTCGTCCGCGAACGCGATGAACCACTTGATGAGGTAGACTGTGACCGCGATCGGGCCGACGATAATGATGCCGGTGAGGAAGTAGTTGCGCAGACGCGCGCCGATGCGCAGCGGCACGGTGGGATCGTCGTGGGCGAGACGCTTCAGGCCTTCGGCCAACGCCGCGTCGCCATCGGAATGGGATGGCTGGGATGCTGCGGGCTTCGGCGGTTCGCGCGTCATGAGTGCATGGTGGGGCCCATGGCGGTGCACGTCAACGACTGAGCGACGTTGAAACCTTTACTTGGTCACGACAAGACAGTCGTAGCCTTTCGGCTTCAAAGCCGAACAGAACTGGCCCGGTTCGACCGCACTCGCATATGGCCCGACCTGGACGCGGTAGAAGGTACCATTGCCGAATGTGACTTCGTCGATGGCGGGCGCGGCGGCGCCGAGGCTTGCTGCGTGTTCGGCACGCAATCTAGCGCTGATGCCCTCGGCTTCCTCGCGTGAGCCGACGATGCCGACTTGGAGGCGGTATTTACCGGCGGCCGTGGTGCGCGGCTTTTCCACAGCGGCAACTTTCTGCTTCGCTTCGGCCTTGGCGGGCTTTTGACTGCCGGCCGGGGCGACGCTCACATTGGAGTTCCAATCGGCGGCCACCGGTGGTGCCTGGACAGTTGGCGCGGGTGGAGGCAGGGGTGCCGCAGGCGGGGCCGCAGCGGTGGTTACATCGGTCGAAGCCGCCGTGGTGGCCGTGCTGCCGCCGCCAAAGATGTTGCCAAAGAACCCGGTGACGGCAGTGCCGGCGCTGCCGATGGCCGTCCCTACGCCGGCAAGCGGATTTGCGGCTGGCGCGGCAGCGATGTCGCTCTCGGGAACCGCTGACAGAGTTGGCGCGTCGGGCGCGGAGAGGCCGGCGTAGTTGCCCGATGGGGCGGAGAGATTGGGCACCGAGGCTTCGGCCGCGCTCTTGGCGCTGGTGGCGGTCCACGATGAGGTTGCGCTGTCGGCGGGTGCGGGTGCTGCGGCCGCTACGGCAGCCGGGGCGGCTGCAACTGGCGGGGCGGAGACCGCGGCGGTGGCCGGCGCATCTAGCGGCGGCGTTCCGATTGGCGTCGCATTGCCTAGGCCGGCTTCCTGATAGGCGCCTTGGCGGTTTTCCATAGCAGAGGCGCGGTCGGCGTCGCTGAGGCCGTTCTTCAGCCAGACGGCGGAGGTGAGATCGGAGATCGCTTGCGCGCTTTTACCGGTCTTGCGGTAGGCGACGCCGCGATAGTAAAGCGCCTTGGCCATCTGCTGGCTGGACAGGCCGCCTATCGACAAGGCGTTGGACAGCGATGAGATGGCGGAGGTGAATTTGCCGGCCTCGAAGGCTTTGGTGCCGGCTTCATAGGACTTCACGCCGGTGGCGGCGGGTTTGGCCGCTCCTGCAGGCGCGGTGGGAACACTTTGGGCGTAGGCGGCTACCGGCGCAGCAAAGACTGCGACCGCGAAACCGGCGGCGAGCATGAGTTGCTTAGCGTGCATCCTTTAGTCTTCCCCCCAACGGTTCAGCACGCGGCACAAAGAGTTTGATCGTCCACCTTGTATGTCAAGCGCCAACAGGTGGCAATTCTGGGGCGAAAACCGCACAGGTTTTCACCAGGTACCGAACAGACCTTTTAGGCCGAAGTCGGTTAACGGGCTGCTGATCCCACCTGACGGGCGACTGGGTTATTCCACCGTGACCGACTTGGCGAGGTTGCGGGGCTGATCGACGTCGGTGCCCATGAAGACGGCCGTGTGGTAGGCGATGAGTTGGATCGGCACCGCATAGAGCAGCGGGTTGGCGAAGTCGTGCCCCTTGGGCACCTTGATGTGCGCCACGAGTTTGCAGCCGCACTTCTCGGCCGGGGCGTCGGAGATGAGGATGATCTGGCCGCCGCGGGCGGCGACCTCCTGCATGTTGGATACGGTTTTTTCGAACAGGTCGTCATCGGGGGCGACGACGATGACAGGGACGTTCTCGTCGATGAGGGCGATGGGGCCGTGCTTGAGTTCACCGGCCGCGTACCCTTCGGCGTGAATGTAGGAGATTTCCTTCAGCTTCAGCGCGCCTTCGAGGGCCAACGGATAATTGATGCCGCGGCCGAGGAAGAGGACGTCGCGGGCCTTGGAGAGATATTGGGCCAGATCCTCATATTGCGTTTCGGTGTGGAGCATCGAGGACATCAGGCGCGGGACTTCGATCAGCGCCTTGACGAGTTCGGCTTCCTTGGCGGGCGTGATGGTGCCCTTGGCACGGCCGATGGCGATGGCGAGACAGGCGAGTGCCGAGAGCTGGCAGGAGAACGCCTTCGTTGACGCGACGCCGATTTCGGGGCCCGCAAGGGTCGGCAGGACGGCGTGGCTTTCGCGTGCAATGGTGGAGGTGCGCACGTTGACGATCGAGGCGATGCGCTGGCCGCCGGACTTGCAGTAGCGCAGTGTGGCCAGCGTGTCGGCCGTTTCGCCCGATTGGGAGACGAAGACAGCCAGTCCACCCTCGACAAGGGGAGCTTCGCGGTAGCGGAATTCGGAAGCGATGTCGATTTCGACGGGCACGCGGGCGTAGCGCTCGATCCAGTATTTGCCGACGAGACCGGCGTAGTAGGCGGTGCCGCAGGCGGAGATGGTGACGCGCGGTATCTTCGCCAGATCAATTCCCAAATCGGGGAAGGCAATCGTGCCGGAGCCCATGTCGAGATAATTGGCGAGCGTGTGGCTCACGACCTCGGGCTGCTCGTGGATTTCCTTCGCCATGAAGTGGCGATGGTTGCCCTTGTCGACGAGAAGGGCGCTTGCCACCGACTTGATCTTCGGGCGGTCGACGCGGCTGCCTGCCTCATCATAGATCTCGACGCCGGAGCGGCGCATGACGGCCCAATCGCCCTCGTCGAGATAGGTGATGGTATCGGTAAAGGGGGCTAGCGCGATGGCGTCCGAGCCGAGATAGACCTCGCCCGTGCCATAGCCGATGGCGAGCGGCGACCCTTTGCGGGCGGCAATCATCAGATCGTCGTGGCCGGCGAAAATGATGCCGAGTGCGAACGCCCCCTGCAGTTTGGCGAGTGCGGACTTGGTGGCGGCGATAGGATCGAGACCCTTGTCCAGTTCATCGGTGACGAGGTGGACGACGGCTTCCGTGTCGGTGTCGGTTTCGAAGACGTGGCCGCGCGACGACAACTCGGCTTTGAGTTCGCGGTAGTTTTCGATGATGCCGTTGTGGACGACGCCGACCTTGGCGCTCATGTGCGGGTGGGCGTTGCGCTCGGTTGGGCGGCCGTGGGTGGCCCAGCGCGTGTGACCGATGCCGACGTGGCCCTGAAGCGGCTGTTCGTGCAGACGGTTTTCGAGGTTGCGCAGCTTGCCTTCGGCGCGGCGGCGATCGAGGTGGCCGTTCTCCAGCGTTGCGACGCCGGCGCTGTCATACCCGCGATATTCAAGGCGGCGCAGCGCATCGACGAGGTCGATGGCAACGGGTTTATTGGCGAGAATTCCGACGATGCCACACATGCGCGGTTTTCCTGACGTCCTTTGAAATTTCACTTCGACTTAGGCAGTGCGTCGCGCTTGGCGACAAATCAAAACCTGTTTCGGATTTTCGTAGTCTTCACTTCGATTTCGCGGCTTTGCGGCGCGACATCATCTCGCGGAACTTTGCAGCCCACTGGGGCCGCTCTTCCTGGGTTGCACGTTCGAGGGCAAGTGCGCCGGCCGCCACATCCTTGGTTATGACGCTTCCGGAGCCGACATAGGCGCCGTCGCCGATCTTGACGGGTGCGACGAGGGAGGCGTTGGAACCGATGAAAGCGCCTTCCCCGATTTCGGTCTTGTGTTTGAAGAAGCCGTCGTAGTTGCAGAAGATGGTGCCGGCCCCGATGTTGGCGCCAGCACCCACAGAGCCATCGCCCAAATAGGCGAGATGGTTGGCTTTCGCCCCTGGGCCGACGGCGACGTTCTTGACCTCGACGAAGTTGCCGATGTGGACGTCGGGACCGAGAGAAGCGCCGGGTCGCAGGCGGGCGAAGGGGCCGATGCGGGCGCCGGGGCCGATGCTCGCGCCTTCGAAATGGCAAAACGCCTTGATCTCGGCGCCGTCGGCGACGGTAACGCCGGGGCCGAAGACGACGTGGGGTTCGATGATGACATCGCGGCCGATGACGGTGTCGTAGCTGAGGAAGACGGTTTCGGGCGCGGTCAATGTCGCGCCGTCGTCCATGACCCTCTGGCGCGCGCGGTCTTGCCAGATGCGTTCGGCGACGGCGAGCTGGCTGCGGGAGTTGACTCCCAGCACCTCGTCCTCAGAGCAGCGGACGACGGCGGCGCGGGCGCCATCGGCGCGGGCGATCTCGACAGCATCGGTGAGGTAGTATTCGCCCTTGGAATTGGCATTGCCGATGCGGTTGAGCACACTCAGCAGATCGGGCAGGCGGAAGGCGAGCACGCCGGAATTGCAGAGCGTGATCTTGCGCTCTTCGGGGCTTGAATCTTTGTGTTCGCGGATGGCGAGCAGCGTCTGCTCGCCAACGGTGATGAGCCGTCCGTAGCCGGTCGGATCGCGGGCTTCGAAGCCCAGAACGGCGACGCCCGAGCCGCCATCGAGTGCATCGCTGAGCGCGGACAGCGTGGCGGCCTCAATCAGGGGTGTGTCGGCGTAGAGGACAATGACGTCGCCTGTGTGGGCTTGCAGTGCGGGGCGCGCCGCGAGCACCGCGTCGGCGGTGCCGGACTGGTTTTCCTGGATGAACACCTGGGCGGCAGGGGCAAGGCGCGCGACTTCTGCGCGGACCTCATCCATACCCGGGCCAACCACCACGGCGATGGTGGCGTCGGCGACGGTGCCGGCAAGAGCCAGGACGTGACCCAGCATGGACCGGCCCGCCACCTTATGGAGGACCTTCGGCAACGCGGATTTCATGCGCGTGCCCTTGCCGGCGGCGAGGATGACGATCAGCGGCGCAGCGGTGGCCATGATGGCGATGGTGCCCTTTTCGTGATGTGGACGGCCGACGGCGGACCGGAATGCGATGGTTGATCCGGTGCAGCACCGGGACTGGCCATCAAGGTCTGCAAAGACTGTACCGCGGCAGTTAACCCGGACGGATGACGGGGGAAAGGCGACGCGTTGCGGCGGACAGTGCCGGGATTCGGGGGCTGGCGTCTCGTCTCGCCCGCGCGCCTTCTATCTGAGGTTGCAGCAAAAAGCGGTTCATGCGTGGCCTTGGGGTGCTGTCCACAGGCCGGGGTGGAGCTGCACGGGTGGCGCGTTGACGGTGCCACACGACTCACGCCAGCAATCGGCAAAGTCTGCAATTGTTCAAGG
>VYKW01000138.1_pt1 | contig 32539 bp, 36 predicted proteins | sample 5114451 | NCBI WGS metagenome assembly VYKW01 (sample SAMN12291784, study PRJNA351875) | freshwater metagenome | isolation source: freshwater lake | place: USA: Michigan, Gull Lake | collected 2013-08-08
AGGCCGCCCCCGTCGATCGCCGCGCCGATGCGCCGGCCGGCCCGCTCTACGCCGATAGCGTCGCGCCGATGGACACCAGCGTCACCACCCGCCTGTCGCCCCAGCTCGAACGGCTGGTCGAACAGCTGCTGCGCGATGGCAGGGCGACGAAGATCGACGGTGTTGCCGTGTTTGGCGGCGGCGACCGTTTCCTACCGGGCAAGATCGCCGCGACGATGGCGCATCGCATCGTCGCGCTCGAACCCAATGATCCCCGGCTTGACCAGCGGCTGCGCGAGTTCGCCGACATGGCCGACCTCACCCTCGCCAACGACAATGAAAGCTGGGGCCTCTACTATTATATCGCCGCATTGCACGACCTGCATGCGCGTGGCCTGCTCGACCGCGCGGTTCGCCCCGCGACGCTCGCCGCGTTGCGCGAAAAGCTCGACTGGCGCCGCTTCGTCCGACCGGACCTCAGCCTGATCAACCTGCCCAACAATTATTACGGCGTCGCCTTCTCGATCGCGCGCTTCCGCCATCTGCTCGGCTGGGAAGACGCGTCGGCGGGCGACCAGCTGCTCGCGCGGATGATCGACCATTATCGCAAATATTCGGGCGAGTATGGCTTTGCCGACGAGACCGAGGGGAAGGGGCGGTTCGACCGCTATTCGGTGCTGCTGATCGGGGAGATCGCGCACCGCCTGCTCGAAACCGGCATGACGCCGAGCGACGAGGTCAAGGCATGGCTGCGCAAGTCGGTCGACCTGCTGCTCCCGCGCTTCAACCTGCACGGAGACGGGTTCGAGTACGGCCGCAGCATCGGCACCTATGGCGACACCGCGTTCCTCGAAGTGCTGACCGCCGCCGCTCTGCTTAAGGTGATGACCCCGGTCGAAGAGCGCATGGCCTATGCCTTCTCCAGCCGGGTCACGGCGCGCTACATGGATTTCTGGATTGATCCGGTCAGCGGATCGGTCGACCTGTGGGGCCGGACTGCCTGGGGGCAGGGGCGACGCACCGATGTCTATCGCGGCGAAGGCCGCATCCTGGGTGAGAATTTCAGCCTGGCGCGCCAGCATATCTACACCAACGCGATCTGGAACCGGCTGGGCTATCACGGTCAGGCGCCCGATCCGGGGTTCGCGCGCTGGCTCGACACGCTGCCGCGCTCGACCATGACCTGGTTCGCGCGCGGCGTGCATGATCGCGGTCTGGTGACGATCCGGGACGGCAAGCGGATGATTTCGCTCCCGATCATCAACGGGGCGGAGGGGCAGCATATGAACAACCCCTATTTCCCGATCCCCTTCTCGCCCGGAATGCTCGCCGCGTCGGCCGACGCGCCCTTTCCGCAGCTGTTGCCGCGCATCACGTTGGCCAATGGCGACGTGCTGATGCCGCTGGCGTTCTTCAAGGATGTCCGCGTGACGCGGCGCGGCGCAGTGACGGATGTCCGCTGGCGACAGGATTCGCTCGACCGCATGGGTGCCAACGACGCGCAGCTCGACACACGCGTGTCGATCGAGACGCATTACCGCTTTTCCCCCGGACGGATCGAACGCCGCGACCGGATCGTTCCGGCAGAAGGCGTGAAGATCGCGCGGATCGACATGGAGTTTGCGAGCTTCTCGGAGGCTCCCGCAAAGGCTACATCCGGGTTCCAGTTCGCCCGCGGCGCAGTGAAGCGGTTCGCCGCCACCGGCTATGGTGCGTGCGACGCGCAGCCGGCGACCGATCCGGTCTACCGCGCCCCCACCGGCCCCTTCGCGACGGTAGTCAAATGCGCGCGCGAAGGCGGCGACATGCCATCGCGAACGGTCGAGGCAGGTTGGTCATTGTCATACAACTACGACTAAGGGCTAGTTGACTGCCATCGCGCCAGTTGTCATACACATCGCATACCGGAGCACCCGGCACCATGAACACGCGCGAACTGACCGCCGCCGTCCCGGACCGCGGCACGCACGATCCCTTCGGCTTCCGGGTCCGCCCGTGAGCCTGCACCAACTCGGCTGGGCCATCCCTCTCTCGGTCCTCGCCATCACCGCCGCCGCGGGGTCTTCACCCCCGGCGGCGGCCTTTTCATCCGCGCAGCGCTGCACCGGCGTCGAGGGCTATGCCGCCGCGTTCGACGGACGCCGCACCTTCACCCTGCGTCCGGCCGAGCTGACTGCGATCAAGGCGGCACTGCCGACCGATTCCCGCGCAAAGGCCGCACTGGCTGAACTGGTCAAACGCGCGGACGAGGCGCTCACGCGCAAGCCCGGCAGCGTGCTCGACAAGCGCACCATCCCGCCGTCGAACGACCGCAAGGATTATGTCAGCCTCGCCCCCTATTGGTGGCCCGATCCCGCCAACCCGACCGGCCCCTATGTCCGGCGCGACGGTGAGGTGAACCCGGAGCGCAATACCGACCGCTTCGATCGCATGGCGCTGGGGCGGATGGCGAGCGACGCGGACCTGCTCGGCCTCGCCTATTACTATACCGGCGACCGCCGCTACGCCGACAAGCTCGCCGCAATCGTCCGCGCCTGGTTCCTCGATCCGGCCAGCGCGATGAACCCCAATATGAACTATGCCCAGATGGTCCCCGGTCGCTCCAGTGGCCGGCCGGAGGGGGTGCTCGACACCGCCGGGCTGATCGGTGTGATCGACGCGGTCGGCCTTGCCGCCCCGGCAGGCGCATTGTCGGCGGCGGAGATCACCGCGCTCGAAGGCTGGTTCAGCCGCTATCTCGATTGGATGCTATCCAGCCCCAATGGCAAGGGCGAGGGCGCCAAGACCAATAATCACGGCATCTGGTACGACGCACAGGTCACCCGCTTCGCGCTGTTCGCCCGTCGGCCTGACCTTGCGCGCAAGGTGGTCGCTGAGTTCCCGAAAAAGCGGATCGAAAAGCAGATCGAGCCCGGCGGCGCCCTGCCCGAGGAACTGAGCCGCACGCGCAGCTTCCATTACTCGCTCTACGCGATCGAACCCGCCTACCACGTCGCCGACAGCGCCGCGTGCCTTGGCGTCGATCTCTACAGCTGGACCGACGGTAAGGGCCGCTCGCTGCGCGCGGCGACCGAATTCGTCGCCGCCTATCGCGGCCGGGGCGAAGCCTGGCCGCACAAGGAGATGAAGTGGCCCGCCGCCGAACTCGACGCCTTGCTGCTCCGCGCCGATGTGGCGTGGCCCGGCGTGTGGGAGCGGCGCGGTGAGGGGGACATCGCGCTGCGCTATCGGGTGCGCTGACCCCTGTTGTTACCCCTCCCTGAAAGGGAGGGGCTAGGGGTGGGTTTAGCGGCGGGCGAGGCTCGATGCCTCGACCGTCGCTTTGAGGCTCGGGGTTGAAGTCTTTGGAGCGCGCAGACGCGCGCACCCACCCCCAACCCCTCCCTTTCAGGGAGGGGAGGCACGGCTAACGCCCCCGCCGCGCGTCCCACCATGCCAGCCGCTCGGCGATGCGCTTCTCGGTCCCCCGGTCGGTCGGGGTGTAGAAGGTCTCCGGCGTCATCTCCTCGGGCCAGTAATTCGCGCCTGAAAACCCATCCTCCGCGTCATGGTCATAGGCATAGCCCTTGCCATAGCCGATCTCCTTCATCAGCTTGGTCGGCGCGTTGAGGATGTTCTGCGGCGGCATCAGCGACCCCGTCTCCTTGGCGCTCTTCCACGCCGATTTCATCGCCTTGTATGCCGCGTTCGATTTGGGCGCGGTCGCACAATAAAGGCACGCCTGCACGATCGCGAGTTCACCCTCGGGCGATCCCAGAAATTCGTAACTGTCCTTGGCGGCAAGGCACTGGACCAGCGCCTGCGGGTCGGCGAGGCCGATGTCCTCACTCGCAAACCGCACCAGCCGCCGCAGCACGTAGAGCGGCTCCTCACCCGCCACCAGCATCCGCGCGAGGTAATAAAGTGCCGCCTGAGGATCGCTCCCGCGCAGCGATTTGTGCAGCGCGGAGATGAGGTTGTAATGCCCCTCGCGGTCCTTGTCGTACACCGCGACGCGGCGCTGCAGGAACGCCGACAGCCCCGCCGGATCGAGTGGCGCGTCGAAGCTGACTGAATACAGCGTCTCCGCCTGATTGAGCAGGAACCGCCCGTCACCATCCGCGCTCGCCACCAGCGCGTCGCGCGCCTCGGGCGTGAGGGGGAGGGGACGGCCCTCGATCGCCTCGGCGCGGTCGAGCAACTGGCTCAGCGCCGGATGATCGAGTCGCCGCAGGATCAGCACCTGCGCGCGGCTGAGCAACGCGGCGTTGAGTTCGAAGCTAGGATTCTCGGTCGTCGCGCCGACCAATGTCACCGTGCCATCCTCGACAAACGGCAGAAATCCGTCCTGCTGCGCGCGGTTGAAGCGGTGGATCTCGTCCACGAACAACAAGGTGCGCTGCCCGATCCGGGCGTGCTCCTTTGCCTCGGCGAATACCTTCTTCAGATCCGCCACGCCCGAAAACACCGCGCTGATCGCAACGAAGCGCAAGCCGACCGCATCGGCGAGTAGCCGCGCGGTCGTCGTCTTGCCCGTCCCCGGCGGCCCCCACAGGATGATCGACGACAGCTTCCCCGCCGCCACCATCCGCCCGATCGCGCCTTCGGGGCCGGTCAGATGCTCTTGCCCGACCACCTCGTCCAGCCGCGCCGGACGCAGCCGGTCGGCCAGCGGCGCGGAGGCGGAAACTTCGGAAGGGGAGGCGGCGGGTGCGGTCCCGCCGAACAGGTCAGCCATGACCGCCGATATAGGAATTACGCGCCGCAACGCGAAGGGCCTTGTCAAAACGCATTCAAGATATATCTTAGACGCATCACGACTCGAATTTGAAGGATATGGAATGTTTCGAGGACATCATCGCGGCCACGGGCCGCACGGCATGCACGCCAGCCGGGGACGCCGCCAATGGGGCCCGTTCACGGTCGAATGGGACATCAATGCCGAAGCGACTGGCGGGCGCGGCGGTGGCCGTGGGCGGCGTCGCATCTTCACCGGTGACGAGCTTCGCCTCGTCCTGCTCGCGCTGATCGCCGATCAGCCGCGCCACGGCTATGACCTGATCCGTGAGATCGAGGAGCGCACCGGCGGCGCCTATGCGCCCAGCCCGGGGGTGGTCTATCCGACCCTCACCCTGCTCGCCGACATGGATCACATCGCCGAACAGGCGGCGGAGGGCGCCAAAAAGCTCTACGCGATCACCGCCACGGGTCAGGCGCATCTTGACGAGAATGCCGAACAGGTCACGCTGCTGATGGGCCGCCTCGCCGAACTCGGCACCCAGCGCGAACAGAGCGGGCGCAGCCCGGTGCGCCGCGCCATGGGGAACCTCAAAATGGCGGTGATGCAGCGGCTGAGCGACGGCGAGGCCGATCAGGAGACGGTCGATGCAATCGTCGACATCATCGACGCCGCCGCGCGCAAGGTGGAGCGCCTGTAATGACCGCAACCGCAACCGGATTCGCCGCGACCGACAAGGCGTCGCGCTACCTCCAGCAGTTGTGCAAGCACTGGGAGCATAACCTCAAGGTCGACTACACCGCCGACCACGGCACGATCGTCTTTCCCAAGGATGCGCGTGGCGCGAACTGGCCCGGCGACGGGCTGGTCACCCTCGACGCCAGGCCCGACGGCATCGCGATCCGCATCGACGCCAGCGCGCCGGAGCAGGCCGAAGGGCTGAAGGGCGCGATCGAACGCCATCTCGACCGGTTTGCATTCCGTGAGGATGGGCTGAAGTATGATTGGTCATAAGTCGCCCTCCCGCAAGTGGGAGGGACCAAGTCACCGTCCCGCCATCACCTCAAGATACGCATCCAGCACCGCCTGATTGACCTGCGGCCACATCTGCGCCTGCATCCGCTGATGCCCCAGCGCGCCAAACCGCGCGCGCATGGCGGCATCGCGCGCCAGCCGCTCGATCGCATCGGCATAGGCGGCAACGTCGCGCGGCGGGACCAGGAATCCGGTCTCGCCCTCGACCACCAGGTCCATCGCCCCCGTCGCGCGCGCCGCGACGACAGGGACGCCGCACGCCATCGCTTCCGATGTCACATTGCCGAACGTTTCGGTGACCGACGGGTTGAAGAACACGTCCATCGACGCGACCGCGCGGCCGAGCGCGTCGCCCGACTGAAAACCGGTAAAGATCGCCTCGGGCACCTGTCCCGCGAACCACTCGCGCGCCGGGCCTTCGCCGACCACCAGCACCTTGTGCGGCACCCCGCGCCGCGTCAGCTCGCGCGCGACCTCGGCAAAGATGTCGAGCCCCTTTTCCAACACCAGCCGCCCAAGGAACCCGATCGCCGGCACATCGTCGGCAATCCCCAGACCGCGCCGCCATTCACAATCGCGCCGCTGCGGATTGAACCGCGCATGATCCACCCCGCGCGACCAGATGCCGACCGGCGTGGTCACGCCCCAGCTCGTGATCAGATCGGCGATCGACTGGCCCGGCACCATCACTCGGTCGACCCGGTTGTAGAAGCGTTTGAGCCGCCGGATCAGCCACGGCTCGACAAAGCCCAGTCCATAATAGCGCGGATAGGTCTCGAACCGCGTGTGCAGCGACGCGACCACCGGAATGCCCTGCTTGCGCGCCCAGGCGACGGCGGCATGGCCCAGAAATTCGGGCGCGGAGACGTGGACGAGGTTCGGCGCAAACGCCTCCAGATCCTCGCGCGGCGCGCGCGGCAGGCCCAGCGCGACCTTATACTCGCCGCGTCCACCGGGCATGGCAAATGCCGGCACGCTGACCAGATCGCCCTCGGGCGCGAAGGCCGGCTTCTCGACGGTCGGCGAATAGATGCGCACCGTCACCCCGGCATCGAGCAAATGGCGCACCAGCTTGTTCAGCGCCTGGTTCGCGCCGTCGCGCACATAGTTATAGTTGCCGCTGAACAGCGCCACGCGAAGATCGGTCGGAGTCATCGGCGCGCCCATAGCGATCCGAATAGGGCGATACTATGTCGCCGGAAAGGAGATTCCCGCATGACCGACCTGTCGCAATTCCCGATCACCGCCCGCTGGCCTGCGCAGCGCCCGGACCGCATCCAGCTCTATTCGCTCAACACCCCCAACGGTGTGAAGGCGGGGATCATGCTCGAGGAAACCGGGCTTCCCTATGAAGCGCATCTGATCGACATCGGCGCGGACGACCAGAAGACGCCCGAATTCCTCAGCCTCAATCCAAATGGCAAGATCCCCGCGATCCTCGACCCCGATGGCCCGAACGGTCGCCCGCTCGCCTTGTTCGAAAGCGGCGCGATCCTGCTCTACCTCGCCGACAAGACCGGTCAGTTCCTCGATCCGGCCCAGCGCTACGAAACGATCGGCTGGGTGATGTGGCAGATGGGCGGGCTCGGCCCGATGTTCGGGCAGCTCGGCTTCTTCCACAAGTTCGCGGGCCGCGAGATTGAGGACAAGCGCCCGCTCGACCGCTACGTCGCCGAATCCAAACGCCTGTTCGGCGTCCTCGACACGCAGCTTAACGGGCGCGACTGGATCATGGGCGACTATTCAATCGCCGACATCGCCTCGCTCGGCTGGGTCCGCAACCTGATCGGCTTTTACGAAGCGCGCGATCTGGTCGGGTTCGACGATTTCGCCAATGTCGCCGCGTGGCTGGAACGCGGCCTCGCGCGTCCGGCGGTGCAGCGGGGACTGATGGTCACGGCGAAGGGTTGATGTTCCCCAATCGTTCCTGCTAACCGTTCGGCATGGCCAAACCCAAGAAGCGCTATGTCTGTCAGTCCTGCGGCTCCGTAACGTCGCAATGGGCGGGGCAGTGTGCAGATTGCGGCGAGTGGAACACGCTGGTCGAGGATGCCGGCGCGGTCGTGACGCCGTTTCAGGCGAAGCATAACCTGCAGGGTGGCGGCCGGATGATCCTGATGTCCGGGCTGGACGCCGACATCCCGCTGCCCGCGCGGATGGGCACCGGCATTGCCGAGCTCGATCGCGCGCTGGGCGGCGGGTTTGTCGAGGCATCGGCGACGCTGATCGGCGGCGATCCCGGCATCGGCAAGTCGACGCTGTTGCTTCAGGCGGCGGCAAAGATGGCGCTGGCGGGGAAAAGCGTCGCCTATGTCTCGGGCGAGGAAGCGGCGGATCAGGTGCGGTTGCGCGCGCGTCGTCTGGGCCTCGGCAATGCCCCGGTTCAGCTCGCCTCGGCGACCAGCGTGCGCGATATTCTCACCACCCTGGGCGGCGCGACCCCGCCCGATCTGCTCATCATCGATTCGATCCAGACGATGCACAGCGACCTGATCGAGGGCGCACCCGGCACGGTCAGTCAGGTGCGCGCATCGTCGCAGGAACTGATCCGCTTCGCCAAGGAACGCGGCACCGCGCTGGTGCTGGTCGGCCATGTCACCAAGGACGGCAGCCTCGCCGGGCCGCGCGTGCTCGAACATATGGTCGATACCGTACTGGCGTTCGAAGGTGAGCGCAGCCACCAATATCGCATCCTGCGTGCGGTCAAGAACCGCTTCGGGGGCACTGACGAGATCGGCGTATTCGCGATGCAGACCGAGGGGCTGACCGAAGTTGGCAACCCGTCTTCGCTGTTCCTCACTAGCCGCGATGAAAGCGTCAGCGGCACCGTGGTCTTTCCCGCGCTGGAAGGCACGCGCCCGGTGCTGGTCGAGATCCAGGCCCTCGTCGTCCGCCTCGCATCCGGCGCGACCCCGCGCCGTGCGGTGGTTGGCTGGGACAGCGGGCGGCTGGCGATGATCCTTGCGGTGCTGGAGGCACGCTGCGGCCTCAGCTTCGCGACCAGCGAAGTCTATCTCAACATCGCCGGCGGCTATCGCGTGCAGGATCCGGCGGCGGACATGGCGGTCGCGGCGGCGCTGATCTCCGCGCTGTCCGAACGCCCGGTGCCGACCGAGATGGTCACGTTCGGCGAAATCGCACTGTCGGGTGAGGTACGCCCGGTCGCGCATGGCGCGCTGCGGCTCAAGGAAGCGGGCAAGCTCGGCTTCACCCGCGCGCTCGTGCCCGCCGCGCAGGCCAAGGAGGGAAGCGTCGCGCTAACCGGCTTCCGAAACCTGGGCGGGTTCGTCGACCATATGCTCGGGCGCTGAGCGCTTCCGTCGCGCCAGCAAGTGCCGCGCCGGATCCAGCAGCGCCAGCACGACGATCGTCGCCGCGACATCGGCGATCCAGTCGTCCAGCGCCGCCGTCCGTCCCAGCGCTGGCAGCATCTGGGTGAGTTCGATCAGCGCCCCGAACAGGGCAAAGGCCAGCAGCAGGGTCAGCGTCCGTGCGCGCGGATAGGCGAGCCGCGCCAGCCCGGTCAGCACGACGAACGCGATGATATGCTGCACCTTGTCCCCCGGCGCGCCCGGCAAGGCTGGCGGCTTGGGCAACACGGCCATCACGAAAGCGAAGATCAGCGCCGCCCAGAAAGCGACCACGAAGAAACGGCGAAGCAGGGTCATGTGGCTTGAGATAGGGCGCGAGCCGCCGTTATCCAAAGCCGATCTGCCCGTCATACGCTCCGCTTCACCGGCGGACGCCGCGCGCGCCACGCGGCAAGCACGCCCGACGCGGCGATGATCGTCATGCCAGTCATGCTCCAGCGATCCGGGATATGCGCGAAGATCAGCCAGCCGAGCAGCGCGACGAACAGCAACTGCAGATAGTTGAGCGACGCCAGCACCGACGCCGGCGTGTCGCGATAGGCCGCGGTAAACAGGAAATGGCCCAAGCCGCCATAGACGCCCAGGCTGAGCATCAGCAGCAGGTCGAACCCGCCGGGCATCTGATCCGGGATGAACCATGGTGCCATCGCGCCGAAAATCACCGTCCCGGTCAGCGTGGTGTAGAACAGCAGCGCGATCGTGCTCTCGGTCCGCGCCAGGCTGCGTGACAGCAGCTGATAGATGCTCGTGGTCACCATTCCGACCCCGGCGAGCACCACCCCGACCGGATCGAGCCCGCCGCCGGGCCGCACGATGAACAGCACGCCGATAAAGCCCAGCGCCGCAGCGCCGATGCCCGCCATGCCGACCTTCTCGCCCAGCAATGGCCCGGCGGCGAGTATCACCACCACCGGGGCGAAGAACAGGATCGCGCTGGTTTCCGCCACCGGCATCCGCTGCAGCGCAAGACCAATTGACAGCGATCCGATCGACAGCGCCAGCGCCCGCGCGATCACCCAGCCGGTGCGCCGAGTGTGCAGCAGCTCGGGCCCGCGACGCGGCGCGAGCAGTGCGGTCATCAGTACCAGATTGCACGCATAGCGGATCGCGACGATCAGCGGCACGTCATACCGCGCCGCCAGATATTTGACGGTGACGTCGAGGCACGCGAACAGCAACAGCCCGAAAATGAACAAGGATGCGCCGCGGAGCGGGTGATGGGCGGTCATGCGGGGCTCCCGATGGCGGTGTGCAGCGGCCATGCGCACAAATCGGGGCTTCGACAAGCCGCACGCGGCGGCTATGAGGCGGTCAGGGCGGGGAGGCGCGCAATGGGACTGACGGCAATCGACATCTTGGTTCTGCTGGGCGTGGGCGCGGCGGCGATTACCGGCGCGATGCGCGGCTTCGTCACCGAAGTGCTGTCGCTGATGGCGTGGCTGCTCGTCGTCGCGGCGATCCGTTTCCTCCATACGCCGGTCGCCGCTGCGCTGGCGGAGCCGGTCGGGACGACTCAGGGGGCCGCCGTGCTCGCCTTCGCGCTGCTCGGCGGCATCGCTTATTTCGGCGGACGGGTGATCGCCAATGCGATCGGATCGCGCACGCGCTCGGGCTTTCTCGGCCCGGTCGATCGCGCGCTCGGCGTCGGCTTCGGCGCGGTTAAGGGCCTGATCCTCGCCAGCCTCGCCTTCCTGCTCGTCGCGCTCGTCGTCGACACGGTCAGCGGCGGCCCGGCGCAGCGCCCCGAATGGATGACCGCCGGCCGCACCTATCCGCTGCTCAACGCCACCAGCGCCAGCATCGCCGAGTTCGTCGACCGCCGCCGCCGGGGTGAACCGGTATTCGGCAACGAAACCGACGCCGATGCGCTTGCGAACGGGTCGGACGCGGCTACATCGGAGCCATGACCGAGCCGCTCTACAACACCCAGATTTTGCGGCTCGCCGCAAGCATCCCCTATCACGAGCGACTGACCAACCCGATGGCGAGTGTCGAGAAGCGCTCGCCCGTCTGCGGCAGCCGGGTGACCGTCGATGTCGACCTCGACGCGGCAGGCCGCGTCGCTGCGCTGGGCATGCAGGTCCGCGCCTGTGCGCTCGGGCAGGCCGCAGCATCGCTGATGGGCACACACGCGATCGGCCGTACTGCAGCCGAACTCGACGCCACCCGCGCCGCACTGACCAGCTGGCTGGCGGGGGAGGGCGATACGCCACCCGACTGGCCCGGCCTCGACCTGTTCGCCCCCGCGCTCCCGCACAGCGCGCGCCACCCCTCGATCCGCCTCGCCTTCGAAGCGGTGGCCGAAGCCGCCACCCGCGCCAGCACCGAACAGGCCGCTTGATGGACCACAGTGCCGCCCATAGCTTCGTTGCCGAAAGCGCCCCGCTGCTCGGCTTCGCGCTGCTGTTCGTCCTGATCTTCCGCCGCATGGGGCTGGGCGCGACGTTGGGCTATCTCGTCGCGGGCGCGCTGGTCGGGCCGCAGCTGCTCGGGCTGGTCGGTGGCGCCGAAAGCAAGATGGGCATCGCCGAATTCGGCATCGCCCTGCTGCTGTTCCTCGTCGGCCTCGAACTCAGCCCGTCGCGGCTGTGGCGGATGAAGCGCGACATTTTCGGCTTCGGCCTGCTTCAGGTGGTGCTGTGCGGCGTCGCGCTCAGCGTGGTGATTGGCTACGGGGCAAATTTCTCGGTCTCCGCCGCACTTGCGCTCGGCCTGCCGCTCGCGCTTTCCTCGACCGCGCAGGTGCTCCCGATGCTGCAATCCGCAGGTCGGATGCGCACCCCGTTCGGCGAGCGCGCCTTCTCGACGCTGCTATTTCAGGACATCTCGATCGTCCCGCTGATCACGATCATCGCGATCCTCAGCCGCAATCCAGCGGATGCCGAGGGCCCTCCGGGCTGGCTGCTCGCCATCTACACTGTCGCCGCGATCGTCGGACTGGTGCTGGCCGGCCGCTATCTGCTGCGCCCACTGTTCCGCCTGATTGGCAATTGGGGCGAGCGCGAGCTGTTCGTGTTCGCGGGCCTGTTCACCGTCGTCGGCGCCGCCGCGCTGATGCAGTCGATCGGTCTGTCCACTGCCCTTGGCGCGTTCATCGCCGGCGTGATGCTCGCCGACAGCCCGTACCGGCACGAGATTGAGGCGGATATCGAGCCCTTCCGCTCGATCCTGCTCGGCCTGTTCTTCCTCTCGGTCGGCATGATGCTCGACCTGTCCGCCATCGCCGAGCGCCCCGTGTTCGTGCTCGGCATGGCCGCCGCGCTGATCGCGACCAAGACGATCGTCATCACCGGCCTTGCCATGGCCTTCCGCATGCCGTGGCGTCAGGCGCTGGGCCTCGGCCTGCTGCTCAGCCAGGGCGGCGAGTTCGGCTTCGTCTTGTTCGCGCAGGCACAGAACGCGCTGCTGATCGCGCCCGAAGCGGTCAGCGTGTTCAGCGCGGTCGTCACCCTGTCGATGGCCACCACCCCGTTCCTGATGATGTTCACCAAACGCTTCCGAGCCGATGCGGTCGAGGCGCAGGGCGAGCGCGAAGGGCCGGTGTCGGACGGATCGAACGCGCTGATCGTCGGCTATGGCCGCTTTGGCCAGACGGTCGGCCAGATGCTGAATGCGCAGGGCATCGCGGTCACGCTGATCGACACCGATATCGAGATGATCGACATCGCCGGCCAGTTCGGCGCGAAGGTCTATTATGGCGACGGCACCCGCATCGACATGCTCCGGCAAGCCGGGGCGGGCGAGGCGCAGCTGATCCTGTTCTGCCTCGACGGCGACAAGATCGAGCCGGAACTGGTCGAGGCGGTCCACGAATCCTTCCCGAACGCGTCGATCTTCGTGCGCGCCTATGATCGCCGCGCGCTGCTCAAGCTACGCGGCACCCCGGCGAGCGGCGTCGTGCGCGAAGTGCTCGAATCCGCCATCGTGATGGCGCGCAAGGCGATGGATGCAGTCGGTGTCGATATCGAGGAGATCGACCGCACCGAAGACCTCTACCGCCGCCGCGACCGCGAACGGCTGAACATCCAGCATGAAGCCGGCAGCCTTGCGGCCGCGCGCGAAGCGATCATCGGCGATCCAGACCTCGACTGGCGCCCCGGTCGGCGCGAGACCCCCGAGCCGCTGGAGCCCAAGCCTGCCACCGGGAGTGAGTGCGGATGAACTGGCTGGTCGCCCTCGCCGCGCTCTCCGGCGCCATCGCGGTCGGCGCAGGCGCATTCGGCGCCCATGGGGCGGAGGGCAAGGCGGCGGAGTGGCTGCGCACCGGTGCGACCTATCAGCTGGTCCATGTCGTCGCCGCGCTGGTCGCGACGCAGATGGGCGCGAAGGGCGCGGGCTGGCTGTTCGTCGGCGGGGCGGCGATCTTCGCCTTCACGCTTTACGCCATGGCGTTCGGTGCACCGCGCTGGCTCGGCGCGATCACCCCGATCGGCGGTACCGCGCTGATTGTCGGCTGGTTGTGGCTGGCATGGCACGCACTACGCGGCTGAGCGTCTGCCGCCGCAAGCGGAGGTTTGCGGGCGCGGACGACGCCAAAGCTGCGGCACTGGCCGCGACCATCACCCTGCGCCCCTATCGCTGCGACCGCTGCTTCGGCTTTCACCTGACCGGGCGCACCAAGGGAAAGCGCAGCCTTTGAAGGGTTAACCCGCCGCCCGCAACTCCGTCGCTGCATCGCGGATCGCCGCCAGCGGCTGCGGCCGCCCGAGCAGATACCCCTGGATCAGATCGATCCCCAGCGCGCGCAGCACCGCCAGCTCGTCCTCGCGCTCGACGCCTTCGGCAATCAACCGGCTGCCGGTATCGCGCGCGAACATCATCAGCCCGGCGGCCAGCGCGCGGCGGCCCGGATCATGCTGGATATCCTCGATCAGGAAGCGGTCGAGCTTCACCAGATCGGGGCGCATCTGGATGATCTGCTGTAGCCCGCTATAGCCCGACCCGGCATCGTCGACCGCGATCTTCAGCCCTTCTGCGCGGAGCGGCGCAAGCCGGTCGAGCAGGGTGCAGATGTCCGAAACGCGATCATGTTCGGTGACTTCCAGCACCACCCGGTCCAGCGGCGCACGGCGCAGGATTGCCGGCAAGTCGGGCGACATCGCGGTCGCGGGGCTCGCATTGACCGACAGATACGCATGGTCGGGAAGCTGCGACAGGCCCTGCAGCGCACGGTCGATCGCGAACAGCTCGAACGCCTCACCCATGCCGACCAGATTGGCCTGATTGAACCATTTGTCGGGTGAACGATACGGCTCGACGCTGATCCGGGCCAGCGCCTCATAGCCCGCAGGCCGCCCTTGGGAGAGGCTGAAGATCGGCTGGTAGTGAATCTCCATCAGCCCTTCGGCGATCACCTGCTCGATCGCGCTGCGCGATGCCACTGCTTCCTCGCGCGTGCTCAGATCACGCTCGATCTCGAACGCGGCCAGATCGGCGAAGGCGCGCATCATGCCCAGGTCGCGGGGGTTCAGCGTCGGACTCGCAAACGGGCCAAGGCAGCAGAACATGCCATAGGTCCGCCCGTTCGACAGCCGGATCGGCACGCTGACATGCGCACCGATCGGCACCGCGGCGGTGATCGGCATCGCCATCGCGATCGGCTCGGCGGCGGTATCGGGAATCAGCTCGGGCAGCCGCCCCGCCAGGATATGCCGGCAATAGACATCGTCGAGCGAATGAACGTCGCCCGCCTTGGCGAGATGCTCCAGCCCCGGCGCATCGACGACGCGGAACACCGAGTCATCCCCGACAAACTCGGAGACATAGGCGACCTGCAGGCCCAGATGCGCGCGCACCGCCTGCAGCGCGCGGGCGATGATCGCATCCGAACTGCCAGTGCTGCTCGCCGACGCAATAATCTCGCGCAGCGCCGTTGCACCCAGCGTCTCGCCGTCAACCGTCATCTCGCCTCCACCCCGTCGAACCCTCACATGCGTAGTTCTACAGGGTGGAGTATGAAGATTCGGTCAGCGCGCTTCCAAGATGCGCGTCACCGCCCCGACCGTCACCGGATGATAGCCGGGCTTGGCCTTCTCGAAGATCTGCCGGGCAATCGGCTCGCCCCATGCGCCCTGCGCCTTGAGCCCGCGATACAGCGGCGTGACCAACAGATTGCGCCCGACGCGCGTCAGATATTCCTCCAGCGCGGGGACCACCGGCTCATACCGGTTGGCAATCGCCAGATCGAACCATGCCGACTGGACATAGGCGTTCTGCGATTGCGTGAGCCCCAGCGCCGTGTCCAGCTCGGCCAGCCGCGCCGCGCTCTGCTGGCGGGGCAGCCCGCCCAGCAACCGCTGCCATTGCTGTGTCTGCCAGCCGGTCGTATCGATCGCCGACGCCGGCCCGCCCGCATTGAACGCGGCGAGTTGCGCATCGACCTTGGCCAGCGTGTCGGACTTCACCTGCACCGCGTTCGACGGCACACCCGGCTGGTACACCCAGCGATCAAGCTGCAGCTTGGCTTCAAGCGCCTTGTCGCCTTTGATCAGATGCTTGCGGATGTCCGCCAGGAACCCGGCGCTGGTCTGCGGCTGGAACGCATGCCGGTCGAAATAACCGCGCAGATAGGTGTCGAACCGCTTCCGCCCGACCGCAACTTCGATCGTGCGCAGGAACGTGCTGCCCTTCAGATAATCGAGCTGCCCCGCGCTGTCGCCCGGCTCACCATGCAGTCGCGTCGACGGCGCGCTATCGCCACCCGCCGTCTTCACGTCGCGTAGCATCCCGGCATAATCCAGGTCGGAATAGATCGCCGCGCGCTCTTTACCGTACAGCGCCTCCATGATCCGGTTCTCGAAATAGGTGGTGAAGCCCTCGTTCAGCCAGCCATCCGACCAGGTCGCGTTGGTCACGAGGTTCCCCGACCAGCTATGCGCCAGCTCATGCGCCAGCACATCGGTGTTCGACTTGTCACCGGTGATGATCGTCGGGGTGAAGAACGTCAGATTGGGGTTCTCCATCCCGCCATAGGGGAAGGACGGGGGCAGCACGAGCATGTCGTAGCGGCCCCAGCGATACGGGCCATAGAGCGCCTGCGCCGCGTCGATCATCTTCTCGACATCGGCGAATTCGGACACGGCGGCGTCCAGCATCCCGGCTTCCGCCCACACGCCGGTGCGCGGCCCGATTTCCTTGAACTTGAGGTCGCCGATCGCAATCGCGATCAGATAGGGCGGAACCGGATTGTCCATCTTGAAACGGAACTTGCGGCGCTGCTGCGGCGCGGGCTGGCCGGTCGCGCCGTCCAGCATCTGCGCGCTCATCACCGGCACAAAGCCCTCGGGCACGGTCACGGTCGCGGCCCAGGTCTGGCGGATGCCGGGGCTGTCCTGGGTCGGGATCCAGCTGCGGTTGTTGATCGCCTGACCCTGGCTGAACAGGAAGGGCAGGGTCTTGCTCTGCGTCTGCGCCGGGGTCAGCCATTGCAGCGCGCGCGCGCCGGGCCTGGAGCGATAGACGATGCGGATGCGCTTGGCGTCGCCCAGCTGGATCGTCAGCGGCGCGCCGAGCTGCGGATCGCTGGGTCCGACCTTGTGCGCCAGCTTCACGCCGCGTTCGTCGCTGACCACCGCGATCTCGAGGTCGAGCGTATCGAGCACGATCTCCGTCGCGCCCTTCGCCGCGAGCACGTCGAGCGTTGCGACGCCGCCGATCGTCTTGCTGTCGAAATCGACCTTCAGGTCGAGGTCGACATGCGTGACCCGCGCCTCGGCCGGGCGGGCATAGGTCCACACGTCCTTCGCCTCTGCCGTGGTCAGGACGGGCGCGACCTTGGCAGTCTGGGCAAGGGCAGGGGCGGCGGAGGCGAGCAGCAATGCTGCGAGGGTCAGGATACGCATGGTCGCAACTGCTACGACCCGATTTCGTTCGGCACAAGCGCGGCGCTCATGCGTTGGTCGCGCATATCCCTGAAACTGAAGGAGAGATGCGATGAACACCGCCGTCGACAGCCCCAACCGCCTGATTGCGTCCGACCGCGTCGAAGGCACCAGCGTCTATGACCCCAGCGGCGAAAAGCTCGGCCAGGTCGAGCGCTTCATGGTCGATAAGGTATCGGGCAAAGCCGAATATGCCGTGATGGCGTTCGGCGGCATTCTCGGCATCGGCCACCGCCATTACCCGGTGCCGTGGCAGGCGCTGACCTATGACACCGACAAGAACGGCTATGTCGTGTCGCTCAGCCGCGAAAAGCTCGAAAATGCGCCGAACTACGACCGCGAGGGTGACGAGCCGAGCTACGACCGCGCCTATGGGCAAGAGGTCTACGCTTACTACGGCGTCCCCGCGCTCTAAACCCACCGCCCGTTTGCGCTGAGCTTGTCGAAGCGCCGAAGACCGCCCTTCGACAGGCTCAGGGCCAACGGAGGGCGGGACTGGCGGTCAGTCTTTCGGCACGCGCCAGCGGCCGGTCTCCATCCATAGCAGCAATGGCTTCAGCGGCAGGATCCAAACGATCCCGGTGAAGACATAGAAGACAAGCTGGATGAGGACCGGCCATTCGCCGACGATGCGCGACAGGCTCGCCACCGCCACGCACCAGATGACGATCAGCGCGATGATCGCGAACGCCCCGACCGGCTTGCGCCACGATGGGGTCATGCTGCCACCTCGCCATGCGCAGCCGCTTCGGTGACCACGCCATGCAGCGGCATGTCCCAGCTGTCGATCGCCAGCGCCTCGACCTGCTGCACCGACCAGGCAATGCCGATGCGCCACGCATTGGGCAGCCGCTCGAACACCCGGTCATAATGCCCGGCACCCTGACCCAATCGGTTCATCGCGGCGTCGAACGCGAGCAACGGGGTCAGCACGATGTCGGGATCGCACTCCACGCCGCTGTCATCGGGCTGACGCAGCCCCAGCGGACCATCGACCAGCGCATGCTCCGGCTCCCATGCAAAGAAGCGCACCGGCGACTCGCGACTGGTGACATGCGGCAGCACGATCGTGCACCCCGCCTCGCGCGCCGCCCAGGCGATCGCGGTCGGATCGGCCTCGCTGCCGACGGGCACATAGGATGAAACGATCACACCCGGCGCGAACCGCGCGAGCAGGGCAGGGGGCGGCTCGATCACCCCGCCAATGGTCATCGCGAACTCGTCGCGCAACGCGCGCATCCGTGCGCGCAGGGTCCGTTTGTCGTCAGCCATCGTCGTGCTTCGCTATACGCGAAGCCTGCGCCTCGCTGACAAAATTCGTTGGCGGGACCACCATGGGCCGTTGCTTGAATATCCTCTGACGCCGTTTACGTCAGGTGGGGACCATGTGCCACAGACCAGGGTCTGAACAGGGACAGCCCCCATGGATGATGAATCGCCTCAGGGATAATCGCTAAAGCTCGCACCGGGCAGTACCCGCCGACGCTAATTTAGGCGTGCGGTGCCGTCGGATCAATGGGGGTTGGCGGCGTAAGCCTCAAACAACAGCTCAAGATTGCGGCGTCCGGGCAGGATCGCGACCACCTCGACCCCGTCACCGACATAGTGAAAGAAGATCAGATAATTGGTGTGAACGATCGATCGAATGCCTGGGCGTAATTCGGGCCTCATTGTCCCCAGCAAGCCCGGTAGCGTGGCCAGTTTCTCGCACCGGGCTTCCAGCTTGGCGACGAACGCGCTTCCTGCCGCACGACTGCCACTGCGTTCGGCGATGCCCAAGGCGATCTCCATAAGATCCTGCCGGGCGGCGCTCGTATAGGTCAACCGACGCATTTAGCGGGCTGCACGATCGGCTTCCCATTCATCCAGCGCCGCCTCGACGGACTGACGAACATCTTCCGGGCTATGCTGGCCGCCGCGCTCGATAGACGCATTCAGCGTATCGCGCAGCGCCTTCAGTTTGGACTCCCGCTCCTCGACTAGCCTTAGCCCTTCGCGCACGACCTCACTCGCCGAGCCATAACGGCCCGACTTGACGACGCCTTCAACAAAGCCTTCCCAGCGTTCACCGATTGAAACGTTCATCTCGACCTCCAGCCGAAACATATAGCTCAATAACAAAAACTGCGCAATTTTCGTTATTGCTCCAGCGCCGCCGCGACCGCCTCCAGGCGATCCGCCAGATTCTCAAGCAGCACCGGCGACACGCCCCCCGGCGGGTTGCGCTCCGCCTCGTCCAACTGGTCGGCGAGGATCAGTGCGAGGAACAGCATCGTCCGCTCGCTGCTCAGCCCGCCCGACGCGCGCACTGCCGTTTCGGCATGCCGCTCCAGCAGCGCGCCGAGCCGTTCGAGATGCAGTTCCTCGCCATCGCGACACGCGATCGTGTGGCTGCGTCCGGCGATGGTGAGCGTGACCTGACCCATCAGTCCTCGCCCTCCTGAGCGATCACCGCATCAAGTGCGGCAATCGCCTCCTCGACCCGACCGCGCAGGGCCGCATGTCGATGTTCCAGCCGTTCGGCGTCGAAAGCGCGGCGGGCAGCCGCTGCCTCGATCCGGGAAAGCGCGCGCTCGATCCGGTCAAGCGCGGAAGGTGCCGCATCCGCCATGTCGGGTGGATAGGGTGGCTTTATCCGCGCCGCAACCCCGCCCGGTTGACGCACGCGCCCGCGCGCCCCATTGGCACGCCAACTTCGATTCGCCGGGCCGTGGCGAGACTCAACGCACCGCGCGCAGGCCCGAAAGGGGATATGCCGTGACCATTTCATTCGCCGACCGCGCCAACGCTATCCGCGCCCTGTCGATGGACGCGGTGGAGGCCGCCAATTCGGGCCATCCCGGCATGCCGATGGGCATGGCCGATGTCGCGACCGTGCTGTTCAGCGACTATCTGAAGTACGATCCCACCGATCCCAAATGGGCCGACCGCGATCGCTTCGTGCTATCGGCCGGCCATGGCTCGATGCTGATCTATTCGCTGCTGCACCTGACCGGCTATGCCCGCCCGACGCTCGACGACATCCGCAACTTCCGCAAGGTCGGCAGCCCCTGCGCCGGCCACCCCGAGAATTTCGAACTGCCCGGCGTCGAATGCACCACTGGCCCGCTGGGTCAGGGGCTCGCCATGGCGGTTGGCATGGCGCTCGCCGAGCGTCACCTCAACGCCGTATTCGATGACAGCATCGTTGACCACCGCACCTGGGTGATCGCCGGTGACGGCTGCCTGATGGAAGGCATCAACCACGAAGCGATCGGCCTGGCCGGGCATCTCAAGCTCGGCCGCCTGATCGTGCTGTGGGACGATAATGACATCACCATCGACGGCAAGGTGTCGCTGTCGTCGAGCGAGAATATCCCCGCCCGCTACGAAGCGACCGGCTGGCACGTCGTCGCCTGCGATGGGCACGATCCGGCCAGCATCGCCGCCGCGTTCGACGCCGCGCTCGCCGACGACCGCCCCTCGCTGGTCCGCTGCAAGACGGTGATCGGCAAGGGTTCGCCGAACAAGGGCGGGACGAGCAAGGTCCATGGCTCGCCGCTCGGTGCCGACGAAGTCGCCGCCGCCCGCGAAGCGCTCGGCTGGAGCCATCCCGCCTTTGAGATTCCAAGCGACATCCGCGCCGCCTGGCTCGACGCCGGCAAGCGCGCCGCTGCGCCCCATGCCGAGTGGAAGACGCGCCTTGCCGCCCATGCCAACCGCGCCGAGTTCGAGCGGCGCATGGCCGGCGACCTGCCCGCCTTCAACCTCGACAGCTACATCGCCGACCTGCTCGCCAACCCGCCCAAGGTCGCGACGCGCAAGTCGAGTGAAATGGCGCTCGAACCGCTGACCGAAAATCTGCCCGAACTGATCGGCGGCTCGGCCGACCTGACCGGCTCGAACAACACCAAGACCAAGGCGACCGGCCCGCTCACCGCCGACAATTACGCCGGTCGCTATGTCTATTACGGCATCCGCGAATTCGGCATGGCCGCGGCGATGAACGGCATGGCGCTGCATGGCGGGATCATCCCCTATGGCGGCACCTTCCTCGTCTTCTCCGACTATGCGCGCGGCGCGATCCGCCTCTCGGCGCTGCAGCGTGCGCGCGTCGTCTATGTCATGACGCATGACAGCATCGGCCTGGGCGAAGACGGCCCGACCCACCAGCCGATCGAGCATCTGCAGAGCCTGCGCGCGATGCCCAACCTGAACGTATGGCGTCCGTGCGATGCGGTCGAGACGGCGGCGGCATGGGATTTGTCGCTGCGTAACGCCGACGGTCCGTCGATGCTGGTGCTGACCCGCCAGAATCTGCGCCCGTTGGTCGGCGAGGCGCAAGTCGCCGATATCGCCAAGGGCGGCTACCGCCTCCAGTCGGCACAGGCCGCGCGCAAGGTCGTGCTGCTCGCCACCGGTTCTGAGGTCGAGATCGCCGCCGATATCCGCACTGCCCTTGAAGCGCAGGGGATCGGTGCCGATGTCGTGTCCATGCCCTGCACCGAGGCGTTCGACGCCCAGCCCGCCGCCTATCGCGCCGACCTGCTCCCCGCCGACGTGCTGACCGTGTCGATCGAAGCGGGCAGCACCTTTGGCTGGCAGCGCTACACCGGCCTGAACGGCCTCAATTTCGGCATCGACAGCTTCGGCGCCTCCGGCCCGGCTGAAGACCTTTACCGCCATTTCGGGCTGACCGCCGATGCGATCGTGCCCCAGATCATCGAACGGCTTGCCGTCTAAGGAGAGACAAATGACGAAGGTAGCGATCAACGGGTTCGGACGCATCGGACGACTGGTGGCGCGCGCGATCCTGGAGCGCCCGGAAAGCGGTCTGGAACTGGTCACGATCAACGACCTGGCCGATGCCAAGTCGAACGCCTGGCTGTTCAGCCGCGACAGCGTGCACGGCAAGTATCCGGGCACCGTGAGCGCCGATGGCGATGACATCATCATCGATGGCAAGCGGATCAAGGTGACCAAGGAGCGCGATCCCGCCAACCTGCCGCACGCGGCGAATGGCGTCGATCTCGTCCTCGAATGCACCGGCTTCTTCACCGACCGTGCCAGCTGCCAGAAGCATCTCGACGCGGGCGCAAAGAAGGTGCTGATCTCGGCACCCGGCAAGAATGTCGACCTGACCGTCGTCTATGGCGTCAATCACGACAAGCTTGAGGCCGGCCACACGATCGTGTCGAACGCATCGTGCACCACCAACTGCCTTGCCCCGGTGGCCAAGGTGCTGAACGACAGCATCGGGATCGAACGTGGCCTGATGACCACGATCCACGCCTATACCAACGACCAGAAGATCCTCGACCAGATCCATGACGATCTGCGTCGCGCCCGCGCTGCGGCGATGAGCATGATCCCGACCACCACCGGCGCTGCCCGCGCGGTGGGCGAAGTGCTGCCCGAGCTGAAGGGCAAGCTCGACGGGTCGTCGGTGCGCGTCCCCGTGCCGGACGGCTCGCTGATCGACCTGACCTTCACGCCCAAGCGCGACACGACCAAGGAAGAGGTCAACGCGATCCTCAAGGCGGCAGCCGAGAGCGGCCCGCTGGTCGGCGTGCTCGCATTCAGCGACGAGCCTTTGGTGTCGATCGACATCGTCCACAACCCGGCATCGTCGACCATCGACAGCCTCGAAACCGCCGTCATCGACGGCAAGCTCGTCCGCGTCGTCAGCTGGTACGACAATGAATGGGGCTTCTCGAACCGCATGGTCGACACCGCCAGCGCCATGGCAAAGCTGGGCTGAACCTAACGCCCCCTGCATGAATTGGGGGCAACCAAAACTTCCCCTCCCGCTTGCGGGAGGGACTAGGGGAGGGCATGTCGCGAACGTGATGAGCGAACTCAACAGGCCCTCCCCCGACCCCTCCCGCAAGCGGGAGGGGAGATTGGCAGGCATCGCCCGCCACGCCATCCCGAAAGGGCCGATGGAGGTCATCGACCACGCCACCGTGACGCTCGAAGGCGGGATCGGCGGGGACTTTCGCGGCGCGATGAAGGGCCAGCCGTACAAGCGTCAGGTCAGCCTGATCGAAGCGGGCGACTGGGACGCCGCGATGGCGCAGGTGGGGCATTCGCTTCCCTGGGAACAGCGCCGCGCCAACCTGCTGGTCGAAGGCCTCGACCTGCCCCAGACCCCCGGTGTTCGGTTGCGCATCGGCACCGATGTCGTCCTCGAAATCACCTGCGAAACCAACCCGTGTGAGCGGATGGAGGCGCTGGCCGAGGGGCTGCGCGCCGCGCTCACCCCCGACTGGCGCGGCGGCGCGCTTACCAAAGTCATCACGCCCGGCAGCATTGCCGTTGGCGACAGCATCAGGATCGAACCATGACGCGTGCATTCAAGACCCTCGACGATATGGGCGACATCACCGGCAAGCGTGTGCTGGTGCGCGAAGATTTGAACGTGCCGATGGCCGATGGCGCGGTCACCGACGACAACCGCTTCCGCGCCGCGGTGCAGACCGTCGCCGAACTCGCCGACAAGGGCGCGATCGTCCTGATCCTCGCCCATTTCGGTCGCCCCAAGCTGCCGAGCCCCGAGCATTCGACCGCGCAGCTTGCCCGCCCGTTCGCCCAGGTGCTGGGCCGCGAGGTCCGCTACATCGACTGGGAGGGCGACGCCGAGTCGGTCGCGACGCTCCAACCCGGCGATATCGGTCTGCTCGAAAACACCCGCTTCTTCGGCGGTGAGGAAAAGAACGACCCCGCGACGGTCGATCGCTTCGCTGCGCTCGGCGACCTCTATGTCAACGACGCCTTCTCCGCCGCGCACCGCGCCCATGCTTCGACCGAGGGGCTGGCGCACCGTTTGCCCGCGTTCGCCGGGCGCCAGATGGAGGCCGAACTCGACGCGCTCGACAAGGCGCTGGGCAATCCCGACCACCCCGTCGCCGCAGTGGTCGGCGGGGCCAAGGTCTCGACCAAGCTCGATGTGCTCAAGGCAATGGTCGGCAAGGTCGATCATCTGATCATCGGCGGCGGCATGGCCAATACCTTCCTCGCCGCGCGTGGCGTCGATGTCGGCAAGTCGCTGTGCGAGCATGAGCTGACCGGCACTGCCGAGGAAATTTTCGACGCTGCGGACAAGGCCAATTGCACGATCCATCTGCCCTATGATGTAGTGGTGTCGAAGGAATTCGCCGCCAACCCGCCGTCCCTGCGCACCTGCAACGTCCATGAAGTCGCCGCCGACGAGATGATCCTCGACATCGGCCCGGCGGCGAGCGAGGCGCTGGCGGATGTGCTCAAGAACTGCCGCACCTTGGTGTGGAACGGCCCGCTCGGCGCGTTCGAAACCAAGCCGTTCGACACCGCCACCATGGCGCTCGCCCACACCGTCGCCGCGCTGACCAAGGAAGGCTCGCTCGTTTCGGTCGCCGGGGGCGGGGACACCGTCGCCGCGCTCAACCAGGCCGGAGTCGCGGGCGACATGACCTTCGTCTCCACCGCCGGCGGCGCGTTCCTCGAATGGATGGAGGGCAAGGAACTGCCGGGCGTGGCGGCGCTGACGCGCTGACGGCATTTTTTCGGTCGGTTGGCTATCGTTGTCAGGCTTTTCAGCCGCATGCCGCGCTGCAATAGGCCGCGCAACAAAGTGTCGGAACAGGGACTGTGACCATGAACACCGCCGAGATGACCGCCAAGATCGCCGAAGGTAACGGCTTTATCGCCGCGCTCGACCAGTCCGGCGGTTCGACCCCCAAGGCACTGGCCGGCTATGGCGTATCGGACGATGCCTGGTCGACCGATGAGGAGATGTTCGGCCTGATCCACGCGATGCGCAGCCGCATCATCACCGCGTCGCCCTTTTCCGGCGAGAAGGTGATCGGCGCGATCCTGTTCGAACGCACGATGGACGGCCATGTCGAAGACAAGCCGACGCCGCACGCGCTGATCGAGCGCGGTGTCGTGCCCTTCATCAAGATCGACAAGGGCCTCGAAGACGAAGCGAACGGCGTTCAGCTGATGAAGCCGATCCCCGATCTCGACGCGCTGCTGACCAAGGCGCGCTCGCTCGGCGTGTTCGGCACCAAGGAACGCTCGGTCGTCAACCTCGCCAACCGCGAGGGCATCGCCGCTGTCGTGAAGCAGCAGTTCGAAATCGGCGCACAGGTGCTCAGCCACGGCATGATGCCGATCATCGAGCCAGAGGTGAACATCAGGTCGCCCGAGCGCGCGCAGGCCGACGCGATCCTGCTGGATGAACTCCTCAAGGCGCTCGACGCCCTGCCCGAGGGGCAGCAGGTGATGCTCAAGCTGTCGATCCCCGCGACCCCCGGCCTGTTCGACCCGCTGGTCGATCATCCGAAGGTGCTGCGCGTGGTCGCGCTGTCCGGCGGCTTCAAGCGCCCCGAAGCCTGTGCCGAACTCGCCAAGAACCGCGGCATGATCGCCAGCTTCAGCCGCGCACTGCTCGAAGATCTGCGCCACGGCATGACCGACGCCGAGTTCGACGCCGCGCTGGGTGAGGCGATCGACGCAATTCACGCGGCATCCACGAAGAAGGCGATGGCCGCCGCCTGACGTTTCCGCTCGACCTTTGGCGGCCAAGGCAACACTCTGCCCCCGAAACTTGCGATTCGGGGGCATTTTGAAGGTGTTGAAGCTGTTGATGGCGGGGCTGTGCCTCGTCTCGATGCCGGTCGGCGGCGCGGTTGCGGCAGACCGCGGCGATGCCAAGGTGGCGGCGGTCGGTGAAGCCGAAACGGCGCACCGCGAATTCGTCGCATACGGCGAATGGGTGCTGGCACTCGACCGCGCCGTGACCCCGGCGATGAACGAAGTCCGCACCCTGAGCCCGGAATGGCAGGCCGCGACCAGCGGGGGCAATTTCGTCGCCGCCGAAGCGCGTTTCCTGCCGGTAATTGCCAAGGCCAAGCGCGCCATCGCCGAAGCACGTAAGACCCTGGCCGCACTGCCAAGCCCCGATTTCCCGACGCTTGAACTGGCGCCAGAGGTCCAGGCAGCGGCGGTTAAAGTGGAAATGGCGCGGACGCTGGACCAGCTCGATCATGTGCTCGACGCTTTTCCCCCGGTGCTCAGGGCACTCGCCCGCAAGGATATGAAGGCGGCAGAGGCAGCGATGACGCAGATGGTCGGGTCGGCCAGGACGCTGTTCCGGGCGCAGGAGACCTTGGCCGGCGTGTGGATGGCGACGCTGGAGGCCGACGATCCCGGTCGCGAAGCGCTGAAGTTCGAACAGCTCTTTTTCCGTTCAGCGTCGCGCCTGATGACCGCGACTGAGCAGTTATCGCTGCGCCGACGCGATCCGGTGTTTGCCGCCGACATGCTGCGCATTGCCGACGACATGGACAAGGTGATCGCCGCCGGACTGGCTTCGGTCGAGACGGGGCAAGCCAAGGCGATGGCACTGACACTGGAAACAGGGTCCGATGCCGAAGGGCGCAGCGCCAAGGCAATGCTGACCAAGTCGCACACCGCGATGGGTATGTATCGCGACAGTTTCGCGATTGCGGGGCGCTACAGCGCAGCACTTCGCACCGCGGCCAGGCGCGCCAGCCAGGCGCCGCTCACGCTCGATCACCTCAACACGGTGATGCAGGCATTGCGCACGACGCGGGTCGGGCTGGATGCGGTCAATACGCGCCAGGCGGAGGTATTGGCCGGGACGCGCTGACGGGCTTCCCGTCCGGCGCATCGCGGCCTATCAGCGCGACATGATCGATGATGATGACCTGCCCCCGCTCGGCCCCGAATTCGCCGCCCAATTCAAGCGCGACGACAAACGGCCGCCCTGCCAGCTCTATCTGATTTCGCCGCAGAGCGTCGATGGCGACTTCCCCGACCGACTGGCCCGCGCCCTCGATGCCGGCCCCGTCGCGGCGTTCCAGTTCCGCGTGAAGGACGTCGACCAGCACGAAGCGGCGCGGCTGGCCGAACCGCTGCTGCGGATCTGCGCCGATCGTGAGGTCGCGTTTATCGTCAATGACAGCATCAGCCTGGCCAAAAGGCTGGGCGCGGATGGCGTGCATCTGGGGCAGGGCGATGGCGACCCGCGGGAGGCGCGCAGCGTGCTCGGCCCGGCGGCGCAGATCGGCGTGACCTGCCATGACAGCCGCCATCTGGCGATGGAGGCCGGTGAGGCTGGCGCGGATTATGTCGCGTTCGGCGCCTTTTACTTGACCACGACCAAGGCGACGACGCATCGCCCCGACCCGGCGATCCTGTCGTGGTGGACGACGGTGTTCGAAATTCCGTGCGTCGCGATCGGCGGGATCACGCCCGACAATGCCGCGCCGCTGGTGAGCGCGGGGGCGGACTTCATCGCGGTATCGGGCGCGGTGTGGAACGGGGACGAGGCTGCAGCAGTGCGCGCGTTCGATGCCGTGCTGAACGCGGCGCGCTGATCGAAGGAGAACAGGCAGATGCTCGACCGGGTGTTCACGATCGTCGCCGGTCGCATCGCCGCGCTGGCGGGGCAGCCGCTGGCGTTCATCGTCGCGGTGCTGCTGATCATCGGCTGGGGGCTGACCGGGCCGGTGTTCGGCTTTTCGGATACGTGGCAGCTGATCGTGAACACATCGACGACCATCGTCACCTTCCTGATGGTGTTCCTTATCCAGAATTCGCAGAACCGCGACGCGGCGGCGCTGCAAGCCAAGCTTGACGAGCTGATCCGGGCGGTCGAGGGGGCGCGCAACGAGTTTATCGGGATCGAGCATCGCAGCGATACCGAGATCGAGGCGATCCGCGCCGCGATCGAGGGCGAGGTGCGCGAAGATCCGGCGGCGCATCCCGCCGCGACGGTCGATCGGCTGCGCAACCGCTATTGATGAAACCGCGCCGGTGTTGCCTCGTTATCCCGCTGTAACGAGACGGAGAGTGCATGTGCGTAAAGGTGTTGCAGGATTGATCGCGGCGGTTGCGATCGCGTCGGGTGGCGCGGTGGCGGTGCAGGCGCAGAACGGAACGGCGCAGCCGACCGCCCCCGCCCGACCCGCGCTCAGCCGCGACATCCTGCATGTTCAGGCGATCCTCGATCAGCTCGGCTTTCCGCCCGGCCCGCTCGACGGACGCGAGGGGCAGGGGCTGACGGCGGCGCTGAAGGCATTTCAGATCACGCGCCAGATCCCGGTCACTGGCAAGACCGACGCGCGGACGCTGCAGGCGCTGTACCCGCACCGCGCGATCCGCCCGACGCGGATCGTGCGGCTGACGCCGGAGATGCTGGCAGGGCCCTTCATCCGCCCCTGGCCGCGCGATCCGCAGGCGCAGGCGAAGCTCAAGACGATGGGCTATCGCAGCGCGCTCGAAAAGCTGGCGGAGATGTTCCACACGACGCCGCAGGTGCTGATCGAGCTCAACAGCGCCGACACGCGCCTCGCGCCCGGTGTGCCGGTCGAGGTGCCGAACGCAATTGCCCAGTCGCGCGCCTATCCCGCCGACATCAAGCCCGAATGGCGGCGCACGCTGACCGACCTCAACGTCAATGCGGTGCAGCCCAAGGCGGCGCGGGTCGTCGTCGACAAGTCGGACCAGGTGCTGCGCGTGTTCGACGCAAAGGGTCTGCTTGCTGCGCAGTTCAACGTGACCACGGGCAGCAAGCGCGATCCGCTTCCCATCGGCAGCTGGAAGATCAACGGCGTCGCGACCAACCCCGAGTTTCACTACAACCCCAAGCTGTTCTGGGACGTCAGCGACAAGAAGCCCGACGCGTTGCTCCCGCCCGGTCCGAACAGCCCCGTGGGGGTGGTGTGGATCGACCTGAGCAAGGAGCATTACGGCATCCATGGCACGCCCGAACCGCATCTGATCGGGCGGAGCGAGAGCCATGGCTGTATCCGCCTGACCAACTGGGATGCGGCACGGCTGGCGCTGATGGTGTCGCCGGGCACGCCGGTGATCTTTCAGGAATGAGCCGGCTGCGGATCGCGTTGTGGATGCTGGGCGGTTGCGCAGTCGCGCTGATCGCCTTCCTCGCCGCGACGATCCGGGTGGTCGAGCCGAGCACCGCCGACGCTCAGCCCGCGCCGCTTCCCGTGCAGCCGCCACATCAGGTCGCAATGGTGGATGCACCCGGCCTGATCGTCCCCGTTCAGGGCGTGCGCGCGGACCGGCTGCGCAGCAGCTGGGGCGAGGCGCGCGGCGGGGGCATGCGGGCGCATCAGGGACTCGACATCATCGCTCCCGCCAACACGCCGGTAATCGCGGCCGCGGATGGCCGGGTGGAAAAACTATTCTATTCCAACGGCGGCGGTGGGATCACCCTCTACCAGCGCTCGGCGGATGGTGGGTGGATCTACTATTATGCCCATCTGGCAGGCTATGCCCCGGGAATTGCGGAGGGCAGGAGCGTACGCGCCGGGGACATCCTCGGCTATGTCGGCGACACCGGCAATGCCGGCACGGGCAACTACCACCTGCATTTCGGCGTGTCGCGGATGGCCCCCGGCGAGCGCTGGCATCAGGGGACGCCGGTCGATCCCTATCCGCTGCTCGTCCGACGGTGACGGGCGACGCGCGAACGCGCTGACGTCCGCCGGCTCAGCCGGGGCTGGGGACAGCAAACGCCCGGCAAAAGGTATCGACGGCAGCGGAAATGCGTCGGGCGTTCTGCTCGGGGTCATTTGCGCAACCAAAGCGGCGTTCCAGATCGCCGAGTCCTTTGCACATCGAGACGAACTGTTCCGCCGCTAGTTCGGGGTCCGCAACGGCGATCTCACCGGCTTCGTTGAGTGAGCGGAGCAGGGCGGTAAAGGCGCGGAGCATCTGGCGCGGCCCCGCTTCGAGGAAGGCGGCGCCGATGGCCGGATCGACTTCGGTCTCCGCCGCGATCCTTCGGTCGAACTGGATCATCTCCGGCCGCGACATAAAGGCCGTCATCGCCGTTCCGATCGCCTCCAACCGTGCCCGCAACGTCAGCTCCGGCATCGGGGGAATCGAGAAATGATCGCCCATGCGCGCGCATTCGCGCTCGATTGCGGCGGCGAATAACCCGCGCTTGTCGCCGAACTGATTGTAGATCGTGACCTTGGAAACATGCGCGTCAGCCGCCACCTGCTCAATCGCGGTCGCGGCAAAGCCATGGTCGAAAAAGGATCGGGTGGCGGCGTCAAGGATCGCCTGGCGTTTCACCGGGTCAATCGAGCGTTGCGCACGCGGAAGGGTTTCGCTTGACAGAGTGAACGGTCCCGTTCATTTGAACGACAGCGTTCAACGTAGCCTGATTCGATGCCGTGGCGCAAGCAGGGGGCAGTGTCGCATGATCTGGATTGCCATCCGCATGCTCACCGGCGACGGCCAGAAATTCTATGGGCTGGTGTTCGGCATTGCCTTTTCGACGCTGCTCATCACCCAACAGCTGACCATTTTCGTCAATCTGCTCGAACGCGGCGCGAGCGCGGTGTTCAACGTGCCATCGGCCGACATCTGGGTGATGGACCGCGTCAGCCGCACCACCGATGTCGCCTATCCGATGCCGAGTACCGCGCTCGACAAGGTGCGGTCGGTGCCCGGGGTCGAATGGGCCGCGCCGCATCTGCGCGCTGCCGCATCGGTGCGCACCGGCGATGGCGATCTGGAGGGCGTGGCGATCGTCGGCGTCGATGATGCGACACTGATCGGCCTGCCGCGCCGGATGGCGCAGGGCAGCATCGACGTACTGTCGCGCCCGGATACGGTGATCATCGACGATGTCGGCACCACCAACATGTTCGAAGATGGCCGCAGCCCGATCGGCGAGCGGCTGGAGCTCAATGATCAGCGCGCGGTGATCCGCGGCATCGCCGATGCGGTGCCGAGCTTTACCAGCCAGGTGACGCTTTACACCAAATACAGCCAGGCGCTGCGCTACGTGCCGGGCACGCGCAACCGGCTGTCGTTCGTGCTGGTGGGGGCCGCGCCGGGCGTGGATCACCAGCAACTGGTCGCGCGGATCGAGGCCGAGACGGGGCTGCGCGCGCGCACCCGCGACCAGTTTGCGCAGGACGGCATCGACTTCATCGTCGAAAATACCGGCATCCCGCTCAATTTCGGGATCACCGTCGCGCTCGGCTTCGTCGTCGGCGTGGCGATCGTCGGGCTGACCTTCAGCCTGTTCATCCGCGACAATATCAAGCAGTTCGGCGCGCTGAAGGCGATCGGCGTGGCCAATGGCACGATCCGGCGCATGGTCGCGGCGCAGGCGGCGTTGGTCGGGCTGATCGGCTATGGCCTCGGCGTGCTCGGGACGATCGCGTTCATCTGGAGCTTCTCCGCCGTCCCGACCTTCAAGGGCTTTTACATCCCGTGGCAGATCCCGTTGATCAGCCTGGCCGCAGTCGTGCTGATCCTTGCGCTGACCGGCTGGATCGCGCTGCGCCGCGTGCTCAAGACCGAACCGGCGGCGGTGTTCCGGTGAGCAACACCTCCACTCAGCCCGCGATCCGCACGCGCGGCGTGACCCGCGACTTCATGGCGGGGAGCCAGGCGATCACCGTGCTGCACGGCATCGATGTCGACATCCGCGCGGGCGAGCTGACCTATCTGGTCGGGGAGAGCGGGTCGGGGAAGACCACGCTGATCTCGATCATGTGCGGCATCCTCTACCCGACGAAAGGTGAGGTCGAGGTGTTCGGCACCGACATCTACCGATTGTCCGACGCAGAGCTGGTCGCCTTCCGGCTGCGCAACATCGGCTTCATCTTCCAGCAGTATAATCTGATCCCGTCGATCGATGCGGCGAGCAACGCCGCCGTGCCACTGATCGCGCAGGGCATGCCGCGGGTCGAAGCCCGCGCGCGGGCGGTCGAGATGCTCGCCGCGCTCAATATCGCCGATCAGGCGGACAAGCTGCCCAGCCAGCTGTCGGGCGGGCAGCAGCAGCGCGTGGCGATCGCCCGCGCGCTGGTCCACCGCCCCCGGCTGGTGGTGTGCGACGAGCCGACCGCCGCGCTCGATGCCCGATCGGGCCGGCGCGTGATGGACCTGCTGCGCGAAGTGGCGGTCGCGCCCGACCGCGCGTGCATCATCGTCACCCACGACAACCGCATCTTCGATCTCGCCGACCGCATCCTCCGGCTGGAGGACGGTTATATTACCCATGACGGCGCACATATGCCGGAGGACCATTGATGCCCGACTGGAAACAGCTGAGCTTTGCCCGGACGATCCTGCCCCTGATCGCGGTGGCGGGCCTGGTGCTGGCGGCCCTGTTCATCTGGGGCGGCCTGCCCGACCGCAGCCCGAGCGCGCCACAGCGCGAACCGGCCAAGGCGCCGCCCGCACTCGCCAATGCCGAGCGCGTGGCCGGTGCCGGGGTAGTCGAGCCGTCGAGCGAGACGATCGACATCGGCGCGCCGCTGTCGGGGCTGGTGATGAGTGTCACGGTCAGTCCGGGTGTGCGGGTGGTGCCCGGCCAGCCGCTGTTCACGATCGACGACCGCGCGGTCCGTGCGCAACTCGCCGAGGCGCTGGCCGCGATCGGCGAGGCGCGCGCCGCGATTGCCGAGGCGCAGAGCGCGCGGGCGACGGCGGAGCGTCAGCTTGCCCTGTATCGCGCAGTCGATGACCCCGCTGCGGTCGCGCGCGCGGAGATCGTGCGGGTCGAGGGTGAGGCGGCC
>VYKW01000139.1_pt1 | contig 32483 bp, 25 predicted proteins | sample 5114451 | NCBI WGS metagenome assembly VYKW01 (sample SAMN12291784, study PRJNA351875) | freshwater metagenome | isolation source: freshwater lake | place: USA: Michigan, Gull Lake | collected 2013-08-08
GGCGCTTGTCCTTGCCGGGGGTCTCGCCCTGCTGCTTGGACATTTCTATGAGCGGCCGGGGCCGCTGACCCAGGCGCGCACTGTCGTGATCGAGAAAGGCGCGGGGCGGATCGAGATCGCCGAGCAATTGGAGCGCGACGGCATCATTTCGAGTCGCTGGGCGTTCGTCGCCAATCACCTGCTGCGCAATGTGATGAGCGGGGGCAAGCCGGTCGAGATGAAGGCCGGCGAATACGAGATCAAGGCCGCGGCCAGCATGCGCGACGTCCTGGAGCTGCTGGGCGAGGGCAAGTCGGTTCTCTACAAGGTGACGCTGCCGGAGGGCCTGACCAGCCAGCAGATTGTTGAACGGCTCCTAGCCGAGCCGAACCTGTCAGGGGAGATCACACAGATACCCCCGGAAGGCTCGCTGTTGCCGGATACCTATCGCGTGTCGAAGGGGATGTCGCGGCAGGAATTGCTCGGCCGGATGCAGGCTGAGAGCGCGGAGTTTCTCGCTCAGGCATGGGAGAAGCGCGCGGCCGATTTGCCGGTGGCGACGCCACGCGAGGCGCTCATCTTGGCTTCGATCGTGGAGAAAGAGACCGGCAAGGCGGACGAGCGGCAGCGTGTGGCGGCCGTGTTCGTGAACCGGCTGAAAAAGAAGATGCGGCTGCAGTCGGACCCAACGATCATTTACGGCATTGTGGGCGGGCGCGGCTCGCTGGGCCGTTCCATCACGCGGTCGGACATCGATACCAAGACGGACTACAACACCTATCGCATCAATGGACTGCCGCCGGGGCCGATCTGCAACCCGGGACGGGAGACGATCGAGGCGACGCTCAATCCAGCTGTGACCAACGACCTTTATTTCGTCGCCGACGGGACGGGTGGGCACACGTTCTCCGAAACCCTGGCTGCGCATAACGCAGCGGTGCAGAACTGGCGCAAGATCGAAAAGACCCAAGCCGGTCAGGAGCGCAATGCCGGACCGGGCGTGGCGGAAGCGGACGAGGGCGCTGCGACGGCGGCGGATGCGGGTGTCACCGATGCAGCCGCGCCTGGCGCGTTGGCCGTCCCTGCTGCGGCAGCTGCCGCTGCTGCCCCCGCGGCGGCGGCGGCCAAGAAAAGCAACATTCCCCTGCCGGTGCGCAAGCCGAAGGCGCCTTGAGCCCCGGTTGGCGTTTGGCTTTCTCCCCAGGCTCTCTTGGCGGATGAAGGCGGTGCGGGTAAACCCTCACAGGGGTTCTCGCGCCGCTTTGTATTTGAATTTCGCCACTGGGGTTTCATGACGCTCAACAGCATGACCGGTTTTGCCCGCGTGGATGGCTCGGAAAAGGGCGTGCGCTGGTACTGGGAGGTGAAGAGCGTCAATGGGCGCGGGCTTGATATGCGCGTGCGTCTACCGCAGGGGCACGATCAGCTCGAACCCAGAGTGCGTGAAGCGGCGGCCAAGCGCTTTCAGCGCGGCAGCCTGACCATCAATCTCAGTGCCCAGCGCGACGTGGCTGCCGTCGAGGTGCGTGTCAACGAGGCGGCGCTGGCGCAAGTGTTGCGCGCGGTCGAAGAGGTGCGGCGGTTGACGGGCGCGCCGCCGCCGAATGCCGATGGCTTGCTGGCGTTGCGCGGCGTGCTTGATGTAAGTGAACCAGATGGATCGCTCGATGCGGAGGTGGCTGCGGCGATGTTGGTGTCGCTCGATGCCGCGCTTGATGCGTTGGGGCAGGCGCGGGCGGCGGAAGGGCGGCGGCTGACTGCGGTTTTGACGGCGCACATCGACGAGATCGAGCGTTTGACACGGCAGGTGCAGGCTGCACCGTCGCGGACCGTCGAGGCGATCCGGACGCGGTTGTCCGAGCAGGTGGCCAAGCTTGTGGATGCGAGCCCGGCACTTGATCCGGCGCGGCTGCATCAGGAGGCGGTGCTGCTGGCGACGCGGGCGGATGTGGAGGAAGAGATCCAACGGCTGGCGGCGCATGTGGCCTCCGCGCGGTCGCTGCTGACGGAAGGCCAACCGGCTGGGCGCAAGTTCGATTTTCTGGCGCAGGAATTTAACCGCGAGGCCAATACGTTAACGTCGAAAGCGATCGACATGGAGGTGTCGCGCGCAGGGCTGGCATTGAAGACCGTCATCGATCAATTGCGCGAGCAGGTGCAGAACATTGAATAGCGCTGTCTCAACATCTCCGCCGCCGATGGCCCGCCGGGGCGTGCTGCTGGTTCTGTCGTCGCCGTCCGGGGCCGGAAAGACGACGCTGTCGCGCGCGCTTCTCGAAGGCGATCCGGGCATCCGGCTGTCGATCTCGGTGACGACGCGGACGCCGCGTCCGGGCGAGGTCGATGGGAAAGACTATATCTTCGTCGATCGGGCGCGGTTCGAGGCGATGCGGGCCAACGGCGATCTGCTCGAATGGGCAACTGTGTTCGGCAATTCGTATGGGACACCGCGCGCCCCGGTGGAGGCGGCCATCGCGCGGGGCGAAGATGTGCTGTTCGACATCGACTGGCAAGGCGCGCAGCAGCTGTCAGAGAAGATGGCGGGTGATCTGGTGCGGGTGTTCATTCTGCCGCCATCGGGGAGCGTGCTGGAGACGCGGCTCAAGGGCCGGGCTCAGGATCCGCCGGAAGTGGTAGCCAAGCGCATGGCAGAGGCGTCAGCAGAGATCAGCCATTGGGCGGAATACGACTATGTGATCGTGAATGCGGATCTAGCCGTGAGTATTGAAGGCTTGCGTTCTATCCTGGCGGCGGAGCGGTTGAAGCGCGAGCGTTTGCTTGGCCTGTCGCAGTTCGTGCGCGATCTTCAGGCGGGTTTGTAGGCGCCGCGCTCGAAGATGTTTGCTAAGCGGGCGAAATCGTCGACGGTCAATTGTTCGGCGCGCTGCTCGGGCGAGATGCCGGCCTCGCGTAGCAGCAACTCAGGCATGGGTAGAAGGGTCTTCAAGGACTGGCGCAGCATTTTGCGGCGCTGGCCGAAGGCGGATTGCGTGACGCGGCCCAGCGTTCTGACAGTGCATTCGGGAGTGGGTTTGTCGCGCGGTTCGAAAACGACGACGGCGGACGAGACCTTCGGCGGCGGCGTGAAAGCTGCCGGTGGAAGCGTGAGGGCGATGCGGGGTTTGGCGCGCCACTGGGCAATGACCGCGAGGCGGCCATAGGCCTTGGAGCCGGGCTCGGCGACGATGCGCTCGGCGACTTCCTTTTGAAACATGAGCGCCATGCGCTGCCACCAGGGCGGCCACGGTTCAGTTTCCAGCCAGCCGATGAGGAGCAGTGTCGCGATGTTATAGGGCAGGTTGGCGGCAACCGCGACATCGCCAGGGGCGTTCGCGGCGAGGGCTGCGAAGTCGGTTTCGAGGGCATCGCCTTCGTTAACTGTGAGGCGTCCAGGATAGGCGGCGGAGATGTCGGCCAGGGCTCTGAGGCAGCGGGCGTCGCGTTCGATGGCAACGACGTGGTGGGCGCCTTCCATGAGCAGCGCGCGGGTGAGGCCGCCGGGGCCGGGACCGACCTCAATGACGGTTGTGTTCGTCAGCGGAGCCGCAAGGCGCGCGATGCGGCGTGTCAAATTGAGATCGAGAATGAAGTTCTGGCCAAGGTTTTTCTTGGCGACGAGATCGTGGGCGCGGATGACGTCGCGGAGCGGCGGGAGACCATCGTCTATCGGGGTGCCGGGCGGCGGCGCGGCCGTGCTCATGCCGCTGTCGCGCGCGCTCGGCGGCGGTCAGCCAACTCGGCGGCCATACGGATGGCGGTGATCATGCTTTCGGGCGAGGCGATGCCTTTGGCTGCGATATCGAAGGCTGTGCCGTGGTCGGGCGAGGTGCGGACGAAGGGCAGGCCGAGGGTGACGTTGACACCGGTGTCGAACGACAGCGTCTTGATCGGGATGAGGGCTTGATCGTGATACATGCAGACGGCGGCGTCGTAGTTTTTGCGAGCGGCGGCGTGGAAAAGTGTGTCGGCGGAATGGGGGCCGGTGACGGAGAGGCCTTCGCGGCGCAATTCCTCGATGGCGGGTGCGATGAGGTCGATGTCTTCGCGGCCGATGGTGCCGCCTTCGCCGGCATGCGGATTTAGGCCGGCGACCGCGACGCGCGGCTCATCGATGCCGAAATCAGATTTGAGGCTGCGCCATGTGATGTTGATCGTCTCGTACAGCAGGCGCTTGGACAGCGCGCGGGGCACATCGGACAGCGGCACGTGGATCGTCACCGGCACGACGCGGAGGATGTCGGAAGCCAGCATCATCACGGGGTGATGGCGTTTCCCGGGTACGAGGGAGCCGGCGAGGGCTGCGAGAAATTCGGTGTGGCCGGGATGGACGAAACCGGCGGCATAAAGAACCGCTTTGGCGATCGGCGCGGTGACGACGGCTGCGGCTTCGCCTGCGACGACCGCGCGGACGGCTTGCTCGATGGCGGAGATCGTGCCCATGGCATTTTCGGGCAGCGGCGTGCCGGGTTTCACGTCGCGGGCGACGGTGATCGGGACGACGGGCAACTCGGTGGCGAAGCGTGCGGCTGCTTCCGCAGGGCTTGAGATCTCGGCGATGGCAACGTCGAGACCGAGCAGCTTGGCGCGGTCGTACAGGGTCTTGGGGCAGCCGTAGACGGCGAACGGCGACAGGCCGCGATCGGCGCGCCGCGCGTAAGACTTCAAAACGATTTCGGGGCCGATGCCGGCGGGGTCGCCCATCGTGACGGCAAGGGGGAGCGTGCGCTCCGCAGGTGTTGCGGGCATCAGCGGTACTCGATGGCCGCGTCCTGGCGCAGGTCCTTCAGGTGTTTCTTGGCCATCACTTCGAACTCCTTCTGGCGCAACTCCGCTTGCACAGTCTGACGCCGTTCGAGGTCGGCCGCCACCGTTTTACGGCCGCAGACAGCCCAGATCTCGACGCCTTCGGTGCCGACGGTGGGCGGAAGCATTTCGCCGTCCTTGGCTGCGAGAAGAAGCGAGCGCGTTGGTTCGGGAATGGCGGAGGGGAGGCGGCCGCCGAGGTTGTCAAAGCGGGCGCCGGCGACAGTGGTGGCGTTGGCCGACATCTGCGGGCAGCCGCCGCCGCGCTGGGCTAGGCTATCGCCTTCAGCCATGCGCTGGGCGATGACCTTCTGATTGACGCCTGCGGGAATGGGCAAAACAATGCGCTGGACCTGCAACTCTATGCCGTCGCCGTTGGTGCCGGGGGAATTGGCGACGATGCGGTCGACGTCGCGGTCGTTAACGGCGATTTGGGCGCCGAACTTACGGCGGATCACTTCCTGCCAGGACATGTTCGCCTTGAAGCGTTGGCGCATCACGGCCGGGTCGGCGCCCATCTTTTTCAGATGAGCCGCGAATTCGGGCGCCGTCATTTTGTTCTTCTCGGCGATGGAGGCCATGATCTTGTCGACGTCTTCGTCGCCGACAACGACATTGAGCTTTTTGGCCTCCTGGAGCTTTAGGCGTTCGTCAATCAACTCTTCCAGCGCTTCCTTGCGGATGCCGGGCATCACGCTCTGGCGAGCGCTTTCGACGGCCTGCTGCTGGAGACCCTTGGCGAACTCGGTCTTGCGCCGTTCGAAAATCGCGATGATCTCTTCGCGCGATTTACCCTCATTCTCCTTGATAGTCTTTTCCAGGATCGCCTTGAGGCGATCGTTGGTCGACTTCTGTTTGATGAGGTTCTTGAAGTTGGCTTGCGCGCGCTCGCCGATGTTGGCGTTGCCCATGCCCATGAGGCGCTGGCGCTGCTGGATTTCGTAGCCGGTGATGGGTTCGTCGTTGACGAGGACAGCGATCGATTGGGCGCCGGTGACTTTGCCAAGTGCGCCGTCGCCGGGTTTGATGGCGGCCGATTTGGAGCCCGCACCTGCGTCGGGTTTGGCGGCAGGCTTGGCCTTGGGTTTGGCCGGTGCAGGCGGCGCGGGTTCGTTGGGGACGACGACCTCTGGCAGGGGCTGGGTGCCCGGGGGAGCGGTGACGGTGACGCCTTGCTGTGCCGAGGCGGACGTCGGCCACAGCCCAGCTGCGATGCCGGCAGCCAAGAGGAGCGTACGGGGTGTACTGAAGCGCAGGGTGGAGCTCATGCGAGGCTCAAACTTCTCCAAAGTGGGCGGCGGGCCTGGGGGTGCACACTGCTCGCGGCATCCGGATGGCTCTCAAGAGGCCTTGAGTCGCCGTGATGAGTGTACCCAGCGCCTCAGCCTGAGAATATCCGGTTATCCACTGCAACCGTGGCTGGGGGATGGCAACGGGCCGGGGGTGGTTAATCGCATCAGTTGGGGCCTGGGGCCTGCTGATCAGAGTTCACGTAGTCGAGAACGTTGCTGCGATAATTGAAGCCGCCCAAGTACTTGTACTCGATCCGGAACATAACGGTCTGGTCGGGCTCGATGTCACGGGCCTCGTCGCGGATATGGAACTCGTCGTAGGTGACAGACAGCATGAAGCAGTCGTCCTGGTAGCGGATGGACGCCGTGTCGGTGATGAACTGGCTCTCGTCGATGTCGTAGCGCAGGCCGCCGAGCAGCGACCAGCGGTCGGTCAGGCGCAGGCCGAAGAGGGCGCTGACGTCCTGTTCGGCGCGCGTGCCAAACTCGGGATCGGCGAACGAGTATGTGTAGGTTGCGGCAAGGGCGAGCGGGCCGTAATTGACGGCGAGAGTCGCGTCTTCGCGCTTCAGAGTGAAGTTGTCGTCGTCGAAGCGGCTCTGGGAGATGAGGCGGAAATTGTCGGTCGGTGCGATGTAGGCGCCGAGCACGTAGTCGGATGTGGCCGTTTCCAGACCGCTGTTGGGCGAGAAGATGGGGTTGCAGTTGTCGTCGACGCCCGGCGCGATGACGACGGCCCCGTTACAAGTGATCGACCGGTTTTCATACGGGTTGTCGCCGGACAGCTGGAAGCTTTGGCCGGCAAGCACGCGGGCGTGGCCACCGGTCCAGGGCTGGAAGGTGTACTGCAGGCCGACATTGGCGCGGGTGCCGGTCTCGAGGCGGTCCCAGCCTGAGAACTTGTTGGTGTCGAACAGGTTGGTGTCGTCGAAGACAAGGCTCTTGGCGTCTTCGACGGGGAACTGGTCCTGATCGACGTTGGCCGTGCGGGTTATGATCTGACCAATGGGCTCGATGACGTGCGAGGCACCAGCCGTCGATGCGATCCAGGGATAGGCCACCGTGACGCCACCGGCCGCCAGCCCGCGGGCGAGCGTGTCGCCGTCGATCGCCTGAGCGTTCTCGGCATCACGGTAGTTGTTGACTTGGAGAAGGTCGCCGCGCAGTTCGCCGAAGGGCGTATAGGTGATGCCGAACTGGTCGGTTAGACGGCGGCGCCATTTCACTTCCATAGACGCGCGCGACATTTCCTGGTCGGCGGTTCCGAGCAGGCCATCGGAGCGCGAGAGGCTAAGCGCGTTGCCGGCGAGTGAGAGTTCGCCGCCGACGACGGGCGCATCGACGATGTAGTTGTAGTCGATGACGGGATGGACGCGGCTTTCGGACTGCGCCGTGTCGTCGAGCAGCAGGCCGCCGAACTGATAGAGGTTTGTGGCGAAGTAGTTCCGGTCCGACATGCCGGTGAAGTATATGTTGTTGATGCGGTCGGTCAGCAGGATGCTATCGAGCCTGTAGAACCGGCGGAAGGTGTCGTCGGTCTCCAGTGTGACGTCCCAGCCAGCGCGCCACCAGCTGGCCAGCGAGAAATCGCCTCTGGTGACGATGCTGCCGCGGAAGCCATCGAGGTCCTGCTGCTTGGCGGGATCGACATCGAGATCGCTGCCATCCTGATCGATGCCGGCGAGTTTGACGGAGTACTGGCCGTTGGCGAAGCGCTGGCGCCAATCGCCCATCCAAAGAATGCCCTGGCCGGTCATGTAGCGCGGGTGGAACGTGAAGTCGTAGGAGGGCGAGAGCGCGAAATAGTACGGGATCTCGGTGAAAAAGCCGAGATCGCCGGAACTGCCGACGTCTGGAGCCAGGAAGCCGGACTTGCGCTTCACGGTGGGATCGGGGTGCTCAAAGTAGGGCAGGCCGAAGATCGGCACGCCAAACATTTCGAACTGTGCGTCCTGATAGCTGATGGTCTGGGCCGCCTGATCGTGCGTGACCGTGGAGGCCGCGATGCACCAAAGCGGCGGCTGCGAGCCGTCTGTCCGGCAGGGCGTGAATTTCGCATTCTTGAATTCGGTGACGTTGCCGTCGCGGCGGATGCCCTGTTCGGCCGAGATCTTCGAATCATCGACGGCCACGACGCTCAGTGACTGCACAAAGCCATCGCGGAAATCATCAGTCAGCGTATAGCGCTCGGCACGGACGATGTTGCCGTTGGCGTCGCGCAAGACGACGTTGCCCTGGGCGGAGAGCGTGTTGGCGGCCTGGTCGTAGATGACTTCGTCGGCGGTGAGATTGTTGTTCTCGTACTGGATCTCGACGTTGCCCTTGGCGATGACCTTGGAGCCTTCGCTGTCGTAGACGAGTTCGTCGGCCTGGAGATGCAGGGGCAGGCCGCCATCGAACTTCTGGGTTTTGCCGAAAATGCCGTTGTTGGGCTTGGCGAATGCGGACTTGGGAGTGGTCTGTTGCGCCGCGGCCGGAGTGATGGGGCCAGCAACAGATGCGAGCAGGCCAAACACGAATGCGACCAACGCCGCCATCAGGCGACGAGCCGTCTTCGGTTTCCCTGCTTCCAATGCCTGCGATTGCCGCAGAGCACGCATCACTCAGCCATCCTCCTGGTGCAAAAGCACCGTTGTTGTGGCGACCAGCGCCAAGGTGATGGGGAACCAGACCGCGATCCTCGGGGCGACAAGACCCGCCGCACCCAATTGTCGTGAAATCTCAGCCAGAAGGAAGAATCCCAAGCCCCCGATCATCCCGGTCACGACCATAGTCTGGACACCCCCGGAGCGGAATGACTTAAGCGACACAGTCGCCGCCAAAAGCACCATCACAACGCATAGGAATGGCCTTGACAGGAGCAGTTCGTACTGGAGGCGCAGGTTGGCGGTGGAAAGTTTTGCTTTTTCAGCCACTTCGATCAGGCCAGGCAGTTCCCAGAACGAGACGGCGATGACGCGGCCCAGGGCATCGGAAACACGCTCCGGGGTTAGGTACGTCGAGAGTAGATAGGATCCGTATGCAACGGGCTCCTCGCCGGGCCGGGCCACGGTGACGTTTTCGAGCTTCCAATAGCCGTCGAGAAGGGTGGCCTTGGAGGCGTCGACCCGTTCCTTGAAGCGGCCTTCGGTGTCGAAGACAAACCCGGTCACGCCCATCAATTCCAGGCCGCTGCGGGCGACGGAGGCGGCGGTCAGAACCGATTGGCCATCGAGGCCGTCCTGGCGCAGCCATGACCCGGCGCCGCCAGACTGTAGGAGATTGATTTCGCGCCCGAAATACTGATTGAACAGCGAGTCCGCGTAGGCGCGGGCGGAGGCGGCCATGGGGTTGTAAAGCGTGATGCTCAGGACGCCTAGGACGAAGGCCACGAGAAGTCCGGGGCGCAGGAACTGCCAGGCGGACATGCCGGACGCGCGTATGACGGCCAGTTCGCTTTTACGCGAGAGCATTAACAGCGCTCCGATCGAACCGGCCAGAACGCCGAAGGCGAGGAGAAACTCGGTATAGGCCGGAAGGCGCAGGAGCGTCAGCCAGGCCACCTTCCAGCCGGCGACGCCGCCATACTTGCCGGACTGGCGCAGCATTTCGACCAGATCGATCACAAAGATCAGGAAGGAACAGACGAGGAAGGTCAGTACGATGGCGCCGAAAAACCGCTTGGCGACATACATGCCGACTGTTGTGGGCCAGAGGCGGGGAATGCGCATCATGGGGTTCCCACGGGCTTGGCTGCGTTGGAACGGAGGCGAGCGGCGAAGGCCGCTGCCGTATCGCCCAGCGCATCTATCGCGCGGCCAATGCGGCTCTGGCCGGGGCGCTGCTGGCTAGCGCGCATGATGATCACCAAACTGATCGCGATCGCGCCCAACGGCAGAAGGTAGAGCAGGGGGGTCATCAGCGGGTTGACGGAGACGACGTTGTTGAGGCCGAGGCCGGCGAGGCGCACGCCCGCACCGGCGGCAAAGCCTGCGACCACTGCGCGGGTGCGGTTGGTGCGGGTTGATTGCGCGTTGCCGGCTGCGGCAAGCGCGATGAAGACGAAGGCCAACGGGTAGAGCGGATTGGCGAACCGCTCATGCAGTTCGGCGCGGAATTGGCCCGGATTTCGCTTGTAAAAGCGGCTTTCCGGGTCCGGGTTGACGAGTTCGGAATAGTAGCGCTCGCGGGGGCGCAGATCCTTGTCGTCGCTGATTTTCTGATCGAATGCGTCGAGATCGAGCGCATAACGGTCGAAGGCGACGATGCGGGGCGGCTGCTTGAGATCGTCCTGGGACAGGACATGGCCGCCGCTCATAATCATATAGGAGCCGGTCTCCTGTTTCACGATCTGGCCGCGTTCGGCGAGGTAGGACATGGCGCTCTTGCCGGAGCGCGTGTCGTGCATGATGAGGCCCAGAATGTCGCCGTTGGGCGCGCGTTCGCGAATGTGGAAGGTGACGCCACTTTCTGGGCTGGAAAACTTGCCCGGCTGGAGAACCTGGGAGAGGAGGTCAGTGCGCACTTCGACGACATAGTCGCGGAGCATGCGCAGACTCCAGGGCATGCCGATATGATTGACGAAGGCAACCGCGGTGGCAACGATGGCGGCGAGCAGTAGAAGTGGCCGGGCCACGATCCAGATAGTGCCACCCGATGCCGTCATGACGATCAATTCGCTGTCGCCGTTGAGGCGGTTCAGCGTGTGCATGACGGCGATGAGTAGTGCGAACGGGGCGATGAGAGCCAAGAGATTGGGGACGCCCAGCGTCGTCATGGCCATCAAGGTCCAGGCGTTCTGGCCTTGGCTCGTCACGACCTCGAACTGGCGCAGGGCAAGCGCGATCCAGACGATCCCCGATAGCGATGAAAGAATTAGCAGAAGTGCGCCTGCCGCCTGCCGGAATACGTAGCGCGAGAATATCGTCGTCATGCGCGTTGTGACCGGCTCGCTCGCGGAAGGTGTGGGCGGGCCGTCACTTGGCGGTAGGCGGTGTTAACCGTCAAGATGCAAGCCCCCCGGCTAAAAGTTTGGTTTGTCACCCCCGCGTGGCCAAAATTCGGCGCGGCGGTGAGACTTGGGTGGTCTTGGGCCCATACTTTTCCCGTCCCCCGACGCTATTGATGCCGGACGGTCCTGGTTGGGGTCACCGCAGTCCGGACCTCGCAAGGCAACTTAACCTTAGAAGTGGCGGCACAACTTGCACGGCGGCGGGAAGCGGATAATCTCCCGCCCCGAAACCGCTTTATTTTCCCCGAGCTCGAGCCAGGCTTGGATCCGTGCTTTCTGCGCGGTGCCCGGCCGTCGCCCTGTCCGAGGATCATGATCCTCGGCCCTCACTCGGGTTCGGCATTCAAACATGGAGCCTCACGCATGTCCGCCTTTGAAATTTCGTTTGCGCCGCTCAACGCAGCCCTTGAGCCGGCGGCGGTTGCTTTTGCCGGTAGCGAACTGGCACTTGGCGACAGCATCAAGGCGCTCGATCAGAAGTGTGGCGGGCTTATCCTGAAGGCGGCGGCTGCGTCGGGCTTTTCGGGGAAGTCGAAGTCGTCGTTTGAGATGCTTGCGCCCTCGAAGATCGATACGGGGCGGTTGATCGTTGCGGGTGCGGGCAAGACAGGCGAACTCACCGATACCGACTGGGCCATGCTGGGCGGGTACTGCTACGGCCAAATCACCCAACGCAAAACCCCGCGAGCAAGCCTGATCTCCGATTTCGACGGCATCGGCGACAAGAAGCCGGCCGAGATCGCGGCGCTGATGGCATTCGGGGTGCTGCTTCGCCATTATGCGTTCAACAAGTACAAGACGAAGAAGAACGGCGGCGACGAGAGTCAAGCATCAGGAGAGGGTGGCGAGGCTGGGGCGCCGGCACCGGACGGGCTTCAGAAGCTCGTGATCATGACGGCCGAACCCGAGAAGGCGCGGATTGCGTTTCAGCGTCAGCAAGCGGTGGCGAACGGCATCATCCTGGCGCGCGATCTCGTCAATGAGCCGGCCAACGTTTTGGGGCCGGTGGAATTCGCCGATCGCGTCAAAGAATTGGAGCGGGTGGGACTCGACGTCGAGATCCTCGATGTGGATGCGCTGACGGCCTTAAAAATGAACACGCTGCTTGCGGTGGGGCAGGGGAGCGCGCGGCCGTCTCGCGTGGCGATTATGCATTGGAACGGCGCCAAATCGAAGCGGACCAAGCCGGTGTGTTTCGTCGGCAAGGGCGTCGTGTTCGACACGGGCGGTTATTCGATCAAGCCGGCGGGCGGCATGGAAGACATGAAGGGCGACATGGGCGGCGCGGCCGCGGTCGTCGGTTTGATGTCGGCACTGGCCGAGCGCAAGGCGAGCGTGAACGCGGTCGGCATCATCGGTCTCGTTGAGAACATGGTCTCGGGGAATGCGATCCGGCCAGGCGATATCGTGACGTCGATGTCGGGCCAAACGGTGGAGATCCTCAATACGGACGCTGAGGGCCGGTTGGTGCTGGCGGATGTGCTCTGGTACGCGCAGGAGCGCTATAAGCCGAAGCTCATCGTTGATCTGGCGACACTTACAGGTGCGATCATGATTGCGCTCGGCAAGGAATATGCGGGGCTGTTTGCCAACGACGACAAGCTGGCGGGCGATCTCATGTCGGCCTCGAAGGCGACGGGGGAGAAGTTGTGGCGGATGCCGCTCGACAAGGCTTTCCACCGCATGATCGACGGCAAGACGGCGGACATCAAAAACATTGGCGGGCGCTGGGCGGGATCGTGCACGGCAGCGGCTTTCCTAGAGCGCTTTATCAAGGATACGCCATGGGCGCATCTGGACGTGGCCGGGACGGCGATGGACTCGGGCCGCTCGGACATCAATACGAGTTGGGGCTCGGGCTGGGGCGTACGGTTGCTCGACCGGTTCGTGGCGGATCACCACGAAAAGGGGTGAGGGCTGGCGGCTGGCGCGGGTTGTTTAGATTGATGATTAAGCTGGTAGTTCAATATTTATTTTCCATAATATATATTATGCGAATGATGGGCTAGGCCGGAGGGGGTTGGGTTATTCCCAGTCCCCGTCCGGCTGTCCGCTGCGGCTCGCGTGGTGGTGGTGTCCGGCTGCGGCGCCTATTTCCATGTCAGCTGCGTGTTGAGCAATGCTTCGATGAGCGTGTCGAACCGCAGGGGTGGTCCGAGTGCGACATTGCTCTGCATCACAGGCGGCGTTTCGAAGGGCTTGCCCGTGGCGGCGATGACCGGCAACGGCATGATCGCCAGATTGAGGCCCTGACGGTACGATTTCAGCACTGTCTTTGTGCCGCCCTCAATCTTCGACACGACGGCGACCGGGCAGCACAGGTTACTATCGCCGGCGGGGCCCGCTTCATCGCCCATTTCGATCATCAGACCGTCCGGGAATGCTTCGGCTGGTTCCTCGACGACGCAGGGGTCGGCGCCGGCGGCGCACTCCCCTGCCCCGCCCTTGCGAAACAGTGTGCGGGCGGTCGGTGCGTCGGGTTTCGGCGTCCAGAGGACCACCGAGCCCATGCCCTGCTTCAGGATCAGATCGCGGCACCAGGCGCTGCACTCGTCGAACCGGGCCATCGCGACGCCGCCGGAGCGGGTGGGATCGATCGGCAGACCGTAGGACGCGTTGACGATCAGGCGCGAGACGGGGCGCACGTCGGGAACGTGGGTCAGGCCGTCACGCGTTCCCGTCTCTGCGGAGAGAAGGCCGGCGTTGATTTGCGCGCCAGCTGCCCACAGCGCGATGAAGGCGACGGGGGCTACCGCGCGTCCATAGCGCTTGGCCCGCGTAGCCGTGACGGCCATGCCAATCAGGGCACCGGCCCACAGTACGTTGGCGACGGGAGGGCCCAGCGCCGGGCTCAGGGCTGAAATGGCATACGACAGTGCAATCAACGCTGCGAACACGAACGCGAGAAGGAGGATGCCGAGAACAAGATCGCCAGTGAAGGTGCGGGGTTGCATGAGCTCTTTTTTCAATTGTTGCTTTGCAAGGTCTCCGCCGGGGTGATCGGCGCGAGGTGTCGCTTATCGCGGTTCGAGACGGCGCACGATGCCGGCGACGACGGCCGCGTACAGCGAAGCCACGAAGCCGGCCAATACATTGACGCTGACGATAATGCCAATCGCTCTTGCCGATGAGGACGGCATATAGGCGGACAACAACGTGACAATAAAATCGTCAAATGCCTGCTTGAGGCGGAAAAAGAGTTCGCTCGTTTGCTCGACGGTAGGAATTTTTGGCATTTCCCAGACGATGGTCCAGCCGATGTCACCGACGGTGGGCGATGGCACGAGTCCGTAGAGCGCGAGGAATGCGATCATTGCGGAGAAAAGGAGGCCGAGCGGCGGGCCGAGGCGGAAGAAGCCCCAGCGTTCAGGGCGGGCATCGAATTTGAGGGCCAGGAGCCGCAGGAGGCCGGCGCCGGCATAGATCGTGAGGCCGAAGGCTATGGCGACCCAGAACAGGCGGCCCTGGTCGGTGCCGGAGAATGTGAAGAGCGCGGCCACGCCGGCGAGCAGGCCTTTGAACAGCGCTTCGCCAAAGCCGATGACGGGCACGAACAGGCCGCGCAACGAATTGCCGGGGCCGAAATAGAACGGCATTTCGTTTCGAAGCCGCAGGACCTCCAGGCGCAGGCCGAGCACGAAGGCGAGGATGCCGGTGGCGAGCGCGAATGCGACGGGATGGTGGAGGCCGGCCCAGGCGACGGCCGCGCATGCGGCGATTTCGAACAGGATGAGGATGAGGTTCAGGATCACGCGCATGCGGTCGTCTTATCCTCGTGCCTCTGGCTTTGGAGCCCCTGCCCCATGGTGCCACCATAGAGAACGTCGAGCATGGCGGGAAGTGGACGCCCGTGTTGACGGCTGTGTGGCCAAGCGCTTCAGTCGGCGCGGTGCGTCAGATGGAGGCGATCATGCATTGGGTTTGGCGCGTGGCGTTGGGTTTGGCCGCCGGGTACGCGCTGGGTGCGGTCGCGGGATACGCCGGCGTGCAGGCGTTTTCGGGGAACATGCATGATCGCGATCTGGAAGCGGCGATGACGGCCGCGTTCGCGACCGGCCCGCTCGGCGCGGCGCTGGGCGTTGCGGTGGCGCTCGTGATGGGCTCCCGCCTTCGCGGGAGTGACGGTGGGGGGTAGGTGACTTGTAGAGGTCGCGGGGGGCTGGCATGATCGCCGGATTGCGGACGATGCGATTTCCGCCGGGTGATCATGGCCGAGCCGAGCGTTTTCAAGTACCGGGCGTTTCTCTCCTACGCGCATGCGGACGGGCGGACGGCGCGGTGGCTGCACAAGGCGCTGGAAGGGTATCCGATCGATCCGGTGGCGGTGGGCCGCGTGACGGCGCTGGGCGCTGTTCCGAAAAATCTGCGTCCCATTTTTCTTGATCGCGAGGATTTCGCGGGCGGGCACAGCCTTACGGACGCGACCGTGGCCGCGTTGGACAAGTCGGCGGCGCTCATTGTTCTCTGTTCCAAGGTCGCGGCGACGCGGCCGGCGGTCGCCGAGGAAGTGCGGCTGTTCCGCTGGCGGCATCCTGAGCGGCCGGTGATCCCGGTCATTCTCGACGGGGACTTTCCCGACAATTTTCCGCCTCCGTTGCGGTTCGAGATCGCGCCCGACGGCACGGTGACGGACCGGGCTGTGACGATCCTTGGCCCCGATTTGCGCACGGATGCGGATGGCCGCGAGCTTGCCTTGGCGAAAATCGTGTCGGGGCTGACGGGGCTTGCGACGCTGGATGTGTTTAACCGCTTCAAGCGCAAGCAGGCGAAGCAGGCGCGGCGGCGCTGGGCGATTGCGGGCGCGCTGCTGTTGTCACTCGCGGGTGCCGGGTATTTCTTCCACGACGCGCGGCAGAAGGGCGAGGTGATCGCCGTCCGCGAGACGGAGCGCTCGCAGGCGCTCGACATCGCTCGGCAGTTGCTCGGCGCCAATCCTGCGGCTGCGGCGGCACCGGGACAGGAGCAGAGCCTCGTTGCGGCGCTCACCGCTATCCAGGAACAAGCGGCGCGGGGGGATGGGGACTACGCCAAGGCGTTCGAGTTGCTGAAAGCCGGCAAGGGTGCCGAGGCGGTGCCGCTGCTGATCGCGGCGGCGGATGCGAAGAAGGCGCGGGCGGCGAAGGAAAATAAGGACGCGGCGAAGGCGTATCGGGAGGCGGCGGCGGTTGCTTCCGTGGCCGAGCCGTGGAAAGCGCGCGAGCTTTATGCGGAGGCCGCGCGCCTGGATGCGGAGGATGTCGATGGATTATTTCAGCATGGCACATATCAACTGAAGGCAGGTAACCTTGGTGAGGCTGAAGCCGCGTTGAAGCGAGCCGCCGTCTCTCAGTCTGTTTCGGATGAAAGGCTTGCCTGGATACAATTTTGGCTTGGAGAGATCGCTGAGCAACGTGGGCAAAGTTCCGCTGCACTCGAGGGTTATGCGCGGGCGAGAGATCGAATTGAGGCGTTGCTTGTTGCTCAACCAAATAGTTCGGAACTCAAGCGTACTTTGGCGGTCTTTGGGTCTGCTGCCGGTGACGTCCTTAGCGCTCAGGGCGATCACAATGGCGCAAATGATGCGTATTTGCGCAGCCAGTCTTTGATCAGGGAGCTTTTGGCCTCAAGCCCGGACGACGCCGTTTGGCAACGCGAGCTTTCTGTCTATTCTCGAAAGCTTGGAAAGGTTTTTGCGCTCCGAGGAGATGTAAAAGGTGCCCTACTCGCTTTCGAGGAAGTGAAAAGCATTAGGGAGCAGCTTGCGCACAAGCATCCGGCAATTGTGGTTTTTCAAACGGACCTTGCTGTTTCTCTGGAGAGCTTTGGCGACATTCTCCTCGAGTCAAGGAACCTAGAGAAGTCTTTGAAAGCTTTTCGCGATAGTCTCAACATCAGAGAGCGTCTCGCCAAAGCCGATCCCGGGAATGCGGGGTGGCAGCGCGATCTCAGCGTGTCGCATGAGAAGGTCGGCGGCGTGCTGGTCGCGCAAGGACAACTGCCCGACGCCTTGAAAGCCTTTCGCGATAGTCTCGCCATTGCCGAGCGCCTCGCCAAAGCCGACCCCGGAAGTGCCGAATGGCAGAGCGATCTCAGCGTGTCGTATGATCGTGTTGGTGACGTGCTGGTGGCGCAGGGTCGGTTGCTGGATGCGTTGACAGCCTTCCGCGATGGTCTCGCCATCAGAGAGCGCCTCGCCAAAGCCGATCCCGGGAATGCGGGGTGGCAGCGCGACTTGGCGTTGAGCTATGGGCGTGTGGCGAACATTCAAGCTCAATCCGGTGAGACGGAAGGGGCGCGCGAGGGCTATGGGAAGGCCCGGGACATCATTGCGAGGCTCGTGAAGCTGTCGCCGGATAATGCAACACTGCCGAAGGATCTCGCTTACTACGACGCGCAGATTGCAGCACTCGACGCGCCCTAGCATAGGTTCCCGTGGCCTCGCCCCCTCCTCCGTCATCCCCGCGCAGGCGGGGATCCATCCGGGGTGCTGGTAGTGTTCAAATCGCCGTCGCACCGGGCGATGTCGGCGGGTCCTTTGTTGATTGAACCAGTGTGTTCATCGAAGAGATCGCCCCATTCGGGGTTCATCTGTTCAATCAGCCGAAGCTTCCAGGCGCGGTTCCATTTCTTGAGCTGCTTTTCGCGGCGAATGGCGTCGTGCATGGTCGCGTGCATTTCGTAATAGACGAGGCGATGCACGCCGTAGCGCTTCGTGAACCCTTCCTGTAGGTCCTGTTTGTGGACTGCGGTGCGCGACCAGAGATCGCTGGTGACGCCAGTATAGAGCGTGCCGTGCGGTTTGCTGGCGAGGATATACACGCAGGGGATTTTTTCGGCGCGTGGCATTCGTTCAGTCCAGGGTTCGAACCTGTATCGTGAACGCTCGCGATTGGTGTTTTCCGTCGCTGGTTAATTGAAGCTTGGATGGGCCCCCGCCTGCGCGGGGGTGACGGTGGGGGGCGAGCGGCGAGAACAGCTTTAGACGGTTGCAGACTGTTTCGCGCTCAGCTCACCGGCTTCTCGGAAGATTTGCACACCGCATCACCCACGTGCGTGAGGGTGGCGTGGAAGGGGAAGGAGCGGCGGAACCAGCGGAATTCGGGGCCGGTGTCGCCGACGATTTCGAGGGTGGCGGGGCGGCCCTCTTCGGCGGGTTGGACGTTGGCATCGACGACGTACTCCTGCGTGCCCGTGCCGAGCGAGAGTTTGCCTTCGAAGGCGTCTTTGCGCTTCGTGTCGCTGTGGGTCTTGAGTTGCATCACCTCGGCGGCGCAGGCGTTTTTCGTGTCGACTTCGATGGCGCACCAGCCTCCGGTGCAGGCGACGATATCGAGAACGAGTTTGCAGTCGCCGTTCTCGCAGCGTGTGGCGTCGTTCTGGATGGCGTAGGGCTGGCCGCTCCAGCGTCCGGCGAGTGAGGGCGCGGCGACGGCGGCGAGTGTGACGGTGCCGGCTGGGGGAACGTCCCCGGCAAGAACGCTTGTGGTTGCGAGCACCGCCGCAGTGACGCCACAGAGCGCGCCGACGATGGCGCCCGTGAAGCCGACCATGATGCGCCCGATGACACTCCCCTCCCGTGCCCTCGATAACCCTCGTCTGACGCTGGCTGCGCGCGGTGCGATCGCGGCGGGGGTGATGCTGTCGCTGATCGTGGCGGGCGTGGCTTTGGGATCGGGGACGGGGGCCATCGCACTTCCTTTCGAAATGTCGCTCGTGGACCGGCGGCTGCCGGTCGTGTTCCGCGTGCACATGCTGGCGTCGGCGATCGTGCTCTTGCTTCTGCCGGTGGCGCTCAGCCTTCGCTTCAAACCAAAGCTTCACCGCAAAATCGGTTGGACGTTGGGCGCTTTCGTGGTGGTCGGAGGGCTGACGGCGCTGCCGGTTGCCATATTCAGCTATTCGTGGTGGCCGTCGCGGGCGGGATTTTTCGTGCAGGGGATCGTCTGGCTGTGGCTGTTTTATGCGGCGGTGGTGGCGATCCGGCGCGGGGACCGGGGGAGACACGCGCATCTGATGCTGGCCATGGCGGCGGTGACGACGGGGGCGGTGTGGTTCCGGCTGATCACGGGGTCGGCGATTTTGTTGGAGCTGCCGTTCGAGCCGATTTACGCGGCGGCGTCGTGGATCGCTTGGCTGATCCCGCTGGCGTTGGTGTGGCGGTATGCCGAGGCGCTGGACCGTTGGGCATTTCAATTGCCGTCGTTGGCGGATGTCACAGCGCGCAGTTCCACCCCACCCCTGCCCCTCCCCTCGACGGGGAGGGGTAGAGGATATGGCAGCGGTTGATCGGCGGATGAAAGGCGGTAGTGTCCGCGGCCATGACACAGAGCGAACCACCGTCTTCCGCCGCCGGGGCGTTGCAGCGCCTCATTGAGATCATGGCCGCGTTGCGCACGCCAGAGACCGGCTGCCCGTGGGATCTGGAGCAGACGTTTCAGTCAATCGCGCCCTACACCATCGAAGAAGCCTATGAGGTCGCTGACGCGATTGCGCGCGGCGATCTGGCCGACCTCAAAGACGAACTCGGCGATCTCCTCTTACAGGTTGTCTATCATTCGCGGATGGCGGAGGAGCAGGGCGCGTTTGCGTTTGCCGATGTGGCGGACGCGGTGAACGCGAAGATGATCCGGCGGCATCCGCATGTGTTCGGGAGCGCGGAAGACCGCGCTGCGGGCGCGAAGCCGGATTTCTGGGCGCGCATCAAGGCGGAGGAGCGGGCGGCGAAGGCGGCCGAGCGGGCGCGGTTGGGGAGCGGGGGCCATCAAGCGCCCAGCGCGCATTCCGCCGCGGTATTGGCCGACGTTCCGGTTGGGTTGCCGGCGCTGACGCGGGCGATCAAGTTGCAGGACAAAGCAGCGCGCGTGGGATTCGATTGGCCGGATCTCAAGCCTGTATTTGCTAAGATGAAGGAAGAGATCGGGGAGCTGGAAGAGGTTGCATTTTTGTCTGCGGCTTCCGACTCCCCTGCGGGGAGCCGGCCGGAAGCTGCGGCGTTGATCGAAGAAGAGATGGGCGACATGCTGTTCGTGATGGCGAACATCGCTCGGCATTTGAAGCTCGATCCGGAGACGGCGCTGCGCAAGGCGAACGACAAGTTCACGCGGCGGTTTGCTTACATCGAGCGGCGGTTGGCGAAGATGGGCAAGACGCCGGAGCAGTCGTCGCTGGAAGAGATGGACGCGCTGTGGGACGAGGTGCGGGCGCTGGATAAGGCGGGACGGTCGTAGCCTAGCGGTTCGGTTGTGCGGATGCCTTCAGTTCGTCTGACCAGCGTCATCACGCCAGTCGTCGGGCATCTCGATTTTAGCATCGATGCCGGCATGCTGCTTTAGGAGGTAGAGCAGTTCTTGGCCGGTCAGGAGTTTGATGGGTTTGCCTTCGGAAAATTCGTAGGTCGCTTTTCCATAGCCGCTGGTGGTGACTAAAATGCCCTTCGTCGCGCCCTCGTTGTGCATCGTGCCAAACAGGTCGCGCACAGCACTCACACCGACGGTGTTTTTGTATCTCTTTGCCTGGACTATCACTTTGCCGCCGATCACTGGATGAGGATCGAAGGCGACGCAGTCGACGCCGCCGTCACGAGAGGCTTGCGTGAGGCGGGTCTCGAGCCCCATGCGTTGGAAGAGGTTCGTGATCAGATTTTCGAATTCGCCCGGGGTCAGTTCCATGAGGTTGGCGCGAGCATCGAGCGTGGAGAGGACGTCGCTATGGGCAATAAAACGCGGATCGTTCATGTCAAAATCGGTTACAGGTTTTACTGGGGCGAGTTCCGACGGGCTGCGCGAGACCGATGCTTTGAGGCCTTTCAAGCAGAGAGATGGTTCGACGTGCTTGAGGTCGAGCGCTGCGAATTCGTCCCGCGTTGTGCGCACTGACACAAGACACGGGCGTGTTTTTCGGCCTGTTGACGGGTTGATCGTCTCGACGAATGCGCTGATCGAGACGACTGCGATCACGCTGTCAACATCCGCAGTGAACACCTCATACAATCGTTTCAAGACGGCTTGCGCAATCACGCTTGTGTAAAGGGATTGCCGTTCTTTGAGAGACTTTTGGACATCAGTGATGTCGCCGGTCGTCCGCGAGACCTTGTGGCACTCGATCGTGGGGACGATGATATCCATCGATGGCAGATCGATCTCGACGATCAAGTGGCGTGATGTATCTTGGAATGTCGCGCGGTGGATAGTTGGGATTTCCGGGGCGTATGGGTGCCAGTCAAAGACAAGCGTCATGAAGCCAGAAACGGCTTCGGGAATTGCGCGGCAATAGGTTTCGCGCAGCGTCTTGATCTGGGCGCGTCGAGTTTCCACTAAGTTATCGTTGCGCCGGTCATGCCACTCCCGCGCGCGTACCGCTTCGTTGTACATATCGAGGTCGGCCTGAAACGCTGCGAGTGCGATCGAGGCGGCCCGATCCGTGCGCTGCTTGTAACCTGGGATCAATCTGGCGAACCAACCCGGTCTCGCGGGCAGGTAGTTGATTAGGTTTGGCCGCTCACCCACCTTTACATCGACCATATCCGTGCGTGCGTAGCCCCGTTCCAGCTTCGTCCAGCTCATCTCCGGCTGGCTGGCAAGCGAGCGTGATAGGATCGTTTGGAGGTTGGCAATGGTCTGCGCGAGGTTTTGATTTTGTCGCTCCGCTAGGGCGGCGCGGGCTGCCAGGAGCACTTTCTGCTGCTCTTTTTCAAAGCGCTTCTGCTCAGCCAACCGCGCACGCTGCGCACGTGCGGCGTCGCGTGGATTTTGTTCAGCTGTCTGTGAACGCGATTGTGCCAATTTCGTCCCCGGCTTCGCAAACTGGCAAGTATTGCAATTTTGCCGCAAGCAGTTGTGTCGAGGCGAAGTATGGACGGTCGAGTTTAAAGATCAGTTTGACTGGCGCGCTTTCATCTGAGCATCAAGCCGGGCCTTGTTTTCGTTGGTGGTGCGGAGCGTGAGGGTTGTGGCGCCGGTTTCGTCGTTGGTGGTGCGGGTGAGGACGTCGGCGTTGGCGTGAACCCACGCGAGCAGTTTGCCGGCGTCTGCGGGAAGTGTGACTTCGACGATTTGATCGGTGGCGCCCAGGCGCGTGTCGATGGCGTCGAGAAGACCGGGTATCCCCTCCCCTGTGATCGCGGAGACGAGAGCGGGTTGGCGCTCCTGGAAGCGGGCGAGGTTGCCGGCATCCTGGCGCACGGTGTCGGGCAACAGATCGATCTTGTTCCAGACTTCGAGAATGTGGCTGTGGGCGGGAACAGTGTCGATGCCCAGATCGCCCAACACGCCTTCGACGTCGGCGGCCTGGGCGTCGGTCTCGGGATGCGAGATGTCTCGAACGTGCAGGATGAGATCGGCTTCGATGACTTCTTCCAGGGTGGCGCGGAAGGCTGCAACTAGCATCGTCGGCAGGGATGAGATGAACCCGACGGTGTCGGACAAGATGATGCGGCGGCCGCTGCGCAGCTTCACTTCGCGCATGGTGGGATCAAGCGTCGCGAAGACCTGATCCTTGGCGAGGACGGCCGCGCCGGTGATGAGGTTGAAGAGCGTCGATTTGCCGGCGTTCGTGTAGCCGACGATGGCGACGATCGGGTAGGGCACCTTGCGGCGGCCAGCGCGGTGGAGTTCGCGCGTTTTCACGACTTGGGTGAGTTCGCGTTTGATGGATTCGATGCGCGATTCCAGAATACGCCGGTCGAGTTCGAGCTGGGCTTCGCCGGGGCCGCCCAAGAAGCCGCCGCCGCCGCGCTGGCGCTCCAAGTGAGTCCATGCGCGCACCAGGCGGCCCTTCTGATAGGTCAGATGCGCGAGTTCGACTTGTAGACGCCCTTCGCGGGTTCGCGCGCGGCGGCCGAAAATTTCAAGGATCAGGCCGGTGCGATCCAGCACCTTGGCGTTCCAGGCCTTCTCCAGATTGCTTTGCTGGACGGGCGTAATGGCGTGATCGACGATCACGAGGCCGGCGCCGGTCTCTTCGACTTCAAGGCGCAGTTCCTCGACCTTGCCTTTGCCAAACAGAGTCGATGGACGCGGCTCGGCAATGGTGACGACGCGTGCACCGGCGATTTCGAGATCGATCGCTTCGGCGAGGCCAGTCGCTTCGGTGAGGCGATCATTGGGCGAGTGGGTGACGACGGGGGCGCCGCGGCTATCGCGCGGGCCATCGTCGCGGTTGTAGATCTCTTTGAGGACCGGGACGATGACGAGGGCGCGGCCGGTGGATACGCGCAGGACTTCGGTGCCGGGCTTTTTGTGCCCGGTCATGCCGTCGATGCCGTCTTCTGTCGCTTTATCGATGACGTGTGCCGCCGTGCTCGCGTGGAGGTCGGCCTCAGCCCTCGTCGCCGCCTTCACCGTCCATCAGGTTGACGGGCGCGCCGGGCATGATGGTCGAGATGGCATGCTTATAGACGAGCTGGGAGTGGCCGTCACGGCGTAGCAGCACGCAGAAGCTGTCGAACCAGGTCACGATGCCCTGGAGCTTGACGCCGTTGATGAGGAAGATCGTCAGGGGAATCTTCTGCTTACGAACATGATTGAGAAAGGTGTCTTGCAAGCTGGGTGCGCGTTCGGGGGGCATTTTGTTGTTCTTTCCGATTGATTCGTCGGTTCTTTTTGTTGGCATACGCAGATTACGTGCGTGCGGCCTTGGCCGGACATGCGATGCGGTGCAGGCGGAAGTGTTTTAGCCGTTTCTCTTCGCAGTTGCAGCAAAAATGCATGAAAAGTCTGATGAGTGTCGGCGCAAAGAGGGCTGAAAAGCTATTCAAACTGGCGTTATTTCAGCCAGTTCGTGGAATTTTTCCCGAAGGCGCTGGGTGAGCGCGCCGGGGCGGCCATTGGCGACCTTGTGGCTGTCTATTGTGACGACGGGCATGACCGTTGCCGATGCAGAGGTCACGAAGGCTTCGCGGGCTGCCAGGGCGTCGGCGATTGTGAAGGGTCGCTGCTCGACGGGCACCCCTTGGGCTTTGAGCAGATCTAGGAGTGTGGCTCGGGTGACACCGCCTAGGATGCGGTGGTCAAGGGGTCGTGTCACGACGAAGCCGTCAGGACGGACAATCCAGGCGTTGGAGGACGCGCCTTCCGTGACGAAGCCCTTTTCGTCGACGAACCAGGCTTCCTGGGCGCCGGCCTCGCGGGCGGTTTCCTTGGCGAGTGCGGCGGGCAGCAGCATGACGGTTTTAAGGTCGCAGCGTCCCCAGCGCGGATCGGGAACACTTGTGACCGCAATGCCGGTTTCGGCTTTGGTCGCGACCTTCACCGGATCGATCGAACGGGCAAGTGCGACGAGTGTTGGATCGGCGTCGCCGGGGAAGAGAAAATCGCGGGCGGCGCGGCCGCGGGTGACCTGCAGATAGACGAGGCCGTCGCGGACGCGGTTGCGGCGGACGACCTCAGCCAGGACGTGGCGCAGGGCGGCGTCCGACATGGGCACGGCGATTTTGAGTTCGGCCAGCGAACGCGCGAGGCGGGCCAGATGGCGGGTCGCGTCGATGAGTGCGCCGGATTTCACTTCGCAGACCTCATAGACGCTGTCGGCGAACTGGAAACCGCGATCCTCCACATGCACGCCGGCTTCGGCATAGGGCAGGTAGCGGCCGTTGACGTAGACGATGCGTGCCATGGCAGGTAATCCTTTACAGGATCTTTTTAGAAGTAGTCGGGGCTCACTCGGAAGAGCTGCTCGACCTGGCGGACGAAATCGGCGCGGGCGAAGAGGACGGCACGGTCGCCGACTTCGAATTCGGTATCGCCGGAGGGTTTGACGAGTTTGTTCTGGCGCAGGATGGCGCCGAAGCGGACGCCATCGCCGAGATTGACTTCGCGGATGGATTTGCCGACGAGGCCGGACGTTTCTAGCACTTCAGCTTCCAGGACTTCGCCGGCGCCATTATGGATCGTGTGCACGCCGCGGATGCGGCCGCGGCGGACGTGCTGGAGAATGCGGGACACGGTGACAGTCTTTGGGTTCAACTGCGCGTCAATGCCGAGCGAGCGTATCATGGCAGAATAGTTGGAGGAGTTCAAAAGGCACAGGGAGGATTTGCAGCCGATTTGTTTGGCAAGTGCGGCGGTGAGCAGATTGGTCTGGTCGTCGTTGGTGACGGCAATCAGCGTATCGGCGGACGGCGCTTCGGCTTCGCGCAGGACATCTTCCGACAGGGCGGAACCGTGCAGCACAACGGCGCGCTGTAGCTTCTCCGCGATCTCCATAGCCCTATTGCGCGACATTTCGATCACCTTCACGCGCAGGTTGGTGTCGCGCTCTTCGAGCGCGCGGGCGATGAAATAGCCGATGTTGCCGCCACCAGCGATGACGAGACGGCGGGCTTGCGTTTCCTCGTGCCCGAAGATCTGGAGCACGCGTCCGATCTGGGCGACGTCGGCGATCACATAGACGTCGTCGCCTACCTGGACCTGATCGTTGGCATGGGCGACGATGAGTTTGCCCGCGCGTACGATCGCGACAATGGCGGCGTTGAGATCGGGGAATAGCTGGCCAAGCTGGAGAAGCGGCGTGTCGATGACGGGGCATTCGCTGCCGGCGGCGATGCCGAGCAACACGGCGCGGCGGTCTGCGAAGGTCACGGTTTCGAAGGCGCCCGGCGTTTCAAGACGGCGCAGGATCATGCGGCCGACTTCGATCTCGGGGGAAATGACGCTGTCGATCGCCATGTTGTCGCGATCGAAGAGCTTGCGCCATTCGGGGTTGAAATAAGACTGCGCGCGCACGCGGGCGATCTTGGTCGGGATGTCGAACAGCGCGTGCGCGACCTGACACGCTACCATGTTGACTTCGTCGTGCAGCGTGACGGCGATCAGCATGTCGGCTTCGCGGGCGCCGGCCTTCTCCAGAATGTCGGGATGGGCGGCGTTGCCCTGGATGGCGCGGACTTCCAAGACGTCGTTGGCGCGCTGGACGAGATCGGCGCTGGCATCGACGATGGAGATGTCGTTGCCTTCGGCGGCGAGGCGTTCGGCAATGCCGGTGCCCACCTGTCCCGCGCCGCAGATGATGACTTTCATGACAGATCCCGTTCTTCGCGGGCCTCGATATCAAGTTGCAGCTACGGCTGGGGCCGTAGCCGTTCGCGGGGCAGTTTAGCCGATCGGTCTCACGGGCGGGTTAACCCCTCCGTCACATGGGGCGGCCCTCGGTACGCTGGTCGGAGGAGACGCCCAGCGCGCGCAGTTTGCGATGGAGGGCCGAACGTTCCATGCCGACGAATTCGGCCGTGCGGGAGATGTTGCCGCCAAAGCGGTTGATCTGGGCCAGCAGATATTCGCGCTCGAAGATCTCGCGGGCCTCGCGCAGTGGCAGGGACATGAGGTGCTCGGCACCGCCGTTGACGGGAAGCGGCACATTGGAGCCGATTTCCTCGGGTAGCATTTCGGCGGTGATGACAGTGTTAGGATCGCCGCCGGCGAGGATCATCAGGCGTTCGATGTTGTTTCTGAGTTCGCGGACATTGCCCGGCCAGTCGTGGGCCTGAAGGACAGCGATGGCGTCTTCGCCGATGCGGCGCGGGGCGAGACCGGAGGCCTGCGATAGCTGGGAGATGAAGAACTGGATGAGGTCGGGGATGTCTTCGCGGCGCTCGGCCAGGCTCGGTACGCGCAGGGGCACGACGTTGAGGCGGTGGTAGAGGTCTTCGCGGAAGCGGCCCTCGTTCATGTCGCGCTCGAGGTCGCGGCTGGTGGAGGAGATGATGCGGGCGTCGACGGATACCTTCTGCGAGCCGCCGATGCGCTGAAATTTCTGTTCGACCAGTACGCGCAGGACCTTGCCCTGGGTTTCGAGCGGCATGTCGGCGACTTCGTCGATGTAGAGCGTGCCGCCGTGACTCTCTTCGAGCGCGCCGACCTTGCGCGGGCCGCCGGTGCGGTCTTCGGTGCCAAAGAGTTCTTCCTCAACACGGTCGGGAGCCATGGCGGCGGCGTTGAGCACGACGAAGGGCGCGTCGGCGCGGCGCGACTTCAGGTGGATGACGCGGGCGGCGAGTTCCTTGCCCGTCCCGGAGGACCCGCGGATCAGGATGCGGCTGTTGGTGGGGGCGAGGCGATCGATCTGGCCTTTGAGTTGATTGATGGCTGCTGACTTGCCGATCATGTCGGCGGAGACGGTGGACCGCTCGCGCAGTTCCTTGACCTCGCGCTTCAACTGCGAGGCTTCGAGTGCGCGCAGGGCGACGAGGATCAGCCGGTCGGCTTTGAAGGGTTTTTCGATGTAGTCGTAGGCGCCGCGCTTGATGGCAGTGACGGCCGTTTCGATGTTGCCGTGGCCAGAGATGATGACGACGGGCAGATCGGGATAGGTGCGTTTGATGACGGAGAGGACCTCGAGGCCGTCGAGGCGGCTGCCCTGAAGCCAGATGTCGAGGATGACGAGGTGGGGGCGGCGTTCCTCGATGGCGCGCAAGGCTTCATCGCTATCACGCGCCAGGCGCGAGCGGTGGCCTTCATCTTCAAGAATGCCCGAAATCAATTCGCGGATGTCGGCTTCATCGTCGACGATCAGAATATCGGCAGCCATCGAAACGTCTCCTCTTGGCTCGTCAATTTGCAGTGGCGCGCGCGGGGGGTGCCTCTTCGGCGACCGGCGCGGCCGTGTCATGATCTTCGGTAGCGGTGGGATGCGAGGCGGGTCGTCCACCGCGCGGAATTGTGATGCGCACCAGTGCGCCCGAAGACCGGTCCGGGGCCTGCGGGGCATCGTCGAGGAAGAGCGCGCCGCCGTGCTGCTCAGTGATCTTCTGCACGATGGCGAGGCCGAGACCGGTGCCCTTCGACCCCTTGGTGGTGACGTAGGGTTCCAGCAGGCGCGAGCGGTTCTGTTTGGGCAGACCGATGCCGTTGTCGATGACGTCGATGTCTATCCGCTCGGGTGTCACGCGGATAATGGTCTCGACGCGGCCCTTCTCCGTCTGGCCAGACTGGACGGCGCTTTCGCAGGCCTCTGTGGCATTCTTGACAAGGTTGGTCACGGCCTGGGTGATGAGGCGGCGGTCGAAGTGGGTAATCACGCGCTCTTCCGGCATGATCAAGTTGTAGGTGACGGCCGGGTGGCCCTCGCGGAAGAGGATAACGGATTCCTGGACTGCGTCGCGGATGTCGCCCTCCTCCATCACGGGCTTGGGTACCCGGGCGAAGGAGGCGAATTCGTCGACCATTGTTTTGATGTCGCCGGCTTGGCGTTCGATGGTGGCGGTGAGCTTTTCGAACAGTTCGCGGTCTTCGACGATCACCTTGCCGTACTTGCGACGGATGCGTTCGGCCGAGAGGATAATGGGCGTTAGCGGGTTCTTGATTTCGTGCGCGATGCGGCGGGCGACGTCACCCCAGGCGGAGGTGCGCTGGGCGGCCACGAGTTCGGAGATGTCATCGAAGGTGACAACCGAGCCGACGCGACCGCCTTCGGCCTCCTCGGCGGTGACGCGAGCGGAAAAGGTGCGCTCATCGTTGCCGACGACGCGGCGGACTTCAGCCGCACCCTTGGCCTTGATGGCGGGTTCTTCGGGGTGTTCGAAGATGGGAGCGAATTCCGGGAGCGCGTCCAGGATCGGCTTGCCGACGATGTCTTTCTCCTCGACAGCAAGGAGCTTGAGCGCGGAAGGGGATATCAGCGTCACGCAGCGGTTCTCGTCGAGGCCGATGATGCCGGAGGAAACGCCGGCCAGAACCGCCTCGATGAAGCTCGTGCGCTCGGACAGTTCGGAGTTGGCCGTGACCAGGGCGTCGCGCTGGTGTTTCAACTCGCGGGTCATCGTATTGAACGTGCTCGACAGGCGGCGGAGGTCACCTTCACCGCGCCGTTCGGGCAATTCGACATCGAGGTTGCCAGTGGAGACCTCGCGGGCGCCGGCGATGAGACGACGGATGGGCGCCACGAAGCGGCCGGCGAACCAGAGTCCGGTCCAGATGGCGGCCAGCAGCGCCGTCATCGAGATCATGGTGTACATGAGGCCGTGGGCGAGTTTCAGGCCGCCGCGCGCTTTGCGCAGGCGGTTGTATTCGTCGACGCTTTGCTCGGTGCGCTGCAGGTAGGCCATGACCTTGGGGCTGACGGCGCGGGTGACGAGCAAATATTGGCCAGGGAAGCGTTGCAGGCGGGAGAGCGCTGCAACGCGGGCGCGCTCCAGAGATTTGATGATGGCGATCTGGCCCTTCTCGGCTTCAGCAATGGCGGCCGGCGGCGGGCTGGCGAAGGGTTCTTGGTCGTCGTCGAAGGCGGTGACAAGGAGTTGCCCGTTGGGAGAAACGAGATAGGCGCTGACCAGATCGCGCAGTCCGGCCTGCGCGATGAGCAACTGACGCAGGGCCTGGGGATTGTCGACGATGTCATCGGCGGAGGCATCCACGTCGCGGGCCATGTTGGCGACATCGGTGCGGATGACGGAGCCGTGCTCTTCCAGATAGGACTGGGCCACTTCCATCGAGTTGTTGATGATGGCGCGCGTGCGTTCAGTGAACCAGCTGTCGATGGCGCGCGAAAAGGTCGTAGTGGCAGCGATGGCGAGCAGGATGGCGGGTAAGGCGGCGATGATCGAGAACAGGCCGACGATGCGAACGTGAAGTCGGGCTCCGGGGACTTCCGCTTTCCATGCCTGCCAGAGTCCGATCCCCTGCCAGGCGACAGCAGCGATCATAGCTACGATCAGCGCGATGTTGATGAGCAGGGCGCCAAGCACCACCTCATCGCGCGGCGTAATGGGCGTGAGGCCGGTCAGGATCAGGAAGGTGGCAAGGCCGGAGACCAGCGAGAGGACAACAGTGACAAGGCCAATCGAAAAGGCCCGTTCGCTCGCATCGAGAGTCGGGGCCTGTGGCGGGGCTCCGGCGGTCAGGAACAGCGCTTTGATTTTCTCTGTCACCATGGCGCCGGCCGGGTTGCTGCGGAAATTCCGGACGCGGAACCGCGTGAGCGGCCGTCCGGCGCTGTTGTGCCAAATCCCACCTGTGTGTGCTCGATGGCACGAAAAGCAGGACTTGGAGAGGCGCGCGGGCAACGCACTTGGCATAGGCTGCAGCGCCGGAGTCACAAAAGCCAGCTAACTGTGACATTTTCGCGACAAGGTCGTCAATCGCGTTGCGCAATTTGAACGCGCATTGGTTCGAGCGATTACGTCAGAGGTGTGCGGAACACTTTGATGTTCAGTTCTTTTATGCGGCTGCGCAACGTGTTGCGATTGAGGCCCAAAAGTTCGGCTGCGCGAATCTGGTTGCCGCGGGTGGCGGCGAGTGCTGCGCTGAGGAGCGGATATTCGACCTGGCGTATGACGCGGTCGTAAAGACCCGCGGGCGGCAGTTCGTTGCCAAATTCCCCGAAGTAGCCGGCGAGGTGGCGCTCGACGAGTTCGGACAGGTCCTTGGTGTTGGCCGACGTGGCCGGCATGCGGGCCGGGATGGCCTCGGCGAGTTCCTGATCGATGATCGGCGCCGTGATGAGATCCTGCGTATGCAGGGCGGCGACGCGGCGGACAAAATTTTCAAGCTCGCGCACGTTGCCGGGCCAGGGGTGCTGCTTCAGGCGATCGATGGCGGCTTGTTCGATCGATTTCTGGCCAAGGCCTTCGCGTGCGGCGATGCGCAGGAAGTGGCGCGTCAGATCACCGATGTCTTCGGTGCGCTCGCGCAGCGGAGGCAGGCGCAGGGGCACGACGTTGAGGCGATAGAAGAGATCTTCGCGGAAGAGGCCCTGCTGGATCTGCGAGCGCAGATCGCGGTGGGTGGCGGCGATGATGCGGACGTTGGTACGGATCGGTGTGCGGCCGCCGACGGTCGTGTATTCGCCCTGCTGGAGGACGCGCAGTAGGCGCGTTTGCGCTTCCAGCGGCATATCGCCGATTTCGTCGAGAAAGAGTGTGCCGCCTTCTGCCTGTTCAAAGCGGCCTTGCGTTCGGGCTTGCGCGCCGGTGAAGGCGCCTTTCTCGTGGCCGAAGAGTTCGCTTTCGATCAACTCGCGCGGAATGGCGGCCATGTTGATGGCGACAAACGGTCCCGTGCGGCGCTTGCCGTGATCATGCAGCACGCGGGCGACGAGTTCCTTGCCGGTTCCGCTTTCGCCGGTGATCATGATCGTCAATTCGGTCTGCGTCAGGCGGGCGAGCGCGCGGTAGATATCTTGCATGGCCGGTGAGCGGCCGATGAGGGGCAGTTCTTCGCCGTCGGTGATTTCAGGGCCGCGCTGGGGCTTTCGGCCGGGGGCGGACAGTGCGCGGGAGACGACGGATACCACTTCGGCGAGATCGAATGGCTTTGGCAGATATTCGTAGGCGCCTTTTTCTGCGGCGGTGAGCGCCGTCATCAGTGTGTTCTGCGCGCTCATAACGATGATGGGCAGATCGGGGCGCAGTTTCTTAATGCGGGGGATGAGATCGAAGGCGTTCTCGTCGGGCATGACGACATCGGTGATAACGACATCGCCCTCCCCTTGGCTGACCCAGCGCCAGAGCGTGGCTGCGTTGCCGGTCGCGCGTGGGGCATAACCGGCGCGGGCAAGCGCCTGGTTGAGCACCGTTCGGATTGCGGTGTCGTCGTCGGCGATGAGGATCGTGCCACGCGCCATAGGGCTTATTCTCCTGGGTCTTGCTCGCCGCGCCTCGTTTCCTGCATGGGCAGAAGAACGCGGAACACCGTCCGGCGCGGTTCGCTGTCGTATTCGATGATGCCGCCGTGATCGCCGATGATCTTCGCGACAAGGGCGAGGCCGAGACCGGTGCCGTTGTGCTTGGTGGTGACGAAGGGATCGAAGAGGTGCGGCCGGAGGTGATCGGGAACGCCGTTGCCGTTGTCCTCCACTTGGATGAGCAGGGGTAGGCTGACGCGGGAATTGGAGCCGGGCACCGACAAGCGAACGCCGGGGCGGAATTTGGTGGTCAGAATAATGCGGCCATGATCAGCGCTATCAGAGGCGGCTTCGGCGGCGTTCTTGACGAGGTTGAGAAACGCCTGCACCAGCTTGTCGCGATTTCCCGGCACGAAAGGAAGCGAGGGATCGTAGTCCTCAACAAACCGGATGCCGCGGGCAAAGCCGGTCTCGGCTAAGCGGCGGACGTGGTTGAGAACGTCGTGGATGTTGACCGGCTCTTTGGCGAGAGGTCGTTCGTCGCCGAAGACTTCCATTCGGTCGACGAGATTGCGTATGCGGTCGGTTTCGGCGCAGATCAATTGGGTGAGCGCGCGGTCTTCATCGGAGAGGGCGGGCTCGAGGAGTTGGGCGGCGCCGCGAATTCCAGAGAGCGGATTTTTGATTTCATGCGCCAGGACCGCAGCCATGCCGGAGACGGTGCGGGCCGCCGCGCGGTGAGTGAACTGACGCTCGATCATCTGCGCCATGTTGCGCTGCTGGACCATGAGCAAGATGTGTCCCGCGCGCTCCGGGAACGGGCCGGCGTGGACGTCGACCAGTTTGGGCATCAGAAACTTCGGCGAGTGCATCTCGACGCCGTATTC
>VYKW01000140.1_pt1 | contig 32441 bp, 35 predicted proteins | sample 5114451 | NCBI WGS metagenome assembly VYKW01 (sample SAMN12291784, study PRJNA351875) | freshwater metagenome | isolation source: freshwater lake | place: USA: Michigan, Gull Lake | collected 2013-08-08
CGCGCCGATTTCCCGCAGATCGCGCAGCTGGCCGGGGGGCGTCCGGCCGGGGGCGGGCAGGCCCATGGCGGTGCGGCGCAGGGGGCGGGGGTGACCCTGTTCAAGCCGGACGGAAATCTGCGCGCGCTTGAGGAGATCGAGGCCGACGTGATCCGCCTTGCCATCGGCCATTATCGCGGGCGCATGACCGAGGTCGCCCGCCGCCTCGGCATCGGCCGCTCGACGCTCTACCGCAAGCTGGGCGAGCTGGGGATCGATCAGAACGCGGCGTAACGCTCAGCGGCCGGGCAGCATCCGCGCCAGCATGTTGTTGCGATCGATCAGCTGGTGCTTGAGCGCGCCAACGACGTGCAGCGCGATCAGTGCGAGCGTCAGATAGGCGGTGAGTTCATGCGCTTCACCCAGCGCTTCGTGCAGGTCATGGGATTTGCCAATCGGCAGGTCGAACCACGGAATCACGCCAAACAGCGCGCCGGTGCCCCACTTGCCCGATGACGCCGACGCCCAGCCGAGCAGCGGCATGACCAGCAGCAACAGGTAAAAGGCAGCATGGGTGACGCGCGCGGCAATGCGCTCCCACGACGCCAGTGCCGCTGGTAGCGGCGGGACCGCGTGGGTCAGCCGCCACCCAATCCGCACCAGCGTCAGCAACAGCACCGTAATACCGAGCGATTTGTGCAGCGGCATGAGCCCGCGCGCATCCTCCATCGTGAAGGCGATCACGACATTCGCGAGCAGCAGCGCCGCGATCAGCCAGTGAAGCAGGATCGCTCCGCCCGAATAGCGCGTTGCAGAGGTGTTCATGCTGGTCTCCTCGGGCGAGGGCGCTTCGTCGAACCGCCTGTTGCCGCTATGCTAGCGCGATGACGAGACGATTTGAAGGACGTTGCGCGCTCGTAACGGGCGCGGCCTCGGGAATTGGGCTGGCAGTCGCGCAACGATTGGCTGCGGAGGGGGCGGCGCAGCTCATTCTTGTGGACCGTGACGCTGCCGCGCTGGGGGCGGCGCACGTTGACGCGGTGTGTCACCGCGTTGTCGGCGATGTGGCGGACGCGGCGCTGTGGGATCGGGTCGATCTGGCCGGGCTCGACCATGCGGTGGTCAACGCCGGGGTGGCGGGGGCGGCGCCGATCGCCGCGCTCGACTTTGCCGAGTGGCGGCGCATCCTGTCGGTCAATCTCGACGGCGCGTTCCTGACGCTGCGCGCGGCGATGCGCGCCATGGGCGGGCGCGGGGGCAGCATCGTGCTGACCGCGTCGGCGGCGGGGATCAAGGCCGAACCGGGGGTGGCCGCCTATGGCTGCTCCAAGGCGGCGCTGCTCCATCTGGCCAAGGTTGCGGCGAAGGAGGGCGCGGCGGACGGCATCCGCTGCAACGCCATCGCGCCCGCCGGTGTGGAAACCCCGGTGTGGGACGCGGTGCCGATGTTCGCAGACCGGGTGGCAGAGATCGGTCGCGATGCCGCCTTTGCGGAGCTGGCGGCGATGGACACGCCGCTGGGTCGTTACGCGAAGGCGGACGAGATCGCGGCGCAGATCGCGTTTCTGCTCAGCGACGAAGCTGCCCTGATCACCGGCACGACGTTGGTCAGCGACGGCGGGTACACGCTCTAAGACTGGCGATCCGCACGCGCCTTCCCATATAGTCGGGCGATGCTCCGCTTCCTTGCCTTCGTTGCCGCCTTTCTTGCGCTTGCGGCGATTGCCGTGGTGCTGGTGACTGCGGGTGCCGCAGCGTTCGGGGCGTGGTTCGGCATCCGGCGGTTGCGCGCGAAGCTCGATCGCTATCGGCTGCGCCGTGGGCAGGCCGATGATCCGGGCGATCCGCTGGAGGCGGCGTGGACGCAAACGGCGAGCGAAGCCGATTGGGCGGTCAGCCGCGTCGCAGCTGCACGCACCAGCTGCGCGCGCTTGCTCGCCATCGCCGATAGCGATCCGCTCGCGACGGACGCGGTCGATTGGGCGAATGTGATCCGCCGCCGCGTGCCCGATCTGGTCGCTGCCTGCATGGACGAGTGCCGTGATGCGACCGCGAGCGAGAAGCGCCGCAACCTCGACGATCTGGTCGAGAGCCTCGAAAAGATTGCTGCCGAGGCAGAGCGCCGCCGCGACCGGTTCCGCGACGCCCGGCCCAGCGCGTTCAACGTCCAGCGCACCTATGTCGATCAGCGCACCCGCCCCGGGCCGTTGAATTAGCCAAACAGCCACGCCCCCATCAGGCGGTCGCCGGTAAAGGCGAAGGTGCCCGGAATGATCAGCGCCCCCAGATAGAGTCCGACCAGATGGTTGCGGTGCTTGCGCAGCTGGCCCTGACGCGCGCTGGCTACAGTCTGCCATGCCCCGATCAGCGTCAGCGGCACGAACAGGTGGATGAAGCTGAACTGCCCGTCATTGATGTGGCGGATGAAGATCGCCGCCAGCGCGGTCGTCACCATCAGCGCGATCCAGATGCGGCCGAGCAGCTTGTGCCGCGCGCCGCCCTTGCGGGTCAGCATCAGGTACAGGCCCAGCGGCACCGCCGGGATCACGGTGGCGACATGGATGACCACTGCGAGGTGACGGGTCGAGCTATGGTCGATCGTCAGACCAAGCGCCCAGCGTGCTAGTGCGATCGTGATCGCGAGCGTCATCGCACCCCCGCTGACCGCGATCAGCGCGCGCCAGGTCGGTGACAGGTCGAACCCTCCAGCATGCGGGGGGCGGCGGAAGGCGGTCGTTGCGGCGTGCATAAATGGCTCCGTCTGGTTGTCGGACCGGGGCCTCGCCTGACCGGGCTGGCGGCTCAACCGCGATTGCGTGAGCGGTGCGCGGCATTCGCGGACGGTGACGCAAATGCCTGTTCACGCATCGCGAACGGGCGATAAGAGGCATCCGGACAGTCAAGGGATGCCGATGTCGAAATTGCGCCAGATCCTGATCGAGCTTGCGGTGATGGTCGCGATCGGCGTCGTGCTGGCGCTGATCGGCCCGTTCGGAAGCTTCGCGGCCAGTTTCGGGTGGCGCCTGCTGTACTGGGTGCCGCTGATCGTCGCGGGCTATCTGATCTATCGGCCGATCGGCGCGGCGGTGGGCTGGCTCGGACACCGGCTTCAGCTGCCGGTCGGGCCGATGTGGGTGGTGGCGACGCTGGTCGCCTCGGTGCCGATGACGGTGCTGGTCTGGGCGGCGAGTTGCTCCGGCGCGTGCCGGGTCCCCGATACGATCGACCGGGCATTGATCTGGTATTGGCAGGTGCTGGTGATCGGCGGGGCGGTGACGCTGCTCCTCTATCTGCGTCAGCCGCGAATGGATGGCCCGGCAAGCGCGGACCCGAGCCCGACCCCAGCGGGGCCGCCGGATTCGCTCGCGCCCAGCCGTCCCTCCGCGCCCTTCCTCGATCGCATCCCGGCCCATCTCGGACTGACGCTGATCGCGCTGGAGATGGAGGATCATTATGTCCGCGCGCATACCGCCTTGGGCAGCGACCTGATCCTGATGCGGATGCGCGATGCGATTGGCGAGCTTGCCGGGGTGCCGGGGATGCAGGTGCATCGCAGCTGGTGGGTCGCGCAGGCGGCGGTCACCGGGGTCGAGCGCGACGGCCGCAATGTCAGGCTGGAGCTGACCAACGGTCTGCGCGCGCCCGTCTCGCGGGAGCGGGTCGCGGCGCTACGGGAGGCGGGCTGGATCTGATCCGCTTCAGCGCGGCTGGCCGACCAGCCCGTGATCCTTCATCCCCCGCCACACCCGCACCGCCTGAACCGTCTCGGCGACGTCATGCACGCGCAACAGCTGACAGCCGGCTTCAGCGCCCTTGAGTGCCAGTGCCAGCGATCCACCGAGCCGGCGTTCGACCGGTGCTTCATGATCCAGCGCGCCGATCATGCGCTTGCGGCTCGCGCCCAGCATGATGGGAAGGCCGAGCCCGTGGAACAGGGTAAGGCCGTTCATCAGCGCGAGATTGTCGGCGAGCGACTTGCCAAAGCCGATGCCGGGATCGATCAGGATATTGCTGCGCTGGACGCCGCCCGCGACCACCGCCGCGACCCGCGCCTCCAGCCAGTCGAAAATCTCGATCAGCGGATCGCGATAGCTGCTGCCGCCATGCGGCGACTGGGCCGGGTCGGGCGAGTGCATCAGGATCACTGGGCAACCGGCGTGGGCGACGATCTCGATCGCGCGCGGGTCAAAAGCGAGCGCGGCGACATCGTTGACGATATGCGCTCCGGCAGCCAGCGCCGCTTCCATCACCGATGCCTTGCGCGTGTCGATCGACACTGGAACGCCGGATTTTGCCAGCCGCTCGATCACGGGGACGACGCGCTTGATCTCGTCGCCTTCCCACACGGCTTCAGCACCGGGGCGCGTCGATTCGCCACCGACATCGACCAGCGACGCGCCCGCCACCCCCATGTCGAACCCGGCCTGCGCAACCGCCTCAGGGTCGCCACCATGCTTGCCGCCGTCGGAAAAGCTGTCGGGCGTGACGTTGAGGATGCCCGCAACCAGCGGCTGGTCGAGCCGCAGCGTCCGTTCGCCCGCGCGGATTACGGGGCGCGGCGCGGAGATGGCAGCGGCGAGCGTGCGGAGGCGTTCGGCCTGCGCGTCGGGCAATTCGGTGAGCAGCCCGGGCAGGCGCTCGACCGGTACGAGCTGCTGCGCGATGCGGCGGCCGCCCTCGACCGCGATCAGCTCATAGGCCGCGAACCAGCCAAGCCCCCCGGCGAGCCGTGCCACCTGACCGTCATAGCCCATCGGGCTGTCGACCGCTGCGACGGGGCGGAGATAGAGGCGGGCGGCGGGGGAGATCGTCATGCGCTCACCTCTAGCAAGCCCCTCCCCTTCAGGGGAGGGGTTGGGGGTGGGGCGTCTCAGTCTCACCGAGACCGATGGTCTGCGAGGACAGGCCCCACCCCAACCCCTCCCCTGAAGGGGAGGGGCTAAGGAGTGTTACGGCTGCGTAGCGAGCAGATAGGTCTGGCGCAGCGTGTCGATCGGCTCCAGCCGCTCGGCACCTTCATGGTGCCAGAAGGTCCAGCCATTGCACGACGGCGCCCCCTGCAGCGTCGCGCCGACCTTGTGGATCGACCCTGCCACGCCGCAATCTGTGAGCAGCGATCCGTCGGCCTTCACCACCGCGCGCCAGCGGCGCTTGGCATCGCTCAGCACGGTGCCGGGCTTGAGATAGCCGGTTTCGATCAGCGTGCCGAATGCGACGCGCGGTGCCTGACGCGGGGCCATCATCGTGGTGACGGCGCTCTCGTCGAGCGGCAGCGCGGCGGCGATGCGCTCCTGCGCCGCCTCGACATAATTGCCCTCGCGCTCGATCCCGATCCAGTGTCGGCGCAGCCGCTTGGCCACGGCGCCGGTGGTGCCGGTGCCAAAGAAGGGGTCGAGGATGATGTCGCCCGGCTTGGTGCAGGCGAGCATCACGCGGTACAGCAGCGCTTCGGGCTTCTGGGTCGGGTGGACCTTGGTGCCGTTCTTCTTCAGCCGCTCCTGCCCGCCGCAGATCGGGAATTCCCAGTCGCTGCGCATCTGAAGCTCGTCGTTGAGCGTCTTCATGCTGCGATAGTTGAAGGTGTATTTCGACTTCTCGCCCATCGACGCCCAGATCAGCGTTTCATGCGCGTTGGTGAAGCGCGTGCCCTTGAAATTGGGCATCGGGTTGGCCTTGCGCCAGATGATGTCGTTGAGGATCCAGAAGCCCAGATCCTGGATCGCCGATCCGACCTTGAAGATGTTGTGATAGCTGCCGATCACCCAGATCGTGCCGTTGGGCTTGAGCACGCGGCGTGCCTCGGCCAGCCAGGCGCGGGTGAACGCGTCATAGGCGGACAGCGAATCGAACTTGTCCCAATCGTCGGTGACGGCGTCGACATGGCTGCCGTCGGGGCGGTTGAGGTCGCCGCCGAGCTGGAGGTTGTAGGGCGGATCGGCGAAGATCATGTCGACCGACGCGGCGGGCAGGGCGCGCATCGCTTCGATACAATCCTGCTGGATGATCGAATCGAGCGGGAGCACGTCGACCCAGCTGCGGGTGCGCACCTCGACCGCTGCCTGCTTCGCCTCAGCGACCTTTTCGATGACCCCCATTAACCACTCCAAACCCCGTTGAACCGGTGAAACGCCACGAACGCTGGACTCCGTCAAGCGAACATTGGTTAACGAAAAGGCTTTGGATTCCGTTAACTTGGTGGAACATTTCGGGACTTATCCACATGTTGAGTCTAGAAGTTATCCACAGGCACAAGGTTTGGGGTGTGGCGAAAAAGACTCGCTGGGGCCGATTCCGGCGATCTGTGGCTGGTCACAAATTTACAAAACGACAGACGGTTGATCGCAGTCCGACGACTTGGCGACCGGGTTGGACGGAGATTTCGTCAGTAATCGCCGACACAAGTGAATAGTCACACTCGCAATCCAAGCGAGGTGACGCAATGACCTATCACGACGAGATCGCCCGGGCCGCCAAGCCCATCGACGCACAGCAGGGCCGGTGGGACGGCATCGATGCCGAATCGGTGGCGCGGATGCGGTTGCAGAACCGGTTCCGCACGGGTCTCGACATTGCGAAGTACACCGCCGGGATCATGCGCCGCGACATGGCGGCCTATGACGCCGATCCGGCGGCCTACACCCAGTCGCTCGGCTGCTGGCACGGCTTCATCGCGCAGCAGAAGATGATCGCGATCAAGAAGCATTTCGGCAGCACCAAGCGGCGTTACCTCTACCTTTCCGGCTGGATGGTCGCGGCGCTGCGCAGCGATTTCGGCCCGCTGCCCGACCAGTCGATGCATGAAAAGACCAGCGTCCCGGCGCTGATCGAGGAGCTCTACACCTTCCTCAAACAGGCCGATGCCCGCGAGCTGGGGATGATGTTCCGCGATCTCGATGCGGCACGCGATGCCGGCAATGAAGTCGAGGCGGCGCGGATCCAGAATGCGATCGACACTTACGAAACGCATGTCGTGCCGATCATCGCCGACATCGATGCGGGCTTCGGCAATGCCGAGGCGACGTACCTGCTCGCCAAGAAGATGATCGAGGCCGGGGCCTGCGCGCTCCAGATCGAAAATCAGGTCAGCGACGAGAAGCAGTGCGGGCATCAGGACGGCAAGGTCACCGTGCCGCATGAAGACTTCCTCGCGAAGGTCCGCGCCTGTCGCTACGCCTTCATGGAGCTGGGGGTCGATGACGGAATCATCGTCACGCGGACCGATTCGCTCGGCGCCGGGCTGACCAAGCAGATCGCTTACTCCAAGGAGCCGGGCGATCTGGGCGATCAGTATAACGCGTTCCTCGATTGCGAGGAGGTCACCGACCTGTCGGGCGTCAATGGCGATGTCGTCATCAACCGCGGCGGCAAGCTGATGAAGCCCAAAAGGCTGCCGTCGAACCTGTTCCAGTTCCGCGAGGGGACGGGAGCGGATCGCTGCGTGCTCGATTGCATCACCAGCCTGCAGCATGGCGCCGACCTGCTGTGGATCGAGACCGAAAAGCCCCATATCGAGCAAATCGCGTCGATGGTGGACCGCATCCGTGAGGTCGTTCCCAACGCGAAGCTGGTCTACAACAATTCGCCGAGCTTCAACTGGACGCTGAACTTCCGTCAGCAGGTGTTCGACGCCTGGGTGGCGCAGGGTCTCGACGTATCGGCCTATGACCGGGCCAAGCTGATGAGCGTGGACTATGACGGCACGCCGCTGGCCGAGGAAGCGGACGAAAAAATCCGCACCTTTCAGAAGGACGCGGCGGCGCGGGCCGGCATTTTCCACCACCTCATCACCCTGCCGACCTACCACACTGCGGCGCTGTCGACCGACAATCTCGCCAAGGAGTATTTCGGCGAGATGGGGATGCTCGGCTACGTCAAGGGCGTGCAGCGGCAGGAGATCCGGCAGGGCATTGCTTGTGTGAAGCACCAGAACATGTCGGGCAGCGACATTGGCGATGACCACAAGGAGTATTTCGCTGGCGAGGCCGCGCTGAAGGCCGGCGGGGTCCACAACACGATGAACCAGTTCGCGGCGTAAATGCCGTCACCATTTCCTGGGGAGGAAAGGAGGCCCGTCGCTGCGCTCAGGTGCGGCGGCGGGCCTTTTCCTTCATGTCAAAGAGCGGCGATCACTGCCAGTGATCGGGGAGCGGTTTGCCGGGGTGTGTGACCGGGCCGTTGGGCAGGCCGTTTTTGGCGCGCGTTTTGGCCCATGCCTTGAGTGCCTCGGGGGTCACCGGCATCTGTCCGAGCCATTGCTTCGCGGCACTCTCGCGGACCTCCTCGATTGTGCGTAGCCATGTCTTTTCATCAACGCCTTCGGGGCGGTTGGGATGAAGCGGGAGCTTCCGCTCATAGGTTAGTGCGCGGTCCAGTACCTGTCGGTTGAGCACCGGATCGCTGCCGATCCAACCGTTTACCACCGGACCCAGCGTAGCCCGGATCGCGCCGAAAAGTGCACCTTCCCCAGAAGGTGACCCGAGCTTCGCCCATGGCATGAAACGCACTTGCCAGACATAATAGAGGAACGTCGCCTGCAACCGGTCGCCGCGTTGCCAGAGCGTTCCGATGATCTGGATATGGTGGCTGGGATCGACCTTTTCAGGCTGCGCAATCACAGCATCTGTCGCGCGCGCTTGCTGTTTGAAGGAGCCACCCAGCATCCGTTCGATCTGCTTTCCGCTGAGTTCGGATTGGGCGGTAAACTCGTGGCCGATGAATCGGGTGGGGGCCCCAAAGGCGAAGAGCAGGTCATCAAGCGATGTGCAACTGGAGCTGATCCCCTCCCACGCACCACCCAAAAACCCTTCATCCTCAGCACGCGGGTTTCGTGCTGATTGAAAGGTCTCTTTCGCATAGGCGAGTGCATCGGTATCCGACAGACCAACCTTGGCCTCGCTGGAGGGTGAGGTTTCGACGCTGCATCCCTTTAGTCGCGCGCCTTGGTCATCCTCCTTCGATTGCGGAACGCGGAGGAGCATCGGCATCCCCGCGTCCGGCCACGCGATAAACACATGCTCGGGCGAACGACCGCCGATCCTGTATCCGTCGATCCACCCAAGGTCGGTGCGCGCACTTCCGGTATCGGACAGCGGGAGCGTCGCGGCTGCGGCACGATGCGCGGCACGGACTGTAGCGGTGGCCTGACGGTACTCAGCCTCACCGATGCCGCCTGCGGCGAGTAACAGGTTGTTCGCGTCCATCGACGCCGTAGGAGCGGCAGCGTCGATCGGCTGTGCGGTGAGCAGACGATACGCTCCGGCAAAATCCTCGGTTCGAAGCCGTTGGCTTGCCTCATAACTGCGCAAGATCGCGCTTGCCTCGGCATCGCCGACGCACAGCGCGCGCAGCCGTTCGGCGTCAGCGATCGCTTTGGTTACCGTCTTGGGTATGTCGATCCCGGGCTCGTCACTCTTTTCGGCGCCCTCGCTGATCGGAATGAGGATCAGGGCGACGGGATCCTCCAACCGCTCGACCAGTTCGGGCCATTCTGTCGCCAGCGCCGCCCGGCATTCGCTCGGCTCGGCAGCCGAACCGGCGAGGATGAGGGCAAGCATCAGGCTCATCGGGCAATCTCCATTGGCATCGCGATTGCGGGTCCGAAACTCAATTCCGCCTGTGCGACGGGCGCGAAGCTGCGGCGATGGTGGGGAGTGGGGCCGAGCGTTCTCAGCGCTTCCTGATGGACGCGGGCGGCGTAGCCCTTGTTGCTGGCCCAGCCATAGCCGGGGTGGAGCGCATCCAACTCGGCCATGATGCAGTCGCGGCGGTGTTTGGCGACGATCGAGGCGGCGGCGATCGACAGGCAGCGGGCGTCGCCGCCGATGACGGGCTCGCTGGCATGGGGCCAGTCGGGGCAGCGGTTGCCGTCGACCAGCACATAGGCGGGCGGCAGGTCGAGCGCGGCGACGGCGCGGGTCATTGCGAGCATCGTTGCCCAGAGGATGTTGAGCCGGTCGATCTCCTCGACACTGGCGATGCCGATTCCGACACGGGCGCAGCCGAGGATCGCTTCGCACAACGCCGCGCGCTTGGCGGCGGTCAGTGCCTTGGAATCGTCGATGCCCGGCGGGATGCAGGCGGGGTCGAGGATGACGGCGGCGGCGACCACGGGTCCGGCGAGCGGCCCGCGACCCGCTTCATCCACCCCCGCCACCGGACCGCGCATCGCGTGGCGCAGCTCGTAGCTCAGGTCAGGCATCGCCACCGTCCTCATCGACCACGTCGAACGGCACCATGCCGAGCGCATGGCCGACCGGGCCATGGCCTTCGCCCAATCCGGGCGCATTGAGGATGGCAAGGCGGACGAAGCGCACCGCCTGAATGAACGCCTCCCCGATCGACAGGCCCGAGCCGAGGCCAGTGGCGAGCGCGGCGGCGAAGGTGCAGCCGGTGCCATGCGTGTCGGGGGTGTCGATCCGCTCCGCCTCGATCTCCATCACCAGCCGGTCTTTCGGCGCGTAGAGCTGGTCGAGGATCGTCGGCCCTTCCTTGTGCCCGCCCTTTTCGGCGAGGTGACAGCCATAGCCGAGCACCGCCTGTCGCCCGCCGAGCGCGGTCAGTTCGGGGAGGTTCGGGGTGACGACCGAGGCGATCGTCATCAGCCGTTCGAACGCGGCGATCGTTCCCGGGTCGGCGAGCACCGATCCGCTGGTGGCGATCATCACCGGATCGAACACGATCGGGCAGTCGAGCGCCTCCAGCCGGTCGGCGACGGCATGGGCGATCTCCGCCGATCCGATCATCCCGATCTTCACCGCGTCACAGCCGATGTCGGAGGTCACTGCGTCGATCTGTGCCAGCACGATATCGACCGGCACCGGATGGATCGCCGTGACCCCGAGCGTGTTCTGCGCGGTGATCGCGGTGATCGCGGTCGTCGCATGGCCGCCGAGCATGGTGACGGTGCGGATATCGGCCTGAATTCCGGCCCCGCCGCCGGAATCGGAGCCGGCAATGATGAGGATGCGGGGGATGCTCATGGCGCGACTGTCCGGACGATGCTGACGAAAAAGGGCGGGTGTACGGGTGAAGCGACCGCGAGGGGGCAGGTTTGCGCCTGCGACGCGATACCGACGCGACACCGGAGCGACATCCGGGCGACCGATGCGCGACGGCGACGCGACAGGCTGACAACGGGCGGGCAACCGGTTCGCGCCCGGGAAGCGACGGTTGTTGGGCAGTAGCGCGACCGAAGCGCGACGCGGGCGTCAGGCCGATGGGGTCGAGGTTGGGGGGGCGCGGACATTGTGGTCAAGCCATGACACAGGCGGGGGGCTGTAGGAAAGGGTGGCCTCTCAATCCTCCCCGCAAGGGAGAGGTGGCGCCGAAGGCGACGGAAGGGGAGGAAGCACAGACGCAAGAGGCTCAAGGACATCGCCGTCCTCCCCCTCCGTCAGCTGCGCTGCCACCTCCCCCTGGCGGGGGAGGATTAGCTTGGCTGTCCACTCTTCCGGATCACCACATCCGCCATGCGGTTAAGCGGGGCGTCGATGCCATGCCGCGCGCCCAGTCGCGCGATCACGCCGTTGCGGGCGTCGGCTTCGGTCGGGCGCCCGGCGAGGCGGTCGGCGTGGATCGAGTTGATCGAATCCGCCGGGCCGCTGCGATAGCCCGCGACCACCTGCTCGGACAGGTCGTCGGGGAGCGTTGCACCCTCGGCCCGGCCGACGGCGATGCATTCGCGGATCAGCGCGCGCATGAGATCGGCGGCTTCGTCGTCGCGGGCGATGCCGGCGGGCTGGAGCGTGAGGGCGTTGACGGCTCCCGCGCTGTTGACCGCGAGCTTGCGCCAGGCGGCGGTCAGCCAGTCGTCGGTGAGGATCGTGCCGATCGGGCTGTGTGCGAACAAGGCTGCGAAGGCGCGTCCGGCGGGGGCGTCGGGGACGGTGAGGCTGCCGTTGCGGCGCTGAACGACGTGGCCGGGGGCGCGGCGTTCGGCGGGGATGTCGACGATGACGGGTGCGATGCGCGCCGGGTCGAGGGCGGGGAAGCGGCTGTAATGCTCGACCCCGTTCTGGAGGATCGCGACATGGGTGTCGGGGCCGACCAGCCGGTCGAGCCAGAGCTGTGCGCCGGGGGCGTCATAGGTCTTGGTCACCACCAGCACCCAGTCCGCAGGCTGGGCGGTGGCGGGATCGGTGAGGAGGTGCGGGGTGCTTTCCAGCACGCCATCGGGCGTCTCCACCCGCAGCGTGGCGAACGGGGTGCGCGCGCAGAGGGTGACGTCATGTTCGGGCGCGGCGATCAGCCACGCGGCGATGCTGGCACCGACCGCGCCCGTGCCGATGATGGCGATGCGGGTCAATTGTCGTTCCCGCTGAAGCGTCGCGCGGTGCTCGCCGGATATTTCTTGAGCGCATCGCCTACGCGGGCTGGGCGGTCGAGCAGTTCGCCGCCGCAATTGGGGCAGGTCTCGTCCAATTCGTCGGCGCAGTCGGCGCAAAAGGTGCATTCGAACGAGCAGATGAACGCTCCGCCCTGATCGGCGGGGAGTTCGCTGCCGCAGCGTTCGCAGTCGGGGCGCATTTCGAGCATTTCGGGTTCCTTCTCCCCTCCCGCTTGCGGGAGGGGGCGTGGGAGGGCCTGTCCTCCCGGATGTCGTCGATGTCGACATGCCCTCCCCCAGCCCCTCCCGCAAGCGGGAGGGAAGAGATTGGCGTCCGTCCCGCAACCGGGAGGGGCCTAGACGGCGCGCTCGGCGGTTACGGCCGTTTCGCCACCTTGCCGTCGATCAGCACGGCCTGTTGCCATTTGCCCGGTGCCTTGTCGGTGCGGTGGATGCAGCCGGCCCAGCAGCAGGGGCGGCGCTTGCCCGCGTGCAGTTCCTCGCCCATCCGCTCGATTCGGCGCGCGCGGGTCGCGGCCTGTTTCGCATCCTCGATCCAGCAGAGAAACTCGTTGCGCCCGAGCGGGGTCAGGCCTTCCCAGCGCGCCAGCAGGTCGGCATCCGCGCGCAGTGCCGCCGCGACATCGGCCGAGACCGGATGCACCGTGCCGGGGGCGATGGCGTCGGCCATCGCGCTCAGACTGCCGCCGCCCGCACCGCGTCGCAGATGCGGTCGACCACCGCTTCGACCTGCGCCATGTCCTCGCCCTCCGCCATCACGCGGATCACCGGTTCGGTGCCGGAGGGGCGGATAACGAGGCGGCCGGTGCCGGCCAGTTCGGCTTCGGCGGCGGCGATCACGTCCTGCACCGCGCCATGTTCGAGTGGCTTGCCGCCGGAGAAGCGGACATTTTTGAGCAATTGCGGCAACGGATCGAAGCGGTGCAGCACTTCGCTGGCAGGCGCACCGGCACGGACGATCTCGGCAAGGATCTGCAGAGCGGCGATCAGGCCGTCGCCAGTGGTGGCATAGTCGGACAGGATGATGTGGCCCGACTGTTCGCCGCCGACATTATAGCCCGAGGCGCGCATCTTTTCGAGGACGTGGCGGTCGCCGACCTTGGTGCGGACGAGGCCGAGGCCCTGCGCTGCGAGATGGCGTTCGAGGCCGAGGTTGGACATGACCGTCGCGACCAGACCGCCGCCCGCGAGCCGCCCCTGTCGCGCCCAGCCCCCGGCGATCGCCGCCATCAGCTGATCGCCATCGACCACCTGGCCGCGCTCATCGGCGACGATCAGCCGGTCGGCGTCGCCATCCAATGCGATGCCGATATGCGCGCCCGACGCGACTACGGTTTCGCACAGGGTCAGCGGCGCGGTGGAGCCGACCTGGTCATTGATATTCTTGCCATTGGGCGACACGCCGATCGCGACGACTTCGGCGCCTAGCTCCCACAGGGCGGAGGGCGCGACCTGATAGGCGGCGCCATTGGCGCAATCGACCACAATCTTGAGCCCGTCGAGGCTGAGATCTTCGGGGAAGGTCGCCTTGGCGAAGTGGATGTAGCGGCCCTTGACGTCATCGACGCGGCGGACGCGGCCGATTTCGGACGAGGGGGCGAGATCGATCTCGGCCTCGATCAGCGCCTCGATCGCCGCCTCATCCTCGTCCGACAGTTTGTAGCCGTCGGGGCCGAACAGCTTGATGCCATTGTCGGCGTAAGGGTTGTGGCTGGCGGAGATCATCACGCCGATGTCGGCGCGCATCGAATGGGTGAGCATTGCGACCGCCGGGGTGGGCATCGGGCCGACCAAGGTCACGTCCATCCCGACGCTGGTGAAGCCCGCGACCAGGGCATTTTCGATCATATAGCCCGACAGGCGGGTGTCCTTGCCGATCACCACGCGGTGGCGGTGATCGCCGCGCACGAAATGCTTGCCGGCCGCCATACCGACCTTCATCGCCATCGCTGCGGTCATGTGCCCGGCATTGGTCTTGCCGCGAATTCCGTCGGTGCCGAAATATTTTCTTGCCATATCTGCCCGCTTTGCGACGTTGCGTCCCTGATGATGGCGCGGTCATAGCGCCGCTTTTTTCCAAGGGCGAGCATGTCGCAAGCAACCCGTATCTTCGTTGCCCTCATTCTGGCGCTATCCATCGGGGTCGGTGCCGCAGCAATCGCCCCGGAGCGCGCGCTGGTCGCGGCCGATTGGGCCCAGCCGATCGGCACGATGTGGCTGCACGCGTTGCAAATGACGATCGTGCCGCTGGTCGTGTCGCTGCTGATCACCGGCATCGCCGCGACGGCGGAAGCAGCGCGGGCGAGTACACTCGCCGGGCGCGCGTTCGTCACCTTTATCGTGCTGTTGTGGATTTCGTCCGCGCTGGGCGGGGCGATTGCGCTGGGGCTGTTGTCGGCGTTTCCGCTGGGGGCCGATCTCGGCACGGCGTTGAGTTCGGCGCTGGGCACGGCCCCGCCGACGGGGGAGATTCCGCCCTTCTCCGCCTTCCTCGTCGCGTTGGTGCCGTCGAACCCGATCGCGTCGGCGGTCAATGACGCGTTCCTGCCGATGATCCTGTTCACCACTGTCTTTGCCTTTGCGATCACGCGGCTGCCGGTCGAGGAGCGCGAGCGGCTTACGGGCTTTTTCCAGGCGATCGGCAATGCGATGCTGGTCGTGATCAACTGGGTGCTGTGGCTGGGGCCGATTGGGGTCGGGGCGCTGGCCTATGTCGTCGGGGCGCGGGCGGGGACGGCGGCGTTCGGGGCGCTGCTCCATTATGTCGCGATCCTGTGCACCGTCGGAATCGTGCTGTGGCTGCTCGCCGTGCCGTTCGCCTGGGGCGTGGCAAAGGTGGCGCCGGGGCGGTTCATCCGCGCGATTTTGCCCAGCCAGGTGGTCGCGGCGTCGACGCAAAGCTCGCTTGCCAGCCTGCCCGCGATGCTGCGCTCGACCGAATCGCTCGGCGTGCCGGTGGCGCGCGCGGGCGTGGTGCTGCCGCTGGCGGTGGCGCTGTTCCGCTGGACCGGGCCGGCGATGAACTTTGCGGTCGCGATCTATGTCGCGCACTGGTTCGGGATCGAGCTGACCGCGGGGCAGATCGCGGCGGGCTGGGCGGCGGCGGCGATCACGACGATGGGCGCGGTGGGACTGCCCGGGACGATCAGCTTCGTCTCATCGATCGCGCCGATCGCGATCGCGATGGGCGTGCCGATCGCGCCATTGGGCTTGCTGGTCGCGGTCGAGACGATTCCGGACATTTTCCGGACATTGGGCAATGTCGCGATGGATGTCGGCGCGACGCGGGCGATTGCTGGCGAGGGCGAGGCGGACAGCGAGGCGGATGCGTTGTTGCGGGAGGGGGCTTGAGCTTGCCTTGCATGCAGCATGCGCATATATGATGCGCATATGACCCGACAGGCGACGCGCCGTAAGGCGACCAACATCTCGCTCGACACCGAGCTCCTCGAAACCGCGCGCGCGCTGGACATCAACGTGTCGCGGGCGTGCGAGCGCGGGCTGACTGAGCAGATCGCGGAGACGCGGGCGCAGCGCTGGTTGGCCGAAAATGCAGAGGCGATTGCGGCGTCGAACCGGCATGTTGAAGCGCATGGCCTGCCGCTGGCGCGCTATCGACAGTTCTGATGGCGCGGTTCGACGTCTATGCCGGGCCGGAGGCGGACACCTATCTGCTCGATTGCCAGACCGACCTGTTGTCGGGGCTGAACACGCGGCTGGTTGTGCCGCTGCTGCCGCTTTCAGCCGCGCCTCGCCCCGCGGCGCGGCTCAACCCCGTGTTCGAGATTGCGGGCGTGCCGCATGTGATGGCAACGCAGTTCATGGCTGCGGTCCCGGTCGCATTGTGCCGTGAGCGTGTCGCTTCGCTACAGGATGAGGCGCTGACGATCGGCAACGCGATCGACATGCTGCTGTCCGGTTTCTGAACCGCCCCCGCTTGCGCGGGAAGGCCCGATCACTTCATCAAGACAAGCTCTTCCGCCATCGACGGATGCAGCGCCACGGTCTGGTCGAAATCGTCCTTGGTCAGGCCGGCCTTGACCGCGACTGCCGCCGCCTGAAGGATTTCGGGGGCGTCGGGGCCGATCATGTGGAGGCCCAATACCTTGCCGGAGTTCGGCTCGCAGATCATCTTGTACAGCGCGCGTTCGTTGCGGTTGGCCAGCACATTCTTCATCGCGCGGAAGTCTGAGGTGTAGACCTTTACCGCGCCGAATTTCTGCTTCGCCTCGCTCTCGGTCATGCCGACGCCGGCGATGGGCGGGTGGCTGAACACGGCGGCGGGGATGCAGCCATAGTCGACGGTCGTCGGCTTGTTGCCGAACACGGTGTCGGCAAACGCCTGTCCCTCACGGATCGCGACGGGGGTCAGCTGGACGCGGTTGGTGACGTCGCCGACGGCGTAGATCGAGTCGACGCTCGACTTGTTGTCCGCGCCGACCACGACCGCGCCCTTGTCATCCAGCTCGACCCCGGCCTCGGCCAGGCCCAGGCCGTCGGTGTTGGGGACGCGGCCGGTTGCGAAGAGGACGCAATCGACCTCCATATCGTCATGGTTGGTCATGCTGACCTTCAGGCTGCCGTCGGCATTCTTCTCGATCCCGCGAAATTCGGCGTGGAAGCGGAAATCGATGCCCTTGGTCATCGAAATCTGCAGCAGGCGGTCGCGGATCTGTTCGTCATAGCCGCGCAGGATCACGTCGCTGCGATTGATCAGCGTCACCTTGCTGCCGAACTCGTTGAAGATCCCGGCAAATTCATTGGCGATATAGCCCGCGCCCGCGATCAGCACGCGCTTGGGCAGCGCGTCGAGGTGGAACACCTCGTTCGAGGTGATGCCATGTTCGTGGCCAGGGCAGGCGGGGACCAGCGGGCGCGCGCCGACCGCGATCAGGATCTTGGCGGCGGTGATTGTGCGGCCGCTCGCCAGCGTGACTTCGTTCGGGCCGGAAACGGTGGCGCGTTCGTGGACGATCTCGACCCCGTGGCTGTCGAGCGTGTTGGTATAGGCGCCGTTGAGCCGGTCGACCTCCGACAGGACATTGTCGCGCAGCACCGCCCAGTCGAAATCGCAATCGGGGACGTTCCAGCCAAAGCGGCGCGCGTCCTTCAGATCCTCGGCGAAATGCGCGCCATAGACGAGCAGCTTCTTGGGCACGCAGCCACGAATGACGCAGGTGCCGCCGACGCGATACTCCTCGGCAATCGCGACCTTTGCGCCGTGGGCGGCAGCGACGCGGCTGGCGCGGACGCCGCCGGAGCCTGCACCGATGACGAAGAGGTCGTAGTCGTAATCGGCCATGTCGGGCTCCTGTTGGGTCGTCGGAGCGGGAGATAGGGGGCTGGGGTGGGATTGCCAACGGAGGGGGTGGTGTTCGCGCCGTCCGTTGGTCACCCCGGACTTGTTCCGGGGTCTACGGTGCCGCGCTTCCGGCGCTCTAGCCTATTGCTTCGCGCCTTGTCTCCCGGTGGACCCCGGCACAAGGCCGGGGTGACGATGAAAAGGAGGTCAGCCGAAGAAAGCGGGGAAGGTGCTGCGTGCCTCAGCGTCGTCGATGACGTGAGCCTCGCGTTCCGTTTCAAGCCACCAAGATCCGCACGTCGAACAGCTCAACAGATGAACATGCGCTCTAACATTGGTGGCAACCTTAGCCGGGTTGCTAGCACCTGATAACACCCCGTCACGGCAAGCTTTGCACCCCTTGTCGAACCACTCAGTCATCGGGCGCTCCACCTCACCGCTTCCGCACAAACTCCGCGCGCAGGACCAGGCCCTTGATGCCGTCGAACTTGCAGTCGATTTCTTGCGGGTCGCCGGTTAGACGGATCGACTTGATCAGGGTGCCGCGCTTGAGCGTTTGCCCCGCGCCTTTGACGGTCAGGTCCTTGATCAGCGTGACCTGATCGCCGTCGGCGAGCAAATTGCCGACCGAGTCGCGCACTTCGACCCCATCCTCCGCTGGAGCGGCGGACAGCTGCGAGGCGGGGACCCACTCGCCGCTCGCCTCGTCATAGACATACTCGTCGTCGCTCATGCGAAGGCTCTCCGGATCAAATCGTCGGTGGAGGGGTCGAATTCCTGTCCGCCGCGCTCGGCGGCCTTGGCCATTTCCTTGCCGAGTTCGACGCCGAACTGGTCGAACGGGTTGATGCCGAGCAAAGCCGCGCTGACGAAGGTGCGGTGTTCGTAGAAGGCGATCAGCGCGCCGAGCGTGCGCGGGTCGAGTTCGTCGAGCAGGAGCGTCGTCGACGGGCGGTCGCCGGCATAGGCGCGGGCGGGGTCTTCATTGGCGCGCCCGGCCATCAGCGCCGCGCCTTGGGCGAAGCAGTTGAGCAGGAGCGCGCGGTGATGATCCTCGGCCAGCGTGTCGCCGCCCTCGATTACTGCCAAGAATTCGAGCGGGATCAGGTGGGTGCCCTGATGCAGTAGCTGAAACACCGCGTGCTGCGCGTCGGTGCCGACGCCGCCCCAGGTGATCGGCGCGGTGGCGCGGCCGACGGGCTGGCCGTCCGCAGTGACCGACTTTCCGTTCGATTCCATCTCAAGCTGCTGGAGGTAGCTTGGGAGGAGGCGCAGCCGCTCGTCATAGGCGAACACGGCGCGGGTCTGGGTGCCGCGATTCTGGGTGTAGTAAAGGTCGGCGAAGGCGGCGAGGACGGGCGCGTTGCTGCGCAGATCGGTCAGGCGGAAATGGCGGTCCATTTCGGCCGCGCCGTCCAGCATCTCCTCGAATGCGTCCCAGCCGAGCGCAATCGCGGCGGGGAAGCCGATCGACGACCACAAAGAATAACGCCCGCCGACGCTCTCGCCGAAGGGCAGGATGCGGGTTTCGTCGACGCCCCATTCGACCGCCTTGTCGGGCGCTGCGGTGAGCGCGATCACGCGGCCATAGGGATCCTCGACCCCATGTTCGCGCATCCAGTCGAGCGCGCTGGTGGCGTTGAGCAGGGTTTCGGTGGTGGTGAAGGTCTTGGACGCGACCGCGATCAGCGTGGCGTGCGGGTCGAAGGCGTCGATCGCCTCTTCCAGCGCGCAGCCGTCGATGTTCGAGACGATCGCGACGTCATAACGGTCCATGTCGCGGCCGAGCGCGTCGATCAGCAATTCGGGGCCTAGCGCCGATCCGCCGATGCCGATGTGCAGGATGTGGCGGATGGGGCCCAGCGCTTCGGCCTCGATCGCGTCGATCAGGCCGCGCATGCGGGCGTGATAGGCGGCGGCGCGGGCGACGCTGTCCTCGCTGCCCTCCCCGCGTTCGGCCGTGTGCTCGGCGGCGCGGCCCTCGGTCACGTTGACCGCTTCGCCCGCGAACAGCGCGTCGCGCTTGCCAGCAAGGTCGGCCGCCTTGGCGAGCGCGGTGAAGGCGTCGAGCGCGGCGGCGTCGAGATGCGTCTTCGAAAAGTCGAAATGGATGCCGCCCACATCGGCGGTGAGCGATGCCAGCCGGTTCGCGTCGGCGGCGAACAGGTCCTTGAGCGGGGTGCGCGGCAGCGATTCGATCGCGCTCCAGTCGGGGGTCGCCATGTGCCTGTCTCCTTTTGGGTCGCGGCGCGTGTAGCGTGATGGGTGGGGCTTCGCCAGTTGGAACTCCCCTCCCTGCAAGCGAGGGGCTGGGGGTGGGTGCGCGCGTCTGCGCGCCCAAAAGACCCGTTCGCGCGCCTCAAGCGGCCTGCGGGGCATCGAGCCCCGCCAGCCGCTACACCCACCCCCGACCCCTCCCTTGCAGGGAGGGGAGATGCCACGGCTCCACGCAACTGCACCGACAAGAGTGCCTTGACGATGCCACACACCCAATTCACAGCAGCATCATGGACGATTCCGCCACGGCGCAGACCGCCGCCCCCGCCGAGACCCTGAAGCCGCGCTCCGAGCTGCGGGATACGATCAGCTTTCTGGTGAAGCTGGTGATCCTGGTGATCATCGTGCGCAGTTTCGTGTTCGCGCCGTTCAGCATCCCGTCGGGGTCGATGCTGCCGCGCCTGCTGGTCGGCGACTATCTGTTCATCACCAAATGGAATTACGGCTATTCGAAGCATTCGCTGCCCTGGAGCGTGCCGCTGATTCCGGGGCGCATCTTTGCCAAGGATCCGGCGCGCGGCGATGTGGTGGTGTTCAAGGCGCCGCCGGACGCGAAGACCGACTGGATCAAGCGCGTCATCGGCGTGCCGGGCGATACGGTGCAGATGCGCGGCGGCCAGCTGATCCTGAACGGACAGGCGATTCCCAAGCAGCGCGTGGCCGATTTCGTGCTGCCGATGACGCCGAACGCCGAGTGCGATGCGGACACGCTGGAGACCGCAGCGGATGGCACCGCGGTGTGCCGTATCCCGCGCTATCGCGAGACGCTGCCCGGCGGCAAGAGCTATGACGTGCTCGACTCCGGGCCGACCAGCGGGGACGATACGGAGGTATTCACGGTGCCGGCCGGCCATGTTTTCCTGATGGGGGATAATCGCGACAACAGCGCCGACAGCCGGTTCGAGCCGGTGATGGTGAATGGCCAGAACAAGGGCGGCATCCGCTTTGTCCCGATCGAGAATATTCAGGGCAAGGCGGTGGTCAGCTTCTGGTCGACCGATGGCAGCGCCAGCTGGGTGCTGCCGTGGACCTGGTTCAGCGCGGCGCGGTTCGAGCGGATCGGGGACGGCTTTTGAGTGACGGATTGCCCGGCTGGCTGGCCGGGGTGCTCGGCGCGGCTCCGGGCGATATGGCGATCTTCACCCGTGCGCTGACGCATGGCAGCCAGGGCGCGGTCAATTACGAGCGGCTGGAGTTTCTGGGCGACCGGGTGCTCGGGCTGACGCTGGCCGAATGGCTCTATGAGCGGTTTCCGGGCGAGCCTGAGGGCAAGCTATCGCGGCGCTTCAATGCGCTGGTAACGGGACAGATGTGCGCGCAGGTGGCGCGCGAGATCGGCGTGTCGCAGTATCTGAAGCTCGGCAAGCAGGCGCGCGACGATGGCGCGTCGGACAGCGACAATGTGCTGGGCGATGTGATGGAGGCGCTGATCGGCGCGACGTTCCTCGACCAGGGGTTCGACGCGGCGCGGGCGCTGGTGCGGCGGCTGTGGGACAGCCGGATCGACGCGCAGGAATCGGCGCCCAAGCATCCCAAATCGGCGTTGCAGGAATGGGCGGCGGCGAACAATCGCCGCGCGCCGGACTATGTGCTGGTCGACCGATCGGGGCCGGGCCATGCGCCGCGCTTTCGCGTAAAGGCGGAGATCGCCAAGCTGGCGCAGGCCGAGGGCGAGGGGTCGAGCAAGCAGGAAGCCGAGACCGCAGCGGCGGCGGCGTTGCTGGCGAAATTGAGCGGCTGAACGCCGCGACGGAGTGATGATGAGCGAAAATGAACAACGCTGCGGCCTGATCGCCGTGGTCGGCGCGCCCAATGCGGGCAAGTCGACTTTGGTGAACGCACTGGTCGGGCAGAAGGTGGCGATCGTCAGCCCCAAGGCGCAGACGACGCGCGCGCGGCTGATGGGCATCGCGATTGCCGAGGATACCCAGCTGTTGCTGGTCGATACGCCGGGGATTTTCGATCCGGCGCGGCGGCTCGACCGCGCGATGGTCGCCGCCGCGTGGGAAGGGTCGCAGGGCGCGGATCTGATCGCTTTGGTGGTCGATGGCAAAGGCGGGATCGGGCCGAAGGTACGCAGCGTGGTCGCGGGCCTGAAGGATCGGGGCGAGCGCAAGATCCTGATCCTCAACAAGGTGGATATCGCCGACAAGCCGCGCCTGCTGGGCCATGCCGCGAGCCTGAATGAGCTGGCGGAGTTTGAGGATACGTTCTTCGTGTCGGCGACGACCGGGGATGGCGTGGCGGAGTTGAAGGCGGAGCTGGCCAAGCGCATGCCGGAGGGGCCGTGGCATTTCCCGGCGGATCAGGTGTCGGACGCGACCGACCGGATGCTGGCGTCGGAAATCACGCGCGAGCAGCTATATCATCTGCTCCACGCCGAACTGCCCTATGCCACGGCGATCGAGACCGAGCGCTATACCGAAAATCCCGACGGGTCGGTCGAGATCTACCAGCAGATCCTGGTCGAACGGCCGACGCAGCGCGCGATCGTGCTGGGGCAGGGCGGGTCCAAGATCAAGGAAATCGGATCGCGCGCGCGGGCCGAGCTGATGGAGCTGCTGGGGGTCAAGGTCCAGCTGTTCCTGCATGTGAAGGTGCGACCGGGCTGGGAAGAGGATCGCAGCCTGTATCGCGAGATTGGGCTGGATTGGGTGGACTAGGCGAGCAGCGAGTCCACCCACTCGGGCACCAGCGTCCCGGCGGGGCCGAGACGGGTTTCCGCGAACCACGCGCTGCCCTCGGAGCGATCAAGGTTGAGTTCGAGCGTGTCGGCGCCGTGGTAGCGCGCGGTGCGGACGAAGCCGGCGGCGGGATAGACCGCGCCCGAGGTGCCGATCGAGACGAACAGGTCGGCGCGGGCGATCGCGGCGTCGATCGCCTCCATATGGTACGGCATCTCGCCGAAGAACACGATGTCGGGGCGCAGCGCGGGGGCGTCGCACGACGGGCAGGACGTGCCGGGCGGGAGCGGGTCGGGCCATTCGCTCTGGATGCCGCACAGCGCGCAAAGCGCCGACTTCAGCTCGCCATGCATGTGCAGCATGCGTTTCGATCCGGCGCGATCGTGCAGATCATCGACATTCTGGGTGACGAGCAGCAATTCGCCGGGCCACTCCGCGTCGAGCCGGGCGAGCGCGTGGTGCGCGGCGTTGGGCTCGACCTTGATGAGGTTGGCACGGCGTTCGTCGTAAAAACGGTGGACCAGTTTGGGATCGTGCGCGAGCGCCTGCGGCGTACACACATCCTCGACGCGATGCCCCTCCCACAGCCCGCCGGGACCGCGAAAGGTGGCGACGCCGGACTCGGCGGAAGTGCCTGCGCCGGTGAGGATGACGATGTTGCGGGGGTGGGTCATGGGGTGAGCCTATCACTCCCCTCCCGCTTGCGGGAGGGGTCGGGGGAGGGCCTGTCATCCGGGCTTCGTCGCGTTTGGACAGGCCCTCCCCTAGCCCCTCCCGCGAGCGGGAGGGGGATTTTAGTCATCCTCATCCTCATAGCCCGCCAGTTCCAGCGCCCTCGCCTTGATCTGATGCTGGCGGCACCAGTGGACCAGCGCGTCTTCGCGGCCATGGGTGACCCAGACTTCCTTGGGCGCGATTTCGCGCAGCGTTGCGGTGAGTTCGTCCCAGTCGGCATGATCGGAGAGGATCAGCGGCAGTTCGACATTGCGTTGGCGCGCGCGCTGGCGGACGGTCATCCAGCCGCTGGCCATTGCGGTGACGGGGTCGGGCAGGCGGCGCGACCAGCGGTCGTTGAGCGCGCCGGGCGGGGCGAGGATGATGCGGCCCTGCAGCTCCTTTCTGGCGGCGCCGGTGGCCGGGCGCAGTTCGCCGAGCGCGACGCCATGGTCGATATACAGGTCGCACAGCCGCTGCAGCGCGCCATGGATGTAGATCGGGTCGTCGAAGCCCATGCCGCGCAGCTCCGCGATCACCCGCTGCGCCTTGCCCAGCGCATAGGCGCCGACCAGCACGCAGCGTTCGGGCTCGGCGCGCAGGGCGGCGAGGAGCTTGTCGATCTCGTCGGTAGTTTCGGGATGGCGGAAGACCGGGAGGCCAAAGGTCGCTTCGGTCACGAACACGTCGCATTTGACCGGGCGAAAGGGGGCGCAGGTTGGATCGGGGCGGCGTTTGTAATCGCCCGAGACGACGATGCGCTCGCCGCGATGATCGAGCACGATCTGCGCCGAGCCCAGCACATGGCCGGCAGGGACGAAGCCGATCTCGACGTCGCCCATGCGCACGGTTTCGCCATAGGCGACCGGGTGGGCGGTCTGCGGGCCGTAGCGGGCGTCCATGATCGCGAGCGTTTCGGGGGTCGCCCACACCGCGCCATGCCCGCCGCGCGCATGGTCGGCATGGCCGTGCGTCACGAAGGCGCGCGGCTTGGGCTGGGACGGATCGATCCACAGATCGGCGGCGGGGACGTAAATCCCCTCCGGATGCGGTTCGAGCCAGTCGCCGAGCTTTGCCATCACGCCTATATGGGTGGGATGCGTGATGGTTCCCACTTCTGTTTCGCCCCTCCCCTTCAGGGGAGGGGTTGGGGGTGGGGCGTCTCAGTCTCACCTAGACCGACGTGCCTGGCGGAGAGGCCCCACCCCAACCCCTCCCCTGAAGGGGAGGGGCTTTGAACTCGCTCCCCCCCGTCCTGTCCGACTGGTTCGCCGCGCGTGGGTGGACGCCGCGGCGGCATCAGCTTGAGATGCTGGAGGCCGGGCGGGCGGGGAAGCACGCGCTGCTGGTCGCGGCGACCGGGGCGGGGAAGACGCTGGCGGGTTTTTTGCCGACGCTGAGCGAGCTAATCGAGTCACCCGCTGAAGGACTGCACACGCTGTATATCTCGCCGTTGAAGGCGCTGGCGGTGGATGTGCAGCGCAATTTGCTGACCCCGATCGAGGAGATGGGGCTGAACATCCGGGTCGAGACGCGGACGGGTGACACCTCGCATGAGAAGAAGGTGCGCCAGCGCGCGCGGCCGCCGCAGATACTGCTGACCACGCCCGAATCGCTCAGCCTGTTGCTGTCCTATGAGGATAGCTTCCTGATGTTCGCGGGGCTGAAGACGCTGGTGGTGGACGAGGTGCACGCGTTCGCGACGGGCAAGCGCGGCGACCTGCTGGCGCTGGCACTGGCGCGGTTGCAGGTGATTGCGCCGGACATGCGGCGGGTGGCGCTGTCGGCGACGGTGGCGGACCCGGACGGCTATCGCGCCTGGCTCGCCCCGCATGGCGATATCGATTCGGTCGAGTTGGTGGTGGGCGAGAAGGGGGCGGACCCCGATATCGCGATCCTGTTGCCCGAAGGGCGCGTGCCATGGTCGGGGCATAGCGGCCTCTATGCAATCCCGCAGGTGATGGCGGAGATCGAGACGCACAAGACGACGATCGTCTTCTGCAACACGCGCGGCCTGTGCGAGCTGGTGTTCCAGAATCTGTGGAAGGCCAACGATCTGCAGCTGCCGATCGGGGTGCATCACGGGAGCCTGAGCCTGGAGGCGCGGCGCAAGGCCGAGCAGGCAATGGCCGATGGCAAGCTGCGCGCTTTGGTCGCGACCGCCAGCCTCGACCTTGGCGTCGATTGGGGCGATGTCGATTGCGTGATCCAGATGGGCGCACCCAAGGGCAGCTCGCGCCTGTTGCAGCGGATCGGGCGCGCCAATCACCGGCTGGACGAATCGAGCGAGGCGGTGCTCGTGCCGGGCAACCGGTTTGAATATCTGGAGGCGCGCGCGGCGCTCGATGCGGTCGAGGCGGGCGAGCTGGACAATGATGTTTTTCGCGCCGGCGCGCTGGATGTGCTCGCGCAGCATGTGATGGGGGTGGCGTGTGCCGCGCCGTTCGGTGCCGCGGCGTTGCTGCGCGAGGTGCAGGGGGCGCTGCCCTATTCCGCGCTGGATGCCGATACGTTCGACCGGGTGCTGAACTTCATCGCCGATGGTGGCTATGCGCTGCGGGCCTATGACAAGTTCAAGCGGCTGACGCGCACGCCGGACGGGCTGTGGCGGGTGACCAAGCCCGCCTTTGTTGCGCAGCATCGGTTGAATGCCGGGATCATCGTCGAGTCGCCGATGCTCGATGTGCGGTTCAAGAATGGGCGGCGGCTGGGCAAGGTCGAGGAGAATTTCGGGGCGCAGCTGTCGCCTGGTGACAGCTTCTTCTTTGCGGGGATGGCGGTTGAGGTCGAGCGGGTCGAGCTGACCGATGTGATCGTGCGCGCGACCGCGAAACCGGCGCGGATCGTGTCCTATAACGGGCTGCGGCTGTCGATCAGCTCGACATTGGCGGCGCGGGTGCGGCGGTTCCTGGCCGATCCGACCGAGTGGGCGCGCTTCCCCGACGATGTGCGCGAATGGCTGGAGGTGCAGCAGCACCGCTCGCAACTGCCTGCGCCCGGGCGGCTGCTGGTCGAAACCTTCCCGCATGAGGGGCGGCACCACATGGTGGTGTACAGCTTCGAAGGGTGGAACGCGCACCAGTCGCTCGGCATGCTGGTGACGCGGCGGATGGAGGCGCTGGGGCTCAAGCCGATCGGATTCGTCGCGAACGACTATGCGCTGGCGGTGTACGGGCTGGAGCCGATCACCGATCCGGCGGCGTTGTTCTCGCCTGACATCCTTGAGGATGAATTCGTCGACTGGGTGCAGGGATCGGCGCTGCTCAAGCGCGCGTTCCGCGAGGTCGCGATCATCGGAGGGCTGGTCGAGCGGCAGCAGCCGGGGAAGAAGAAGACCGGGCGGCAGGTCACGTTTTCGACCGACCTGATCTATGACGTGCTGCGCAAATATGAGCCCGATCATCTGCTGCTCAAGGCAGCATGGGCCGATGCGCGGGCGCGGATGACCGATGTCGGGCGGCTCGCGCATCTCCTCGATACGGCGGCGGAGCAGATGGTGCATGTCGACCTCAATCGCGTCAGCCCGATGGCGGTGCCGGTGCTGATCATGATCGGGCGCGAGACGGTGGCGCAGGGCGCGGCGGAGGATGCGATGCTGATTGAGGCCGAGGCGCTGGCGGTCGAAGCGATGCGGGTGGATTGAGTTCGTCGCGCGTTTCGGCGCTGTTCGGCACCTTTCGACCAACGGCAATTGCTGCGCAGCATGACGCGGTGTAGGATCACGCCATGCGGTCGCTCCTCCTCATGCCGCTTTTTGCAGCCTTTGGCGCGCAACCCGCGCCCGAAGAGGCGTTGCCTGCACCCGCGGCGGCCGAGACCGGGGGCGAGACGGTTGCGCTGGGGACGCTCGCGACGCGCATGACCGTCCCGGTCTCGATCGACGGCGCGGCATCGCAGCCGTTCGTGATCGATACCGGGGCCGAGCGATCGGTGGTGTCGCGCCAATTGGCGGAGCGATTGCGGCTGGCCGCCGGTCCACAGGTGCGGCTGACGACCATGACCGGCAGCGCGCTGGTGCAGACGGCGGTGGTTCCGTCGCTGTCGGTCGGCCCGGTCCGCGACGTGCGCGCGTTCAACGCGCCTGCGCTGGAGGCGGGGCATCTGGGGGCGCAGGGACTGCTGGGGATCGAGCAGCTGCGCAACCATATGGTGGCGATCGATTTCGACCGGCGGGAAATGGCGGTGCGCCCCTCGCGCGGCGCGGCGCGGGCCCGGACCGTCGCGCGCGACGCGGATGAGATCGTGGTCATCGCGCGCAACCGCATGGGCCAGCTGATCGTCACCGAGGCGCAGTTGGAGGGGCATCGCGTGACCGTGGTGCTCGATACGGGATCGCAGGTCAGCATGGGCAATCTGGCGCTGCAGCGGCGCTTGCGACGGACCGCGCTGAAAGGGCCGATCGAACTGTCGAGCGTGACCGGGGAGAAGCTGACGGTCAATTATCACATCGCCGCGCGCGTCCAGATTGGCGGGGTGGTGATGCGCGGCCTGCCGGTGGCCTTTGCCGATGTGCCGCCCTTTGCGCATTTTGGGCTGGCGGACGAACCGGCATTGATGCTGGGGATGGATGCGCTGCGTGCATTCCGCCGGGTCGAGATTGATTTTCCCGCGCGCCGCGTGCGGTTCCTGATGCCACGCAGTGGCACGCCGCCGACCGGATCGCGGATCGGTTGACGCGCCGCGCCGGGGGCGCGATAGCGGGGCATGGTTCCCTTTTCGTTCGCTGGACATGAGTTATGTGCGCTGCCCGAGGCGGCGCTGTACTGGCCGGCGCGGCGCGCGCTGATCGTCGCCGATCTGCATTTCGAGAAAGCGAGCTGGTTCGCGCGCTGGGGACAGTTGCTGCCGCCCTATGACAGCCTCGCGACGCTGGATGCGCTGGCGGCGTTGGTGGCACGCACTGACGCGCGCGAGCTGTGGTGCCTGGGCGACAGCTTCCACGATTCGGCTGGGTGCGAGCGGTTGCCGGAGGCGGCGCGGGTGCGGTTGCGCGCGTTGACCGGGGCGCTGGACTGGACCTGGATCACCGGCAATCACGATGCCGCGCTGGCCGAGCAGGCGGCGATCGATCATTGCGGCGGGCGCGTGATGGTCGAGGCCGAGGTCGATGGGCTGTTGCTGCGGCATGAGGCCGAGCCGGGCGAGCTGCGTCCCGAATTGTCCGGCCATTTCCATCCCAAGCTGCGCATCCGCGCGCGCGGTCGAGCGGTGGCGCGGCGGTGTTTCGTGGCGACGGGCACCAAGCTGATCCTGCCGGCATTCGGCGCGCTGACCGGGGGACTCGACGTCGATCATCCGGAGATCGTCCGTGCGGTCGGGCGCGGTGCGCAGGCGCTGGTGGCGCTGGAGGACCGGCTGCTGCGCTTTCCGATTGCGGCGTGAACCCCGGCGATTCCCCTCCCTGAAAGGGAGGGGAGGGTTTTACTTCCGCCGTTCGGTCTTGCCGGTGCAGCTGGCGGGGCCGGGGCCGCTGATCAGGCAGGCGGCGTTGCCGGTCACGCGCACCGATCCGGTGCCCAATGTCGCGATCTGCGCGGTGTAGCGGGCGGTGAAGCGGCTGTCCCCGGCGCTTTGCGATTGGATGATGAGGTCGTTGACGGTCATGCCGGTCGCGTCGATCGATCCCGCGCCATAGCTGCCAAAGCGTGCGGTGCGGGTCAGGCCGCCCTTGATCCGCACCGCGCCGGTGCCGGTCAGCGTGACCGCAAGCTGGTCCGCATCGAGCTGCGCGATGTTGAGCGATCCCGCGCCGTTGACGCCCAGGTCGACGCGCTGGCCGCCGATCCGGTCGACCTCCACCGATCCGCCGCCATTGATGTTGATGCCGCGCAAGCCGCGCGCGCCGACGGTGATGGTGAGCGGGCCGCTCGCCTCGCTCCACCCCTCGAAGGTCTGGTTGCGCGGCCCGATTACCAGCTGGCCGCCCATGTTGCGGACGCTGACCCGGTCTAGCGCGCGGCGGTCGCCGGTGATCACCGCCTTGGGCGGCTGGCCGTCGATCACCTTGACCAGGAACGGGCCGTCGACGCGCAGCCGCTCATAGCCGGTCAGCATGACGGTGGTGCTCTCCGCCGCTTGTGGGACCGGCGCGGCACCGATGGCGACGAGCGGGGCAAGGATCAGAAGGCTGCGCATGGAGCGGGCATCGCACCGATGCCCCGCCCCTTGCAAGCACAGTCGCTCAGCTACAGCGCGCCTCGCCCGATCCCATCGACGAGACCGAGCATTTCGCGCCGCCGGTGAGCTCGACATCGCCCGACCCGACCAGGGAGATATCGGCCGCGCCGCTGACTTGTGCGCGGACATTGCCGGAACCCGCGATCGAGATGTCGGCGCTGGTCGCCTTGAGTCCCTGCGCCGCGACATTGCCCGATCCGGCAATCGACACGTCGAGCGCGGTCGCGGTGCCGCCACCGAGAGAGATGTCGCCCGATCCGGCAATCGACAGGTCGGCCTTGCCGCCCGCCAGGCTGTTCAGGGTCATATTGCCCGATCCGGCAATCGCAGCGGAGAAGTCCCCCTTGGCCTGGTCGATCGTCATGTCGCCCGATCCGGCAATGTCGGCGCTGGCGAGCGCGGGGAGGGTCACGATGATCTTCGCGCCCTTGTCGCCGCCCCAATTCCACTCGCCGTCCTTGCGCCCGATGCGCAGCGTGTCGCCATCCTTGCGGATTTCGAGCCGGTCGAGCAGCGCGCTGTCACCCTCTGCCGTGACCGAGAAGGCACCGGTGCGCACTTCGACATCGTCCGCGCCGCGCAGCGACACGCCGGTGAAGCCGGCGACCTGGAAACTGCGCGTCGCGCCCTTGCCGCTCGGCTGGACGACGTCGCCGCTCATGCCGTTGGCGAAGTTGCAGGCCGACAGCGACAGCGCGGCGGTGGCGACAAGTGCGATGCGGAAGCGGTTCATCGGGTCTCTCCCATGTGTATTGTTTTAATAATACACGTCCGACATATCGCATGCAAATGAAAAGGGCGGCCCCGCAGGGCCGCCCTTCTCGTCACCGGACCGGCGTCGCGCCATCAGGCGCTCGCCTTGTCCTTATTGTAGATCGCGGCCGAGGCGCGCAGGATGTCGAGCAGCTTTTCGAGCGCTGCCTTTTCGTCGATCTGCTCCATCGCGGCGAGCTCACGCGCGAGGCGCGAGGCGGCGGCTTCGAAGATCTGGCGTTCGGAATAGCTCTGCTCGGGCTGGTCGTCGGCGCGGAACAGGTCGCGGACCACTTCGGCGATCGACACCAGGTCGCCCGAATTGATCTTCGCTTCATATTCCTGGGCGCGGCGCGACCACATGGTGCGCTTGACCTTGGGCTTGCCCTTGAGCGTGTCGAGCGCCTCACGCAGCGTCTTGTCGCTCGACAGCTTGCGCATGCCGACGCTTTCCGCCTTGTTGGTCGGAACGCGCAGGGTCATTTTCTCTTTTTCGAAGCGGAGCACGTACAGCTCAAGCTGCATGCCCGCGATTTCCTGTTTCTGGAGTTCGATTACACGGCCCACGCCGTGCTTGGGGTATACGACATAATCGCCGACATCGAAGGACAGCGCCTTGGCAGCCATGTGCGGGAAGCCTTTCTTTTGAACTCAAGCCCCTGAAGGGATTGCGCCACAGGCCCGGTGCGGTTACCGGGCGGGTGAAGCCGGTTCGGGGCAAATCTACAACGGTCTCCAGTACCGAAACGTGATTCCTCACGTTCGGCGCGCGGTTTAACATAGATGCAATAAAATTACCACCCTGGAATCCATAAGGATTGCATGGTGCGCGGGCGCGACTGCTTCATGTTCAGTTGCGGAGGGCGGTGCCGCAAGCCGACCGTCAGGCCGGCTCAACCCAATCTCAGTCGCCCGCGCCCGGCTCCGGCGAGAAATACTTCTCGTACTTGCCCTCTTCACCCTTGTGCGCGTCGGCGTCTTCGGGGGTCTGTCCGGCATTGCGCGTGACGTTGGGCCATTGCGCGGAGAAGGTGTTGTTGAGCTCCAGCCACTGCTCCAGCCCGCTCTCGGTGTCGGGCAGGATCGCTTCGGCCGGGCATTCGGGCTCGCACACGCCGCAATCGATGCACTCGCTCGGGTTGATGACGAGCATATTCTCGCCCTCATAGAAGCAGTCGACCGGGCAGACCTCGACGCAGTCCATATATTTGCAGCGGATGCAGGCGTCGGTGACGACATAGGTCATGGCAGGTTCGGCCCCTCAAACGCCCCGGTTGGGCGGTGTTCTATCGCCTTTTGCTATGCAAGCCGCTGCGTCAGGTCAATCAAGACGCGCTTTCTGCGATACGTTCTCAATCTTGTGCGACGGGCGCGCCCGGGGTGAGTTCGGTATAGCAACCCTGCGCCTCGGCGGGCGGACCGCGGCGGTGCGGCAGCGCCTCGATCCGCACCACCCGCACCCGTCCGCCATGGGTCACGAAGGCGAGGATATTGCCCGGGCGCACGGGAAGATGCGCGCGCTCGATCCGGCGACCATCGATGCGGAAATGGCCGGATTCGGCGAGTTCGCGCGCAAAATTGCGCGAGGCGGACAGGCGCGACCACCACAAAAAGCGGTCGAGCCGCATCGCGTCAGCCATCGATCAGGTCCGCAAGCGCCGCAAAAACATTGTCGCGCGGGGCGGGCTTGGGCTTGGCCAGCGGGGTCAGCCCCTTCCACACCCAATGCTGCGGCTGGCCCGCGCGGGCGCGGACGCTCTGAAAGCCGAGCTGCGCCATCAGCCGCGCGAGCGTGTCGGCGGTGAGGCCCATCGAGGTCGCGAGCGCGGCGTCGGGCGTGAACGGCGCGCGACCCTTGCGCGCGTCGTGCGCGGCGCGGGCAATGCGCTCGGCCAGGTCGATGCGCACCGCCTGTTGCCCGAGCGGGCGATAGCCATGGTCGAGCGCTGCGCCGGGAGCGGTACGGTGGAGGACGCTCGCACCCTCGGTCGGGCCATCGCCAAGGTTCAGCAACGCGCGACGCGCGGCGGCGGCGCGCGGCTTGAGCAGGCCGGGCATGAACAGGTCGAGCGTGCCGATCACCAACCCCGCCTTGCGCAGGCGCTTGCGGTCATCGGGATCGAGCGCCTCGACCAGCGCCCCGGCGGCGCGGCGCGGCATCAGCCCGCCGGTCTGGACGAGCAGCCCGGCGAGCGCGCGCACGCGGCTG